>Ga0316204_10000611_pt1 | contig 123810 bp, 93 predicted proteins | sample 6monrhotite_MG_2_FD_205661 | JGI IMG/M metagenome (GOLD analysis project Ga0316204, IMG submission 205661) | Microbial mat bacterial communities from mineral coupon in-situ incubated in ocean water Damariscotta River, Maine, United States -... | ecosystem: Environmental > Aquatic > Marine >...
GCTCCCTCAGTCCCGACCCTGCAGCGCAGGATCGGATCCGTCTGCTGGAGGCTCTGCCCCTGTCTCCGATCCCTCAGTCCCGACCCTGCAGCGCAGGTTCGGATCCGTCTGCTGGAGGGTCGGCACTCGGCCTCCGATCCCTCAGTCACGACCCTGCAGCGCTGGATCGCCGGGCGAGCAACGTCGAAGGGGTGATCGCTCCGGCGCTACTTCACGTAGGACCAGTTGGTCTGATCGTCCCCCTCACCGGCCTCGTCGATTCCGTCGGCCCCCACGCTCCAGAGGTCGAAGAGACCGCGGACCTTCTGAGCAGGCTGCCGATAGCGAAAGGGCCGACCGTGATAGTCCAAGGGCCGACCCTCCGCGTCTCGGGGGATCTCCGTGTCCCCCAGCCGCGTCAAGGCCGCTGAGAGCGCCGCCTCGTCAGCGGGGAAGCTCCCCTCCGAGTCCTGGATCCGCTGCACGGCGTGTTCCAGGCGCCAGAGTCCCTGGCGGACGAGCGCCCGCTCCATGAGACCATGAGCGGAGACTAGCCCGCCCACGAGAGCTCCCACCAGGACCACGCCCAAGGCCCCCCAGCGCAGGAGGCGCCCCCGCGCTTGAACCCGACGCCAGCGAGCCAAAATCGCCGCCGCCAGCTCGTCGGCCGAGCCACCGGCTCCAGGGTCAGGCCCTGAGTAGGCCCCCAGCGCCTCGACGTCGGCCCGGATCTCGCCGAGCTGCGCCCGGCAGGTCGCGCAGCCAGTCAGGTGCTCGCCCGACTCCTCAGGCTCGAGCACTCCAACAGCCAAGGCCCAGAGGTGGTCCGGGTCGCAATCGTGAACAGGGACTCCAGCAGTCATGAGGAGGCTCCTCTCTTCTCGTCGAGTTTCGTTCGCAGGGCCTTGAGCCCGTAGTGGACGCGCGTTCGCGCAGTGGTCGCAGGGCAGTCCAAGCGAAGCCCGATCTCCTCGAAGCTCAGCCCCTCTAGGAGGCGCAGCCGAAGGGCGTCGCGCTGAGCTGGAGGCAAGTCCTCGAGCGCCGCACGGGTGGCGGCCAAGCGCTCGGCGTCCAGAGCAGCCTGCTCAGGCGTCGGCGCCCCTGAGGGGAGATCTCTGTCCCCCAGTGACGGAGGAGGAGGTCGCCTGGCCCTGGCGCGCCGATCGCTCCGGGCCAGGTTGGCCGCGATCACGAAGAGCCAGTTCCGGAAGGCCCCACCCGAGCGATAGCGCTCTCGGTGCTGGTAGACACGAAGGAAAGTCTCCTGCACGAGGTCCCAAGCCAGATCCCGATCCCGGCAGGCGACCTGGAAGTAGCGATAGACCGCAGGAGAATGACGCTCCACCAAGCGCGCGAAAGCCTGCTCCGAGCCTGCCGCGCAGAGGGCCATCAGGGCCTCGTCGCTCGGAGCGTTCAGGTCCGAATCCGCCGCGTTCGAGTCGAGAGAGTCACGCTCGCAGCCTAATCCGCCCAGGCCCGACTGCACGCTTAGCACTGGGGGACCCCGCGCCCACTGCCTTCGCGAGAGCGAGTCGGGGGCGACGTTCTTGGGTGGGAGGGGAGTTGCACGGGTCAGCCTTCAGGAGCGAACAACGCCGCTCGTGTCGATCCGTTCACGCGAGGCGCAAAGAAAGTTCCTCGTGAACGCTTCGAGCCCACCTGCGTTGTTCGCCCTTGAAGCGCAATCGCGCCCCTCTCCAACCCCGAATCGCTCCTTAGCCGCGCCCGGCGTGCGGCCCGGGCGGCGCTTCGCCCCGAGGCCGCCCGCCGGCCAGATCAGGATCCTCATGGCCCTCTACGCCGTCGAAGCCGTCGACTCCAAAGGCTCCAAGGTCAAGCACGAGGTCAGCGCCGAGGACCGCGAGGAGGCCATGGCCCGGGTCAAGGACATGGGCCTCTACCCGACCCGCGTCGACCCCAAGCGGAGCGCGGTCGCTGTGGAGGCTCCCCCCGTGAGGCGTCGCTCGCTGACCTTTGGCCGCGCCAGCATGAGCCTCATGACCCAGTTCACCCAGCAGCTGGCGACGCTCCAAGACGCGGGGCTTCCGATCGTGCGCTCGCTCAAAATCCTCGAGGGACAACAGAAGCCGGGGGTCCTCAAGAACTGCCTGATTGACGTTGCCGAAGACGTCGAGGCCGGCTCGACCCTCTCCGAGGCCCTGGCCAAGCACCCCGCAGCATTCGATCGGCTCTACGTGGGCATGATCAAGGCTGGCGAGGCGGGCGGAGTCCTGGACACGATCCTCGAGCGCCTGGCCGACTTCATGGAGAAGTCACTCCGCCTCAAGAAGAAGGTCCTAGGGGCAATGATCTACCCGCTGGTGGTCACCGGCGTCGCGGTCTCGATCCTGGCGGGGATCATGACCTTCGTGATCCCGGCCTTCGAGAAGATGTTCAACGAGACCGGGATCAACCTCCCAGCTCCCACCGCGCTCCTGATCGCGGTCTCGGGCTTCGTGGCTGACTACTGGTTCCTGCTGCCCCTGGCGCCGGTTGGCTTCGTGCTCCTCCTGCGCTTGATTGGGAGTCACCCCCGCGGGCGCTACGTCCTGGATCGCTTCAAGCTCGGAATGCCCGTGTTCGGCACGATCCTCCAGCGCTCGACGGTCTCGCGCTTCTGTCGCACGCTGGGGACCCTCGTGACCTCTGGCGTCCCGATCCTCGACGCCTTGAGCATTACCCGCGAGGCCACGACCAACCTCGTGATCGCCCGCGCCATAGACGAGGTCCACTCCGCGATCCGCGAGGGCGAGTCCATCGCCGGGCCCCTCTCGGCCTCTGGCGCCTTCGACGACATGTTCGTCAACATGGTCGCTGTCGGCGAGGAGACCGGCGCCCTGGACGCCATGCTGACCAAGATCGCCAATAACTACGACGACGACGTCGACACCGCCGTCGAGTCCCTGAGCTCGATCCTAGAGCCCCTCCTGATCGTCGGCATGGGCGGCGCCGTCGGGTTCATCGTGATCGCGCTCTTCATGCCCCTGATCCAGCTCGTAGAGCAGCTCGGGTAGGACGGCTCAGCTCAACGCAGCGGGTCCGAAAGACCCAAGGCCCAAGGAACGACCTCCCGAGCGATCTCGCGGAACAGCGTCTCTTCCTCCGCAACTCCGCGGAGGCAGAGCCAGTTTGGACAGGCCGCCGAATCGATCACTGAGAGCGGCAGCATGGCCCACTCCAGGTTGAAGCGACCTCTCTGGGAAAGGTACTTGAGCTCGGCCGAGACAGTCGATTCCTTGGGCGGGTGCCCTCCCAGGACATGAGCCTCCGCGATTCGGATCGCCTCTGCGATCAACCTGGAGAGGTTCCCCCAGTCCTCCTCCCAGGACCCAGAGGATCTGAGTCTTGGGGTTTCGAGGTCTCCCCAGCCCCTCCATACGAATCGGGAAACCTTGTCCCAGCTCTTTGATTCGCCGACCTTCTCAAGCGCCCCGAAGCAGCAACGCGACGCCGCGATCACGATCCGAAGGACGGCCTCGCTTCCTCCCAAGTCACAGGCTCGCTCGATCGGCTGGAAGCCTGGCCAGCAACGGAGACAGGGACTCATGCTCTCTTCGCAGTCATGACCACTCAGCAAGGCAGCCGCTCGGTGCCCAAGAGCAGTCGCCAGCGCCAACCGCTCATTGCTCACCTCACCGACCCGAACTCGCTCCTGAAGGGCACGCAACTCCGCCTCGAAGTCGCCTAGGCCGGCTTCACGGTCCTTCTCTCTCAGATCCCTATCTGCCACGCTGCCAGGGTGACAACCCCCGGTTCCTCATGCACGGGCCCGACCGCGCGAGCCAAAGCGACCTCACCGCCCGTTGCTCGCAACCTGGACTCGCTATATCGTCTGACGCACCGCGTAGTAAGCCGCGGATTGGATGGCACATGAGCGACGAGATCGAGCGTGACGAGCTGCCCTGCGCAGCCCTCTTCGTGGGCGCGGGCCCTGGCAACCTAGCGGCCGCGATCCGCCTGATGGACAAGATCGAAGAGCACAACGCCGCCGTCGACGCGGGCACCATTGAGGGCGCCAAGATCGACGTCGAAGAGACCCCGGTCATGGTGATCGAGAAGGCCTCTGAGATCGGCGAGCACTGCATGTCGGGCGCGATCCTCGACCCGCGCGCCCTGGCCGAGCTGATCCCCAACTACATGGAGCTCGAGACGCCGCCCCCCTTCGACGGGCCGGCCTTGCACGACAAGGTCCAGGTCATGTTCGAGAACGGGTTCTCGATGCCGAGCCCCATCGTGCCGCCGACCTTCCACAACGACGGCAACCAGATCATGAGCCTGAACCGCTTCGTGAAGTGGCTCGGTGAGATCGCCGAGGAGAAGGGCGTCATGATCATGCCCGACTTCCCCGGCGCCGAAGTCCTCTACGAAGGGGACACGGTCAAGGGAGTCCGGACCGCCGACAAGGGCATGGACAAGGACGGCCAGCAGAAGGGCGGCTTCGAGCCGGGCACGGACATTTACGCCGGGATCACGGTCTTCGGCGAAGGCAGCCGCGGCTCCCTGACCAAGACCGTCGTCGCCAAATACGACCTGGCCAAGGGCCGCAACCCGCAGATCTACAGCACCGGCGTCAAGGAGGTCTGGAAGATCCCCGAGGGACGTCTCCGCGAGGGCCAGGTGATCCACACCGTCGGCGCTCCCTTGAGCTTCTTCGGCGACGAGTTCGGCGGCGGCTGGGTCTACGCCCTCGCCGACAACCAGGTCTCGATCGGCTTCGTGGGCTCCCTCGACAGTCCCGACCCGACCTATGACCCTCACCGCAAGTTCAGCGAGTGGAAGAGCCACCCCTTCTTGAGCGCGATCCTCGAGGGCGGCGAGATCGTCAAGTTCGGCGCCAAGACGATCCCCGAGGGCGGCTGGTTCTCGATCCCCAAGCCCTACATGCCCGGCGCGCTCCTGGTCGGTGACTCGGCGGGCTTCGTCAACATGACGCGCCTCAAGGGGATCCACCTGGCCATGAAGTCGGGCATGTGCGCCGGCGAGACGGCCTTCGAGGTGATCCGCGACGCCGCCGCCAAGGCCAAGGCCGCCGAGGAAGACCTCGAGCTCCTCGACCCAGCCACCGAGGATCAGACCCGCCCCTACTGGCACCGCTTGCTCAACTCCTGGCTCTTCGACGAAATGTGGGCCGTCCGCAACTTCCGCCAGGCCTTCCAGAAGAGCCCCTTCGGCTTCATTCGCGGCAACATGATCGCCGGCCTCCACGTCGTGAGCGGCGGGCTCTTCCCGCCCGGGCGCCTCGGCCTCGAGCCTGATTACCACAACATCAAGAAGCTCAAGAAGGGCGCCTCGGGCTGGAGCCCGCCTCCGGCCAAGCCCGCCTCGGTCAGCGCCGCGGCCGAGGTCGCTGCCAGCCGCAAGGACGGCGTCGCGAGCAAGGCCCCCGCGACCGGTCCCGCCAACTTCCCCGAGCCCACGGCCAAGACCGGCGGCGTCGTGTTCGACAAGGTCACCGACGTCTACCACTCGGGCGCGATCCACGAAGAGGACCAGCCGGCCCACCTCGTGATCGCCGACCTGGACGTGTGCCACACCCGCTGCGCGGAGGAATACGGCAACCCCTGCCAGTATTTCTGCCCGGCCGGCGTCTACGAAATGGCCGCGACCGACGACGGCACGGGACGCCAGCTCCGGCTGAACTTCAGCAACTGCGTCCACTGCAAGACCTGCGACATTCGCGACCCTTACCAGATCATTACCTGGGTCACGCCCGAGAACGGCGGCCCGAGTTACTTGGGCCTCTAGCCCATGAGCGACGCGACCTGGGGCCAGCTCGCCCAAGGCGAGTGGCAGCACGAGCTGGCAGCCCCTGGCGCTGAGGTCCTCGCCGAGGACAACAGCCTCGACGAAGAGAACGTGACCGGCGTCGAAGGCGCCGGGACCTACGTCTGGGTCCGCGAGACCCTCTTCCGCCAACCCGACGGAACCCACCTCTTCGTCCGCGCCGAACGTCGCGAGGGGACGCCTGACCGCCTCCAGGTCGTGAGCGGCGGGACCGACCCCGAGGTCTTCGCCAAGGCGATCCGCGCTCAGCTCGGCATGACGCCGGGGCGCGTCGAGGTCCTCGGCCGCGGCGGGATCGAGATCGGGTTGGAGCCGGACGACGGCGAAGAGGACTGAGTCCGACTCCGAGATGTGGTTGGGCGAAGCGAGATCGCATGCCCACCGCAGAGACACGGAGGACGCGAAGGTTCGCAGAGAAGAAGGGCGACCATGGGCAGGAGCCCAAGTGACCTACTCGCCTCTCTCGATTCGCTCCGAGATCAGCTTCGCGCACACCCATTGATCGGATCGCCACTCTGCGGTCTCCAAGAGCGCAGCAGCAACCTGCTCGTCACCAGTCGCACAGAGTATGTCCAAGCACTCCTCGACGACCCCTGTGCTCTCGTTCGGGTCGAGGGCGTGGCGAAGCAGGAGCGGCTGGACCCGTGCGTCTCGAAAGCCGCCGAGGTTGCGCACAGCATTCAGTCGCTCGGAATAGTGTTCGCTTTGAAGGCGCTCGATCTCGTCTTGAAGTGCCGACTCGATCGGGTTCAGGGGCCCGCCAATGGCGAGGGTCATAGAGACCGCGAGGACCAGAGCTTCGGCTAGGGCTCTAAGCGTCATCAGGGCGCAGGCTCCAATGGATCCAAGCTGCAAGCCCAGCGACGACTCCCCCCAAGGTCGCGAGAACGAACCCGACCAGCGCAGAGACGACCCAGGCTCCGATCGTGGAGATCGGCTCCTCTTCCACCACGATGTCGCCGCTGTAGACGCAGAGGCTGAGCTCTTGCCGACAGGTGAGCCAGAACAGGACCCCGAAGAGGCAAGCTGAGGCGACGAAACGAGTGAAGTGCAGCCAGGAGGAGCTCACGCTCTCCTCTTCGGCAGCCGACCCTCCTAGGCACAGCCCGATTCCGCCAAGCACGACGCGTCGGGGAACGCCAATGCGCCCTCCGCGAACCTCCGCGTCCTCGGCGTCTCTGCGGTGAACTACGCTCCCGCCTCACCAGCCCGCCCCGCACGGCCCCTCCACCCCCGCGACCCGCCCCCGACCGCGTAAACTCCGCCCCCGAGGTGCCCCATGGCTGAGATCTACCTGGACCACAACTCGACGACGCCCATGGACCCCGCCGTGGTCGCTGAGCTCGAGCCCTTCCTCCGCGCGGCGCAGGCGAACCCCTCCTGCGCGCACCGCATGGGCCAGGAGGCGCGCAAGGCGATCAACGAGGTCCGGACCCTGATGTCTGAGACCTATGGCTGCGCCAAGGACGAGATCGTGTTCACGAGCGGGGGGACCGAGTCCAACAACCTCGCGATCAAGGGCGCGGCCCTCGCCAACGAAGAGCGGGGCAAGCACATCGTCGTCGGCGCCAGCGAACACCCCTGCGTCCTCGACGCGGCCCGCTCCCTCGAGCGCTGGGGCTGGGAGGTCAGCCTGGCCCCGGTCAACGAGTTCGGCCAGGTCACCCCGAGCGCCCTCTCGGACACCCTCCGCGACGACACGGCCCTGGTCTCGATCATGACGGCCCAGAACGTGGTCGGCACGATCAACCGCATCGACGAGCTGGCCGAGGTCGTCGCTGGACGACGCCTGATCTTCCACACCGACGCGGCCCAGGCCGTAGGCAAGATCCCGACGGCCTTCCCCTTCATGGGCGCGGACCTCGTGACCCTCGCGGCCCACAAGTTCTATGGACCGAAGGGCGTCGGCGCCTTGATCGTGCGCCGCAAGACCAAGCTGGCCCCGCTCTTTCACGGCGCGGGTCACGAGGCCGGACGTCGCTCGGGGACGGAGAACACCTTCGGGATCGTGGGCCTCGGGGCCGCGGTGCGCTTGGCGCGCTCGAAGATGGCCGAGGCCGGCGAGCGAATGATCGCGCTCCGCGACGCCCTGCACCTGATGCTGGCGGAGGCGCTCCCTGGCGTGCGGCTCAACGGAGACCCCCTCGATCGGCTCCCGAACACCCTCAATCTGTCCTTCATGGGCACGATCGGCGCCGAGATCGCGGCCAAGGTCCCTGAGCTGATGCTCTCGACGGGCCCCGCCTGCCACGACCGCCAAGGCGGCCTCTCGCCGACCTTCGCCGCCATGGGCCTCTCGCCCGAGCGCAGCACGAGCTCGCTCCGACTCTCCCTAGGACGCCACAACACCTGGCCCGAAATGGAGCAAGCCGCCGAGCAGCTCACGGCCGCGGTCCAGGCGATCCGCGCGGCCTCGGGCTGGAAGCCAGGCGATCAGGCCGCGAGCGACCGCCCGATCTGCCCCCGCTGCGAGGAGCCCCTCCGCCTCGACGAGGCCGGGATCGCCCCCAGCGTGGTCTGCAGCAAGGGCCCTGAGTGCCGCTACGAGGCCTGGCTGGCCGCCCCGGCTGCTCTGGCCTAGAGGGCTCGGTGTCCGCCGGACGCAACACGCCCCGACGCTACGTCGTCTTGGAACATGAGGTCGGACCGCAGCAGGTCCACTACGATCTCTGTCTCGAGGACGGCGACGTGCTGATCACCTTTCAACTTGACGCTCCCCCCTCGACCTCCCAGGCCGTCGCGGGACGACGTTCCTTCGACCACCGTCCGCTCTACCTGACCTACGAAGGCGAGCTGACCCGCGACCGCGGCCGCGTCAAAGCCTGGGACCGCGGCCTGGCCTACGACCTCAGCGGCGAGCCCCGCGCCGAGCGCTACACCTTCCGCTGCCGCGAAGGCAAGCTCGCAGGCGAATGGAGCCTAGAAGCCCCCCCCGGCGAAGGCAGCCCCGTCCGCTGCGCTCCCGTGGAGGTCGCGTGAGCGATCCCTCCGAACCCACCCCCGCTCCCAGCGTGAGCGATCCCTCCGACCCCACCCCCGCTCCCCAGGCCCTTCCGAGCCGTACTAGGCACGTGCGCCTCGGGGTCTACGGGGTGTTCTGCCTGGGCGTCGCTGGCCTCCTCCTGGCGCTCTACTCGAGTTGGGCGCCCATCGGGACCGTCCGCGGCAAGGTCAAGGGCGAGATCGAGCGCGTCGTGTTGGCCGACGTCTCGCGCGACGTCTATCGCGCGGGTCGCGTCACCGCCGAGGGCTTCGAGGTCGACTATCCGCCCTACGCCAAGGAGCCCAAGGTCTTCCTCTACGGAAAGGGGGAGCCGGTGCACTGGGTCGAGAGCGGCGTCCTGCCACCCAAGGAAGGCCTCCAAGAGGCGCCCCCCCTCGCCGTCTGGATCTCGCCCCTCGAGATCACGGTTCGCGAGGGGACGGTGCGCTTCGACTGGTCCCCGATTCCTGAGGGAGAGGGCTTCCCCGGGCGACGCCGCTACTCGCTCCTGATCCGCTACTACAAGGCGGGCGGCGAGGTCGGCGAGCGCGGCGACGCGACCCTGATCTGCGAAGCCCCCAAGCGCTCGATCTCGCTCTACGAGCTCGAGCAGCTCTTCCAGGAGTTCGACGTCAACAAGCGCGAGCTCGAGATCGAGCTCCGGGCCTACGACCCCGGCCAACAGAAGGGCGCCCTCTGGGTCGGAATTCGTCGCGGCTGGACCTTCCCCCCCACCACAGCCCCCGAGCCGCTGACGCCCATGAGGTCGGGTGGACTCCCCCCAGGGGGCGGGGCCCAGCCGTCTGGCGGCCAGGGCCAAAAGGGTCGCTAGTGGACCTCGAAGCTGAAATGGCGGCCCTCCAGGCCGAGGCCCGGGCCAAGCTCGAAGCGCGAGCCGAAGAGGAGCGCGCCCTGGCGCCCGACCCCAGCCTCGCGCCGGACCCCAGCCTCGGCCCGGACCCCAGCCTGGAGGCTCCGCCTGAGGCCGCGGACCTCCGGACCTTCCCTGGCCTCCCCGATCTTTCGGGCGCCAAGGCGATCGCCGCCGGCCTCGAGACCGTCGGCAAGACCCAGGAGGCCGCCAAGACCGCGGCCAAGACGGCCAGTCGCTTCAGCCTTCTGCAAAAGGTCGGGATCGCGGTGGCGAGCCTGGTCGTATTCGTGGTTTGCTGGAAGCTCTTCCTCAAGACGATCGTCGAGGCCGTCTTGGCCGTGGCGATCCTGCTCCTGATCTTGGTCGCGATCGGGAAGCTGCTCGGCTGGACCGACGCCCTCAAACGTAAGAAGGACGAGGATTGAACCGAGACGAGCTCAGGGTCCTAATGAAGCAGGCCGGGGTTCGTCCACGCAGGTCGAGCGGTCAGAACTTCCTCGTCGAGGAGGACCTGGCTCGGGCGATCGCGCGGGACGGCGAGGTCCAGCCGACCGACGTCGTGCTCGAGATCGGGACAGGCTTCGGCGTCCTGACCGAGCACCTCTGTCCTCTGGCGGCGCACGTGGTCTCGGTCGAGAAGGACCGCAAGCTCCAGGTCATGGCCGCTGACCTCTTGAGCCAGTTCAAGAACCTCACGATCCACGAGGGCGACGTCCTCAAGACCAAGAACGCCCTGGCCCCCGACCTCCTCGAGGTCCTGCACGAGCGAGTCGGCCCTGAGGGCCGGCTGCGGGTCGTGGCGAACCTGCCCTACAACATAGCGACCTCGTTGATCCTGCTCCTCCTCTCTGCCGACCTGCCCCTGGACTCGATCGTGGTCATGGTGCAGCTCGAGGCAGCTGAGCGCTTCGGCGCCCGCCACGGTGACGACTCCTTCGGCGCGGTCTCGCTCCTCTGCGACGCCCTCTGCGAGCGGATCGAGCTCGTGCGAACCGTCCCACGCGACGTGTTCATGCCGCGACCCAAGGTGACCTCGGCGGTGGTCCGGCTCGTTCCGCGGCCTGAGCGCCACGAGGGCTACGAAGACCTCAGCTTGGTGGTTCGTGGGCTCTTCAACTACCGGCGGAAGAACGTGCTCAAGGCAGCCAAGCTCGCCGGCAAAGCCAACCCTGAGTTGGTTTGGCTCGCTGACGCGGTGCGAGCGATCGCGCCCGACCCCTCTGCTCGCCCCGAAGACCTCTCTCTGAGCGACTTTCGCCGCCTGGCGGCGTCCCGGGCCTGAGATGGCTCGTAACACGCGTGATTCCGGGCCGAAGGACGTTGAACACAGGACTTAGGGCGCCCAGATGGGCACTTGTCTTGTAAGTCTGACGCACCGCGCGTAGAACCCTCGATTCTGGGCAGTGGAAACTCTGCCTGGGCCGTCACTTCTGACAGATAACTCGGGCACTTCGGGCGGATCTTGGGCCGATTCTCCGACAACGCGAAGGAACGTATTCGCGAGCGCATCGACATGGTTGCGCTCGTCTCGGAGTACGTGCAACTGAAGCGCCGAGGTCCTGACGACTTCTGGGGTTGCTGCCCATTTCACGACGAGAAGAGCCCCTCCTTCCACATTCGTCCTGAGCGCGGCGTCTACAAGTGCTTCGGCTGCGGCAAGGGCGGCGACGTGTTCCGCTTCGTCGAGGAGGTCGAGGGCCTGCCCTTCCGCGAGGCCCTCGAGCGCCTGGCCTCCCGCGCCGGCGTCGAGCTCGAGGCCGCGACCCCGCAAGAGCGCGAGCGACGCGCCCAGCGCGAGGCCTGGTTCCGCACGAGCGCCCTAGCCGCGGAGTTCTTCGAGAACACCCTCTGGTCGCAGACCCCCGCCGGCGAGATCGGTCGCAAGACCCTCGAAGAGCGCGGAATCACCGAGGAGACGGCTCGCGCGTTTGGGATCGGCGTCTCCCCCGACGGCTGGGACGGCTTGCTTCGCGAGGCCCACAACCGCAACCTCCCGATCCAAGCTCTCCTCGACCTCGGCCTCTTGCGACAAAAGGGTCCGGGCTCCAAGCCCTACGACTTCTTCCGCAACCGCCTGATGTTTCCGATCAAGGACGAGCAGGGCAAGGTCCGCGGCTTCGGCGGCCGGACCCTCGACGGCGACGAGCGGAAATACGTCAACAGCCCCGAGGTTCCTGGGTTCTACGAGAAGCGCCAGATCCTCTACGGCCTCGACGCTGCGCGAAAGGCCCGCGCCAAGCGCCTCGTGGTCGTCGAGGGCTACATGGACGTCGTGATCCCACACCAGGTCGGCCAGACCGAGTTCGTGGCTGCGCTGGGGACCGCGTTCACCATCGAGCAAGCCAAGCTCGCCAAGCGCTATGTCGACGAGGTCGTCCTCCTCTTCGACGGCGACGAGGCCGGCGCCGCAGCGACCCTCAAGGCGCTGGCGAACCTGGTCGGCGTCGAAGGTCTGAGCGTCCGGGTCGCCCGCCTGCCCAAGGGCATGGACCCAGACGAAGCGGTTCAGGAGAACCCCGAGCTCTTGAGCCAAGCCCTCGAGTCCGCTGAGGACCTAATCGGCTTCGTGATCGCCCAAGCCATGGTCGGCTACGACAGCGCGACCGGCGCCGGTCGCCGGCGCGTGGTCGAGGCCTCGATTCGGCTCCTGGCCCGAATCCCGGATCGAATCCGCCTCTTCCAAGAGCTGGGAGTGGTCGCGCAACGATTTGGCTTGCCCGAGCAAGTCTTGCGCGACGCAATGTCGACCGAGAAGCAGAACGTCGCCCGTGGCGAACAGACCCGACGTGATCGCGCTGCCCGGCGCGGCGGCGGGCAGCAAGGTGGCGGTCAGCAGGGCGGCTTCCAGCCGCAAGGCGGAGGTCGCTCCCAGGGCCGAGACGGCTACTCCAACTCCGGCGGAGGCAAGAAGGGCGGCTTCAAGAAGGACTTCAAGAAGGGCTCCTTTACGAAGAACAAGGACGGGAAGTGGGTCAAGAAGGAAGTCGAGCACGCCGCAGGCCCGCTCCGCCCCCTCGGCTCTGACCGCCCCGCAGCCATCGTCCGCGAGGAATATCTCCTCGAAGCCCTGATGGGCATGCCAGAGGTCGCAACCCGGCTCGTTGGCGAGGGCTACGGCCCCCAAGACTTCAACCCCGGCCCCTGCCAACGCGTCGCGGGCGCAATCTTCGCCCTCGCGGCTGAGAATCGGCTTCAAGCGGCTACGGTGATGGGGCTCCTCGAGGAGCCTCGGGCCCGGGACCTCTGCGCGCGCCTGATCGGGCGCATGGACGCAGAGAACAAGAACTACGAACGTGAGCTTTCGGGAATGGCGGCGCTACGAACTGCGCGCCTCCGAGCTCGCCAAGAAGAGGTCTCGCGGACTATCCGCGCGACGCATGACAAGGAAACCAAAACTCGTCTGCTGGCCGAGCTGACCCGCCTCCGCGCGCAGCTTCAGCAGGGGCCCGTCGCGGCAGAGGCCCACTGACACCGCTTTGGCGGTCGCTCAGGGCAACAGACGAGAATTAAGGAGAGTCTAGTGGCAGCTGGTGGACGCGCTTCCGGCGCGAAGCTTCCCGAAGATCCAGAGAACCAGGCCTTCCAGGCCGGCGGCAAGATCGTGAAACCTGAAGAGGACACGACGAAGATGACCGCTGAGGAAGTCCAGGACGAGCTCGAGTTCGGCCCCGAAGACGGGGAAGAGTACGAAGAGCAGCTCGCCGAAGAGCTCGCGGATCAAAACGAGAAGATCGACGATCCGGTCCGGATGTACCTCACCCAAATGGGTGAGATCCCGCTCCTCTCTCGCGAGAAGGAGCTGACCCTCGCCAAGCGGATCGAGGTCTATCGCAAGCGCTTTAGGTTCTTGCTCGTGAGCAACCACGAGATGCTTCAGCGCTCGGTCGACATCCTCGAGAAGGTCCGGGCCAACGACCTAGCCTTCGACCGGACGCTCAAGATCGCAGGTACCGACACCACCGGCGCCACCAAGCCCAAGCTCACGATTCGTCTCAACTCGGTGATCGACGCCGCCAAGGAGATCATTCGCGAGACCTACAAGCTCTACCTCCGGAGCCGCGAGCCCAAGCTCAGCGAGTCCGAGCGACGCAAGCTCGTGCGCACGATTCGGGTTCGCCGTCGTCGCGCGACGACCATGCTCGAGGAGTGCGGGATCCAGATCAAGATCGTCCGTCCCTGGCTCGACGACATGCGCAACGACTACCGCGACATGAAGTACATGCGCCGCTTGATGCGGGGCACCGGCAAGTCGGCCGAGCGCGCGGCTGAGAAGCTGCGGACCCTCGAGGACAAGTACGGCGAAGAGTTCGACTACACCTCGTCCCTCGGGGACTACGATCGGACTTGGACCAAGGCGCACGCCAACGAGCTCTCGGGCTCGCCCTCGACCATGGATCGTCGAATGCGCATGAACGAGAAGCGCTTCGCGGCCTACGAGAAGGCCAAGCGCGAGCTCTCGGGCGGAAACCTCCGCCTCGTGGTCTCGATCGCTAAGAAGTATCGGAACCGCGGCCTGAGCTTCCTGGACCTAATCCAGGAGGGCAACACGGGCCTGATGAAGGCCGTCGAGAAGTACGAGTACCGACGCGGCTACAAGTTCTCGACCTACGCCACCTGGTGGATTCGCCAGGCGATCACGCGTTCGATCGCCGACCAGGCCCGCACGATTCGTATCCCGGTCCACATGATCGAGACGATGTCGAAGCTGCGGAACCTGCAGAAGCGGCTCCTCCAGAAAATGGGCCGTGAGCCCACCATTGAGGAGCTCTCGGCTGAGCTCAAGATCCCGGTCGCCGAGTGCCGCCGGATCATGAAGATCAGCAAGCACCCGATCTCCCTCGACCGCCCGATCGGCGAGAGCGACGACGGCTTCTTCGGCGACTTCATCGAGGACAAGGCGGCCGAGTCTCCGGTCAACGCCGCGACCTACGAGATGCTGAAGGACAAGCTGGAGAAGGTCCTCGAGACCCTGACCTTCCGCGAGCGCGAGATCATCAAGCTCCGCTACGGAATCGGTGACGGCTACACCTACACCCTCGAAGAGGTCGGTCGGATCTTCAAGGTCACGCGCGAGCGCGTCCGCCAGATCGAGGCCAAGGCCGTTCGCAAGCTCCAGCACCCGGTTCGGAGCCGGATGCTCGAGGGCTTCCTGGAGGCCGTCCCCCGTTAGGGGGCGGACTCACTCCATTGAGCGAAACCCACGCTTTCGACCTCGAGGCGCTCCGCGCCCTCGGCGACGTCGACCTCCGCTTGAGCCGGGCCCGGCGCAAGCTGGAGCGGGCGTCTGACCTCGCGGCCCCGCAGCGGACGCGAGTCGAAGGGATCAAGCGCGAGCGAGAGCAGCTCACGGCGGACCTCCGTGACGCTCAGAAGAGCGTCAAGACCTGCGAGCTGGAGATGGCCAAGGCTGAGGGTGAGATTCAGAAGGCTGAGATCGCCCTCAACCAGGCCAAGTCCAACTCAGAGTTCCAGACCCTGACGGCGCTCATGGAGCGCAAGAAGGTCGAGGTCTCGGCCGCGGAGACCAAGGTCCTCGAGGCCTACGACGCGCAAGAGGCCATTGAGGGCAAGATCGCCGCCAGCAAGGAGCGCCTCGCGAGCCAGGAGAAGGAGCTCGCCGAGGCCATGGGTCGGGTCAAGGTCGAGGAGGACAAGGCTCAGGCCTTGATCACCGCCGCCGAGGCTGACCGGACGGCGGCCGCGGCCAAGATCTCGCCCAAGCACCTCGATCTCTACAACCAGCTCCTCGAGCGCAACCAGGACACGCCCCTGGCCGAGATCCGGGACGAAATGTGCGGCTCCTGCGGGATCAAGTGCCGTCCGGAGCAGATCTCGCTCGCGCGCGGGGCCAAGCAGCTCACGACCTGCGGGAGCTGTCAACGGATCCTCTGGATGCGTCAGGCCTGAGAGCGCGCCGGGCGAAGGTCCGACAGGTCCAGAGCCAGCGCGCGTAACGAACACGTCGGAGGACTAGGCGATCGCCGCCAGAGCTTGCTCTGGGGGAGGAAAGTCCGGGCTCCATATGGGCAAGGGTGGTGGCTAACGGCCACCGGGAGTAATCCTAGGGAAAGTGCCACAGAAAACGAACCGCCTACCCCACGGCCTCGGTCGTGGGCGGTAAGGGTGAAAAGGTGCGGTAAGAGCGCACCGCGGTCGTGGTGACACGACTGGCAGGGTAAACCCCACCCGGAGCAAGACCAAATAAGGGAGGAGAGGCTGCCCGTCTCGTTTGACTTCCGGGTAGGTCGCTCGAGGTTGTCGGCAACGGCAACCCTAGATGGATGGTCGCCCCTGGACACGTCATTGGCGTGTTCAGGACAGGACCCGGCTTATCGGTCCTCCGATTCTTGATCCGCCCCGGGAGCAATTCCGGGGCGGATCTCTTGGTTGCGAGCTCCCTCGATTGGCGTGGGCAGCCGTCGTCGGTAAGTCTGACTGAGAGCAAGTGCTCGGAAAGACCCAAGTGACTTTCGGACTGGAAGCCGACTCCCTCGCTAGGCATGAACGCTTCGTGACCGAAGCCTTGGAGAGCGAGCAAGTCTGGGGACTGCGCTCGGAGGCGGGCTGGGCGAACAGTCGCTCGAACTCCAGCCCGGGACGCGTGGTAATGCCCTTCTGGTCCCAGCGAGCCGGTGCCCTTCGTTGCGCCTGCGACGGCTGGGAACACTACGAGCCCGCGAGCGTTCACCTCTTCGAGTTCATGATCGCGTGGCTCCACGGCATGGAGGGCGCGGGCGAGCTCGTCGGGACGAACTGGAATCGCCAGTTGATCGGGCACGAGATCGAGCCCAAGGCCCTCGACACGATCCTCCTGCAGGGCCTCCCAGACGATCGATTCGAGGCCTACATGACCCAACTCGACGAGACGGGTTAGTAGTGGCTGACGGGAGACTCGAACTCCTGCGGCAGCGCTTCCTCGAGACCTCGAGCGTGGAGGACGAGGCTCAGTGGATTCGCGAGCGGCTGAGGTCTGGCGACCTCCAGCGCAAGAACGCTGAGGTCGCGGCGACGCTGGGTCACGCTGGCTGTCGCATGGCTCTCGACAGCAAGAGCAAGCGCACCAAGAGGCTGGAGGCTACGTTTCACGTCTTGGCTCAGCTCGACATGGAAGCGCTCCTCCGAGCCATAGCGCTCCTGCTGCGAGCCCTGAGCGCGGAAGAGCGCCGAGATCCGGTCTGGGGAGTCCCCCTCGTCCGACAGACCCTCGACCAGCTAGAGGCGTGGCTCGTCCACCCCATTCCCTGGAACAAAGCCGTCCTCCTGCGAACCCTCGAGAGCACGCCGCCACCCGTTGGGAGAGGGCGTGAGCCCTGTAGTCCAGCCGCAGTCTTGGGCCGCATGGCGAGCTGGATCGAGAGTGGTGTCCACGAGCAGTCGCGCTTCCTGCTCCTGCCTCTCAACGAGGCTCCAAGAAGTCTTCGAACGACGATTCGTGAACAACTGACACCGTGGATCCTGGGCTACGGCGATCCGTTGCGCCTCGGCGAGAGCTGATTCGCGCCGCTAGACCCTGCGAGATCGCGTCTGGCCGATCGATTCGAACCGCCAAGGACGCCAAGATCGCCAAGGAAGAAGCTACGCAGGGCGGTAGCTCCCTGAGGAATCTCCTAGAAATCAGAGGGAGCTGCGTGTTCGCGACAGCCTTGGCGTCCTTGGCGTCCTTGGCGGTCAAAAAAAAAAAAAAAAGAAATGTCGATCGCTGCCTCACTGTCGCTTCGAGTCAATCCCAGCGAGCGCGGCGAGCCGCTGCGGCGGCGTCCTTGCAGCGGTGGAGCTCCTCCTCGATCTCGGGGAATCCGGCGCGGACCTCCTCTCGTTTGGCCTCCAGGAGGTTCAGGAGGTGCGTCAAGGAGCGGGGCTCGAGGGGGCAGAGGTCGGTGGCGCAGATGTATGCGCGCGCAGCCTCGGCGTAGCGCTCTAGGCCCTCGTAGCTGATCCCGAGGTTCTTGTGGGCGTTGTAGCGGCGGGGATCGATCCGCGTCGCGGAACGACAATAGCCTTCGGCCTCCTCGTAGCGGCCGAGGCGGTTGAGGGCGTAGCCGAGGTTGTTGTGGACCAGATACCAGCCGTCGCGGTCGCTCGTCTCGCGGCGCAGCGCCTCGCGGTAGGGCTCGAGCGCTCGCTCGTAGAGCTCGAGCTGCTCGTAGAGCTGGCCCATGGCGAGCAGGCAGGCGGCCTCCTCGTTGAGGTCGCTCGAGTGCGCGAACGCCGTCTCGAGGTGCGCCAGGCCCTCCTCTTGTCGTCCGCTGCGACTGCAAATGTAGGCCAGGTCCCAGTGCGCGCGCCTCAGGTCGCCCCTGCTCGGAGTGGGGAAGGGGCTCGAGGGAGGGCCCGGGTCGCCCCCCCGCGCGATCCGCTGGAGGAGCTTGGCCTCCGAGCCCTGCCGGCGTCCGCGGAAGTGCTCCGAGAGCGACTCGCCGTAGTAGGTCTCTAGGGCCTCCTCTATGTCGCGGGGCGCCGAGATGACCTCCAGGACCTGGCTCCACTCACCTTGGCGGAGACCCTCGGCCACGATCGCTTGGCGAACCTCGTCCTCGAGGGGCAAAGAAGCGGCGACGAAGAGGCGCTGCTCATGGAACTTCACGGGCAAGAAGGAGTGGCGCAGGGCCAGCTGGGGAGGGACGACCTTGAACACGCAGGGGGGCAGCACGAACTTGGAGGGCTGGAAGAACTTCAGCCCCGCCGAGACCGAGACGGCCTTGGCCACGGTCAGGGGATCGCCGGCGGCTGCGTAGGCCGCCCCGACACGCTCAGCCAGGGGCCGCTCCGCCAGGCGCCCAAAGGCCAGGATTGGCTCGAGCTGGGCAGGCGTGCCCCCGAGGCTCCGCAAGGTCTCTTCGAGATCGTCCATGTCGCCTCCCTCGCGCCTGCAGGCAAGAGGTTTGACCCCGCGGGGCCGCGACGCTCACGGAGAGGCGACCGAGCCAGGCGCCCGCTCAGGTCCTTTGGTCTACTCTCGCGACCCTGAGGAGGCCCCCATGAAGCCCGTGATCAACCTCGACGAGCTCGAGCTCGAAGGCGAACCCGCCAAGGGCCAGTACGGCGTGGTCTGCGAGCAGATCGGCGCCAAGCTCCTCGGCTACAACTTCTCGATCATTCCCCCGGGCGGGAAGAGCAGCCCCTTTCACAACCACCGGATCAACGAGGAGATGTTCTTGGTGATCGAGGGCGAGGGGATCCTCCGCTTCGGCGATCAGGAGTATCCCGTCCGCAAGCACGACGTCGTGGCCTGCCCGCCGGGAGATCGGAGCGTGGCCCACCAGTTCCTCAACACGGGCAGCGTCGACTTCAAGTACTTCGCCCTGAGCACCAAGCTCGGCTACGAGATCGCCGAGTTCCCCGACTCGGACAAGGTCACGGTCACCGTCGGCGACTACGGCAACGTGCAGCTCAGCCACGCCTTCAAGGTCGAGCAAGCCGTGGACTACTTCGAGGGCGAGGAGCGCTAGGCCTAAACGCCTTCGGCGAAAGGACTTGCGCCCCTGCCGCGGGGGCTGCGGCGGGCCTGAGGGCGGGCAGCGGGCCGCTCCGAGCCCCCACGATGGTCCCGACGCTTGCCCACCCGCTCCCGCACCTGTAAAACGTTCCGCTTGCGGGAGCCAGGCCTTACGCCGCCCCCATCTTGGAGATCCCATGAAGTACGAGATCCACTCCCAGGAATACCGCCCCGTCGTGTTCCAGGACAAGTCGGCCGAGGTCAGCTTCCTGACCCGCTCCACCATCCGGACCAAGCAGACGATCGTTTGGGAGGACGGGAACGAGTATCCCCTCCACAACGTCGACATCAGCAGCGCCAGCCACCCCTTCTATACGGGCAAGCAGCGCTTCGTCGACGCCGCCGGTCGGATCGAGAAGTTCCGTCGCAAGTTCGGCTCGGACTACACGGCCAAGCCCGCCAAGGCCAAGAAGGTCGAGAAGAAGGAAGAGGAGTGGGACGAGTAATCGTCTCCCCCACCTTCGTCTAAACGCAGAACCGCGAGCGCACGCTCGCGGTTCTTTGCGTTGGTTCTCCCTTCGCTCAAACAACGCGCCCTGGCAAGCAAAGCAAGGCCACCCAACGAAGCGGATTGACCCCGCCGGATCCAACCCCGAGCAACTATCCTTAGCCTCATGGAGTTCAACTCACTCTGGGACCAATGCGTAGGACGCCTCGCGACCACTGACCCGGCCGCCGTCCCCAGCGAGAGCGCGTCCCTCGTGGCCGAGTTCGCCGCGCACCCCGACGCCAGCGCCCGCGCTGAAGCCACCGCCGCCCGCTTCTTCGAGTTCCTGACCCGCGACCCCCGCCTGGCCCTGGCCGAGGCCGGCCTCGCCGAAGCCCTGGCCCGCGAAGCCGCGCTCCCGATCCTGAGCGAGCTCGTCCTCCGGCGCGCCACCGCTCAGTTCGTCCTCGGCTACGGAGAAGCCGCCGCGGACGCGATCGAGGTCGAGCTCAGCCGCCTCGGCCGGAGCGGCTCCTCGCTCCAGCGCCTGGCCCTCCTAACGCTGAGAGCCCAAGCCTTGATCGGCACCGGCCGCCTCAACCCCGGGCTGATCTCGCTGGAGGAAGCCCTGGCGATCGCCGAGCGCCAGCCGCGGCAGCAGGCCCTGGGCGTCGTCCTGAGCGCCTTCGGCAACGCCCGCCTCCACGCCGGCCACCTCGACAGCGCAGCCGACTACTACGGGCGCGCCCTCGAGCACGGTCGAGGTCAGAACCAGATCGAGGCCCAGGCGATCAACCAGGGCAACCTGGGCCTGGTGCTCCACCTCCAAGGCGAATCCGACCTCGCCGACGAGGCCTACGCCGAGGCCCTGAGCCTGGCGCGCCAAGCCAACGACCTCCGCGCGGTCTCGGTCCTCGAGGCCAACCGCGGCCTCCTCGCGACCCAGCTCGGTGACCTCGACCTGGCCGAGGGTCGCCTCCAAGAGGGCCTCTCGGCCTCGCGCGCCCTCGGCGATCCGCGCCGCGAGGCCTACTGCATGATCCGCCTGGCCGCCGCCTCGCGGCTGGCCGGCAGCTACGAGACCGCCCAGGCTCGCCTCAACGCGGCCTGGCCCGCCCTCAGCTCGGAGGGCGGCGACAGCCCGGACCTCGCCCAAGCCGAGCACCACCTCGAGGCCAGCCGACTGGCCCTGGCCCTGGGTGAGCCCGCCGAAGCAGGTCAGCACGCCCGCCTCAGCCGAAGCCTCAGCGACGCCCTCAGCTACCCCACAGGCGTCACCTGGGGACGCGTCGTCGAGGCCCGGGCCCTCCTGGCAGAACCCCAAGGCCATCAGGCGGCGGCCGCGCTCCTCGAGCAGGCCCGCCAGGAGGAGCGCGAGCTCGGTCAGCCCCTCCTCCGTGGGCGGATCGCGACCCTCCAGGCCGAGGTCCAGCTGCGCCTCGGCGATCACGAGGGCGCCGCCGAGCTCCTGAGCGCAGCCCGGCGTCGCCTGGCTCCCGAGACTCCGGCCATGGCCTGGGTCGAGCTCGCCCGGGCCCGCCTGGAGGCGACCCGCGCCCCGAAGGTCGCGCGCTCCCTGCTAACTCACCTCGCCGCCGACGCCGAGCGCCAAGGCTGGGGCGAGCTGGTCCAGGCCGCCCTCAAGGCTGGCGAGGCCCTCGATTCGTGAGTGCAGCGCGCGCGGTGCGGGCCCTCGTGACGGCCGGCGGCACCGCCGAGCCGATAGACGACGTCCGCGTCCTGACCAACCGCTCGACGGGACGCTTCGGAGCCGCCATCGCCAACGCCCTGGCCGCAGCCGGCGTCGAGGTCACCCTCCTCGGGAGCGAGGGTCTCTACGCGCGCCAGATTCCCCTGGCCGGCTCGATTCGCCAGGTCCGCTTCGAGTCCACGGATCAGCTCGCGAGCGCCCTCGAGGCAGGCTTGGCCGAGAGCCCGGACCTCGTGTTCATGGCGGCCGCCGTCTCGGACTACAGGCCCGAAGCCGCGGAGGGCAAGATCAGCTCCAAGGCCGAGGAGCGGACGCTCCGCCTGACCCGGACGCCCAAGCTCCTGGACCGCCTGCGCGCCGCCTGCCCCGAGGCCTACCTGGTCGGGTTCAAGCTCCTCTCGGGCGTCAGCCGCGAAGAGCTGACGCGCGTCGCGCGAGGACAGATAGAGCGAGCCAGCCTCGACCTCTGCGTGGCCAACGACCTCCAAGAGCTCGGCGGCCCGACGCACCCTGTGCTCCTCGTCGACCCGAGCGCCGCCCTCCGCGTCGAGGGTCCGCGCCAACGCGTCGCCGAGCGCTTGGTCCGCCACGCCCTCGCCCAGGCTGGGCACCCGCCGCGGACCTGGAGCGCCGAGCCGACGCCCCCAGGGCTCCCGGGGCAGGTCCTCCTCCAAGGCCCAGGCCTTCAGCTGCGAGGGGTTCCCGAGCTCTCGAGCCACGAGCCCCTCGAAGCCTCCCTGGCGCGCGCCTTCTGCCAAGGCGCACTCCCAGCCCAGCAGGCCGCCTTCCGCCGAGCTGGCGTGGACCTGCTCCTCCTCCCCGAGGGCTCCGAGTTCCTCACGGAGCTCAGCCCGCGAATCGCGGCTTGGGAGCGAGGCCCAGGCGTCGAGCTCGGACCGCGCCTGGGGGCGCCCCGCTCGTTCCGCCCGATCCTCGAGGGCTGCCAGCTCCGGGGCCTCCTCGTCGAAGGGCCCCTGGGCGTCGCTCTCGCAGATCCCCTCCCGCCACTGGTGGAGGGAGTCGGCGAGCGCTGGCCCGAGGAGCTTCTCGCGACGCTCTCGAGCGAGCCGCGGGTCTGGATTCAGGGGAGCGAAGACCTCGCTGAGGGTCGCGCCTTCACTCGGGAAGAGGCCCTCCCCGGAGACTGGACCTGCTGGTCTGGCCCCGCGCTTCGTGACGACCTCCGGCGCGGCGCCTCGATCTGCCTCCTCGCGCCCCAGACCCAAAGCGTCCTCATGGGACGCCGGGCCAAGGCTCCCGCCGAGGGCCACTGGGCCTTTCCCGGCGGCGGCCGCGAGCCCGGGGAGACGGCTTGGGAGAGCGCCCTCCGCGAGCTCCGCGAAGAGGCCGGCGTGGAGCTCGATTCCCAGCCCTTCCAGCGCTACGACGTGTTCCACGGCGAGGCCGGGCGCGCCTTCCACGTCGAAGGCTTCGTGGCCCTGACCCTCAGCGAGCTCCCCCTGACCCCCTCTTGGGAGCTGACCGAACTCGGCTGGTATCCCCTCGCCGAGGCCGCAGCCTTCCGCCCCATCACGCCGGGAACCCTGCGCGTCCTCCGAGATCTGATCCAGGGCGACTGATCGACGCCTCGGGGCTGATTCTGGCAATCTTCCCCGACGCCTTGGCGTCGCTTTCGCGCTAAGGGTGGATCTGGCACCATGGGCGCCGGCCGCGACCCGCGGCGAGAAGCGCCTTCGGCGCACGGAGGTACTCGTGCCCAACCGGCTGGCCGGTGGCCCGCAGAGCAGCAGCGACGATCTCTACACCAAGATCGCGCTCGATAACAAGCTCATCACCCGATACCACTTGCGCCAGGCCTCCAAAGAGCAGGAGGACCTGAGCGAAGCTGGCCAGTCCGTTCCGCTCGGCGCAGTCCTGGTCCGCATGGGCTTCCTGACCGAAGGCCAGCACCAGTCGGTGATCAACGCCTGTCGCTATCGCGAGCAGCGCGACTACGACAAGCGCTTCGCGCGCCAGATCCTACGCATGGACCTCCTGCCCCAGAGCTCCATCGAGGAGTCCCTCGAGCTGCAGAAGCGCGAGTACGGCCAGAGCGGCGTCGTCGCGCCCCTGGCCGACGGCCTGGAGAACGCGGGCAAGCTGAGCTCCGAACAGGTCGAGGCGGTCCACAAGGGGATCCAGCAGCGAGACAAGTCCCGCGGCAAGCAGGGCGGAGCCGGGGCCAGCCCCCTCGCCGTCAGCGGCCCGACCCCCGTCCTCGCGCCCCGCAATGGCGAAGACGACCCGACCGTGGAGGGCAGCCCCTTAGCAGGACGCGCACCGACGCAGCAGGTCGACCTCGACGACGTGGACCTCGACGACATAGACGCGGACCTCGACGACCTCGACGACGAAGACCTAGACGACGAAGACCTAGACGACGCTGACCTCGACGACGTGGACCTAGACGACCTCGACGACGACGACCTCAACGACGACGACCTCGACGACGCCGACCTCGACGACCTCGATTTGGACGACCTCGACGACGACGACCTCGACGACGCCGACCTCGACGACGACGACCTCGACGAGGCAGGCGCAGGCCTCGACTCCGATTTGGCTTCGGTCGCCGACCTCCAAGACGACGAGCTCGACTCCGACATCGCTCCCGTCGCTGAGGACGACGAAGAGCTCGAGCTGGCCTCGGTCGCGAACCTCGAGTCGGAGCCCCAACCCGCAGAGCCTGACCTCGACGACGTGGACCTCGACGACCTCGATCTGGACGACGTAGACCTCGACGACGACGACCTCGACGACGTGGACCTCGACGAAGACGATCTCGACGACATAGACCTCGACGACCTCGAGGACGAGGCCGGGAGCAAGGTCGGCGAGCTCGACGAAGACGAGTCCGACTTGGCCGCGCTCAACCTCGACGACCTCGACGAGGACTCCCTCGACGCCGGCAGCTCCGACGTCGGCGAGGACGAAGACGACCTGGCGCAGGTCGCGAGCGAGCTCGACAGCGAGGTCCAACTCACCGACGAGGACATCAAGGCCATTGAGGAGCTCGGCAGCGCCGAGGAGCTCGAAGGCGCCGTGGGTTGGGCCGCCGAGGCCTTCGACGATCGGCCGCTGGGTCAACGTCCCCCCTCGGAGCGCATGCCCGTCGCCAGCTCGAGCCTGGCCGCCCCCCCCGCCCCCCCCCCCCCCCCCCCCGGGGCCCCGGGCGCCCCCCCCCCCCAGCCGCCCCGCCCCTCCCGCGTCGGCCCGAGGCTCCGACCCCTCCCACGGCCCCAACCCCTGCCCCCAAGGCGCCCACCGCCAAGGCGCCGGCTCCCGCCAAGCGGCCGAGTGGGATTCCCGGCGGCTCGGTGTTCGACGAGAACCTCTCGGACATGGGCAAGACTGAGGCCTCCGCTGAGCAACCTGCTTCCAAGTCCGAGAGCAATGGCCCCCCGACCGACATGGGCCTCGTCGAGGAGTTCGGCGACCTGGTCGAGTCTGCGGACATAGCTCCCGAAGACGAGCCGGGCAGCGAAGACCTCCTCGAGCCCAGCGACGCCCCCTCCGAGGAGCGGCGGGCCATGATCGAGTCAGCGGTCACGAGCGCCGTGGAGCGCACGCTCGCGTCCTCCGAGGACAAGAGCATGCCGCAGGACGCCGCGTCGCCGGGCTTCGATCCCAGCGACCCCAAGGTCCGGGCCGCCTTCGAGCGAGCCGTCGAAGACGCCGTCCGCCAGGCCATGGACACAGCCTTCGACTCCTTCCTCAAGGAGCTCCGTCAGGGTGACGCCTAGCCTGGACGAATCACGAGGGACGCCCAGACCGGTGATTCATGGCGCCTAGCCCGAGCGCTCCGCCCGCGGGCGGCCTCTTCGCCTGGACCCCAGTCGGGATCGGGGCCGTCGCTGTCGGCTGCACCCACTGCGGCGCCGAGGCCCAGATCCGCGTCGCCGAGAGCCTCCTCGAGGCTCTCTGCGGGCGCTGCGGCAACAACCTCGCCCTAGGGCTGGTCCGTGCGCTCCTGGAGCGCGAGGGTCCCGAGGCACTCCGCGAGGCCCTCGCAGCCCTCGGGCTCGAGCTCGACGCTGCTCAGGAGGGCGAGCCCCCGCTCGGGATCGAGCAGCTCCTCGCGAGCGGCCAGCTTCAGCGTGACCTTTGCCTGAGCCTCGAGCTCGATCCCGACGCAGGGGCCCACCGCTACACCGCTGCCCCTCTCGCCAGGCTGGCCCTCCCCGAGGAGGTCGAGGAGGCCCTCAGCGAGCGCGCGGAGCAGGGCGGAACCCTGGCCGATCGCGTTCGCGCCAAGCTCCTGACCCGGCTCGCGGCCAGCGTCCGGGCCGTCGGCGCCCAGGCCGGCCTGCCCTGCCTGAGCGCTGCCGACCTCCCGCCCCCTGCGGAGATCTGTGAGCTCCTCCCTCCGCGCGCCCGCCGTGAACTCGGGGCCCTCCCCCTGCGCCGCTCGGGCGGACGCCTCGTGATCGCCGTGGCTGACCCCCTCGACGCGACCCTTGGGCAGGACCTGGTCGGCCTCACGGGAGAGCCCGTCGAGCTGATCCTGGCAGAGCGTGAGCTCCTGGCCCGGGTCGAGCCCAAAGAGTCAATCGACGACACACGTCGCCTGAACGGAGCCGAGGACCTCGAATCCGAGACCTTGCGTGAGGGGGAGTTCGAGCTCCCCCACGGCCAGACCCTCGGGCCTGACCCCCTCGAGACGGTCCTCCTCGAGGCCCTCGAGGAGGGCGCCGAGTCGCTCCGGATCGAGCCTCGCGAGGGCGTGGTCGGGCTCCGGCTCTGCGTGCGAGGTGAGCTGCGGGCCCCGCGCCTCCTCCCGCGCGAGGTCGCCGACGCCCTCCTCGAGCGCCTGGCCGGCAGCGCCCACTCTCCGCCCGGCGCACTCCAACGCGCTCGCTCACGCTGGGAGGTCTCGGGCCTCCCCGTCGAACTCGAGGCCCGCTGGATCGAGACGCCCTTCGGTCCCTCGCTCCACGTCCGACTCTCTGAAGACGCCCCCCGTCCGCTGCCCTTGGGGCACCTGGGCCTCGGGTTCCAGCCCTTGGCCGCCTTCGAAGAGGCCCTGACCCAGGGCGGCCTGATCGTCCTCGGCGCCCCCAGCGCCCGCGAGCGCAGCCAGGCCTACCTGGGCGCCCTGGCCAGGATCGCTCGCCTCGGCGGCGAGGTCGTTTCGCTCGAGGCCAAGGTCCACCATTACGTGACCGGCGCAGCCCAGCTCGAGCCGAGCGCCGTCCGCGACCTCACGCAGCTCTCCCAGCCCCCACCCGACTGGATCTGTCTCGACGGGACGCTTCGCCCCAAGACGCTTCGCCTGGCCCTAGACGTGGTCTCGGCCGGCGGCGGCGCCTTGATCACGGTCCCAGCCCGCGACGCCGAGAGCGCCCTCCTGCGCCTAGAGCTCGAGGGGGCCCCCCGGGCGCTCTTGGAGCGGCTCCTGACCTGCGCCGTGGCCCGACAGGTCCTGCGCCCCGTCTGCCCGCACTGCCGCTACCAACGCAGCCCCAGCCAGAAGTGGATCGGCCTCGGCTGTCCGGCCTGCGACGACGGTGTGACAGACGAGCTCCCGATCGCGGAGCTCTGGAGTGGTTCAGGGGGTCTGGTGGGGCCCACGCTGGAGGATCAGCGCGCGAGGCTCCGCGAGGCTGGGCGGATCTAGGCTGGATAACGCTCGGCGTTCCTTGTCTGGGCCAAGCGCGCTCCCGACCCGCCGAGTCCGTCCCTGGGCCCTCTCCTCTGCCCCCTCTCTCTGCCTCCATGTTGAACCAACCGACTCCGCCGAGCCGACCCCACTCCGTCACGCCCTCGTCACGTCTTCCCTTGGGCGCCCGCAGAACCTGAAGGAGCGCTCCCCTCACCCGTCGGGGCAGGTGCACCGCCCCCGGGAGTTGGTAGATTACGCGCCCTTCAGGCCCCCCAAGCCCCCTTCAGGGGCGGGGCGCGACCCCATAAAGGAGGATTCATGCGCTCGTCGCTCAGCGTTGCCTTAGCGCTCGCCCTCGTGGCTCCCACGTTCGCCGGTGAGATCACCCAGAACCGGACGGGAGACCTCAAGGAGAACTGGAAGGAGGAGCTCAAGCCCGAGGACGACGCCTGGAAGAGCGTCGACCAGACCTTCCGCTTCAACAACGGCACCGAGCCCGAGACCCTCGACCTCCACATCATGACCGGTGTGACCGAGAACCGGCTCGCGACCGCGCTCTTCGAGGGCCTCGTCAGCCAGCACCCCGAGACCCTCGATATCGTCCCGGGCGTGGCCAAGAGCTGGACCATCAGCGCCGATCGCACCGTCTACACCTTCCACTTCCGCGACGACGCCAAGTGGACCGACGGTAAGGCGGTCACGGCCCAGGACTTCTACGACTCCTGGAAGCGCGCCCTGACGCCGGCCACGACCTGCCAGTACGGCTACATGTTCTTCCCGATCAAGAACTCCGAGGCCTTCTACAAGGGCAAGATCACCGACTTCAACGAGGTCGGCGTCAAGGTCAAGGACGCCAAGACCCTCGTCGTGACCCTGACCAACCCCTGCCCCTACTTCCTCCACCTGGCGGCCTTCAAGACCCTCTACCCGGTCCCCATGGCCGTGGTCACCAAGCACGGCGACAAGTGGACCCGGCCCGAGAACATTGTCTCGAACGGACCTTTTCAGCTCCAGGAGTGGGTCGCCAACCAGCAGATCACGATGGTCCCCAACGAGAACTACTGGGACCGCAAGAACGTCCGCCTCAAGAAGCTGATCGCCTACGCCTACACCGACCCCGAGACGAGCTACAAGCTCTTCCGCCAGGGCAAAATGGACTGGTGCACCACGATCCCGACCCCCAAGGTCGACGAGATCAAGCGCCTCCCCGACTACTACGCGCAGCCCTACCTGGGGAGCTACTTCTATCGGGTCAACGTCGAGAAGCCCCCCTTCAACGACGTCCGCGTGCGGAAGGCCCTGACCATGGGCTTCGACCGCGAGATCATCACCCGCGACCTGCTCAAGGGCGGACAGATCCCCGCCGGCTACTTCTCCCCGGAGATGCTCGGCTACAAGCCGCCCAAGGGCCTCCGCTACAACCGGGTCAAGGCCCAGAAGCTCCTGGCCGAGGCCGGCTACCCGGCCGGCAAGGGCTTCCCGACCATTGACCTCCTCTACAACACCCAGGAGTCGCACAAGCAGGTCGCCGAGGCGATCGCGCGCCAGTGGAAGGAGAACCTCGGGATCACCGTCTCGCTGCGAAACAACGAGTGGAAGGTCTACCTGGCTGAGGTCGACAAGCGGAACTTCCACCTCGCCCGCGGCGGCTGGATCGGCGACTACGTCGACCCCAACACCTTCCTCGACCTGTTCATGACCGGCGGCGGCAACAACAACACCGGCTGGTCCAACAAGCGCTACGACGACCTGATCCGAGGCGCGGCCAAGAGCGGCGACCAGAAGGAGCGCTTCAAGCTCTTCTACGAGGCCGAGAAGATCCTGGTCGAAGACGAGTGCCCGATCATTCCGATCTACATTTACGTCAACCAGGGACTCCTGAGCGAGAAGGTCGCTGGCTGGTATGAGAACGTCCTCGACCACCACACCTACCAGTACATCTGGATGGAGCCGGTCGAGTAGTGACGCTCCCTCTCCGCTGCTCTGCCAGGCCTCAGGGGGTCTAGGTGGGGAGTTATCTGCTCAAGCGACTGGCCCAGGTGCCAGTCGTGCTCTTGGTCTTGATCACGACGACCTTCTTCATGATGCGCCTCGCGCCGGGTGGCCCCTTCGCGGGCGACAAGAAGATGGACCCCGTGATTCAGAAGAAGCTCGAGGAGAAATACGGCCTGGACAAGCCGATGCTCGTCCAGTTCGGCAAGTTCCTGGTCGGGCTCCCGGACCTCGGCCCCTCGTTCAAGAACAAGACCAAGACCGTCAACGAGATCCTGGCGGAGAAGTTCCCGACCTCTGCCTACCTCGGGTTCCTGGCGACGATGTTCGCCCTGGCCTTGGGGTTGACCGCGGGGATCGTGGCCGGGGTTCGCCAGAACAGCGGCTTCGACTACGGGTCTATGGCGGCGGCGATGCTCGGGCTCTCGCTGCCGGTGTTCGTGGTCGGCCCCGTCCTAGCCCTGATCTTCGGGCTCTACCTCAAGTGGCTCCCTTCGGCCGGCTATGACGGCTGGAGCGACTGGAAGGCCCTGATCCTGCCCACGATCACCCTCGGCCTGCCCTTCGCGGCCCGGATCGCGCGCCTGACTCGGGCCGGCATGCTGGAGGTGATCAACCAGGACTACATTCGGACCGCCTGGGCCAAGGGCCTGAGCGAGAAGGTGATCGTGCTGCGGCACGCCCTGCGCGGCGCCATGCTCCCGGTCGTGAGCTTCCTGGGGCCTGGAATCGCCGCCATGCTGACTGGCTCGATCGTGGTCGAGAAGGTGTTCGCGATCCCTGGCCTGGGTATGGAGTTCGTCGAGAGCGCCTTCAACCGTGACTACACCTTGGCCATGGGGACCGTGATCCTCTACGGCGTGTTGTTGATCTTCTTCAACCTCGTCGTGGACGTCCTCTACGGGTTCTTGGACCCCAGGATTCGCTACTCGTGAGCGCGGACCCCAACCAGAAGGGCGTGAGCCCCTGGGTCGACGCCTGGCGCCGGCTCAAGAAGAACAAGATGTCCATGTTCGGCCTCTGGGTCGTCGTGGTCATGAGCCTGATCTCGATCTTCGGGCCGATCCTGCCTGGGATGCCGAACCCGAACGTCCAGTTCAACTTCGTCGGCGCCCAGCCGGCCATGTCGCGCCACGTCTACGTTCAGAACAAGAACAGCCTGACCGTCGACCAGGCCCCGCAGCTCCCGCCGGGCTACGCCAGCAAGTCCGAGCTCGAGTTCGGGATCAACCTCGAGCGCTACCGCGAGTATCGAATCGTCGTTCGTCGACGAAAGATCAGCGGGATCACTCAGACCCTCGGCGCCAAGTCCATCGACGTCCTCGAGGTGAGCGGCAAGGGTGACTACTTCGTGGTCGAGAACGAGGACGGGACCCTCGGCGAGCCGCTCCCGCCCGACCTGACCTTCGTCAAGAAGAAGAAGCTCGCCAAGGTCCTCGGCAAGAAGCGAGTCGTGATCCTGCGGCACGTGTTCCCGGCCACCGAGCGCAAGGTGACCGCGACCCTCGCGGGCGGCAAGGTCACCGGGATCACCCTCGACGGCGAGGTCGTCAAGCACCTCTCCTTCGACGGGCGCGACGTCCTGCGCGCCACGGCCGACGGCGAGGAGCAGACCCTGCTCCACATCCTGGGGACCGACTCCTCCGGCCGCGACCTGATGAGTCGTGTCGTCGCAGGCGGACGGATCTCGCTGATGGTCGGGCTGGTCGCGACGCTGGTCAGCCTCCTGATCGGCGTCGTCTACGGCGCGGTCGCGGGCTACTACGGCGGCAAGGTCGACGCGCTCCTGATGGCGATCGTGGACGTCCTCTACGGGATCCCCTACCTGTTCCTGGTGATCCTGCTGATGGTCTTCTTCTCTAGATCGCTGATGACGCTCTTTATCGCGCTGGGCGCGGTCCAGTGGCTGACCATGGCGCGGATCGTGCGCGGCCAGATCCTCTCGCTCAAGGAGAAGGAGTTCGTCGAGGCCGCGCGGATGTGCGGCAGCAGCGACTTCAAGATCGTGTTCAACCACCTGATCCCGAACACCCTGGGCGTGGTCGTGGTCTACACGACGCTCACGGTCCCGGCCGTGATCCTCCAAGAGTCCTTCTTGGCTTTCCTCGGTCTGACCATTGAGTGGGCGCCGGGCGAGACCCTCGAGAGCTGGGGGGCCCTGGTCAACTCGGGCGTCAAGGAGCTGGGCGACAACGGCGAGCGCTTCCACCTCCTCCTCTGGCCGAGCTTCGCCATGGCGCTGACCTTGTTCAGCCTCAACTTCCTGGGGGACGGCCTGCGTGACGCCCTCGATCCCAAGCAGCGGGGGCGCACATGAGCCAGCCCGTATTGGACGTGAGGGACCTCCGGGTCCACTTCCGCGGGGACGACTCGGTCGTGCACGCGGTCAACGGCGTCAGCTTCCACGTCAACGAGGGCGAGTCCGTCGCGATCGTGGGTGAGTCTGGCTCGGGCAAGAGCGTGACCAACATGACGGTCCTGCGCTTGATCCCGCAGCCTCCGGGCGAGATCCCGACCGGCGAGATCAGCTATCGCGGCCAGGACCTCCTCAAGATGTCCGCTCGGGAGATTCGGAGCGTGCGGGGCGGGAAGATCAGCATGATCTTCCAGGACCCCATGACCTCGCTGAACCCCTTCATGCGGATCAGCAAGCAGCTGACGGAGACGATTGAGCTCCACACGGACCTCCGCGGGGCGGACGCGCGCCAGCGGGCGATCGAGACCTTGGACCTGGTCGGGATCCCCGCTCCAGCCGAGCGAATCGACAGCTACCCCCACGAGTTCTCGGGCGGAATGCGCCAGCGGGTCATGATCGCGATCGCGCTCAGCACCAACCCCGACCTCTTGATCGCGGACGAGCCGACCACGGCCCTCGACGTCACGATCCAGGCTCAGATCCTGGTCTTGATCAAGCGCCTTCAGCGCGAGCGGGGGATGTCGCTGATCATGATCACCCACGACCTAGCGGTCGTGGCGGGCATGTGCAGCCGGGTGGTCGTGATGTACGGCGGGGCGGTGGTCGAGACCGCCGACGTCGACGACCTCTTCGAGGATCCGCGGCACCCCTACACCTTGGCGCTCCTGCGCTCGGTCCCTCGCGTTGACGCGGGCAGCCACCAGAAGCTGGAGCCCATAGACGGCCTCCCGCCCAAGCTGACGGCTGAGCCGACTCAGTGCACCTTCGCGCCGCGCTGCCAGTTCGTTCAGGACCAGTGCCTGAAGGCGGTCCCCCCCCTCGAGGCGGACGAAGACGGACGGATTCGAGCCTGCTTCCTCAAGATTCGCGGCGGCGAGGTCGTGGGAGCTGAGAAGGCGCCCGCTCCCGCTCCAGGGGCCAAGGCCGAGGAGAGCGCTCCCGCTGAAGTTCAGGACGGGATCGCCCCGGAGCCGTCTCATGAGGACGCTGAAGCCGAGTCCTCGGGTGACGCCAAGTCGGGAGGTGACGCGTGAGCGAGCCGATCCTCTCGGTCCGTGATCTGGAGATGCACTTCCCGATCACCAAGGGCGCGTTCTTCACCAAGGAGATCGGTCGGGTCCGAGCCGTGAACGGGGTCAGCTTCGACCTGGCTCCGGGCGAGACCCTGGGCCTAGTCGGCGAGTCGGGCTGCGGCAAGTCGACGACCGCGCGGGCCGTGCTCCAGCTCCACCGTCCGACGGCCGGACAGGTCCTGTTCAAGGGGACCGACCTCTGCCAGCTCAAGGGCGAGGAGTTGCGCCTCCAGCGGGGCGACCTCCAAATGATCTTCCAGGATCCCTACGCGAGCCTCGACCCGCGCTGGACGGTCCGTCGGATCATCGCGGAGCCGATCAAGAACTTCGGCCTGGCGAAGTCCAGCGCCGAGCTCCGGACCCAGGTCCACGAGCTGATGGAGACCGTGGGGCTCGATCCGAGCTTCGAGAGCCGCTATCCCCACGAGTTCTCGGGCGGTCAGCGCCAGCGGATCGGGATCGCGCGTGCCTTGGCCCTCGAGCCGAAGGTGATCTTCTGCGACGAGCCGGTCTCGGCCCTCGACGTCTCGATCCAGGCCCAGATCGTGAACCTCCTCGAGGAGCTCCAGCAGAAGCTCGGGCTGGCCTACGTGTTCATTGCCCACGACCTGGCGGTCGTGCGGCATATCGCGCACCGGGTCGCGATCATGTATCTCGGCCGGATCGTGGAGATCGCGACGGGCGACGAGCTCTACCAGCGCACGACGCACCCCTACGGGCGCGCGCTCTTGGGGGCCGTCCCGATCCCAGACCCCAAGCTGGAGCGCGAGCGCGAGCTGGTCCTCCTCGAGGGCAACCTGCCTTCGCCCAGCCAGGAGCGAGCGGGCTGTGACTTCGCGAGCCGGTGCCCGCTCCGGCCGAAAGTCGACAGCGAGGGCCGCTGTGAGCGCGAAGTGCCCAAGCTCCTGCCCCTGGCCGACTCGCCCGGGCACCGGGTGGCTTGCCACTATCACGACAAGGGCTGATCCCTCCCTCTGAGGTCCGAGCCGACTGAACTCGGAGGGCGACCGAGAGCGTGTCTCGAGCGCCTTGCGCCAAGTGCAGAGATCATGGAGGTTTGCGTCTCGCGCTCGCAACTCGTAGAAAGCGTGATCATTCCAGCGCCGGAGAGCTTCCGTGGGTGAACAGCAAGTAACGGGTGCTCCCGCTCCTGAGGACCTCAGGCACTTCATGAAGTGCCTCCTCAACGACGTGTGGGCGCTGGAGACCATGCTCCGCAAGGGGCAGATCGAGTCCGGCAAGAAGCGAATCGGCGCTGAGCAAGAGCTGGTCTTGGTCGAGGGCGCCTATCGCCCGGCCATGATCAACATAAAGACGCTCGAGGCGCTCAACGACCCGGCGTTTACGACCGAGCTGGCGCGCTTCAACGTCGAGGCGAACCTCCCGCCCTTGACCTTGGAAGGCGATTGCTTCCGCCAGTACGAGGACCTGCTCGTCGAGAAGGTCGAGAAGTGCCGCAAGGTCGTCAACGAGATGGGGGCGGACGTCCTCCTGACGGGGATCCTGCCGACCCTGCGAGTCCAGGACATTGGCCTCGAGGCCATGACGCCCATGGAGCGTTACCGGGCGCTGAACGACGCCCTGAGCCGGCTCCGCGGTGACGCCTACGAGCTGCGGATCAACGGGGCCGACGAGCTGATCCTGCGCCACGACTCGGTGATGCTCGAGGCGGTCAACACCAGCTTCCAGATCCACCTCCAGGTCGATCCCGACAAGTTCGCTCAGGCCTACAACTTGGCGCAGCTCTTGGCCGCGCCCTCCTTGGCTGCGGCCACCAACTCGCCGCTCCTCTTTGGGCGTCGGCTCTGGAAGGAGACGCGGGTCGCGGTCTTCCAGCAGGCCGTCGACACCCGGACCTCGAGCTACTACCTCCAGGATCACACCTCGCGGGTTCACTTCGGTCGTCGCTGGGTTCAGAAGTCCGCGCTCGAGTTGTTCCAAGAGGACATTGCGCGCTTCCGGGTCCTGCTCGGGACGAGCGGGCCCACGGTGGATCCCTTCGAGGAGCTGGCTGCGGGTCGCCCGCCGGCCCTCAAGGCGCTTCAGCTCCACAACTCGACGGTCTACCGCTGGAACCGGGCCTGTTACGGGATCAGCGAGGGCAAGCCGCACCTCCGGATCGAGAACCGGGTCCTGCCGGCCGGTCCGACCGTCGTCGACGAGATCGCAAACATGGCGTTCTGGATCGGCATGATGGAGGAGGGCATGGAGGCTTACGGCGACGTGAGCGCTCGCCTCGACTTCAACCACGCCCGCGCCAACTTCATTGCTTCGGCCCGTCGCGGTCTGGGTGCCCAGCTGACCTGGCTCGATGGCAGCATGCGTCCGGTCCCTGAGTTGATCCTCGACGAGCTGATTCCCATGTCCCGCAGGGGCCTAGAGGCCCGCGGGATTCGCAAGGAGGACATTGATCGCTACCTCGGGATCATTGAGGCTCGCGTCACTAAGCGACAGACCGGCGCCGATTGGCAGCTCGCCAGCCTGGAGGTCATGAAGGGCCGCGGCACCATGAGTCAGCAGCTCTGTGCGCTGACCGCTGCTTCGATCGCTCGCCAAAAGGAGGGCTCACCGGTCCACGAGTGGGCGCCAGCTCGCCTGACGGCCGGCGCGATCTCCTGGAAGCAGTCCTACATGCGCGTCGAGCAGATCATGAAGACCGACGCCGTGACCGTGAACCAGGAGGAGCTCCTCGAGCTCGTGGCCCGGATCATGGACTGGAACAACATCCGCTACGTCCCGGTCGAGGACGACAAGCTGAACCTGGTCGGGCTCGTCTCTCACCGCGCTCTGCTCCGCTACTTGGCCCGCGACGTCAGCGCGCCTGCGGACCGCCACGTCCCTGTGCGCACGATCATGCACAAGGTCGAGGACGAGCTCTTCACCATCAGCCCCGAGACCCTGACCCTCGACGCCCTCGAGCTGATGCGTAAGCACCGCGTAGGCTGCCTCCCCGTGGTCAAGGACGGCCGCCTGGTGGGCATGGTCACCGAGCGGAGCTTCATGGCGATCGCCGGTCAGCTCCTAGAGCAGCAGCTCCGCTCCTAATGTCCCAAGGAGACGGCTCCACCTAGCCGCCCGAAGCGAGGAGATCGCCATGGGAGACGAGGACCTCCGCGAGCAGGCGCGACGAGCGATCGGATCGCCCGTTGAGGATGCGGCTCACGTGCACGCCAAGGCGCGCGCCGGCGAGTTCGACCCCGAGCTCTACCGCGTCCTAGAGGACCTCGGCTACTCCGGCACGCCCCTCGACTTCAAGGCTCCCGGCTCCTTCGAGGCCTGGTGCAAGTCCACCAGTGAGTGGGCTCCGCCATGGCAACGCTGGGCGACCTATCTCTTCTTAGCGGTCTGCGTAGACAAGGTGGAGTGGGGCAAGACCCGGGTCGAGCTCAGCTCGTATTCGTCCACCACCGAGGCCAGCTCGGCCCAAACCAGCCTCGACCACCTCCGGAGCTGGGCCCTCTGCCCCTGCGACCTGCACCTCGAGCGCTTCGTCCTGCCTCGGGGTTTCGAGCGCTGGATCACGACCAAGAGTCCGGTTCACAACCGCCGCGCCTGGCACGCCTTTCGAATCGCGCACGCCGCTGCCCACAGCGGCGCCCGCGACCTCCTAGAGCGGGTCGGCGTGCCCGTCGCGAACGTGATCAAGCCCTCCTTCCTCCTCGCCAGCGCCCGCGAGGCCATGATCCCCGCCCTCCTGGGCAAGCAGCTCCCCCCCTTCGCTACCGACGAGCTCTACGCCAACCCGACCTTCCGGGACTACGTCCAGCAGTGCATCTGGTCGGCGGGCTGCAAGTCCTGCAAGGGTTGGAACCTCGCCCTCCGCGGGACGAACAGCCAAGCCAACCCGGCCAGCGGCGACACCTTCACCTACACAAGGGTGGTCTGCCTGAGCTGCAACCACTCGGTCCAGCAGAGCTGGGAAGACTGACACCGCGCCACGCGTCCACCGTGGACACCTGCCAACAGGAACGGACCGAAGGTCCGCACGGCTCGTCCCCCCGTTGACCTTTTCGGAGCCCGACCAAACGGCCCCGCGGCCCCTCTCGTCCCGCGGCTCCCTCTGCGTCGTCACGTTTGCGTCTCGTTTGCGTGCCGCGAGAGGCCGCCGGAGAGCAGCTCGTACGTAGCGCTAACGGGGCTAGGCCCCGCTGGCGTCCTCCGGCTGGAGAGGGGTCTAGTCTGGCGGCGGCGCGGCTTTGGCCTTATGTCGCACAACGACGAGGTAGGCACCAGCGGGGAAGATCGTGGTCTTGTCTTCTTGCCAGCGGGCGAAAGCGGCCCGGTAGGCGGCACGCCAGATCTTGAGCTCAGCCCTCCTCGTGACACAGGCGTTGGTCAGGTGGGGCTGGAGCTGGAAGGTCGGCCTGAGATCCTGGGCAGGGCTGGAGAAGGGATCTAGGAACTTCACCGAGCCCGCCCCCTTGAAGTCACGCACCCTCGTCTTGATCTCAATCAGAGTCTCTGCGAGCGCCCGCCGGAACAGACGCCGGAAGACCTTCGGCTCTGAGTCGAAGAAGGGAGGGACGCTCAGGGATAGCGTCGCCTGGGCCGGAAGAGCTGAGCCCTCGCGGCCACAACCGAAGAGGCCCGCGCGGGACAAGGTGCAAACCCGCGAAGTGCCCACCTGTTGGGGGAGACTGATCAAGCCCGGCCAAAGATCCGGAGTAGAGACCACCCCAGCCTCCACCGGATTCGCAGCCACATAGGCTAGGTGACCCAAGACCTCGACCTGAGTCTCCAAAGGCAACGACCGATAAGCCCCCTCCCACAGCCGCCCCCTCCGGCCGAGGCGACGGTTGACGACCCTCGAGAGCATGGAGTCGAACTCGCCCATGAACTTCGGGAGACACCCCCGGCGATCCGTCAGCACGAGGTGCAAGTGGTTGCTCATGAACGTGAAGCCGTGGAGCTCGATCCCGTGCTTGGTCGCGTAGTGCGCGAGGAGAAAGGCGATCAGGCGGTTCAAAGAAGGGCTCGGCTTGAGAAACCAACGCTGCTCAGAGCAACGGTGAATCACCGCCAAGACCGTTCCCGGCAACACCATGCGCGCATGCGACATACCCCACCTCCCTACTTCCCGTGGGGACGAAGTTGTAGCGCCAGCGCCGCGTGTTAGCAATAGGTTCGGCCCGAATGGGAGTGAGCCTCCCCCTGGTGGTCCTCATCCGGCTTGGCCGGACGAGAGCCGCCTCGTCCAAGACGGGCGCCTGCTCCGCCTCCACGACTCGATCTTCCTCGGCGTCGAGCAAGCTTGGCTCGAGGAAGCCCCGAACCCCCGCCCGCTCCACCGACGCCCCCTGGAAGCAGATGACTGAGCAACAGAGCCCTCCTCCTCCCCATCGGATTCGTGGCGCCGGAAGCGCCCTAAACCCCTTTCAGACAGGGCCCTGCGAGCTTCTGAGGGCCCCCGAAACAGACGTTGTTCTCTAGGTTGCGCCTCGGGCGATGGTCGCTATCATTCCCCCTTCTTCCAGTCGAGGAACTGCATTTATGGCAATTCGTCCCAACGTCAGCGTCACGGTTAAGCGCGACGAGCCCGTCGAGCGCGCGCTCCGCCGCTTCAAGCGCCTCTGTGAGCGCGCTGGCATCAGCAAGACCGTCCGCAACAAGCGCTACTACGAGAAGCCCAGCGATCTCCGCCGCCGCGAGACCCGCAAGTCGCTCCGTAACCGCCGCCGCGCCGAGCGCAAGTCCCGCGAGCGCATGCAGCGCAAGCTGGACCGCGCCCGCAAGCAGCAGCGCGGCAAGCTCCGCCTCCCCGGGCTCGAAGCGACCATCTCCGGCCAGCCGATGCCCGAGAAGCTGCTCGATCCCGCGACCTACGCGGTCCCCGTAGTGCCTATGCCCGAGGGCGAAGAGCGCAGCGAGGGCGGCTTCCGTGGCGGTGACCGCGACCGGGATCGCGACTAGCTAGGCTGGGCCGCGAGGCTCACCTGACCCCTGTCCAATCGACCGGGCCCGCGTCAGCGCTGGCCCGGTTCGTTCGTTGGTTCCCCGACCCCAAGGAGGCTCCCCGTGGGCCTGATCCTCTCGGCCCGCTGCGAAGCCTGTGGCTACCAAGAACCTGACGAACTCCGCCTCGGGACCACCCACGCAGCGATCGTCGAGCACGACGTCGAGGTCCGCGAGCTCTTCCCCGCGACGTGCTGCGGCAGGGTCCGCAGCATCCCGATCCTCCTCGGAATGCCCCTCCCCAGCCCCCCCTGCGACGACTGCGGCGAAGCCCTCGAGCTCCGACCCGACCTCCAGTACCGGATCGCGAGACTCAGCGGAGACGTCCTCGACGGACACCCATGCCCAGCCTGCGCCGGCCAGACCCTCTCCTTCAAGCGCGAAGGCGAGTTCGTCTAGGGAGGGCTAGCTCTTCGTGGAGTGAGCTGGCTTCGCTCGGGGTCAGCGCTAACGAGGGGCCCTAGAAGGTTCAAGGCCCTACAAAGACAACCTTCCTTTGCGTAACCGACCTGGCTCAACCATACTCAGGTCGTGTCGGTCGTCCGTTGTGCCGTCTGCGGCGGAGGCTTCGCGCCCGCCCAGATCCAGTCTCCGCAGTGCCCTAGCTGCGGCTCGCCGCTCCCGGTCTCGGGACGCGTAGCGCAGGCCTATCCCCAGCCGACCGCTGCCCCCCCGAGCGGGGCCTTCCCCACCTCTCCGCCGGCGGGCTACGCACCTCAGCCTGGATACCCACCCCAGCAGCCTGGATACCCACCCCAGCCGCCTGGATACCCGCAGCCTCGGCCCGCCCCGACGAGCGGACACTATCCCCAGCAACCCGGCTACGGCCAGGCCGGCTACCCGGCTCCAGGACCTGCGAGCGGGAGCTACCCCGTCTCCCCACGCCCAGACCCACGCTCGAGCGGCCGAGTTCCGATCCAGCAACCAACCCAGGCCCCGAGAGCCGACCCACGCTCCACTGGACGTCTCCTGCAGCAGAGCGCCGCCGGTCGCCACGCCAGCGGATCCGGACGCGTCCCCCCTCAGCCCGGCTCGGCCTATGACTCGACCCGGGGAGGCTCGCGCCAAGCGGCCCTCGGAGGCTCGGGACCGACGGGCACCGGCGGACGAGGAGCAGCCAACGAGGGCGGCCTCCCCAGCGAAGGGGAGGTCTTCGCCAACTACCAGCTCGTCCGAAAGCTCGGGGTCGGAGCCTTCGGCGTCGTCTGGTATGGCCTCGACCAACGCGACCAATCCGAGGTCGCGCTCAAGATCCTGGCCAACGTCACGGCAGGCTCCCTCGAGCGCTTCCAGCTCGAGATCAAGGCCACCGCGACCCTCGATCACCCGAACATCGTCCCCCTCCGCGACTACGGGGAATACGGCGATCGCCCCTACCTCGCCATGGGCTTCGTCAACGGCCGCTCGCTCAAGGAGTGGCGCGAGCTCTCCTTCGAAGAGGCGGCAGAGGCCCTCCGCGACGTCGCCTACGCCGTCGACTTCGCCCACCAGAACGAGGTCCTCCACCGCGACATCAAGCCCGACAACATCATGCTCGACCAAGGGGGCAAGGCCTGGATCCTCGACTTCGGTCTCGCCCAGCTCGGCGAGTCCGAGGGCCTGACCAAGACCGGCGACATGGTCGGGACCCCCGCCTACATGGCGCCCGAGCAAGCCAAGGGCGAGGGCAAGCGCGTCGACGCCCGCTGCGACGTCTACTCCCTGGGCGCGACCCTGTTCTACGTCCTCACTGGACACTCCCCCTTCTACAAGTCGCAGACGATCCACGCCCAGCTGGCCGCGGTCCTCTTCGAAGACCCCCCCGACCCCAGCGACCTCAACCGAGACGTGCCCGAGCCCCTCGACTGGATCGTGCGCAAGTGCCTGGAGAAGAAGCCTGGCCGCCGCTACTCCAGCGCCGCGGCCCTGGCCGAGGACCTCGACAACTACCTGAGCGGGACTCCCGTCCGCGCTCGCCCCAGCAAGAAGCGCGCGGCCGCAAAGACCCAGGAGACCCGCCGCCAGGAGCCCGTGACGGCCAACGCCAAGACGATCCAGCTCGCCGCCGGGGCCGTCGTCTTGATCGCGCTCGTGACCGCCGTCCTCCTCGTGCTTCGCCAACCCGCCCAGGAGGTAGCGGCCTCGCCCCCCAGCTCCTCCGCCCAGACCCCTAGCGAAGCGTCTGAGACGCCGCCCGCCAGCGCCCAGCCCTCCGCCAGCGCCCCCCAGCTCGGGCTCGCCTCGCTGCGGAACGCGCGAACGCTCCTTGAGTCGGGTCAGACCGAGGGCGCGCTCAAGGCAGCCTCCCGAGCCCTGAGCGAGAACGCCGGCCTCAGCGAGGCCCGTGACCTGCGAGCCCAGATCCTGGCTTCCCAGGGGCGCTGGACTGAGGCCGCCGACGACCTCTCGCTCCTCGTCGAGGACCGACGCTTCGACGTCTCGCTCCGCGTCCGCCGGGGACGCGCGTGGCTTAAGACCGGCAAGCTCGATCGCGCCGCGGAGGACCTGCGGGTCGCGCGGACGAAGAAGAGCAGCCTCGAGGTCCTCGTCTTGAGCGGCGAGATCGAGCTGGCTCGCAAGGAGCCCCTCCTGGCCCTCAAGCACCTCGCCGACGCCGCGCGGCGCAAGCCTGACGACCTGACCCTCCGGCGAGTTCGAGGGCAGGCCTATGCCGCGAACGGGGACTTCGCCCAGGCCGAAGGAGACCTCGACTTCGTCGTCCGCCGCGCTCCCGCGGACGGGCCCGCCGCCCTGGCGCTGGGGACCTTCTACCTCGAGCGAAAGAAGACCGAGCTCGCCCTCGAGACCTACGAGAACGGGCTCCAGAGCGGCGCCAAGCACGCGCCCCTGGCCCTGGCCGCAGCCAGGCTCCACGAGGCCGCCGGCCACCGCGAGGAGGCCCTGACCCGCTATCGGAGCGCCCTGAGCTGGAACCCAGACAGCAGCCAGGCCGCCTCGGCCGTCGCGCGGCTGAGCGCCGGCGGCTCGACGCCAGAGGCCAGCCCGACGCCGACCACTCCGAAGCCGCCGGTCGCCACGAGCCCCCTCCTAAGCGACTCCGGCACCTGGATCCCCCTCCTCGACGAGGATAGGCCTCCGCTCTCGGTCTACTCCAAGACCTACGCCCAGAACTGGGGTCGCCGGCTCCGCGAGTGCGAGCGAGCCGCCCGCCAGGACAGCGAGAACCCCACCGCCTGGGTCAACTACGGACGGGCCCTCGCTGCTCGCAAGAAGTTCCGCGAGGCGGCCGACGCCTTCAACCGCGCCCTCCTCTTCGAGGCGGACTCGCCCCAAGCGCTCCAAGGGCTCGGAGCCGCCCTCCTCGAGCTCGGCCAGCCAGGCGTCGCCCTCGATCACCTCTCTGCGAGCGCCAAGAAGCACAAGCACGACCCTGAGACCTGGCGCCTCGTCGGACTGGCTGCCCTCAGGGCCAAGCAGGCCGACCGCTACAAGTCCCAGGTTGCTGCTGTCCTGCCCCGCTTCCGCAGCGTGATCGGCCTCTACCGAGTCCTAGCTCGCTGCGAGGTCGCCCAGGGACGTTTGGCTGAGGCTGAGGAGCTGATCGACCGAGGCCTCGACAAGCGAAGCCGGAGCCGCGAGCTCCTCTTGGAGCGAGCGCTGATTCGCGCCGAAAGAGGCGACCCCGAGGCCGCCTTGGAGGACCTCGACGCGAGCGCCAAGCTCGACTTCAGCAAGGAGTTCAACCCTTGGCTGAGCCGGTTCCGGATCCGAGTCCTGGCGGCGGCAGGCCAGCTCCCCGCTGCGCTCCGCCTCGCCCGGACCACGCGCGCTCGCGAGGAGGAGCGCGAGCCGCGGACCCTAGCCCTGATCGGCCTCCTGCGCGGACTCAGCGGCGAGCACCGCGAGGGCGCCGTGGACCTCGAGGCTGCCTTCCGCGAGAAAAAGCAGGGTGAATACCTCCTCCTCAAGGGCCTCCTCCGCCTCAAGGGAGGGGAAAAGGTCTCCGGACGACTCGACCTGGAGCGCTTCTGTCGCGAGCACGACAAGCACCCTCAGGCCGCGGCGATCAAGCGCTACCTGGAGGCGAAGTAGTCGCCCTCAGCTCCGCGGGCGGGCCCACCACGAAGTGCGGCGCGCGCCCGGGCCCCCAGCCGGGGATCATTCGGGTCGCGCGACCCTGGCCGTGGTCGTGGGTCTCCTCGCGGTGGAGGTGACCCATGAGGAGATCCCGAGCTTGAAAGTGCTCCAGCCAGGCCTCGCTCTCGCGGAGATCAATCGGGAAGGAGTAGGGCTCGACGCGACTCAGCTTGCGCGTGCTCGCTCCTCGGAGCCTGTGCGCAGCCCAGAGGCGAATGAAGGTCGGGACCAGCCAGTAGCAGAGACGAAAGAGCGCCGAGCGCACCACGGCCCGATAGCGGCGATAGCTGTGGTCGCCTTGAACGAGGAGATCGCCGTGGGTGACCACGGTCCGCTCCTCGCCGCGGGCGTAGATCACCGCGTCCCCCTGGGGCCGAACCCCTATGGAGCGCAACTCTCTCAGGCCTAGGAAATCGCGGTTGCCGGCGATGAAGTCTATGGGGAACCCGGCCTGCTCCGCGGCCTCGAAGGCCTCGACGACGCCCCGATAGCAGCAGCCACGCGCGTGCGCCGGTCCAATCCAGAAGTCGAACACGTCGCCCAAGAGTACCAGGCGATCGCAGCCCGCCCGAGCAGCCTCGAGGAAGGCCAGGAACTCCTTGGCGCGGTCCTCGTCCTCGGGCGCAATGTGAACGTCCCCCGTGACCCAGACCCGCTCGTCGGGGCCGAGCTCAATGGTGGTCGCCGAGGGGACGAAGGCGACCGCTAGGGCGGCCACGTCCCGCTCGCTGAGTCGAGCCGGCGCGAAGCGAGCGCGGAGGGTCCGAACGAAGGCCAGGTCGATCCGGCTCGAGAAGATCCCCAGCGGTGAGTAGCCGCGTCGGACGGCCAGCACGAAGGCCAAGACCAGCAGGACTCCGGTCAGCAAGAAATTCGGCCAGGCGTTGAGCTCCCACTGACCCGACCAGACCAGCTCTAGGTCAACGGGCAGCGGCTCCAGGTAATGGATCGGCCAAGCGTGACCGTCTGGGCCCCGGGACCCGAGCACGTCGCAGAGGACGTGCAGGTGGAAAGACAAGAAGACCAGGCCAGCCGTCAAGATCCGCCGAAACACCGTCGCTCCGCGCCCGAGAGCGAGGAGAGCCAGAGCGCTGCAAACCACCGCGAAGGGAAGCGTGTGCAGGTCATGGTGGTAGGTCGCGAAGAGCTCGGTCGGAGTGTCACTCGTGAAGTAGGTGACCTTGTCGACGACCGCCCCGACCCCGTCGAGGTCTGGGATCACACCCGCGAGCGCCACGAGGGCCCGCTCCTTGGGCGTCGTGTTCGGGACCGCCTCCGCCAAGGTCCAGCCGACGAGGAAGTGGGTGATCGGGCTCAAGCGGGCTCCCAAGGGAAGATCACGTCGCGCGCCAGCTTGCCCGTGGGGTCCAAGGCCGCCTTGAGGGCTCGCATTTGCGCCAAGCCCTCGTCGCCATAGAGCTGGCGGAGGAGGTCTTGCTTGACCGGGTTCCGCCCCACGCCGTGCTCCGAGAGGGGGCAGCCCCCGAGCTCGAGGAGGGCCCGCCCGCAGGCCAGGAGCGCGTCGTGGCCGGCCTCGACGCAGGCGTGGCCCTTGGGGATCACGTTCGGGTGGACGTTCCCGTCAGACACATGTCCCCAAACGACGAGGTCCAGGCCGCGCTCGGTCACGAACTCGCGCCGGTAAACGGCCATGGCCTCGGCGAAGCGCTCGAAGGGCACGATCATGTCGCCCCCGACCTTGTGGATCCGCGCGTCGGCCCGCTTGGCGTCCCGCACGCGGTGGTTGACCCCGACCGGGACCGCCTCTCGGATCGCGAAGAGCTGAGCCTGGCGCGCCGAGTCGTTGGGCAGCGCCAGCTCGCTCTCGTCGAGGAGCTCGTGCTCTTCGAGGAGGTCCAAGAAGCGCTTGAGGCAGCTGTCCTGAGCCTCGTCGCCTGCGTAGTCCTCGAGGAGCTCCTCGGCGTCGGCCCCGGGGGGGAGCTCGAGGAGGATCAAGAGCAGGAGCTCGGTCCCCTCGGGCAGGCTCAGTCCCGCCGCCTCGTCGCCGCCGTCTTCGATCACGACCGCGACCGCGCGCTGGTCCATGCTCTCGACCGAGCGCACGTCCATGCCCAGAGGATCCTTGCTGGCCCAGGTCTCGCGCGAGGCGCTCCGCAAGCGAGACACGAGCTGGAGCCCCACGGCCTCGCTCGGGCAGGGAACCAGCGCCGCCACCGACTCTGGGTTCCCCTCCAGGGTCCGCAGGAGGACCTCCGTCACGACCCCCAAGGTGCCCTCGGCGCCAATGAAGAGGTCCACGAGGTCCATGCCCGGGGCGGCGTGATAGCCCGCCGAGCGCTTGGGGACGTCGGGCATGACGTAGCTCGGGAGCTGGATCGTGAGGACTTCGCCCGTGCTCTGCTCGACCTCGAAGGTCCCCTTAGGACTCGCAGTGACTTGACCGCGCTCGAGCTCCAGGACCTCGCCCGAGGCTAGGACCACGCTCAGGCCCTCGACCCAGGCTCGCGTCGTGCCGTACTTCCAGGTCGCGGCGCCTGCGGCGTTGGTGCTCACGGCCCCGCCCAGGAAGGCTCCGTCGTAGGTCGGGGTCGGCGGGAAGAAGGCGCCGCGCTCGGCCAGGGCCTCGTTGAGGGTGACCAGGGCCACGCCAGGCTGGGCTCGGGCGCGCCCGGGGCTGATCTCGCCCATGGCGTTGAGGCGCGAGGTCGCCAGGACCGCGTCGCCCTGGGGAGCGGCCCCACCGGTCAGCGAGGACTGGGCGCCGACGGTCAGGACTCGGGCCTCGTTCTGGAGGACCCAGGCCACCTGGCCCTCGTCGCTCGGGAGGTAGACCTTGGCGGGAGCCTGGCCGGGGTATCGCGAGGCGTCGGTCTGGTAAGTCTCGGTGTCGTCACCCTCGAGCGCCGTGGGCGGGCGAATGCTCTGGGCGAGGCGAGATCGAACGCGGTGAATCATGGGCCAGAGGATAGCTGTATCTCTGTATTTCGCTCCGCGAAATGAGCCTCGCTCTATCTCTGTATTCCGCTCCGCGGAATGAGCCTCGCTCTGTCTCTGTATCTCGCTCCGCGAAATGAGCCTCGCTTCGCTCGCCGTCGCGATCTTCGCTCGCGGAACTCGCGTTGATCCCGACTCCTGCTGCGCAGGATCGGTTCCGCCACCTTGGAGGTGTGAGCGCTCCCTTGCTTCGCAAGGGGCTGGATAGCTGTGTCTCCTGTATTCCCCTCCGCGGAATGAGCCTGGCTTCGCTCGCCGTCGCGATCTTCGCTCGCGGAACTCGCGTATATCCCGACCCCTGCTGCGCAGGCTCGGTTCCGCCACCTTGGAGGTGTGAGCGCTCTATCTCTGTATTCCGCTCCGCGGAATGAGCCTCGCTTCGCTCGCCGTCGCGATCTTCGCTCGCGGAACTCGCGTATATCCCGACCCCTGCTGCGCAGGATCGCTTCCGCCACCTTGGAGGTGTGAGCGCTCTGTCTCTGTATTCCGCTCCGCGGAATGAGCCTCGCTTCGCTCGCCGTCGCGATCTTCGCTCGCGGGGCTCGCGTATATCCCGACCCCTGCTGCGCAGGATCGGTTCCGCCACCTTAGAGGTGTGAGCGCTCCCTTGCTTCGCAAGGGGCTGGAGGGCTGTATTCCGCTCCGCGGAATGAGCCTCGCTTCGCTCGCCGTCGCGATCTTCGCTCGCGGGGCTCGCGTATATCCCGACCCCTGCTGCGCAGGATCGGTTCCTCCACCTTGGAGGTGTGAGCGCTCTATCTCTGTATTCCGCTCCGCGGAATGAGCCTCGCTTCGCTCGCCGTCGCGATCTTCGCTCGCGGAACTCGCGTATATCCCGACCCCTGCTGCGCAGGATCGGTTCCGCCACCTTGGAGGTGTGAGCGCTCCCTTGCTTCGCAAGGGGCTGGATGGCTGTGTTCAATACAGTTTCAGGTTCGTCTCCGGTGCCCCAAAGCGGGGGCAGGGCACCTCGCGCCTTGACGGGACTTAGCCCTGGCACCGCCAGTGTTCCGTCTCCTCTCGGAAGACGGAAGGAAGGTTCGTGCATGAAGCGGATTGCCACGCTCTTGGTTGGAACGATCCTCGTGGCCTGGGCGACCACGGCCTCGGCCCAGGGAATTCAGATCGAGTTCTCGCCGGCCGAGCGCCAGCGACTGATCGACCTCGCCAATAGCCCCCGCCCGATCCAGTCCCGGGACTACCGCAAGATGGCGGAGCTCGTGTTCGGCCACGACATGGCAGCGGACGCAGCCACCGCCCGGGCCTGGAACCAGCGTCAGCAAAAGCTGAGCACCCACGACCGCTACTGGGCCGATCGCAAGGCAGCAGAGAGCACCCGCTACGTCACGCCGATCTGGAACCGCCTCAAGCAGGACCTCTACGAGAACGACCGCTCAGCTCAGCAGGGGGTCAGGGACCTCCTGGAGCGAGCCCAACAGACCGGGCTCAGCAACGTCCCCCGCTGGGGCGGCGGCTACCAGCGCCAGCTCGAGCGCGAGCTCGCTCGCCTCCGCCCAGCGCCGCGCGTCGGCGATCGCCCCTACACCCCGCTCCGAATCGACGCCAGGAATCGGCTCGCGGACGGAACCCCCTACGACACGCGCCGAGCTCCGTCCATGGAGGACTTTCCCCAGGCGCCGCACATTCTGACGGGGGTCGCGGACTGGTGGGCTCGCCAACCCGAAGACGTGCGCAAGCTCACGAACCAGGCCCTGTCGGAGCTCCACCCCTCGGCTCAACGCGCGCTGCTCAAGGAGCTCGCCGACGGAGAGATCCAGGACCAGCTCCGGCGGCCCGCCCCGAGCGCGCACCGCAACCCCGGCTGGCACCGCGGATTCCCTCCGCCAGCGCGGGCTGCGCTCCTCAAGGAATCGCCCGCCATGCAGCAGGCGATCCGAGACGGCCTGAGCCGCCTCGACCGCGAGGGTTGGAAGCGGCTCAACAACACCATGGGGCGCATGGACATGGGCGGCGCCCCAGGCAGCGCCATGCTCAACATGCTCAAGGCCAAGGCCCTCCCCAGGAGCGACAGCCTCGGTCGCAAGGCCCGGGCCGAGGCGAGCCTCGTGGACGGCAAGACGAGCTTCGACGCCTACGCGCGGATCCTCGAGCCCCAGGCTCGCGGCCTCGCCCAGCTCGAGCAACAGCGGGCCGCTCAGGAAGAGCGCGATCGCCGGCGCGAGTTCGTCGACGCGCTCCAGCGGACCCAGGCTGACCCTGGCCTCGCCGAGCGCGGACAGCGCTACGCCAAGATGTGGGAGGTCATAAACCGCACGCCGAGCGAGGAGCTGGCGGCCTTCGGCAAAGGCTTCGGCAAGCAGGGCGTCGACACGGTGGTCGGGATCGCCAACATGGTGGCCCACCCCATAGACACAGCGACTGGGATCTACCACCTCTCCCAGAACCCCGAGCTGATCTTGGTCGCCCTCGACGACGCCTCGGTCGACGGGGACGAGTTCGCGGGACGCCTTCTCTTCGAGCTCGCGCTGGCGGCGGCGACCGCCGGCCCCAAGGGGGCGCCGCTGAGCGCTGCTGACAAGGCGCGCCGAGCGGCGCAGATGTCGAAGGCCGCCGCGTCCTCGGGCAAGCTCAACCGGGCCCGCAAGCTCGCCAGGGTCGCCAAGGGCTACGCCGAGGACGCGGTCAAAGCTGGTCACCGAGACGGATCCGGAGCTCGGAACGCAGCGGAGGAGGCCAGCAAGTATCTCGACCAAGTCGGCGAGGCGCCGACAGCCGCCAACTCCCGAGGCCTCCGCGGCGCTCTCGAGACCATGACCTCCGATCCAGGTTCGATTGCCGGTCGCCGCTCTGACGCCCCCTCACCCGCGGCGGGGCCCGCCACGACCCGGAACCCCTCGGCCGCGGCCCGAGGCGCCTCCCGGTCCCGCAGCAACCCGACCCGCGGCCCGCCGGACGCGACCCAGACGCTCGTCGGGACCCTCGACGCGAGCGCAGACTTCCCCGTCGGGAGCGAGGTCCGTGTTCCTCGCAGCGACGGCACAGTCAGCACGGGAGTGGTCGAAGGGCGGACTCCCGAGGGAATACGAGTCCGAGTTCCGACCGCCGACGGGGGGACTGGGCACAAGATCCTGCCCCCCAAGGTCCTCGCGGCCCACAACTCCGTCGTCGCGGCGACGCCGAACCCCAAGTCGCTCTTTCCCGTGGGCCAGCCCGTCGACGTCCCCCGGACTGGGGGCGGCACGACGCCGGGGCAGGTGCTCGAGCACTACCCGAACGGCAACGTCAGGCTCGGCTTCGGCGGTCGCACCAAGATCATCTCCGGCGACGACTTGGCCAAGGCCAACCCGGGACGACTCGCGAAGCAAGGCCACGTCCCGCCCGGATACGTCCGCAAGGTCGGCGACGTCGACCACCTGCCCGACGGCGCGATCCTTCCGAGCAAGGGAACCGGCCCTGCGGTCGCGATCGACGCCAGCCACCCGGCCCTGGCCGACCTCCTCGCCAAGGCCAGGAAGATCGGCAGCGGCTGGGGGAGCGACGTCTCGAAGGTCAAGAAGCTCCAGCAGGCGATCAAGAACAAGATGCCTGACCGACTGGCTGAGTGGCAGGCCTTCGAGGCTACCCAGGGTGGCAAGGGCGCCCTCAGCCTCGGCGAGTATCTCGAGGAAGGCTGCGGGGTCTGCAAGCAGAACGCCCTCGCGACGCAGGTCGGGCTCCAGGAAATGAACATTCCCTCGCGTTACGTGCGCGGGGTTGTCGAGCGGGGGGGCTCGCGAGGCGGACACGCTTGGGTCGAGGCCAAGCTCGGCGGCCAGTGGTACGTCCTCGACAACCTCTGGGACCACTGGAACTTGCTCCCAGCCGATCAAGCCTACGGGCGAGCAGGAATCACAGCCGACGGTTCGCGCTTGGTGAAGGGCGAGGACATCTCCGCGACCGTGCTGGTCCCCAACCGATAGCCCCCAGAGGGCGGACTGAGGGCGATGGGGAGGCCATGTGGATATCTTTGGCCTCGAGGGCCTCCTGAGAGCCTCTCAGAGACCATCCGAGGCCGCCAATTGCCCGTTCTAGGCCGTTTGGAGCCGATCCAGGGGTGCGATTCGACGATTGACCTCGCCCCACCCCTGACCTATCATTCGCGCGCTCGTCAAGGGGCACGCAAGCCCCCTCACCACGAGGTTCATGACTTTGGCAGCAGGCCTTCTAGCCCTCGCCGCACCTCCCCTCTGGAGGTCGCCGCGCGCTCGACAAGCGCGGCGAGTCGTCTCGTTTAGAGAACAACGAGCACCGTCACCAGACGCTTCTGGCCCCACACATTTACGCAGCCATCTCGGCAGCAAACCTTTCGCAAACTGCGGCGTCGCCGTTGCCTGGGCGAGCACCACCACCAAGTGGGCTCCGCAACCAACCAGCGGTCCCGCGGCGGGAAACCCCCGTCCGCGTGGCATTCGATTCCCCGCGATTCCTACCCCTCTTCGATCGAGCGCTCAGCGCGGGTCGCAGGAAGGGTCGGTAGCGCGCTCACGAGGCAGGCCTTTAGGCCTCAGCGGGAACCCAGGCGCCAGACGCCGCCTGGAGAACTCTCATGTACAAGAAGAAGTGGAACCTCAGCAAGAAGCCCTTCGAGAACGATCTCGACCTTGATTTCTTCTTCGAGGAAACCAAGCACCACAAGCAGGCGCACATTCGCCTGCTCTACGCCGCTGAGCAGCGCAAGCCCCTCGCGCTCCTGATCGGCGAAGGCGGCGTCGGCAAGACCTACGTCGCTCAGACCGTCCGCGCCAAGCTCAACGAGCGCAAGAACACCCTGACCGGCTGGGTCTGCGCCAGCGGGCTCGAGAGCTCGTCTTTCCTGCGCGCCGTCAGCCTCTCGCTCGGCCTCAAGGCCGCCGCGACCCGTGAGGAGCAAGCCGCCGCCCTGGTGACTGCCCTCGGCAAGCACGCGGGCAAGAAGGGTCACACGATCCTCTTCGTCGACAACGTCGAGGCCGCTGACCAGCGCTTCCTCGACGAGGTCCGCTACCTCCTCGACCAGGTCGGCGCCGACGGGCGTCCCCTCCTGACGATCGTCCTCGTCGGACACCCCCGCCTGCGCGGGAACCTCAAGCGCCGCCAGAGCCTCGTCTCGCGCCTCGAGGTCGGCTACGAGCTCCTGCCCTTCGAGGCGGACGAGGCTCGGGCTTACGTCCTGCACCGGATCGCCGAGGCCGGCGGCGCCGAGGACATCTTCGACGAGAGCGCGCTCGAGAAGGTCGTCGCTGACTCCCAGGGCTACCCGCGTCGCCTGAACGCCGTCTGCGACCTGGCCCTCCTGATGGGCATGATCGACAAGCTCGAGCAGATCGCAGCCAAGCAGATCGAGGAGGCCAGCCGCGAGCTCGGCGAGCTCCACGCCATTGGCAGCGGCGGCGGAAACAACGACCGCGACGAGGGCGGCCGTGGCCGTGGACGTGGCCGTGGCGGCCGCGACCGGGATCGCAGCGAGCGCAACGAGCGCGGCGATCGCGAAGAGGGCGGCCGGGGCCGCGGACGTGGCCGTGGCGGCCGTGACCGCGACCGTGACCGTGACGAGGGCGGCCGCGAAGGCGGACGCGGTCGTCGGCGCCGTGGTGGACGTGGTCGCAAGGAGCGCGAGGAGGGCGGCGACGCCGCCGCTGAGACCTCGGGCGACGACAGCGACTACGACTTCAACGCAGAGGAGTACAAGGACATCGAGAGCATGAACGAGCTGATCCAAGGCTCGCTCAAGGTCGTCCCTGGCAACGGCCGTCGCCGTCGCAAGAGCAGCTCCTCCAAGCGCCCCGAGCGCGGTGACCCCCTCCAGTACTTCGACGGCCCCGGCGGCGAAGAAGGCGGCGAGGCTCAGGCTGAGGAGACCGAGACCAGCGAGGACGGCGAGAAGAAGAGCCGCAGCCGCGGCCGACGCGGTCGCGGACGTCGCGGACGGAAGTCTGAGGACGACACCAGCGAGGAGACCACCGCGGTCGCCGAGACCAAGGACGACGACTTCGGCGGTGGCCTCGACGCCTCCGACGAGCGCGAGCCGGTCAAGGCAGCTGCGGCTCCCAAGGCCGCTCCTAAGGCCAAGGCCGCTCCCAAGGCGCCCGCTAAGGCGGCTGTCAAGGCGGCTGCCAAGGCGCCCGCTGAGGAAGACGACTTCGCCGCTGGCCTCTAGGCCCTAGGCGACAGGCTCCGACCTCGGTCGGAGCCAACAAATCTCGACGCCCATGAGGGCTCGAGCGAGAGCGGACTGGGGAGACCCGGTCCGCTCTTGGTGTTTGCTGGGGGCTGCGCTCACCCCGAAGCCCTGGGTCCGGGCCCCTAGCCCTGCTTCCTTCGAACTCCGCCACCGGATCGCGTGATCCAGAGGCGCCAGCAGTTACCCCCAGTCTCCCTCGGACACTTAGCTGTAGCCTCTCCCCCTCAGAGGACTAGGGTCGGGGAATGGCGCTGACGATCGTGTGGTCCGAGTTTCTCCAAGCCCACCAAGGCCTCGGCATAGACGCCTTCCTCGAGCAGGTCAGCGTCCCCTACCTCTTGGTCCTCCCCGACACTTCGTCCTTGGACGACTCGAGCATGGGGATCGAGACCCTCCACGACCTCAGCGAGAGCAAGGTAGACGCCCTCGCGGCGCCAGCCATGTTTCGCTACGCGATCCCGCTCACCAAGAGCGAGAACTCGAACCCCTTCGGGCACATGCTGACCGTCGGTCGAGCTGCGAACAACGACCTCGTCCTCAAGAGCAAGCTCGTCTCGAAGTTTCACGCCTACTTCCGCCAGCTCGGGAGCTCCTGGAGCCTCTGCGACGCCAGCTCCTCCAACGGGACCTACCTCAACGGCAGCAAGCTCGCGCCCGAGCGCTCGCGTCCGCTCAAGAGCGGCGACCAGGTCGGTTTCGGCAAGGACATAACGACGCTCTTCTTGCTCCCCGAGGCGCTCTTCGAGCTCCTGGCTCAGAGCTGACTCGGCCCAGAGCTAGAGCGTCGGGGGTCGAGGAGTCCTTGGCGCTCTAGACGCGCCGCAGCGGCCACCAGAGCTCCCTCCAGAGCCACGCGCAGGGACCCCGAGTCGTCGAGGGCCTCCGCGCACTCGGCCACCGCCTGGCCTGGAGCCGCCCGCAGCCCGCGCCGAGCGTGCAACGTGCAACGAATCCCCTCCACGGCGGCTAGGCCGCACGCTAGAGCTCGCGGCGCTCGCAAGACTGAAAGCCCATGCTCGGCCTGGATCGACTCCATGAGCTGGCGAAGCTCGTCCATGTCGTCTCCCGCAGCGGCTAGCGCTCGCTCGGCAGCCCGACGTGGATCGAGGCTCCCCGAGCCTGCGCTCTCGCGAGCGTCGACCGCCGCCCCTGCGACCTCGATCAGCGCCAGCCCCAAGATCCGCGCGGTCCCCTCGCCCGCGGGCCAAGAGCTCAAGCGCTCGACGCAGAGCCCTGCGGCCACGAGCGGCCCACAGATCCAGGCCCGCCGGTCGACCTCGGCCCAGGCCTCGACCCACTGCGCGAGGTCACGGGGCGGCACCTTTCCCCCAAGGGCCAGCTGCGCGACCCCCTCGCCCGCCAAGGCGCGCAGCTCGACCGCAGGCTGGGAGGCCTCGCCGCCGCGAAGCCTGGCGCGCAGGAGCGCTGCCGCGCCCTCGAGGTCGCCCGGCTCCGAGCGCTCGGCGGAGCGGCTGCGCGCGTCGAAGGAAGACCGAGTCTCACCGGCCACTGGCTAGCCTCGCCGAGTAGGGAGCAGAGCTAGCGCGGACCCGCGGAGCGGAGCGACTCGGTGATCCCGCTCCGGCGCTTGGCGTCGATCAGGCCGTTGCCGCGGATCAGGGACTCGTCAGCGTCGCGAAGGGCCTTGGCGACCGCGGCGCGGCGCTCGAGGGTCTCGGCGACCTCCACCTGGCCGCGGTCACGGGCTTGCTCAGCCAAGCGCGTGAAGAGCGCGGCCTCGTCTTCGTAGGCCTGGAGGCGGTTCGTCCCCGCGCCGGCCAGGGCGTCCGCCAGGGACGACTTGGCGCGGTTTCGGCCCCAGGCCGCCCAAGGGTCCGTGCGGCCAGACCAGGGGTCGCCCTCGGACCCAGCGGCGCCGCCGCTCAGGAGCCAGTCGCGGTATTGGAGCCCGTCCAGGAAGGAGGTCCCGCGGCGGTTGCTGAAGTAGACCTCGTCGAGGTGCTTCTTGCGGTTGAGGTTGAAGCTCTCGACGTAGGTGTTCACGTCCTTGCTGATCTCAGCCTCGGACTCCGAGAGGAGGTGCTCGGCGTAGGCCTCGAGGGAGCCGTAGCGAGCGATCATGCGCGCCTTGAGCGAGGGGTGCGCCTCGACGCGCTCAATGGCGGCCTGGCGCTTGTCGGCGTCGATCTTGGCGCGCCGCGCTAGGCCCTCGAGTCGCTGGGCGAGCTGCGCCTCGTCCATGTGGAGCGGCCCGTAGAGGAAGTCGCGATAGCCGATCCAGGCCTCGTGATAGGCCTCGGCAGCGGTCGCCGCGGCCTCGGGGGTCACGTCCTTGCCGTTGATCGCCTTGAGGAGCTCGACCCCAGCCTCGGCCAGCTCCTCGCGAGCCGCCTCGCGGTCGAGGTAGGCGTTGACGTTCTGATCGATCTTCTCGGCGAAGTAGAGCACCACCGCCAGCTCGGCCGCTGTGTAGAACCAGCCCCCGACCTTGGCCAAGCGAGTCGTCTTGAGCCCGACCCGCGCCAAGACGCCCGTCTGGCGAGCCTTCTTGAGGTCCATCACCCAGCGGATCCCCTTGACGCCGGTCTGGACCAGGGTGCTCGAGAGCCCGAGCGAGCCGAGGGTGATCGCGAAGGTCTTCCCCTCGAAGGTCCCCTCCAAGATCATGGGCAGCGCCATGCCGGCGGCGAGGGTCAGGTTCGTCTTGAGGAGACCGTTGACGAAGGTCGGCTTGATGAAGCGCTGGAGATACTTGACGTAGGCGACCTCGCCCACCCGGGCCCCCGCCACGAACAAGCCGTAGTGCTTGTAGAAGTCGGTCGTCATGAGCCCGTCGAAGAACTCCTCGATCCGGGCCCGGTCGCCCGTCGCCGTCACGACCGCGACCTCCTTGAGGAAGAGCGCCATCCCGAAGTGAGCCAGGCCGCCGACCTCGCGCAGGGCGCGATCCCGAGTCAGCTCCTTCCACTTCAGGGTCCCGTCGCCGCGGCGATACCGAGCCAGGCGGTCCGTCGCAGCGGGACGGTTCGGGAGGAGCGAGCGGAACAGGGTCTCGCCGAGGCCCGTCTCCTGAGCCCAGGTCCGGACTTCGCTCCGGGCCTTCTCGAGGGCGACCTCGTAGCCGCCCTTGGAGGCCGTGATCCCCTCGGCGGTCGCGATCATGCGCGCCAGATAACGCTCGGCGCGGAAGCGCACGTCGCGCTGGGTCGGCTGGGAGAGGTAGTCCTGGCCTTGCCACTGGAGGAGGGGCAGCAGGACCTGGGGGCCGCCGCGGAGGCCGATCACCTCGAGGGCCTTGTGAGCCTTGCGCGAGAGGGTGCGACCTTCGGCCTCCTTCGCGTAGCGAGCCGCGAGCTCCACCAGCGTGCCCTCGGCGGCAGGGAGGCCGGCGTGGCGCCCCCGCGGCGAATCGGAGGCCGTGATCCCGCGCGAGAGGAGGCGGACCAGGGCGTCGAGCTGAGTGATCGAGCGTTGTCCAGGGGTGACGCGGACCTCGATCGCGTCGCCGACGGCCTTGACCTGGACGGCCTGGCGATAGCGCACGCCCTGCTTGGCGCCCGCGTGGGCGACCTCTTGGAGGTAGAGGGCGGCGTTGGCGCGCTTGGCGAGGGCGTCGGCCACGGCCAAGGCGCGGCTCCCGTCACGGACGGGGAGCAGGAGCACGAGGTCGGGGCGCTCGCCCGAGGTCTTGAGGCGCCCGAAGACCTGGCTGTTGCTGGTCTCGCCCTCGAGGCGGAGCGTGGCGTCCTTGCGGAGGGTGACTTCGTCGAGGGCTCGCTTGAAGCTCTCGGTGTCGAAGGCCGGCGGTCCGCGCACGTTGCGGCTCATGAGCCCCTCGTAGCGCTCGGGGTCGAGGCCGAGGTCTTGCAGGACGCGGCGGAGCTCGGCCTTGGCGGCGGCGGGGTCGGCCTCGCCGTAGAAGATCGCTGGGTTGGCGCCGGGCGGGAGCGGGGCGCGCCGAGGCGCGGGGACCGTCTTGCCCTCCGCCGCGAGCGCCTTAGCCTTGGCGACCAAGGCGCGGTAGAGCTCGATCTGGAGGGCGTGATTCTTGGCCGAGCTGAGGTCGAGGTCGTTCATGCGGAACTCGACCGAGCCGCTCCCAGCGGGCAGGTTCGGGTTCAGCTGGAGGAAGTTCGCCAGGTTCAGGGAGCGATACTTCCAGCCCTTGGTCGAGAGGTCCGCCACCTTGTGGTGCCTGGCCTCCGCCTCCGCGCGGGCTGCGAACAAGGCCTCGATCTTGGCCCGGGTCCGCTCGCTCTCGGGCAAGCGCTCGAGCTCCTGGAGGAGGTCGGGGTGGTCGATATAGAGCGGCCGGTTGAAACGGTTGACGTAGGCGCCTTCGGGCCCCATGCGAGAGCCAGCCGCGCCGTTGAAGATCCCGGCCCCGCGGGAGGGCGCGAGGAGCCGCCGGAGCTGGGGCTCGAGGGTCTCGTGGAGGTTGATCAGGTTGATCAGCCCCGTCGCGTTGCCCCGGGCGTCGACGAGGCCCTTGCCGTCGACGTGGATATGGACCGAGGACTGGAGCCCCTCGCGGATCCGGCCGCTCTCGCGCACGGCCCGTACGACCCGCTCGACCTCGGCCGGGTCGCTGAGGCGCGGCGTCACGAGCTCGAAGTCGACCTGCTGCCGACCCCCGCCCGTGACCCACTCGGGCTCGACGCGCCAGCGCCGCCCCTTGGCGTCGAGCCACTCGGCACGCATCAGGGCGCGCTTGGAGCCGTTGGCGAGGGTCTTCTCGAAGTCGACTCGCGTGATGTCCTTGGGGTCGCCGCCGTAGGCGCGGACCAGCGGCTCGAGGATCTTGCGATAGTCCTCGAAGGTCCGTTCGCTGACCTTGAAAGGTGTCCGCTCGCGACCTCGGAGCTCGAGTTCGATCCCGAAGTCCAGCCCTGCGCCTGGAGTCGGCTGCGCGGCGGCCGGCTCGACGAAGGAGAGGAGCCCCGCCAAGACGAGGAGTGAGGCCGCGAGGCCAGCGCGGGAGGGAGCGAACCCGGAGCCCTGGCGCGCGCGGCGCCTCGCTCCCGTCAGCTGTCCTGCCCGCTCTGGCATGGAGCCCTAGTCCTCCTGGGGAGCGTTCCCGTTGCGGGCGCCCTCGCGCATGGCGTCGGTGATACCCGTGCGCTTGGTCGCGCCGATCAGACCCTCGCCCTTGATCAAGGCCTCGTCAGCCTTGGCCAAGGCGCCCACGATCTCGCGGCGCTTGTCGATCTCCGCCGCCAGCTCGTCCTGACCGCGATCGCGGAGGATCGCCGCCATGCTGGCGTAGACGCTGGCCTCGTCCTCGTAGGCCTGGAGGCGGTTCTTGCCCGCGCCGCTGAGGGCGTCGGCCAAGTCTTCCATGGCCCGCTCACGACCGAGGGTCGCCCAGCGGTCGGTCCGGCCACCCCAGGGATCGCCAGCCGCGCCCGCCTTGGCGCCGTTGAGGAGCCAGTCGCGGTTCTCGAGGTCCGACATGAAGGCGTCCGCGCGCTTGTTGCTGAAGTAGACCTCGTCGAGGTGCTTCTTCCGGTTCAGGTTGAAGCTGTTGATGTAGGTGTTGACCTGGGTCTCGATCTCCTTCTCGGACTCACCCAAGAGGTGATCCGCGTAGGCCTCGAGCGACCCGTAGCGAGCCTCCATGCGCTTCTTGAGCGCCGGGTGCTGGGCGACCCGCTCGACCGCGGCCTTGCGCTTGTCGGCTTCGATCTTGGCTCGCCGCGCCAGGCCTTCGAGGCGCTGCGCGAGCTGAGCCTCGTCCATGTGGAGCGGGCCATAGAGGAAGTCGCGATACTCGATCCAAGCCGCGTGGTAGGCCTCGCTGGCCTCGCGGATCTTGTCAGCGGTCGCGTTGGGGTCGTTGACGGCCTTCACGTAGTCGGCGCCAGCCTTGCCGAGAGCCTCACGTGCCGCCTTAGCGTCGAGCCAGGCGTTGACGCCCTTGTCGATCTCTTCCGCGAAGTAGAGGACGACTGCCAGCTCGGCCGCGGTGTAGAACCAGCCGCCGAAGCGCGCCAGTCGAGTCCCTTGGAGGCCGACCTTCGCGAGGACGCCGGTCTGGCGAGCCTTCTTGAGGCTCATGACCCAGCGGATCGACTTCATGCCGCCCTGGACCGCGGCGCTCGAGATACCGAGCGAGCCGAGGGTGATCGCGAAGGCCTTACCTTCAAAGGTGCCCTCCACGATCATGGGCAGGGCGATACCAGCAGCCAGGACCAAGTTCGTCTTCAGGAGACCGTTGACGAACTTCGGCTTCACGTATCGCTGGAGATACTTGACGTAGGCGACCTCACCGACGCGCGCGCCGACCACGAACATTCCGTAGTGCTTGTAGAAGTCGGTCGTCATGAGCCCGTCGAAGAACTCCTCGATCCGGGCGCGATCGCCGGTGGCGGTCACGACGGCGACCTCCTTGAGGAAGAGCGCCAGGCCGAAGTGGGCCAGGCCGACGCCCTCGCGGAGCGCCCGATCCTTCGTCAGCTCCTTCCACTTCAGGGTGCCGTCGGCGCGACGGTACTTGGCCAACGCGTCGACCTCGCCCCGCGCGACGCGCTCGAGGTTGCCGCGGCGACCGCGGAAGGTCCCGTAGCGGAACAGGTTCCGGACCCGGTTGAAGAAGTTGTCGATATAGCTCGAGCCGAGGGGACGCTCGAAGGCGTCCAGGGCGGCCTTGACCTCAGCGGCGCTGACGCGGCCCGCAGCGGCCAGGGCCGAAGCCTCGACGATCCGCACAGCCTCGGCGTCAGCGACGCGCTCGACCTTGATCCCGGAGCCGTGGGCGGCCTCGTGACCCATGATCAGGCCCAGGACCTTCATACGGAACGCGCCGCGCTCGGCGGGCGTCAGGGTCGTGCCCCGCTCGTAGATCTCGTTGAAGAGGCCCGTCGAGAGGCGGACTTGGTTGCCCTTGAGCTCGGCCAAGATCCCGTTGCTCTTCACGATCTCGAGCTTGAGGTCCTTGAGGCTCTCCATGCCCTTCTCGATGGTGCGCGCGCTCTCGGCGTCGTTGGCGTTGCGAGCCTCGGCCAAGCGCTCGCCAAGGCGGGCCTTGGCGCCCTCCTTGACGCCGGCGAAGAGGCGCTCGACCGTCTCCATGGACATCTTGCTGTCTACGAAGGGCCCGTTGGCCCCGCGAGCGCGGCTGAAGCCGGTGCCCTCGTTCGCCGCGTTGCTCGTGACGCTGACCTCGGACGGGTTCGCGCGAGGCATGAGCGAGCGCAAGAGCGCCTCGCTGAGCTTGTTCTCCTTGGCCCACTTCTTGGTCTTGAAGCGAACCTGGCGGGCGATCTCGTCGTAGTTGAGTCCCGGGGCCCCAGCGGCCTTGGTCCGGGTCTCAATGATCCGCTTGGCCTCGGCCTCGGTCAGGCCGAGTCGGCGCAGGTCCTCGAGGGTCGCGGTGCCGACGTTGACGCCCTTGGCGGTCTCGAAGGCCTTCTTGGCCGAGGCCTCGCTGAGGCCTGCCTCGATGAGCTTCTCGACGCTGCTGAGTGAGTTGCCCGCGGTGCGAGCCTCGACCAGCTTGCGCGCCTCCTCGGCGCTGATCCCGAGGCGCGACTTGAGGTCGGCCTCGCTGGCGCGGGTCAGGTCCACGCCGTCGGCGAGGAGGACCTTGGCCAGGGCCTCGGTCGAGAGGCCCGTCCGCTCAGCCATGGCCTCGAGGGTCGCGGCCTTGGGGTCGAGGGCGCTGGCGCGCTCGAGGAGCTTGTCGGCCTCGACCTCGCTCATGCCCGCGCGGGTCAGGCCCTCGCGATCGAGGTTGTGCTTGTCGCGGAGGCTAATGATCCGCTCGGCGACCTCGTTCCCGAGGCCGAAGCGCTCGGTCAGGACCTCGGCCTTGGCGCTCTCGAGGGGCGCCTTGGTCGTGTGCCGCTTGATCAGCTCGGCCTTGGCCTCGCTGAGCACGCCCGCCTCGACCAGGGCCCGCGCCGCCTTGTTTGCGTCGTAGCTCTCCCAGGAGTTGCTCGGGTTCTTACCGACGTTGTTCGCGTCGCGGAAGTTGACGATCCGGCGCGCGTCCTTCTCGGAGATTCCAGCCGCCTCGAGGGCAGCCTTGTTCGCGGTCGCGAGCTCGAGGCCCAGACCCATGACGCGGTTGGCCTCGGCAGCCGAAAGCCCAGCGCGCTTGAGCTCGGCCTCAGAGGTGATCTCGTTGGCGTTGCGGAAGTCAATGATCCGGGCCGAGAGGGCCTTCGAGAGACCGGTCCGCTCGTGAATGCTCTTGGCCGTGGCCTCGGCGTTCATGAGATCCAGCCCGCCGCTGCGCTCGATCATGTCGAGGAGCTTGGCCTCGGGGACGCCAGCCCGCTCCATGGCGTCGACGACGTCCATGGCGTTCCGATACTCGGCCAGGCTCTTGGCCGAAGCCTCGCTGAGGCCGAAACGAGCCCGCATGTCGGAGCTGGTCAGGTCGACCTCGGCCAGGTTGGTCGCCTTGAGCTCGCTCAGACGGGCGCCGCTCTCGCCGCGAGCCAGGGCCCGCGCGACGTCCTCAGCGGACGCCAGTGTGCCGCCAGCGGCGCGATACTCGACGAGGGCCTTGGCCTCGGCGTCGGTGACTCCGAGGTGCTTCTTGAGCCCAGTCTCGTTGGCGACGCTGAGGTCCAAGCCGAGCTCGCCGCTCATGACCTTGTTGGCCGTGAAGCGGAGGCTGCGGAGGTAGGCCTCGCGCTGATACTTGATGTCGCGACGGGTCGACTCGTCGAGGGAGGCGTCCTTGTCCCAGGGGAGGAGGGCCGTGGCGACGTTGGTGGAGTAGGTCCGAGCGCGACCCTTGGCCTTCTCGCCATACTCGTGCTGCAGGCCGTCCATGACCTTGCGCATCTCGGGGGTCATGGTCTTGCCCTCGACCTCCATGAGGTAGCGCTCCATGTGGTCGACGAAGCGCAGCGACTCGTGCGCAGCGCCTTGACCGGTCATGGGGAGGACGTTGTCGGTGTGCTTCCAGGGGCCAAAGTTGCCGGTCTTGAGCGCCTCGGTGTAGATCTTGGCCAGGCGCTCGATGTTGTCGACGTCCTTGGTGAAGCCGCGAATCTCGAGGTCGAGGTAGCTCTTGTCGTGGGGAACCGTGCTCCGAATCGTGGCGCGCTGACTCGACTTCATGTTGGCGATGTTCTCGATATCGCCAGGCTTCATGCGAGCGTTCGACCAACTCTTCATGGAGGTCATGGTGCCGAGCTTGCGAGCGCGCTCGAGCCAGACCCAGTTGCTGCTCCGCTCAATGAAGTCGGCAAGCTGCGGGCCCTTGGCCTCCAGCTTTGACCAGTCGACGCCGTTGTCGCGCATGTGGAGGTGGAAGCCCTTACCGCTCCGGCCGGTCAGCTTCTTCATCTCGCGCATGCGGTCGGTGGTCTCGCCGACCGACTCCATGGGGAGGCTGCGGATCTCCCAGTTACCCGTGCCCTCGACCTTCCAGTTCGGATCGAGGAAAGGGAAGCGCTGGAGGTCGAGGTCGAAGTGCTGCGGGACCGAGCTGCGGTTGGTGCCAACCTTCAGGTCGTAGTAAGCAGCCTTCTCGGCCTTGGACATGGTGTCCCAGCGCGCGTTCGTCTCCGCGTCCTTGGGGCGAGCGATCTCGGCGAAGCCGCTCCCCGAGCCCTCGAGCTCGAAGCCATAGGTGAAGGCCTTGCCGTTGTGCTCAACGCGCCCGCGGGGGAGGTTATCGAGGAGCCCCTTGAACTCGGTGTTGGTCGGCTGGTAGCGGTGCCGGGCGACGTTGCGCTCGAGGAGGGGCTCGAACTTGACCGGGTCTAGGCCCAGCTTCTCGATCATTTCGCGGGCCGCGGCCTTGGCCTCGGCTGGGTCCTGCGGGGTGTTGTAGTGCGAGGGGTTCTCGCCCGCGGGCATGGCCGCGCGAGGCTTGTAGCGCACGGTCTCGCCGGCCTCGGCCAGGGCCTTGGCCTTCTCGACCATGGCGCGGTAGAGCTCGGCCTCGAGGGCGTGAGTCTTGGGGTCCGAGAGGGCGTGGAGGTCGAACATCCGGAACTCGACCACGCCGCTCCTGCCGTCGTGGATCTCGTTGATCTGGAGCGCCTTGGCGAGGTTCATGGACCGATACTTCCAGAGCTTGGTCCGGGTCTCGGGGTCCATGGGGTCGACCTCTTGGAGGGTCGCCTCGCGGGCTTCGCGCGCCTTGAAGATCGACTCCAGGCGCTCACGGGTCCGCTCCTCAGGGCGGAGGGCGTCGATCTCGGTCAGGATGTCAGCGTGGTCAACGGCGATCGAGCGCGCGAAGCGGTTCTCGTGGCCGCCGCCGCGGACCGGGTTGAAGAGGCGCCGCAGCATTGGCTCGGCGTTCTCGTGCATCACGATCAAGTTCGCCAGAGCGCGGGCGTCGCCGTTGCTGCGAATCATGTCGCGGGCGTCAATGGTGAGGTGGACGCCCGACTTGAGCCCTTCGCGAACGATCCCTGAAGCACGAATGTTGCTCAGGACGCCCTCGACCTCCTTGGGCTCCGCCATGGGAGGGGTAACCAGCTCGTAGCCGTCGTAGCCAGAGGAGGCGACGAACTCGGGCTCGATCATCCACTTCCGACCACGGGGATCGGTCCACTCGGCGCGGAACAGGCCGCGCTTGCCGCTCGGATACTTCTCGAGGTTGGTGGTCGCCTTCTCGAAGTCGATCCGCTTGATCGTGTTCGGGTCACCGTTGTAGTGCCGCACGACCTCACGCATCAGCTTCTCGTAGTTCTCCCACTTCATCTCTTCGAAGGAGACGATTCGGTTGCCGCGACCGGCGAACTCGAACTCCATGCCGAAGAGCCGGCCCTCGCTCTCATTAGCGGGCGGAGCTACGTCGTTGGGTCCTGGCTGGGCTAGAGCCGGCGTCGCCAAGAGGAGCGCGCAAGCGAGCGAGCTCGCGAGGAAGGATCCAGCCGAAAAAGCACTGGAGCGAAAGAGCGAAGGGCGCCGAGAAACGAGTGAGCGCATTGAACCCCCAAGCCAACGCCGACTCGGACCCAAACGAGGCCGAGCGAGCGCGGATGATGATGTGTGCGTCAGGCGCACCGACGATGGCGCGTCCTGAGCGTCGCGGAGTATTTATACAAAGCCCGGTCCGGCGATGAAAGATCTATAAGGATTTCCTGACTAAGGACTTGGCCCGTTTGAGCGTGCCTTTGGTAGACAGCCGCGTGCCAGATTGGGCTCACGCGCCACGCACCGCGTCACGATCCTGCGATGGATATGAGACGGTTCGAATCCTCCTGCCGGGCTGGTTGTTTCCGCATTGTGCTTCTGGCATAGTCGCCCGATCGGGGTGGCAAAAACGCCACCCACCTTTGGATGGGAGCATCCATGGGCGCGGAGAAGCGTCGCTACCGCAGACTTGATACGGACCTCGAAGCTAGGGTTAAGAGTCTCTCTGACCCCGGCAGCGAGCCGATCGACGTCCGTATTGTCAACCTGGGACCCGAGGGAGCTTTTCTCTTGGCTGACGGGGATCTCGTACCGGTTCAGAGCCAGATCGCGCTCGACTTCCGGATCGACTCCTATCCCAAAGAGATCAACGTGATCGCGAAGATCCTCTGGCACAAGAAATCGGAGAACCAGCGCGGCATGGGCTGCCAGTTCGTCCACATTCCGCTCTTCGAGAAGAACATCATTATCGACTACATCTTGCGCCGCTACGCCGAGCACCAAGCCCGCATGGGCAGCTAGCTTCGACTCGCGCCAAGACGAGAGAGCCCGGCTCCGGCCGGGCTTTTTTCATGTCAGCTCGAAGAGTCCCTCAGGGTCACTTCGCCGAGCGCTGCCTAATGTCCGACCGAGCCACCCTCCGTGAACTGGAACCTCGCCTCGACCGCTCTCGGTTCTTTCGAGCCGCAGACGCGCTGCTCCTAGCCTCGCAAGCAGCTCAGAGTGCATTCCAGCACCCCCTCTCTCCTGAGCCCTCGAGCGCACGCCTGGAATTCGCCCGGGCTGAGTTCGCTCGCCTCCTCCAGGCGCGCTTGGCCACCGTCGAGGCGGACCGAGTCGAGTTCGACGTCGAGGCGAGAGCAGGCGAAGTCGAGGCCGCTCTGATCCACTTCGCTCGCGGTCTGGACGATTTCCCCGCCTAGCTCGAGAGTCACGATCTTGAGAAAGACCTCAGGGAACTTTCTCTCAGGTTGACGCCCGGAAGCGGAAGGGGTAGGTTTTTCATAGCCTTAGGTGCAATCTGCCCCGGGAAGTCAGCGATGGATCCAGACCTCAAGCGTGAAGTCCTCGACGTCCGCAAGGTCATCGAAAAGAGCACCTCCAAGGTCAGCTTGCGCGACCTTGAGAAGAAGGGGTTCCGCCAGGTCAAGGTCCTGCGCGCAGGTGACATCAACCAGCTGATCTTCAAGGCCGTGCAAAACGTCCTCGCCAAGCAGCCTCGCGGCGGCATGAGCGAGGAAGAGCGCCAGAAGATCATGCAGGAGGCAAAGTCCGACTTCGATCGGATGATGTCCGACAAGAAGGAGCTGATCGCCAAGCAGAACCAGATCGAGCAGGCGCACCAAAACCTTCAGGGCAAGCTCGCCCAGGTCAACGCGCAGCTCGCGGCAGAGAAGCAGGCGGTCCTCCAAGAGCGCCAGCAGTTCGAGCGCGACAAGCAAGCCCTGATGGAGAGCAGTCTCCAAGGTCAGCAAAACGCCGCCGCCAACTTCCAAGGCCAAATCGAGGACCTTCGGAACCAAGCGACCAGCGCCGAGGCTCGCGCCGCAGCAGCCGAGGCTCGCCTCGCCGCTGGAGAGGAGCGAATCGCCGCCGCAGAGTCCAAGGCCTCTGAGGCTGACTCCAAGGCCAAGGACTCGATCTCCAAGGAAGAGCACGACCAGCTCCGCCGCCGCTTGAACACGCAGCTCGAGGACGTCCAAGACGACGTCGAGCGCTATCGCAAGCAGATCCGGACGCTCGAGGAAGAGCACGAGGCCCAGCTCAAGAAGCTCAAGAAGGACAAGGTCGAAGCCGAGGACAGCGGAACCCGCGCCGAAGGCAAGGCCAAGGCCCTTGAAGAAGACAAAGCCCGCCTCGAAGAAGACAAGGCCCGCCTCGAAGAGGAAGTCAACCGCCTCCGGGGCGAGCTGGCCGAGGCCGCGAGCAAGGGCGGCGGCGGCACCAGCGCCGAGCACGACGCCGAGTTCCAGCGCCTTCGGATGGAGATGGAGCAGCGCTCCGCTCGCATGCAGGACATGATGGCCGGGATCGCCAACTCCCTCGTCGAGTCGCGACAAGCGGGCGGCGGCGGCGCAGCCGCCGACTTCGGCAAGCAGTTCGAGCAGCTGCAGAAGAACATCACCTCCGCCATGCGGAAGGCGACGGGCTCGGGCGCCGAGGACTTCGACCTCACGGTCGAGCAGGCCAGCGCGATCTTCGCGGCTCAAGACGGCGTCAAGCTCGAGACCAACATCGACAACGTCGAGCTCAAGACGGTCAAGGCCAAGGGCGTCAACAGCAAGCTCGCCAAGCTGCGGAACCTTCGCGGCGGCTCCTAGGCGCTTCCCCGCCTGATCGTGGTCGCACCTCCAGCCCGTCCTCGGACGGGCTGGCTTCGTGTGTGGTCAGCGCGAGCTAGAGCTTGGCCCGGAGCCGCTCCGCGAGATCGGGCTCGAACTCGAGCTCGCTCAGGACCTCCGCCAAGGCCGGAGCGACCTCGTCTTGGCAGCCGGCCTGGAGCGGATAGGCCGGCGCCCCACCGAGGGCAGCCAGGGCGAGCTGCCACTGCCAGACCCGACTTCCTCCAGTGAGAGTCTCTTCGTTGGGGACCAAGCTCTTGAGGCAGCTCCCACAGAGCTGGACAGGATCGCTAGACGGGATCCAGCTCCACGAAGTCGCCTCCGCTGGGCAGGCCGAAGTTGGGACCAGCTCGCCCCTGATCAGCATCACCAGGGTCATGTGAAGCTCGGGGCCCTGGCTGGATCTACCCGAGAGCCAGTATCTGCGGCCCTCGCCCAGGCGAGCTCTGAGCAGCTCCAAGGCCTCTTGCGCGCCAGGTTCGCCAGCCAAAGCGGCTCTCTCGAGCTGGCGCAGTCGCTCGTCCCTCATGCCCACTCCTGGCCAGGATCCGTCTCAGCTTGGGGGGTTCTGGCCGAGCCAGCCATAGAGCCCATTCTAGGGCGCTTTCGGGCCAGCAGAAATAAGCCACCTAGTCCCCCTTCCTAAGGCCTGGCTTGCTAGACTTTTGGCCTTGCGAGGCAGTGGCCGATTCGGCTGTGCTTCGTCACCCAAAGACACGAGGAAGATCACCAGGGTATGAGCGACAAGCCCAGCATTGACTTCGGTGCAGCCGCAGCCCCCCCGCCCCGTTCGTCGGGCCCGCGCCTTCGGCCTGGTAAGGGTCTGGACGTCGGCACCGCGAACCTCCTATCGGGGGTCCAGGACTACGATGACAACGTCATCATCAAGGTCCAGCGCAACGCGTTCATCGATATCGAACAGAACGACTTCACGCGCAACATGCTCACCAAGATGGGTGTGCAGTACGTGATCTTGAACAACAAGATGATCGTGATCGGCGACCCCGCCTTTGACCTCGCGAACATCTACAACCGCGAGACGCGGCGTCCCATGGCGGACGGCATGATCAGCCCGAAGGAGGCCGACGCGCTTCCGATCGAGAAGCTGCTCGTCGACCGCCTCCTCGGCCCTCCCGTCTGCCCCAACGAGGTCTGCTACTACTCGGTGCCTGCCGACCCGATCGACTTCGAGATGAACGTCGTCTATCACAAGGGCATCTTCAGCGACCTCCTCCGCAAGCTCGGCTACAACCCGAAGGACATCCTCGAGGCCCACTGCACCGTGTTCGCGGAGCTGGACGAGGACGACTTCACGGGCATTGGCATCTCCTGCGGCGGCGGAATGTTCAACGTCTGCGTCTCCTTCAAGACGCTCCCCGCGCTCAGCTTCTCGACCGCGCGCGGCGGCGACTGGATCGACCGCAACGTCGCCAAGGTGCTCGGAATCAAGAGCGCCCGCGCGACCGCGCTCAAGGAGAAGGGCGTCGACCTCCGCAACCCTCGCACCCGCGAGGAGCAGGCGATCGACCTCTACTACCGCGAGCTGATCCGCTACACCCTCGAAGAGATCAAGACTCGCTTCGAGACCTCGGACAACATGCCGCAGTTCCCCGATCCGGTCGACATCGTGTTCGCTGGCGGAACCTCGAAGATCGGCGGCTTCATTGACGTCGTCCGCGACGAGTTCAGCCGCATGCAGTTCCCGATCCCGATCAAGGAGATCCGTCGCGCCGACGACCCCCTCACCAGCTGCGCCCGCGGCGCGCTCGTGGCGGCGGCCGCCGACCCCGACAACCCCATGGAGTAAGCCTCGGGAGAAGGACCCCAGGACCTGCGTTCTGGACCTACACTCTCGAGGTGATAACTCGTCGCATAGCCAACGCTCGCCTGGTTCAGGCGGGCGTTGCTGCGTGTGAGGCCCTAGGACTCGGCGGCCTGCGGCCTTGGCTGGCCGGGCTCGCGCTCCTAGCGCTCCTCGCTCCCGCTCATGGCCAGTCCCTGACGGTGCCTCCCACTCCCCTCCCGGCTCGGCGAGGTGGCCCTCCTGTAGCTGCTCAGGGCTACTCGATCCGCGACGTGGGCCCCTTCACCATCGAATCCGCCCCTGGCAGCGAAGCGATCACAGCCCGGGTCGAGCGACTCTTTCCCGACGCCCGGAGCGCGGTCGAGGAGATCCTGGGTCGCGAGCTCCCCGCCAAGCCCCACGTGGTCGTAGCGCCGACGGACTCGGAGTTCGTCCGCCGCTACGCCCGGATCGCAGGCTCCCCGCCGCCGAGCACGGTCCTGGCGGTGGCGCTCCCTGGGCGCGACCTCGTGATCATTCGCGCCAGCGGCGTCGTCGAGGGGAGCAACGCGGGACTCCTGGGGACCCTCCGCCACGAGCTGGGACACCTCGTGTTGGGTGAGCTCGAGGAGCAGCGAGCCGGACACCTCCCCCGCTGGCTGAACGAGGGGCTCTGTGAAGTCGCCGCGGGACGCAAGCTCAGCGACCAAGAGGCGACGTCTCTCTCGAGCTGGGCGAAGTTCGCGCAGCTTCCTGACCTAGACGACTACGCCAGGGCCTTTCCCAGCCACGGCCAGGCCGGCGGGCGGGCCTACCTGATCAGCTTCGCCTACGTGGATTGGCTCTCTGAGCGCAAGCCGACCCTCGACCTTTTGGCAGCCCTCGAGCGCAAGAACCTCAACGACGCCTTCCGCGAGGTCCACGGCGACCTCCCGAGCGAGGTCGAGCTGGAGTGGAAGGCCGAGCTGGTCGAGGAGCAGAGCAGCTTCAAGAGCCTCTTCTACAGCCTCAACGTGTGGAGCGTGGCTGCGATCCTGGCGATCCTGGCCGGCCTCCGGGCCTACTCCCAGCGCCGCAAGCTCAGTAAGCAGCTCGCCGAAGAGGAGGCTCGCCGGGCGCCGCGCTTGGCGGCAGCCTGGGAGCGAGCGCAGCTCAAACTAGCCGAAGGGGCTCAGTTCGTGCTCTGCCCCGAGTGTCAACTGGGGACGCTAGGCGGCGAGCCGCCGCGCTGCTCCTCGTGCGCCATGGGACCACCTGCGCCGGCCCCGGTCTGACCTGATCCTTCCTCGGCTATCCGCCCAGCTAGGTGATCACGCCCTCCGCCACCAAGCGCTCGAAGGCCCCCTTGCTGGCGTCGGCGTAGTCGGGGAGGTTGCGGATTCGGGCCTCGCCCTTGGGGACCACGACCCGCTCCAGGAGCGAGACCAAGAGGGGGTGACGCCCCGCGAGGGGCCCGTCCTCGATCTTGCCGCGCTTGCGGCCGGCGTAGGCCGCCCGGCGAGTCGCGTCTATCGAGCCGCCGCTGAAGGCCTTGCCCGAGAGCATTTGGAACAGGAGCCGCCCGATTCCGTAGACCTCGGCGAACTCGTCCGCGAGCTGACCTTGGCGAAGGGCGACCCCTTCCTCGGGCCGCGCCAGGGCGCGCATCTCCTCGACCGAGGCTCCCGCGCGCTCGGCTATGTCAGCGAAGGCGTCGGTCTCGACGACCCGCGCCTCGAGCTCATGGGTCAGGTCGTAGGCCAAGACCTTGACCCAGCCGTCGGGGGCGACCAAGACGCCGGTCTTCTTGCGCTTGGCGACGACTAACTCGTGAGCGCGGGCGTAGCGGAGGACCTCGGTCAGTTGATTCGTCACGTAGAGACAGTCAGCCGCAGTACAGGGCGAGGCGTCCCGAACGACGACCTCCAGCTTGGTCGAGCTCTCGATGTGCTCGACGACCGCGAAGGGGATTCCGGCGCTGACCTGGACACCTAGGACCGGGAGGAAGTTCGGGTGATCGACGGCGATCCCTGCCAAGGCCCGGGCCAAGAAGCGGCGCAGGACCCGGGGCTGGGCCTGGCGCTCGGCGCGCAGGATCCGGGCCGCGACGCGCTTGAGGCTCTCGGCCTCGACGGCGAGGTAGGTGATCTCGTCGTCGTTGCTCGCGATCTTGCGCAGGATTCGATAGCTCGCCAGCTCCCGATCGAGGTGCAGGCGCCGATCTATGCAGCGCCCGCAGACCGCTCCGCGGCCGAGGTCGAGGGCGTCGAGCTGGGTCGGACCGCTATCCGAACGTCCGCTGGTCGGACCGAGGGCCGCGCCGCAGCTGGCGCAGGCCTCCGGGATCTCGTCAGGGTCCTCGCCGATCCGATATTGGAGGGTGTAGCCCCCGATCTTGATCTGCTCTCCGTCCACCAGCCGGCGGGCCTCGGTGATCAGCTCCCCGTCCACGAAGATCGCGCGCCGCACCGGGACCAGCTCGTGCCCCGAAGGCGTCGGGATCAAGAGGGCGTGCCTCTCGGCGACCTTCATGTTCGGGAGCACGATCCCCGCCTCGAGGGACTTCCCGATCACGCACGGGGGTCCGGCCTCTGGGAGGACGAGGACGCGCTTGGCGAGGAGGCCGTTGAGGACGTGGAATACCGCGGGCATGGTGCTCCCGCGATTCTCCCACGGCGTCGCGAGGGCTGCGGGCAGAGCGGGCTGGAGGCCCCTAGCCCGGATCTATCACCACTCGGACGGGTCCGCCACGAGTCGAAGGAGAAATCCGGGCTACCAATGGGCAGAGGGCGCCGGTGTCCTTCGCCCGGCGACGCGCCTCGAAGAACGCCCTGTATGTAGTTTTCGAGGCGAAGGACACATTGCGTCCCTCTGCCCTCAGAGACACCTAGGCCGGAGCGCCGACGAAGGAGGCTGGTGCAGGCTCCGGCCTAGAAGCTCTGACCCACGCCCAGATAGTACTGAGGACCCAAGTCGTTGGTCTCGTCGATCCGAAACCCGACGTCGAAGCGGAGCACGAAGCGGGTCACGCCGAAGCTGTCGCCCCAGAGGCGGATCCCCGCCCCCGTGCCCCACTTCCAATCGGTCCGGGCCCGAAACACCTCGTCGAGGTCGCGGCCCACGTCGCCTGAGTCGAGGAAGAGCACCGCCTGAAAGCGGCGCACGTAGAACAGGTAGAGGAAGTTCAGGTCGAGGTCGGTCCAGAGGGTCTGGCGGATCTCGCCCCGCACGGCGATCAGCGCTCGATCCACGAAGCGACTCGTCCGGACCCCGCGCACGGCCCCCTCGCCGCCGGCGTCGAAGAGGCGCTGGGTCGGGGCCTGGTTGCCCACGATCTGCCCGACGAGGACCTCAGCTCCGAAGGTCGTCCCGCGCCAGGGCGTGTAGATCAGGGTCAGGTCGACGTCGAACTTGTGGAAGCGAAAGTCCGTCCCGAAGTGACGGTCGGCGAACTCGTAGTGAGCCCCGAGGGCGACCCCGGTGCTGGGGTCGAGGCGGAAGCGCCGGGTGTCAATGGAGGCCCCGACGCCGTAGCTGACAAGGGTCCCCTCGCTCTCGACGAGGCCCGCCGCCCTGCTCAAGACGCCTTGGTCCAGCTCGGCCAGGGTCGCGTCGACGCCGACCCCGAGCCCGAAGCGACGCTGATCGATCGCCCAGCCGAAGCCGCGCCCGTAGCCGAGGTGGACGCCGCGCTCGTCCTGCTCGTAGAAGGCGTCGAGGGCGACGCGGTGCGAGTAGTCGTAGCCCGGCACCAGGGTCACGCCCAGGGCCCCCTCGTTGCGGTTCCCCCCGTTGAGGTCCGGTCGGAGTCGAACCCGATTGACGAGGAGCTTGAAGGGAGCGAGGGGGATCCGGTCTGGTCCTGCTATGGACTGGTTGATCCGGCCCTCGGGGTCGAGCTCTATGGGGCTGAACCAGCCGCCCCCGTGGCGCAGAACCACCTCTCCCATGTCGCCGCGCCCGTCCCAGCGCACGCGCGTCTCGTTCTCCTCGGCGTCTTCGCCGCGGACCTCGACTGGCTCGCCGACCCGCCCGATCCGGGGGTCACCCTGGCGGGTGATCCGGAGCTTGATTTCGCGGGTCCCGTCAGGGTGCTCGCGGAGGGTCTCGAGCTCCTCGATCTCCAGATCCTCGAGGGGGGCGCGACGCCCGTCTCCGCTCTGCCAGAGCGCGAAGAACGCGCCTAGGTCCTCGCCGGCCAGAGTCGCCGCCGTCAAGCGAGGGTGGGGCCCGCTCGGCGCCAAGGCCTCCTTGATCCAGGCCTCCAGGGCGACCTCTCCCAGCTTGTCGCGGAGCTTCTCCAAGGTCACGCGACCTCGCGCCCGGCGCGAGAGGGCGCGCGCGAAGTCGTCGGGGACCGCGTCCCAGGGCTCGTAGAAGCGCCCGTAGAAGAGGTCCGAGCCGGGGAAGCGCGGCGCGCGCAGGAGTCGATCGATCGCGGGAATGAAGTCCAGGAATTTGAGTCCTGCCCGGACGTTGCTGCCCTTGAGCCCGCCCTTGCCTTCGGCCCAGCGGCGAGCGATCCACCACGCGATCGCCTCGCAGATCCAGTCGCGGTCGGCGCCGAGGTCGCGCCTCGCGAGGCGCTGGCGGACCAGCGACACCAAGGCCGCGCGCCCGACCTCCAGCTCGTGGAAGCGCTTCAGGAGCGGGAACACGCGGAACAGTCGGTCCGAGTAGAAGACGACGCGATCACCGGTCGAGAGGAAGCGGTCCCGCAGCGGCGCGCGGACGAAGGTCAACCGCCCCTCCGGCTCCTGACCCGTGAGCGCCTCGAGGGCGCGAGCCGCCTCCCCGCCCAGGCTGACCAGGCGCTTCCGCCGGGCCGGGTCCTCGTCGCCCGGCGCGAGGACCTCGACCCCGAACGCGTCCTCGGGGGCCTCGCTCCAGGCCTCGTCGGGGCCTAGGGCTAAGGCAGGACTCTGCCCCGACCAGCGCACGTCTGCCCCGTCCTTGGCGGCTACGCGAGCCCCGCCCAGGACGCCGCTCCAGCCCTGGAGTCCCTGCGCCATAGGCGCGAGGACCAACTCCAGTTCGCCACGCGCGGGAGGGCTGCGGTGATCGGTCCGCGGGAGGTAGGGCAAGAAGCCGCCCTCCAGCACCAGGCGCCCCCCCTCGTGTCCGAAGGTGCCAAGTCGTTCGGGGACTTTTAGGCTGAACTCGAGTTCGACGCTGACCCAGGCCCCCGGCGCTAGGGGAGCAGGAAGGGCGATCCAGAGCGCCGCCCCCTCGGGGAGCTCAGGCACGGCCTGGGTCTTGAGCGCGACGCCCCCGCTCTCGAGAGAGGTCAGGGTCATGTCGCCCGTGTGGAACCACCGCGCGTAGAAGCGGTCGAAGACGACGTCGTCGATCTCGGGGTCGAGGGTCCGAAAGCGCGCCGGGTAGAGGACCAGAGGCAGGCGCTGGACGTGGTTCGGCGAGAGGTTCCGCAGCTCGAGCTTCCCCTTGCCGCTCAGGCTCTGGCCCTTGGGCCCGAGCCTCAGCTCGAAGCGACCCCGCTGGCCGAGGGGCTCCTCGCCCGCCTCGAGGGGGGCCGAGAGAGTAGCCACCAGCAGCGCGAGGGAAGCCAGCAGGAGCCTAAGTCGAGGAGGAGAAGGAAGCACAGCCCTCCAGTCTCGCGCGTTCGCCCGGGAAAGTGGGCCGGCGAGCGCCTCGCCGCGGCGCGGGACACACGACCTCCGCTCGCGAAGAGGGAGAGGGCCTCCTCGCGAGCGGCATGAAGTCGAAGGGAGAGGTGCTTTAGCTGGCGCGTCGGCGGAGGGCGATCAGGCCGAAGGCCAAGAGGAGCGCGGCCCAAGGGCTGGTGGGTGCCTCGGCGAGGCCCAGGCTACAGCCGCCGCCGCCGCCGCCGCCGCCGCCGCTCCCGCCGCCTGCGCCAGGTGCCGTGGCGCCCGCCGCCGTCGTGCTCGTGGACGGCGCCGTGCTACCTAGGCCGAGGGGAGGCAGGTTGGTGGTGGGGGGAGCGGGATCGACCGTGATCGAAATCGTCTCGTCGACGGTCTCGGCGCCGTCGGAGACCGTGAAGGTCACCGACTGCACGCCGACCTGAGTCGCGTCGGGGGTGAAGCTGAACTCCGCCGCGGCGTCGTCGTAGGACGAGTTATCGAGGCTGCTGACCGTCACCTGAAGGGTGTCGCCGTCGGGGTCGTCGAGGTTGAGCGCGATCGTGAGGGTGTCGCCGACCTCGACGCTGCGGAACCCGATCCGAGCCAGGGTCGGGGCGTCGTTCTGCGCCGCGGGGCCGATCCCATGGGTGTTGAAGGAGTCCTGGAGGATCACTCGGTTCAGTCCACCGTTGACGGCGAGGTCGCCCTCGACGATCGCCTCGCGGGCGTCAAGGAGCGAGGGCCGGTTGCGCATGCGGAACACGCCAGCCGCCACGGCCTGATCGATCATGGCCTCGTCGCCGGGGTTCCGCGCAGCGGCCGCCTTGCGGGCCCGCCAGAGGGCGCCCACGAAGATATGTCCGACCCGGTGGACGTCGCCGTTGTTGTCGCGGGGCCACACGAAGCGCCGGTCGAGGTCCCGGATCCCGTTCGGAGGCACGAGCCAGGCGCCGAGCTTGGCGTCCTCGTGAAGTGCCGCGGGGAAGTAGTCCGCCAGGCCCTCGTTGAGGCCGCCCGACTCGAGGTTGCCCGTGAGCTGAACGATCTCGCTGTAGAGGGCGTGGCAATACTCGTGCTGGATCACGGTCCCGCTCTTGGCGGCCTCGCGTCCGCTGAAGGTCCCCATGCCTATGTAGCCCGTAAAGGACTCCCCTCCCGCCGTCACGTTCTGGGGCGTGAAGAAGGCGTTGCGGAAGGGCTGGCCGTTGCGCTTGTAGCGGACCAGGAGTGCGTAGCGCGTGTCGAGGGCCGGGTCGTTGCCGAAGGTCGTGGGGTAGGTCGCGCGGAGGTGCGCGTTGAAGCCGTTGTAGTGGTGCCAGGCCGCGAGCTCGTCCTGGGCAATGGAGTTCTCGTTGGGGTTGAGGAAGAAGTCCGCCGGACCCGAGTAGAAGAGCTCGTCCTCTTGGTGCGCGAACACCCGCAGGAAGGGTCCCGCCAGGGCGTTGTCGAGGGTCACGGTCCCCGCCAGGTTGTGGTTCCCGTTGGCGTCGGTCGTGACGCGGTTGTTGCCCTGGTTGACATAAAGGTTGGCCAAGTTCTGCTTGGTCCGCGGGGTGTCGCCGGGGTGCTTGTCGTAGGCCTGACCCTCGGCCTTGGCCTCGCAGGTCGTGGTGTGGCGAGCCATTTCCTCGCCCGTCGCCCCGTCGAAGTAGACCCGGTGCGACTTGTGATCCTCAGGCGAGACCATGTCGACGCAGTAGGCAGCCCGGGCACGTCCCTCGTGGACGTGGATCAAGGTCGAGATCGTGGGCACGGCCTCGACCTCTCCGTCGCGGTAGGTCGGGAGGGTCTCGAGGATCTGAAAGCGCATGTTGGGGTCGAGGGCGCTCGGGAGCTCAGCCGCGAGGCCGGGGTAGTAACGACCCTCGACGCGCACGGCCCGCCAACCGAACTCGCCGCGGGCCAGCTCGACGTTGACGCCGGCGGCCTCGACCTTCATGCCTGAGACGCGCTGGCCGAAGATCACGCGGACTCGGCCGCTGCCGAGGTCGCGAGCCTGCTCGAAGACCAGGGTCGAACCGACGGGCTGGAGCTGCCGGTTGAGCTGCGTGCGCAGGCCCTCTTCGAAGAGGGGCGCTAGGGTCCGCTCGAGCAGTCCTGCAGCGACCTCTTGGGCGCTGCCGGGGAGCTCCTCGCCTTGCGTGGGGAAGGCGATTCGAGCCGGAGTCCCGGTCTCGGCGTCCCAGCGAACGCTCAGGCCCTGGGTCCGCTGGAGGTCCTTGGCTGCGGCGACTCGCGTCGCGTCGGGGCCGCCGGCTTGGGCGATTCCGCTCAAGGCGACGAGGAGGAGGGCGGTGGAGAGCAGGCGAGTCATGGCGACCTTCCGTGGTAGCTGCCACTCCCTATCCACATGCCTTTCCAACTCGCGTCAGGCCTATGTCACGAGTGCTAACCCGCTGATTTTGTGGGACTTGAGCTCGGACCTGACCAGGGCCGGTCACACTTCTGTCTCGCGGCCGGACCCTGCTTGAAACGCTTGGGCACTCTGTGCGCTGGTTGGCCATGCACGAAGTTCCCGGCCTGAAACGAAACCGACCGAGCGGTATCGCTCGGTCGCTAAGGCTAGCCGCGCTGGACGCGGTTCAGGAGGTCGCTCAGGGAAGCATAGACCTCGCGCGCGAGGAGGCGCTTGGGAGGTCGGCAGCCATGCTCGACCTCCACCACGTAGGCGACGGGGCGGCGGCGCGCGACGCTCACGCCCTTGACGACCCAAGCGCGCCCTTGGGAGTCCCAGACCCTCGACCCAATCGTGATCACCGGCGCACCTTTCGAGCGGTCAGTGTAGAGGGCGCCTTGGGGGTCCTGGGTGATCCGGGTTCTCGGCTCGCCCCTGGAGACAACAGGCTAGGGCGCGTTGCCCGAAGCCCGCGCCACGACCTCCGGGGTCCGGTTCGCGGCCTGGTAGTAGGTCTTGAAGGCCTCGACCTCGCGAGTCGAGTAGGCGAAGAGCTCGTTGGCGAAGCGGACCGAGAGGGGCTCGTAGAGGAACTCGGCGTCGACGGTGAAGGGGCCCAGGGCCGGGGGCGCGGTCACGAGGTAGGTGACTTCGTCTGCACCGCCCGTGAAGTTGGTGTCGAGCGACGTCCCCACAGGACGCGTCTGGGACACGCTGGGGTGGTTCGGGTTCCACCCCTTGGGCAGGAGGCGGTTGTCCTTGAGGTAGGCCTCGCCGCGCAAGAGGAGGTAGGTCAGGTCGCCGTTGACGTCGGCCATGAGCGCCTCGTAGATCTGAACCTCGTTGGCCGTCGTGATCGTGTCGCGGTGAGCCTGCCAGGGCCCGCTGGCGGCCTCGCTCGAGAGGGGCGTCCCGCCTGCCAGGATCCGCCCCGAGGCGTCGTAGGCCCCCGACTCGAACACCAGCGCCCCGCTGGCGCCGCGGACCCGCAGCCGCAGCCAGGCTCGCCGAGTGGGGTGCCCCGTCGGGAACTTGTGGCCGGTCAGGTTCTCGACCTGGAGCGGGATCCGCAGCTCGTCGCCGCTGCGCGTGATCGCGCCCACGCTCAGGCGCGCCGTGCGGCGCTCGAGCTGATCCCGCGTCTGGGCGATCACCTCGGTCAAGGCGGCGTCGGGGGCGAGCGGGTTCAGGCGGGCGCGCTGATCGCGCAGGATCTGGGGGATCAGGGTGTTCCCGCCCAGGAAGAGGTGGCGCCCGACGGGGTTCCGCGCGTTGATCGGGAAGTTGCCCTCGGCGATCTTGGTCGTGATCCCGTTGCCGTCCTGATCGAGCTGAGGCGAGTGGCAACCCTGGCAGCTCACAGCCTGGGCGCCTGGGCTCGCGACCTCGTCGTTGTAGATCGAGTTTCGCCACTCCAAGTAGGGGGTCTGCTCGGGGAGCCTGCCGCCGGTCGGAGTCCCGTCGGCGCGCACGGCGTCGGTCCGCAGGGTGTGGCAAGAGGCGCACTGCGCCGAGCGAAGAATGTGATCGCCCTTGGTCGGCTGAAAGCCCGTCCGGACGCTCATGGGCTGACCGAAGGGGGTGTCGTGGGGACCGTAGATCTCGCGGCTGCGGTTCATGGTGAACTTGCCGTCGAAGGTGTCCTCGACGGTCGTTGCCGGCGGCTCGATCTGGTGGCAGGCGGTGCAAGAGACCCCGTCGAGGGCCAGCTGCGCTCGGTCGGTGTTCTTCTCCAGGTCAGCGAAGGTCAGGAACTCGCCGGCGTCGGCGGCCTCGGCCTTGGCCATGGGCGAGTGGCAGCCAATGCACTTGGTCTCGATCGCCGTCCGCAGGCTGGGCGTGGCCGCGATCTCGACCGAGACCTCCGCCAGAAAGAGGGGGTCCCGGGCCGCGTTGGCCATCATGCTGGCCTGCCAGAGGTCGAAGGGCGCGACGCCTCTCCCGGCGTCGTCGCGGAGCGCTCCGCCCGCGACCCGGTTCGAGTGGCACTGGTAGCAGGCGCTCGAGGTCGCGAAGCGGCCCGTGGTGACCTCCCGCGCCACCGCGTGGGCCGGAAACGCGCTGGAGGCGATCGCCGTCGTCTGGCTCTGAGTCTGGGTCTGCGCCGTTCCACTCCCAGCGGCCGGCGGCGTCGTGCCGCCACCGCCGCCGCCCCCGCCACCGCCTCCGCCGCTGCACGCCGCGAAGAGCGGGGCCAGGGTCACAAGAGCCAAAACGCGCCAGGGCATGAGGTCGCCTCCGGCGCTCCTAGGGGCAAGATTCGAGCCGCCCTAAGCCACGTGATTTGGCCTCCGGTGTCATCTCCCTGAGAATCCGCCTGGGCCCAAGAGACCCAACGGGCCGAAAGTGAAACGCGAGGCGACCAAGGCCGCCCCGCGTTCGTGGAGGTCGCCCCCTAGAGCCCGGACTCGCGTCAGGGGCTCGAGGAGGCCTAGTGATGTTCTCTTCGTCCAGGGCGCAGGCCTATCCGCACCCTCCTCCAGCTACGCAGATCGCTGGCTGGACGCGCCCCAGGACTTGGCCTCTGTGGGATAGCGCTCCTCGGGAACGAAGAGCGGACGGAGGTCCGCCCCGAGGACCCGCGGGTCCGGGTCGACGAATGTGGGGTCGGCCAGCCCAGAGCCCGGACTCGCGTCAGGGGCTCGAGGAGGCCTAGGGTCTCGAGGGTCGACCCCGCCCGAGAAGGGCGGCCAATCGCGGAGGCTCTCGTGCTCCTCGGAGGCGTGACCCTGGGGGTCGCAGAGGATCACGCGCCGCGTAGCTGGGATCACCTCCAGGCAGGCGACCTGCCAGGAGCCGCTCAGGCGGATCGCGAAGGGGAGCAGGACCCGCTCGGCGCGCGCGTTCAGCCGCTCGTGAAGCCTGAGGAACTCTCGCCCTCGGATCCTGCGCCAGCCCTCGGGGCGCCACCCGGCCAAGTTGGCCGCCAGGACCTGGGGCAGTTCGAACCCGGCTGCTTCGATCTCGACTGGAATCTCGGCTGGAATCATGTCCGCGTCCTCCGCTGCCAGGATTGAACCGGCACCGAGTCAAGACAGGGTCAAGGCGGGAGAGTGTCGCCAGATCTCGGGCCAAGTCCCACCAGGGCAGCGAGTTGGGTCCTGGTTAGGTCTTTACAGGCCCGCCGCCAGCGCCGCGTAGAAGGCCTCCGGCTCAGCGCTGGGAGGGAGTCCTGCGACCTGAGCGTCCCCGAGCTCGATCACGAGCCAGCCGCCGTCACGGCGCTGGGCGAAGTCGAGGGTGAAGAAGGGGCTCTCGACGCCGCTCACGACCTCCTCCAGCCAGCCCAAAGGAAGCTCGGTGTCCTCATAGGACGTCGCCTCCCAGTAGGGATAGATCGCGACCACCTCCCCGCGCCACACGAAGGCCCGGTATTCCTTTGTCAGGGGCATCCCGCTCTGGGGGTGCGCTCCTATGGAGGCGAGCTCGACGAACTCCCGGAACACGAGGCCCTCGTTGAGCTCTTCGCCCTGCCACTCCAGGAAGGCGCTCACGACGCGCTCGACGCCGGCGCGATCCGCGGAGTCGGGAATGAAGCAGGCCTCCTCCCAGGCGTGCTTGTAGGACTTGACGTAGTCCTTGAGCACCAGCGGCCCGCCTTCGAAGCACGCGAGGGCCGCCATGACGCGGTCCAGGCCGAGGCCGTCCTCGCGGGACAGCCAGATCGAGCGCGGAGTCCAGGCCTCGATCGCCGGGTAGGAGTCCGGCAGGTAGTGAGAGCTGCGATAGGCCGCGGGAGTGGTCACGAGGTGCACCTCACGCCGGGCGAGGGCGGCGTGCAGCGCGCCGTAGTGGGCTGGCTTCAGCATCCAGCCGCGATAGAGGGCTTGCGGGTGCGGGTCTCGCACCTTGCGAATCGCCCGCGGCAAGTCACCTGCGACGAGCGCCTCGTAGTCGATCAGGCCGAGAGTGAGTCCAGCAGCCTCCGCAGCCGCCGCCTCAGCCGCGTAGGCCTCGTCGGGGAGAGCGGCGTCAAATGGATCGGAGCAGAACAAGACGTGCACGAGGCCTCCTCGTCGACGAATCCTCGCCTCTGACCCTCCAAGTGGCGAGACCCCTCGTCCCCTCGACAAGAGGTCCCGCGCCTCAAGCCGAGTCTCGCTCAGGAAGGAAGCGAATCTGAGCTGCTTCATGCGCAGGGTCGAGGCTTCGACAGCTCGGGAGAGCGCAGCCTCCAAACTCCACCCAGCAGGCTGAGTGATATCGGGCCTCGCAGCCCGAGCAGGACCCGACCTCCTCGGGGCTGGCGTTGACCGAGTCCCGACAGAAGGGGCAGGTCAAGTGAGCAGTCGAGCCATGGACCTCGATCGGGGCTCCCCTATAGGAAGGCGTCCGACCCAGCCAAAGCACGAAGGCCTTGCGCGCGACAGTCGAGAGCGGGCCGAGCTTCAGGCGCTTCTCGCGATCCTGGCCCACGCTCCAGGCGAGCTCCCAGCCGTTCCGATCAACCAAGCCCGAGAAGGACTGCACGAGGCGGGGCTTTGCTGAGCGCGGGATCTCGGCGTTCTGACTTCCCCGCGTCAACAAGATCGCTTGCTCCTCAAGGGTCACCCGGACCCTAGGGCCACTGGATCCCAGAGTGGTAGACCCCAGGATCGAGCCATAGAGGAGGCCGACCCCGACCGCGAACAGGACTGGTGGGAACTCAGAGTTCCATGCTCCCACCACAATCACGATCCCCAGAACCACTCCCACCCAGAGAAGCTTGTCCCAGAGGCTCGGTGAGGAATCGGCGTCGAGCCCCACGTCGGGGCTGGCAAGAACAAAGCCAGTGTCCAGCTCACCCCGCCTATCGTCCTCCCGTGACGGGCTCACGCCGGTCTGACAGGTCGAATCCATGCAGCCGGCTCCCCAACACCGGGCGTGGTAGCAGACTCCGCAACTAGCGCACTGGACCTCGGCCTCGCCCCCGAGGCTGCGGCTGCACGCTCGGCAGGAACTCAAGTCGGCTCCTCGCCAGGCGCAGAGAGCCGGAGGCGCCGAGAGAGCCCGCAACAGCCGGTCTGTGGGCAACCTCCGAGCTCCTGCCAGCAGTCCTCGTGATAGAGGACCTCGCAGCCGGAGCAGGCACCGAGCTCGCCTCCGCGCGAGACCCGGTCACGACAGAGCGGGCAGATCCGTTGACCTGACGAGGCTTGAACTTCACAGGTCAGCTCCGACTCGGAGAGAGCGACCGCGCCCTCCCCGATCCAGAGCGCGAAGAAACGTCGCGGCAGGTATGGGAGAGGGCCTAACCTCAGCCGCGACTCCTGCCCTGCCTCAAGGGTCCACACCAGGTGCCACTGGGTCTTTCCGTTGACGTCCGGCTCGTGATCCAGGCGCGGCTCTGCGCTGCGCGGAATCTGAACCTGCCGCTTCCCATTGCGGATCTGAATGACCTTCTCTTCGAGGGTGACCACCGTGTCGCGGGCCAGGAAGAGCAGCCCTCCAGCAGCAAGGCCGGAGAGCACGAACCCGAGCGCAAAGAGCAGCGGCGAGCGGAGCGGGAGCGAGAAAATCACGCCAAGGGGTCCAAACAAGAGGAGCCCTTTGGAGATCGAGACGAGGGGACTCTCTAGACCGTGGTGCAGCCTCGCCAGGACGAAGCCGGGCGCGAGGTTGGTGTGGGTTCCCATTCGCCAGGGAGCTTGGCTGGCCCGCGCCAGGCCTGCAGCCTGAACCTCTTCGACCACACCGAGATCCTTCCCCTCCAAGTCAGCGTCCGAAGCGGAGACGGCGAGCCCGACGAAGCGAGGAGCGCTGGGAGTGGAGTGGGGCGAGTCGGACAGGGGAGCCTTAGAGGTTGGAGTTGCAAGTGGACTGGGACCCAACCTGTATCAAGTCTCGATCCAAATCGCATGGCCTCCTTACTCGAATCCTATGGATCGCCTCACTCCTGAAGGTGCTGAGAATCTGCCCAGAATGAGGAGATTTGCGGCGGCGCGCGCCACCGCCAGCGGCCGCTCTAGAGCATGGAGCGGAGCATCCAAGCCGTCTTCTCGTGGACGGTCATGCGGCCGACGAGGACGTCGACGCTGGCCTCGTCGCTGGCGTCCTGCGCCAGAGGCAGGACCGAGCGGGCGGTCCGCACGACGGCTTCGTGGCCCGCCACGAGCTGGCGGATCATGCCCTCGGCGTCGGGGACGCCGGGCTCCTCCTTGATGCTCGTCAGCTCAGCGAACTGGGCGTAGCTGGCTGGGGCGTAGACGCCCAGCGCTCGGATCCGCTCGGCGATCTCGTCGACGGCGAGGGCCAGCTCGGTGTAGTGAACCTCGAACGCGGCGTGGAGCGCTTGGAACTGGGGGCCGGTCACGTTCCAGTGGAAGCCGTGGGTCTTGAGGTAGAGGGTGTAGCTGTCCGCGAGGACGCGCGAGAGGCCCTCGGCGATCTGCTCGCGCTGGGCTTGGTCGATTCCTATGTCAATCTTCATGAGAACTCCGTGGTGGTTGCAAGGAAGAGTATCCCCTTCCCCTGCTCAAGACAGGAGAAGGGCGAGGCGGCGCCTAGGCGGCCGGTCCGGAGCCCGCGGCATACCAGGCCTCCAGGTCGTCGGCTCCGCCGATTCGCTGACCGCCCAGGAACACCTGGGGAACCGTCCGCGCGCCGGCGACGGCCTCCAGGGTCCGCGTCGTGACGCTCCTACTGAGGGGGATTTCCTCGTAGCGAGCGCCCTTGGCCTGGAGGAGGCCCTTGGCCCGGGCGCAGTGCGGGCAGCCGGGCTTGGTGAAGAGGCTGAACTGAAGCGGCGCCTTGGCGTCGGGCGCCAGGTAGCTGAGCATGGTGTCGGCGTCGCTGACGGCGTAGGGGTCGCCCGGCACGTTGTCCTCAATGAACATTTTTTCGATCGTCCCGTCGTTGACGACCATGGAGTAGCGCCAAGAGCGAGCCCCGAACCCGAGCTGGTCCTTGTCGACGAGCATGCCCAAGCCCTTGGAGAACTCGCCGTTCCCGTCCGGGAGGAGGGCCACGTTCTCGACGCCTTGGTCGTCGCCCCAAGCGTTCATGACGAAGGTGTCATTGACCGAGAGGCAGTAGACGGCGTCGATCCCGGCGGCCTGGAAGCTCTCGAAGAGCTCCTCGTAGCGAGGGAGGTGCGAAGTCGAGCAGGTCGGCGTGAACGCGCCAGGCAACGCGAATAGCACCACCCGCATTCCGCCGAAGAGCTCCTTGGTGGTCACGTCGACCCACTCGCTACCCTGTCGGGTGCGGAAGGTGACCTGGGGAACTTGCTGGCCCTCGCGGTTGGTCAGATCGGACATGGTGTGCTCCTTGGGGTGGGTGGTGTGCTTCACGGGTCGAATCATGGCCCGGTGCAACTGATAGTCCCAATACAAAAGAGCGGCGCGCAGTGATAGCCTCCTCCTATGAGTGATCAGCCCACCCTCCGTCAGCTCGAATACCTCGTGGCCCTGGCCGAGCACCTCAACTTCCGCCGCGCAGCCGAGGCCTGCTACGTGACCCAGCCGACCCTCAGCAACCAGCTCAAGGAGCTCGAGAGCGTCCTCGGAGTCCAACTCTTCGAGCGCGACAAGCGCCGGGTCCTGGCGACTCCGGCGGGAGAGCAACTCACGAAGCGAGCCCGGGAGGTCCTCCGCGGCGTGGCCGACCTCGTCGACCAGGCTCACTCCTTCAGCGCGCCCCTCTCGGGCCCGCTCCGGCTGGGCGTGATCCCGACCATAGCTCCCTACCTCCTCCCAGGCGCCATGCCGCGCCTCCGCGAGCGCTTCCCCCAGCTCCAGCTCTACCTCTGGGAGGACCACACAGACCGGCTCCTGACGCGCCTGGCCGAGGGCCAGCTCGACCTCCTCCTCTTGGCCCGCGAGGCCGAGCTCGGTGACGTGTCCCTCATGGACCTCTTCCGTGACCCCTTCCTCCTCGCGGCCCCCCACGATCACCCCCTCGCCAAGCGCAAGCGCGTTCGTCAGGCTGACCTCGACGGCGAGCGCCTCGTGCTCCTCCAAGAAGGCCACTGCCTGCGCGCCCAGGCCTTGACCCTCTGCTCTACGCGCGGGGCCGGCGAGTCGCGAGAGTTTCAGGCCAGCAGCCTCAGCACCCTGATCCAGACCGTGGCCGCCGGGAGCGGGATCACCCTCCTCCCCAAGATCGCCCTCGGCGTGGAGGGTCACCCGGACCGCGGGTTGTCCTTTGTGCCCTTCAGCAAGCCAGAGCCAGCCCGCACCATCAGCCTGGCCTGGCGCCGCTCGTCTCCGCGCGAAGCGGAGTTCAAGGCGCTGGGCAAGGAGCTCGCCAAGCGCACCTAGACGTCCCCTAACGCCGTAGCCGCGGGGTTTACCCCCGCGAGAGCCTGACCAGAGTGAGAGGCGCCCCCTAACGCCGTAGCCGCGGGGTTTACCCCCGCGAGAGCTAGACCAGAGTGAGAGGCGCCCCCTAACGCCGTAGCCGCGGGGTTTACCCCCGCGAGACCCTCACCAGAGCGAGAGGCGCCCCCTAACGCCGTAGCCGCGGGGTTTGCCCCCGCGAGAGCTAGACCCAGGGGGACAGAAGCCGTAGCCGCGGGGTTTACCCCCGCGAGAGCCTGACCCAGGACACAGACAGCCCTGTGTTAGCTATGTGTTAGCCTCCAAGGATGGACACGCACCCCCAATCCGCTTTGCGCCCGAAGCGTAGACTCCCCGACACCGCCTATCGCGAGGGCCGGCCAGCCTTGCTCACGTTCTGCGCGCGAGAGCGAGGAAGCAACGTCCTGACCCAGTCAGGGATGGCTGGTGAGGTCGCCCAGGCGATCAGAGACCTTGCAGATCACGGGGAGGTCTACGTTTGGTGCGTCATGCCGGATCACGTTCACGCAATCGTCCGCTGCGCTCACGGAGCGGACCTCCGGCCGTGGGTCCGCCGGGTAAAGGGCAGGGTAGCTGCGCGCGCCCGAGCGCTGGGCGTGAGGCGCTTGTGGCAGCGGAGCTTTCACGACGGCGTCATTCGGCGCGAAGAGGATCTCGTGTCGGCCGTTCGCTACGTCCTTCACAATCCGGTCCGCGCTGGGTTGGTGGAGCACTGGTCTGAGTGGCCTCACAAGGGGTCGCTTGAATGGGACCTTGCGGGCTGGGTCTAGCTCTCGCGGGGATAAACCCGGATAAACCCCGCGGCTACGGCCTCCAGAGGCCCTGGGTCTAGCTCTCGCGGGGGTAAACCCCGCGGCTACGGCCTCCAAAGGCCCTGGGTCTAGCTCTCGCGGGGGCAAACCGGGTAGACCCCGCGGCTACTACTTTCGTCCACGCTTCTTCGACGGTGCACTCTTCCTCGGCTTTGGAATCAGGCCCGTTCGGATCGGAGGCAAGGTTGGCGGGGCTAGCCCCTCCAACCAAGGCCTAGGGACCTCCGCGTCCACCAAACGAAGAGAGTTCAGGAACCCCGCAAAGTCTGCCGCCACGAAGTGCGAGCCAGCGATGTTGTCGTGGCTTCGGAAGACCACCTCGGTCGTCCCGTGCTCGAAGCCACAGAAGTTCCCACCAGGGTCGCTAGCGAAAGGAAAGAAGCCCTCCGCAGCATTCGCAAGCAGAGAGTCGATCCCTCGAGTTCCGTCAGTGAGGCCAAAGAACACCTCAAGCCCGACATGCTGTCCGCGAACAGTCGGCACCTCAACCTCGACGTTTCGTTTGGGCCTGAATGCCCTGCCTCTGCCAGTCAGCCAGTGCCACTGCCAGAACTGGGCAGGGAGCGAGACGCCAGTTTCTCGTGTGAACCCAACAACAAGTCCGTCGAACTCCGCCCGCGTAGGCGCTTCCGCAGTCGGAGGAAGGAAGCCTGGCGAGATCCACTGGACTTGGCTATCCGCAAACTCTGGAACCACTGGACCTAGTCCCTCCCTGCTTCGGCTCTCAATGGCTCACGGTTCTTGCGTGGCGCCTAGACCTTGGCGTCGCGGAGGCTGTACTTGTCCAGCTTCTTGAGGAACCCAAAGCGCGAGAGGCCCAGGGCCTTGGCGGTCCGGGTCCGGTTCCCCTCGTGGGCCCGGAGGGCCTCGAGGAGCATTCGCCGCTCGACCTGGCCCATGCGGTCCTTGAGCGAGAGCGAGTCGTCGACGCTGGGGATCGTGACCTCCAGGCGATCCGTCGGCTTGCGACGGATATGCGAGCTCAGGTCGCGCTCGTTGATCCGCATGCCTGAGAGCGCCACCAAACGCCTCAGCTCGTTCTCCAGCTCACGAATGTTGCCGGGGTAGTCGTAGTGGATCAGGTGATCGAGGACCTTGCGATCGACGCTCTTGAGGCGCTCCCCGCTGCGCTCGGCGATCTTCTCCAGGAAGTGCTCGACCAAGAGGGGAATGTCCTCCTTGCGCTCGCGGAGGGCCGGCAAGTTGACGTTGACGACGTTCAAGCGGTAGAAGAGGTCGGCCCGGAAGTGTCCCTCCTCGACGAGCTTGCGGAGGTCCTTGTTGGTCGCGGCCACGATCCGGACGTCGATCCGCTTGGCCTTCTGGCCGCCGATCGGGCGGACCTCGCCCTCTTGGAGGACGCGCAGGAGCTTGCTCTGCATCAGGGGCGGCATGTCGCCCACCTCGTCCAGGAAGAGGGTCCCCTTGTGCGCGGCCTCGAAGAGGCCCGGCTTGTCGCGGTCGGCGCCGGTGAACGCGCCCTTGACGTGGCCGAAGAGCTCGGCCTCGAGGAGCGACTCGGGCAGGGCCGCGACGTTGATCGAGAGGAAGGCCTCCTTCTTGCGCGGGCTCTCGAAGTGGACCGCGCGCGCCACGAGCTCCTTGCCCGTGCCGGACTCGCCCTGGATCAGGACCGGGACGTCGGCGCCCTTGACCTTGTCGAGGAGGACGAAGAGGCGCTGCATGGGCTCGCTGCGCCCGACGATCTGGCCGTAGCGCGAGCGCTCGCCGAGCTCCATGGCCTTGGCCTCGAGCTCCGCCGTCAGGGTCGCGCGCTCGTGGGCCTGCTCGTCTTGGGTCGCCGCCAGCTGCGCCTTGAGCGCCGCGATCTCCTGCTCCTTGTCGACGACCGAGGCCTCGAGGGTCTCGGTCCGGCACGCCAGCTCACGACGCTCGAGGGCGCTCGCGGCCAGCTGCGCGAAGGCCTCGGCCAGCTCTCGGTCCCCAGAGGCGAAGCGGTTCGCGACCTCGCGGTCCTCGAGGACCAACACGTGGCGCACGCGACCGGCGCTGCGCAGCGGCGCGATCAGGAGCGACTTCAGCGCCAGGTCCGTGACCGAGGGGCGCTCGCCCAGCTCGTGGTCGGCCGAGACGTCCGAGATCAGGATCACCTCTTCGCGGGCGGCGGCGTCGGCGATCAAGGTCGTGCTGGTCGCGGCGTCGCCCTCTGGGAGGTCGGCGCCGGGCGCCATGCGTCCCGCGCGGACGAACTGACTGCCCTGATCGTCGATCTCGACGAGGAGCGCGCGCTCGGCGCCGAAGAGGGCCAGGGCCCGATCGCAGAGCGCCGCGGCTTGGCCGCGCTCGGGGCGCTGTTGGATCTCGCAGGCCGCGCGCAGGAAGCGCATCAGGCGGCCCTGCTCGGGGGCCACGGCCTCCTCGCCGCGGAGGCCCTTGCGCTGCTTGGCCCGGAGGCGCTCGAGGGTCGCGGCGGGCGGGGTGCTCTCGAGGAGGCGACGATCCGCCTCGTCGAGGCCCTTGCGCAGCTCGTCGAGGGCGGCGACGCCCGCTTGGAGGCAGGCCCGCGCTTCGAGGCTCCGCTTGGCCTGCTCCGAGGCCACGGCCTGGAGGATCGAGAGCCTGAGGCGACGGTCGGGGCTGCCGGCGTCGACCTCGTCCACGCGGACTAGGGCCAGCTCAGGATCGCGGGCCAAGGCCAGCTCAGCCAGGAGCTCGGCGACCGCGGCCGCGACCTCGCGCTGACCCGGGTCGGCCTCGCTGCGGACGCCCTCCAAGAGTGCTTCGGCGACCTCGGCCGAGCCCTCCAAGAGGGAGATCTTGGCCAGGCCCAGGAGGGCCCGGTGCTCGACGGTCTTGGCGCCGCACTCCTTGGAGAGCGCGTCGGCCGCCTTGAAGGCCGCCCGGGCCTCGCCCAGCTCGGGCGCCGCCAGGAGCAGACGCCCCGGGAGGTGACCGCGCCGGAGCGCTTGGTCGAGGGCCAGCTCGCCGCAGGCCAGGTGCGTCTTGGCCAGGAGGGGACGCAGTCCGCGAGCCTCGGCCTCGGTCCGAGCCGCCTCGAGGGCTTGCTGAGCGCCGTCCACGTCACCCAGGGACAGGAGCGCCTGGCCGCAGCGGAGCTCGGCGTGGAGCGCCAACAGGCGATCCCGTCCGCTCCAAGCGGCGCGGAGGCGGAGGGTGTCCGTCGCGGCCGCCAGGGCCCCGCGGAAGTGATCGACCTCGGCCACGCGGAGCGTGACGCGGGCGGTGACCTCGGGGTCGCTCAGCTCGCGGGCCAAGGCCCGTGCGCGGCGCGCGGCGCGCAGGCCGCGCGAGCCCTCGCCCTCAGAGGCCAGGAGGCGGGCCTGATCGGCCAAGGCCAAGGCCTCGATCCGGGGCTGCCGCTGCTCGCGGGCCCGGAGGACGACCTTGTCCAGGAGCTCGCGGGCGCGCTCGATCTCGCCGGCCTCGGCGTGGATCACGGCCCGGCCCCAGGTCGCCTCGAGCTCGGTGCCGCGGCTCGCGACCTCCCAGCTGACGCGGATCGCGGCGTCGTAGCACATGCCCGCGCGGGACAGATCGCCGAGGCGACCGTAGGTCATGCCGAGGTGGGTCAGGCCCTGGGCGTAGCCCTCGCGGTCGCCGTGGGTGTTCCAGAGGGTGGTCGCCTCGTTGAAGGCCGCCAGGGCGTCTGCCAGGTCGAGGGAGCGGAAGTGGAGCCAGGCCACGCTGCTCAGGACCTGGGCCAGCTCGCGGCCGAGTCCCAGGCGACGGCTGAGGTCGAGGGCCTCCTCCAGGCGACGACCCGCTTCGACCTCTTGGCCGAGGCGCTCGTGGGCCGAGCCCAAGCCGAGCAGGCTCCGCGCGATCGCGGCCTTGTCGTCCTCTTGGGTCGCGGCCGCAATCGTCCGCTCGCTGGTCTCGATCGCGCGCTCGTAGTCTTGGCTGAGGAACAAGAGCTCGGCCAGGAGCTCGAGGCTCTGGATCCGACTCCCGCGGTCCTCGGAGCGCCCGTCGACCTCGAGGGCTCGCTCGCAGTGCTCGATCGCCTCGGGGTAGCGGCCCTGCTGGCGGAAGGCGTTGGCCAGGGCGCGCAGGTAGCTCGAGATCTCGCGTCCGTCGCCGAGGTCCTCCTCGAAGCGCAGCGAGCGCTCGAGGTAGACCCGGGCCTCCTCGAGGTGGCCCTCTTCGAGGGTCAGGTCGCCCAGGCCGAGGAGGCTGAAGCCGATCCCCTTGCCGTATTCCAGGCGCTCGGCCTGCTTGAGGGCCTCGAAGAAGTAGCGCTTGGCGTCGTCGGCCTCCTTGAGGCGCGCGTTGAGGGTCCCTAGGTGAGCCAGGGCCGCGACCTCGGCTTGCCCGTCCTTGAGCGCGCGCGCGACCTCCAGACCCTCCAGGGTCCGGACCCGGGCCTCGTCGAGGCGCTCGAGGCGAGTCAGCTCATGGACCAAGGAGCGGAGCACGGCCAGGCGCTCTTCGCGGACGGCTTGGAGCCGCGCGGGGTCGTCCTTGGCCAAGGCCTCTTGGTCGTCGGCGGCGCGGAGCGCGCGCCCGAAGAGCTCGCAGGCGCGCTCGCCAGCAGCCAGGCTCGCGGCGCGCTCGGCGGCGCGCCGGGCGGTCTGGATCGCGTCCAGCCCGGCGCCGGCCTCGAGGAGGTGGTGGGCCAGCTCGCTGGTGGGAGCCTCCCCGACGCGCAGGGCGCGCGCGACCTTGGCGTGCCGCTCGGCGCGGTCTTCCAAGGACGTATACAGGACCTCACGCATGCGCGCGTGGGAGAGCTGGTAGACGACCTGGGCGCCCTCGACGCGCTCCACGAGGTGGCGGCGGAGGAGCTCGGCCAGGCCTTCGTCGACCGCGGCGGCGTCTTGCTCGCTGAGCTCGGCCAGGAGCGAGGCGTCGGCGGCGCGATCGATCACGGCCAGCCACTCCAGGAGCGGCCGCTGGGGGAGGCGCTCGAGGCGGCTCAGGACGAGGTCACCGACGCGGGTCGGGAGCTCGAGGGAGTCGAGGCGGCTCGGGTCGAGGCGCCACAGGCCGCGGGCGCGATCGACGACGCCGCGCTCGACGAGCTCCTCCATTAGGAGCTCGACGAAGAGGGGGTTGCCGCGCGTCTCCTGCATGACCCGCTCGGTGAAGCGGAGCGGGACCGAGGGCACGCCCAGCATGGAGCGGATCAGCTCGGCCGTGTCGTCGCTGCCGAGGGCCTCGAGGCGCATCTCCTCGAAGAAGCGATCGTGGCGGAGGGTGTCGAGGGCCTGACCCAGCTCAGGGCCGCGCGTCTCCTCGGGACGATAGGTGCAGACAATGAAGAGCTGGGGGCGCTCGCCGGCCTCACCGTTGGTCCCGGTCAGGACGGCGGTCAGGGTCCGATAGAGGTGACGCAGGAGCTCGAGGGTCTCCTCGCGGGCCCACTGGAGGTTCTCCAGGGTCAGGACGAGGGGCTGGCGCGTGGCTTGGGCGATCAGGAGCTCGGCCAGAGCGTCCACGAGGCGGAGGCGGTCGATTCCGCGCGACTCCTCCTCTTGGCTCAAGAGCTGGCTCACGGCCCAGCCGAACTGCTCGAGGTCGCGCTCGGCCCCTTCGAGCTGCGCGACCTGCTGGAACACCGAGACGAAGGGCTCGTAGCCGCGGGCTTGGTGCTTGCGGCAGGTCCCGCGCACGACCTCGGCCCCGCGGAGCTGGACCCGGCGGCGCAGCTCACGAACGAGGCGCGTCTTGCCGATCCCGCTCTCGCCGCGGACGAAGACCATCAGCGCCGGCGCGATCTGATCCGCCGCCAGCTCTTCCTCGCTGCGGCGATCGCCGCCGCGACGACGCTCGCCGCCTTCGCGACGGGCAGCCGCGGCGCGGGCCCGGCGGTCGAAGCGGCGCGGGTCGCGGCTCCAGGTCACGGGTCCCGTGGCGCGTTGGTAGGCGTTCTCCAGCCAGTCGAGCTCGCGCTCGCGGCCGCAGCACTTGCCGCTCAGGACGTAGGCCTCCTTGGTCTCGGAGGTCTCGAAGGCGTAGGCCTCGCCCGTGGCCTTGGCCAGGGCCGCGATCACGGCGTTGGCGCTAGGGTAGCGATCGCTGGGCTCCTTCTCGAGGAGCTTGAGGATCAAGCCCTCGAGCTTGGGGTCGAGGTCCGGGCAGAGGTCGCGAGGAGGCCGAGGCCGGTCCTCGAGGTGCCGCCGAGCGACCTCGGCCGCGCTCGAGCCGTCGAAGGGAGCCTCTCCGGTCACGAGCTCATAGAGGAGGACGCCGAGGGCGTAGAGGTCGGCGCGTCGATCGACGCGGAGGCGCTGGATCACCTCGGGCGCCATGTAGTGGGGAGTGCCAGCGGCTTGGCCCTCTTTGGCGCCGACGAGGCCGAAGTCCGAGAGGCGGAGGGTCAGCTGGCCCTCGTCGTCGCTGTCGACGAGGAGGTTCTCGGGCTTGAGGTCGCGGTGGACCACGCCCCGGGTGTGGACGTATTCGAGACCCCGCAGGACCTGGACGACGAGCTCCAGGCGCTCGGGGAGGGTGGGAGCGAGCGCGCCCTGAAGGACGGCTTGGGAGAGGTTCTGCTGGCCAGGGTGGTAGGCGGAGGTGTAGTAGAGCTGGCCTTCGCGGACGCCGAAGTCGAAGACCTCGATCAGGTTCGGGTGGCGCAGGGTCGCCAGGACCTCGAACTCGCGCCGAAAGCGCGAAGCCTCGCCCTCCGAGCTCCCCTTGAGCTGCTTCAGGGCGACCTCGCGGCCCCCCTCGGCGAGGTCACGGCAGCGGTAGACGACGGCGCTCTTGCCCTCGCCCAATCGCTCGACAATCTCGTACCGACCGTGGTTCATAGACCTTCTCCGGTCCATCCCCATGCAAATCCCGGGCTCAACAGGAGTTGACACACCCATCTCCCTAAACCCTGCCTTTTCAAGCCCCTTTCACCCGTTGCGCAGTGCGTCGTCACCCAAATACGGGTGCTTCCCGTTTCCCGATCGTTTCACTGGGTCCCAAGTTCTCGGTTCGCAGAGGTCGAACTTGGCGTGTCGCGCGCCGGTCTGCCACGCTCGTCCGGTTAGGAGTGTTCATGCCCAACACGCCAGAGAACTGCCCGGACGCAGGGGCCTTCTTCGAGTCCTTCGTGAGCGCGGTCAACGCGGCCTGGAGCGAGCCAAACTCGATCTCGAAGCATTACTCCGGCGAGAAGTCTTGGACGGAGGCGATCTTCCCAGTCCTGGAGCAGCTCGGACGCGAGGGCTTCGGCTACACGGGAAGGGGGGAGGCTCGTGGCGTCACCACGGAGCACTACAGGATCGACCAGTGCTGGTTCTCCTACACGGGGCCCCCGAACGAGACTTGGAACCTCGACGTCGCGATCGAGCATGAGAACAAGCCAGACGCCTACCTCGACGAGGTTCAGAAGCTGCTCGCGATTCGTTGCCCGCTCAGGGTCGTGATCGGCTATCCCAAGGCGACGGGTCCCGCTGAAGACGCGTTCGAGGTCCATCCGGACAGAGGGGATAGGCTCAAGGCATGCCTCGCAGGGACTCGCTACCAGGACCAAGAGCCGAGCGAACTCCTGCTGATTCTCGGGAAGGGCCGCGGAGACGAGCCGCCTCGCTGGCACGGCTATCAACTGCTGACCGACGATCCGCTAGCTGTGGCGTTTCGCTCCCCCTAGGCTTCTCCTCCGAGTTGGAGGGTCGATTGGTACGGGGGTTGCGCGCCGCAGGGTCATGAGCGCACCTCTCGCTGTGACAGAGATTCCCTTCGCAGAAGACGAGCGAGGCTGGTTGGTGTGGGGGCTGCCTGTTTCCCCGTCTTGGTTGGCGGCGAACCCTGCGGACTCCGTCCAGATCCAGGTCCTAGCGGACGCCAAGAGTCCGGCCTGCTGGAAGCCACTCTTCGCGTCCTGCGTGGCCAACTGCTTGAGGGAGATTGAGCAGTGGCAAGAACACGGGGTGCAAGTAGCGAGCAGGAGTTGGCTAGACCTCGGCTGTGGGTTTGGGCACTACGCGGTCGCACTGAAGCTCTTGGGAGCAAGCAGAGTCGTGGCCCTCGACGCCAGTGATCCGCTCGCTTGGTCCTGGAGCGGTCCCGTCCTGACGTCTCTGGACGTCGAGGTGTCCGTGAGCATGGCGGAAGAATACTCCGCTCCGGGGATCCACTCAGCCTGCGTCCTCGGCTGGAGCCTCGACCTCCAGCTCTTCCTCGGCAACAACACAGAGCTCGCTTGTCTCGTCCTCGAGACCGATCTGTATCCCCTCGGCAGTTCACTTGGAAGACGCTGGGAGACCGACACCTTTTCGCTTAGGGACGCGTCCTACGTTGACACGTCTGGCGGGGTGATGGGCCAGGGTGAGCCGGTTCAGGTGACGGTCGCTTCCAGGTCTATCCCGGGGAAAAGTGATCGTGCCCGCCCGTAGCTCGGACGCCGTCGCGAAGAGTCTCACTTCCTGCGCTGACCTGGCCAACCTGGACGAGACCAGCGACTTCGCTCAGGACGCTCGGGGGCCCCACGATCAGGAGTTCGTAGTCTTCTCCCCCACTCCAGGCCAAGTCCGCAGGCGAGAGTCCCCGCGCCGAGTCTTCACGCCGCAGCGTCTCCACGGCCTCCCCGCTCGGGCCCGGGAGGAGCTCCGAGTGGACCTCGACGCGGACGCCGCTGGCGCGGGCGAGGCGGGGGAGGTCCTTGGCGAGGCCGTCGGAGAGGTCCATGCAGGCCACTCGCGGCAGGGCTTGGAGTTGGAGACCGAGCTTGATCCGCGGGCGGGGGTGGAAGAGGGCTTCGAGGGCGCGGGTCGCGCTGGGGTCGTCGGGGCTGAGGCCGGCTTCGAGCCAGCGGAGCCCGAGGGCGGCCCAGCCGAGCTCGCCGCTGACGTAGATCGCATCCCCGGGGCGGGCCTGGTCCCGTCGCAGCCCTCGTCCCTCGGGGACGGTTCCTAGGACGTCGATGGTGAGTCCGAGCTGGGGTGCGCGCGCGAGGTTGCCGCCGGCCAGGGGGCAGCCTGCGGCGGCGAGCTGGGCTCCCACGCCGCGGGCGAGGGCCTCGGCGTGGTCTGCCAGCTCTGGCGGGAGGCGGAGCGAGAACAGGGCGCCGAGGGGTTTGGCCCCCATGGCCGCGAGGTCCGAGAGGCTGGCGCCCGCGGCCTTGGTTCCGAGCGCCGCGAACCCAAAGGCCTCTCCCCAGCGCCTGCGGAAGTGAACGTCCTCGACCTGCTCGTCGCTGCTCCAGACCAGGTCGTGCCCCGGAGGCGCGCGCAAGATCGCCGCGTCGTCCCCAGGCCCGAGCACCAGCCCGCCCGCCTCGTCCAGACCGCTGGTGTCGGCCCCCGCCGCCCGGGCGCCCTCCAGGCAGGCCTCGACCAACTCCGCCTCACCCCGCAGCCCGCTCACGCCCAGCCCCTGGTCGACCCGACAATCCCACCAGATCCCGCTTCATGCCTCTCTCGAGCGCTCCCCAGTTCGCGAGACGTTCTTCCAGATCTTTGCGGCTCTTGGCGCTCTTTGCGATCCAACCTCAAGCGACCGGAGACCAAATCCCACCTGCCTCGCCAAGCCGCCTCACCCGGGCCTGAGCCCCCCGAGCCGCCCCGCCCGAGCGCCTCCGTAGGGCGAAGCTCCCCCCAAACCCAACGCTTCCGACCGACCCTGGCGACCTCGCTCCATGCCTCTCTGGAGCGCTCCCCAATTCGCGAGACGATCTCTGCGTGCTCCGCGGAGCTCTGCGTCTCTGCGCGGGAAACCACCATCCGGTTCAAGGACCAACCCCGTCCGCCCCGCCGAGCCGCCCCGGCCGGCGCGTGAGCCCCAGCAAGCCTCGGGCACGGGCACGGGCACGAGCACGGGAAGAAACACCGGCTCACGCGTCCCCCGACTCGGGCCCGTCAGCCAGCGTCCCGAGGTCGATCGGCTTCGGCTGCGCATGTCCCCGCCGCGCCATCCGCTTCGCCTTGGCCGCCGCCCGCTTCGCCAGCCCCTCCCCGATCTCCCGGCCGAGCCCCCGCTCCCCCCAAGCCTGCAGCTCAGGCGCCAACACGCTCCGCCCACCCGCCGCCAGGTAGGCGCGAAAGAAACGGAGTCGATCGGTCTTGGTCGCCTGCTCGGGGAGGTCCGCGAGCTGAATCAAGGCGCGCAGCTTGGCCTTGCGGTCCATGGGTCCCGTGCTGACCTCGTCGAGGTCGATCACCCACACGTCCCACTCGGCGTCACCCTTGGGCCGCACGAGGAGGTTCTGGACCGCGAGGTCACGGTGCCTGAGCCCCGAGCCGTGGAAGCGACCCATGACCTTGCCGACCGCCCGCGCCAAGGACCGCCGCGAGGCCGGGCTCGCGATCCCGTCCTCCAAGAGCAAGACGTGGATCATGGACACGTTCGCCAGGAGTTCCAGGACCAGGGCCGCGCCCTTGGGCCAAGCCCGTCCTTCGAGGACGAGTCCGTAGTGGGCGGGGACCGGCGCGTGGCGAACCTCGCAGGCCCGCGCCGCGCGCCAAGCCCGGAGGGCCAGGGGCCCCATGACGGCGGCCAGGCGCTTGCGGAGCTTGGGGTAGCTGTAGTGCTTCACGACCAGGGGGCCGCTCCCAGGGAAGCCCTCGGGGCGCGCCACGCGGACCAGACGAGAGCGCCCGTGGGGGTGGGCGTGGATCACGGCCTCGGGCTCGGCGTCGATGGCGGCCAGGAGGGCTTCCGTCGGGACCTCGCGCCGGCGGTAGATCACCCGCTCGCCGCGCTGCTCGACGGCGAAGCTCGTGGAGTCCACCAGACAGCGCCGGTCGCGGCTCTTGAGGCGTCGCGCCTCGAGGCGCCGGGCGCCGAGCAAGAGCCCGTCCGCGAACCTGGCGGCCTCGCCCTGGTCGGGGTCGAGGGCCACGTAGGCCTCGCAGAACCACTCCAGCTCCCGGCGACCCTCCTCCTCGTGATCCGGATTGCAGACCCCGAAGCTGTGGGCCAGCTTCTCGAGGCGCAGCCGGCGGCGCGCGGCGCTGAGGGGCCCGCTCCGGATTCGGAGCGAGTGGAGGTCGAGGGCGACCAGGCTCCCTTGCTCTATGTCTCGGGTCAGCGACTCCAGCTCCGAGCCCTCGGGCGGGCCCGGGGGCCGGACGAGGAAGTTCCCCAGGTGGAGGTCTGGGTGATCTGCGCCCGCCGCGAACAGGGCTCGCACGACCTCCGCCAGCTTGGCCACGAGTCGCTTGCGGACGCTTTCTTGGTCAGGAGCTTCGCGGAGGGTGTCGACGACGTCGGTCAGCTCTCGGGCGTGGGGGACGGCCAGGGTCGCGAGGGTGCTCCCGACCAGGACCCCGCCCGCGCGCTCTTCGCCGAACCAGAGCGGCTGGGGGACCTCGACCCCGGCCGCCGCCAGCGCCCGCAGGCCGCGCCACTCGCGGCGCGCGGGCGAGGGCTTGACCGCGTGCAAGAGGCGGTCGAAGGCCTTCTTGACCCGGAAGCGCTTCCAGAACACCTCGCCTCGACCGGTCTCCAGCCGAACCACGGTCCGGACCCGGTTCTGTTTGACGACCTGGGCTCCCGCGGCCTCCTCGGGCGCGCGGAGGTGCGGCGCTAGCTCGGCCTGCAGGACCTCGTCCCAGCCCTCCGCGACCCAGAGCTGGTGGCCCTCGAGCTCGATCTGGCTGACGGCCTGGGGGCCCTCTCCTGCGCTCACGCCGACGCCTGGCCCTCGACGTAAGCCTGGGCCAAGCCGCCCAGGGCGCCTATGTCGTAGCCGCCCTCGAGGACCGAGACCAGCCGCCCGCCGCAGCAGGCCTCGGCCACGGCGCGCAGCTCGGCGCCGATCCAGTGGAAGTGCTCGGGGGCGAGGCCCAAGCCGCCGACGGGGTCCTCGACGTAGGCGTCGAAGCCCGCCGAGACCAGGAGCAGCTCGGGGTTGAACTTGCTCACCCGGCGCATGGCCGAGGCGAAGGCCAGCTGATAGTCCTCGGGAGACGTATCGCTCGGGAGCGGGACGTTGAGGGTCGTGCCCAAGCCGTCGCCCTCGCCGGTCTCGTCCTCGGCCCCGGTCCCGGGGTAGTAGCCCTTGCCGTGGATCGAGACGTATTGGACGCCGGCCTGGCTCCAGAACATTTCCTGGGTCCCGTTGCCGTGGTGAACGTCGAAGTCGAGGACCGTGACCCGCTCGAGCCCCGCCCGGCGAGCGTCGGCGGCAGCAACGGCCACGTGGTTGAAGAGGCAGAAGCCCATTCCCCGGGCGGGCCGCGCATGGTGCCCAGGGGGGCGCACGACGACGAAGGCTTGGCGAGCCGAGTCCTCGGCCTCTGCCGCGAGCGAGGCGCGAGTCGCGCCGAGGAGGGTCGCCGTGGCCCGGCGCGCGATCTCGTAGCTCGCGGGCGAGACGAAGGTGTCCGAGTCCAGGGCCTTGCCGCCGCTGGCCGCGGCGGCCTCGATCGCGGCTATGTAGCCCGGGTCGTGAACCAGCTCCAAGGCAGCGTTCGTCTCAGCGCTGGGGTCTAGGCTGAGGTGACGAGAGGTGACCTGAGGACACTCGACGAGGGCGGCTGAGACCGCGCGGGCCCGCTCAGGCGCCTCGGGGTGCCCGGGGGGAGTCTCGTGACCCTGAAACACCGGGTCGGCGTAGAGGTGGGTCACGGGTCTTGGATCGCCAACTCGAGGTCGAAGCGCTTGCCTTCGCCGGCGACCCGCAGATACACATGGCCCGCTGCCTCGACGAAGTAGGTCAGGACCTCGCTCGGGCCCATGCCGCGCGCGCGCGCCTGCTCGACGGCCTGGCCGTCGAGGAACCCGAGGTCGAGCTCGCCCTTGGTCTCGTCGAAGCGGATCGTGGCCTTGACCGTCTGTCCTTGGGTGACGGCGATCTTGTAGACAGCCTGACCCTGGCACACCAAGCCGCGGTGGATCCCCTTCTGGAGAGTCGGGGTCTCCTCACCGGGGGTGGCCTTCTCGTTGACCTTGATCTCCATGTCGTAGGGCGTCTCGATCCCGCTCAGGTCGCGGACGAACACGTACACCCGCTGCCGGGTCTTGGACTCGCAGGTCACGAGCTCCTCGTCGCCCTCGCCGGTCGAGTCCTCGATCAATTCCCCGTGGGAGTCGAGGAGCTCCACGTCGAGGTCACCCTGCTGGCTGCTGAAGCTGACCTTGGCCTCGAGGGTGTCGCCGGCCTCGAGGTCGATCCCGTACACGCCGCCCTCGACGGTCCGGCCGACGTAGGTCCCAGGGCCTACGACCTCGAAGGTCGGCGGTCGATAGGTCCCAGCGCCGTTGTTGACCTGAGTCCGCTCGATCTCGACGTCGAGGTCATAGGGACGCCTAGCCCCGCGGACGCGGACGAAGACCAGTTCGCGACTGTAGAAGCGCTTGGTGACGGTCTCCATGCCCGAGATGTACTCGGTCTGGCTGCTCCGCCCTTGCTGCTTGCGCCGACGCCTCGGGTTGGGCTTCTTCTCCTTGAGGGGGACGCGGACCAAGGTCACCTCGACCTGACGCCCGTAGCGATCGTGACGCCCCACGTCGAAGTCGAGGTCCAGCTTGTCGTCAGGCTTGGCTACGAGCCAGAACAGGTCGTCGCCTGTGGTCTGGATCTGGGGATAACTCCCCGGTGCCAGCTCGCGCCCAGGAAAGCCAGGCGTGATTCGGCAGGTCAGGGTGTAGTTCCCGCGCCCTTGGACCAAGATCGGAACGTCTAGGTCGCGCTTTTCGGCGAACACGACCTTTCTCTTGAGGTTGTCCGGCGTGTTGATCGAGTCGAGATCGCTACCGAGGATCCGCTTGCCCATCGTCGGGAAGCTCAGGTCGGGGCCGCCCCTCCAGTCGAGGATCAGGGAGTGACCTGCCGGGACCTTGGCGAGGTAGTAGTCGCGGCCGTCGCAGCGAAGCTTGGGGTAGTAGCCCGGCGCGAGGAGCGCGGCCTCTTGACGGGTGTTGTTGGGCTCGAGGCTGTCGTCGAAGCTCGCGAGGTCGTCGCCGGCGCGGGCCGCGCTCTTCGGATCGAGCGGACTCAGGTCGAGGTCGAGGGTGTAGTCCCCCCGCCCAGCGACCTGGATCAAGACCGCGCGCGGGAGCGCCTTGGCCTCGGCCTTGGCCTCCCCCGTCAGCTCGAGTGGGGCCTTAGCCAACCCGGCCCGGTCACCAGCCTCGACGATCCGGACACCAAGTCCTCCGCTGACTTTTGCTCCGACCCCGCGGTGGCGTGGGACGACGACGCGGAACCAGTCGCTCCCGTCGCAAGTCAGCGAGGCGAGCTGTCCTGGCTCGACCTCTGTGGCCTGGACCGGGAGGTCGTTCTCTTCAAAGCGTTGGCGAGGGTCGATCTGGGCCACGTCGAGCACGATCAGCTCGCGGGAGGAGCCGCTCAAAGCCAGGAACACCTCTTCAGCTTCGCCATCGAGAGGGACGTAGACCAGCTCACCCACGCTCTCACCCACGCGCTCCAGCCTCGCGCCAGAGGCCCCGTGGAGCGAGATCGCGGCCTCGTCGGGCACGTTCTCGTAGGTGATCTGGAGTCCGCGTCCCGCCTCGACCTTGATCCTGAACCAGTCCACGTCGTTGCGGAGGAGGGTGATCCCGGTGTGCTTCCCGTTCGGGAGGAGCTTGGCCTCGGCGAAGGTGTTGTTGGGTTCGAAGGGGTCGCCGCCGCCGAAGCGCTCCTGCGCGGCCTCGATCCCACCGCTGGCGAGGATCAAGCCGACCAAGAGGGGAGCTATGGCCACGGGCGTGAGGTGGAGCCAAGGGATCCCGCGAAAGCCGCCTGCGGGGAGAGGCTCCACGACCGGGACTGCGTCTCGCTCGTCGAGGACCCGATCCTGGGCTGGCTCGGGCTCGCCCTGCGCTGCGGGCGCCGTCATGACTTCGGTCGGAGCGGTCTCTGCGGCGGTCGCCATGACCTCGGTCAGAGCAGTCTCTGCGGCCGTGGGGAGGACCTCGGTCTCCGCCGAGATCTCCGCCGCCGAGATCTCAGCCGCCAAGATTCCCGTCGAGGTCATGTCGCTGGGGAGCTCGACTCCCTCTAGCTCCGTCCTGGGGGCGCTGGAGCCGATCTGAGTTTTGGGCGCCCCTGCTTCGGGCTCCTCTTCTTCGGGCCTCTCGACTTCGAGAGCTTCAGGCGCGGTCCCTGACTCCTCTTCGGCCTCAGCAGCCGCCGCGGCCAGGGCCGCTCGCTCCTCGGAGTCGCTGGGGACGTCAGCCAGGGCGTCGGCCTTGGTCGGGTCGTCGTCGCTGGACTCGGTCGCAGCGATCGGCTCCCAGGCCGCGGTCGCCGCGAACTCCGGGCGCGCCGGCGCCTCGAGGATCGCGTCGTGCTCCTCCGCCAAGCGCCGCATGTAGGCGTCGCCTTCTTCCAGAGTCAGCCCGAGGCGGAGGGCCTCTTGAATGCAGCGCTCGTAGACCGTGACCGTGACGTGCCCGACGCGCACGAGGGGCTCGACGTAGTCGCGTAGCTCGGGGGGGACGTCGCTCATTGGGGCTCACGGGCGGACGCGGGATGCGCCTCGGGATGGCAGTCGGCACAGATTACCTCCCAGGGCCGCCCTCGTCAGGCATTTGGGATCTCCCTCCCTCCCCCGCTTGACGGATCGACTCGGGTCGGCGCGAATGGGCGCAATGAGCGAGACCCCACCAGCTCCAACCGAGGAACCGGCCCAGCCGCTGCCCCTCCTCGAAGACATTGACCCCAGCGTCGCCGAGCGGATCCAAGGCGCCCCGGCCAACCTGGCTTTCGCGAGCCTGAGCGGCTGCTTCCTCGTCGCGCTCCTCGTCGTGCTCGGAGCCGTCGCCGCTGTCCTCTCGCTCCCGACCCTCCGCGAGGGCAACAACCGCAGCGTTGAGCGCGAGGCGATCAAGGCGCTCCGCGCCCTGGAGAAGGCCCAGCGAACCTTCAAGCGCCAGGACTCCGACGGCGACGGGACCGACGACTACGGGACCTTGGCCGAGCTCGGCCGCGCCGGCCTGATCAACGCCGACCTCGCGAGCGGGGTCCTCCGCGGATTCCGGCTCGAGGTCCTCCCCGCTCAGTCCGAGCCGGGTCGGGTCTGGACCGCCGTCGCGAACCGAACCGAGTCTCACTCAGGGCGCAGCTTCGTCCTCAATCAGCGAGGCGTGATCCACTACACCTGGGGCGAGACGATCTCGATCGACGCCCACCGCGGGCTGCTCCCGCCAGGCGTCAGCCGCATGGAGCGGCGCGAGGAAGAGCGCTTCTAGCGCAGCCTCTCCAGGCCTCCTTCAGACCGAACCCGAGGATTCCCAATGGACTACGACGTGGTCGTGATTGGTTGTGGCAGCGCCGGCTCGCGCGCCGCGGCCGCAGCCCAAGAGAGCGGCGCCAAGGTGCTGGCCCTCGACGGCGCCGAAGAGCTGGGCGGACTCTGCATTCTCCGCGGCTGCATGCCGACCAAGACCCTCTTGGAGACGGCGCACCGACTCCACGACGTGAAGGACGCGGGTCGCTTCGGGATCAAGGTCGGCTCAGTCGAGCTCGACTTCGCGGCTCAAATGGAGCGCATGCGGCAGCTCGTGGCTCGCTTCCAGCGCGCCAAGGTCGGCTCGCTGGAGAAGGCCAGCTACGAGCTCCGACGGGACTCGGCTCGCTTCACCGGACCCAACACCATCGAGGTCGGAGGCGAGGAGATCCGCGCCAAGGCCTTCGTGATCGCGACAGGATCTGTGGTCCGTGAGTTCGGCTTCGAGTGTCCTCCCGGCGTGCTCCTCGACAGCGACGACATGTTCAAGCTGACGGCCGCCCCGGCCCGGGCCATGGTCGTAGGCGCGGGAGCCGTCGGCCTTGAGTTCGCGCAATGGCTGGCTCGCGTCGGCTCGGAGGTCGTGCTCTCGGCCCGCGGGCGACTCTTCCACCGCAGCGACCTCGAGGTCGGCGCCGAGCTCGAGGCGGCCCTCAGCGAGGAGCTCACGGTCCGAACGCAGACTACAGTTCAGGCCGTGCGTCCCCTGGAAGCGGGCGGGGTCGAGGTCGAACTCGAGCACGCCGACGGGACCCGCGAGACCCACGCCGTGGACGTGATCCTGAACGCGACCGGCCGCGTCCCCAACGTGGCTCCCCTCAACATTGAAGCCCTTGGCCTGTCACCCGAGGACCTACGCGTAGGCCACACCATGCGAACTCGCCTCGGCCACGTGTTCGTGGCAGGCGACACCACCGGTCAACGCCAGATCCTCCATGAGGCCAACCTCGAGGGCCGAGTGGCGGGACTCAACGCTGCGGCCGTGGCGCTAGGGCGTGAGGTCGCAGCCGGCTACGACCTCACGACCCCCGCGGTCGAGGTCGTGTTCAGCGATCCACCGGTGGCCTTCCTCGGCCAAACCCCGCAAGACCTCACGGCCGCAGGGATCTCGCACAGCGTCGCGCTCAAGCGCTTCCCCCAGCAGGGTCGCGGGATCGTGGTCGGAGCGCAACACGGCTTCGTGCGCCTCGTGGCGGACGACGAGGGTCAGATCCTCGGCTGCCAAATCATCGGACCTCGCGCCGACGACCTGATCCACATTCCGACCGCCGTCGTGCGCTGCGGCGGCGGCGTGGCCGAGATGGCCAAGATCCCCTGGTATCACCCGACCTTAGCCGAGGCCTTCATCGAGGTCGCTCGAGACCTCGTCCAGAAGTGACTTTCAGCCGGGTCAGACTTTCACTCCTGGTCCATAGCCCGCGCCGTGGGGGCTCCCCTTTGGTTGCAGAGCCCAGGCAGGGCTGGTCTATACTCCTGGGCTAGTCCGGGAAGTCCCCGGTAGGAGGCGTCATGTTCGCCATGTTGCACGTGACCGAAGGGTTGGACACGGGCCGGCTCTTCGAGCTGGGCGCGGAAGCGGTGACCCTTGGTCGCAACGCTGAGAACACGATCGTGCTCAACGACACCGCGGTCAGCGGCGTCCACACCAAGATCGTGCGGGACGAGTCGGGTCAGTTCACGATCCACGACATGCAGTCCACCAACGGGACCTTCCTCAACGGTCGCCAGCACGGCGCCTCGGACCTTCGTCACGGTGACTCGATTCGGATCGGCTCCACGACCTTCGTGTTCGAGCTCCGCCAAGAGGCCCGCCGAATCGACGGCGCCGGCGGCGACAAGGCCGGCGTTCGGCTGGCTGAGGTCGGCGAGGAGGGTCCGCGGATCGTGCTCCCGGAGGTCGACGCCTCGGCCCTGACCATGGGCGACCTCGTGCGTCGCTATCAGCTCGGGCTCCTCCTCGAGAGCCTGGACCGGACCCTGAGCGCGGCCGACGGGACCCAAGACGTCTTGAGCTGCGCCCTCGACGCCGCGCTGGCTGCGACGGGCACGACCAAGGGCGTGGTGCTCTCCGTCGACGCCAAGTCGGGCGAGCTTCACCCCAGCGTCAGCCGCGACCTCAGCCTCGACGAGGGCGACGCGGCGGTGCTCTCTTTCAGCAAGGCGCTGGTATTCGACGTCGCGGCGGGCTGCGGAACCCAGGTCGGCCCGATCCCGAACGAAGACGGAAGCGAGGGCTCGCCGGTCCTGGTGGCAGTGATTCCGACCACGAGCGCGACCGTCGGCGTCCTCTACCTCCACTCGGACACGGAGTTCCCCAAGGACGCCGTGGACTCGGTCGAGGCGATCGCTCGTCGCGTCGGGACAGCTCTCTCGGCCAATCGCTGGCGCGTCGACTTCGAGCTCCTGTTCAGCTCGACCATTGACGCGATCATGAACACGATCCAGGCCAAGGACGTGTACACCCGCGGTCACTCAGAGCGCGTCCGCCACTACAGCAAGCTCCTGGCGAAGGAGCTCGGGCTGACGGGCCAAGAGCTCTACCGCGTGACCCTCGGCGCTGCCCTCCACGACATTGGCAAGGTCGGCATGCCCGACAGCGTCCTCAAATACAACAAAGAGGCCCGGCTCACCGACGAGCAAATGGTCGAGGTCCGCAAGCACCCCTCCCACGGGGCGCGGATCCTGGGCGATATCACCTTCCTCAAGGACGTGATCCCCGCCGCCGAGCTACACCACGAGGACTGGGGTGGCGGCGGCTATCCCCACGGCATGGCAGGCGAGGAGATCCCCATGATCGCGCGGATCGTGGCCGTCGCCGACACCTACGACGCGATCACGACCGACCGCCCCTACCAGAAGGGCAAGTCCTACGAAGAGGGCCACGCGATCCTGCGCAAGATCTCGGGCAAGCGCCTCCAGCCCGAGCTCGTCGAGCACTTCATTGCCGGCTGGTATCGCCACCGCAAGGGTCCGATCCGCAACTTCGCCGCGACCAGCAAGGTCAGCGAGGAAGATATCGCCGCCGCTCGCGAGGCTGCCGCGCTCTCCGCCTCGGCCGCAATCGAGACCCAGCTCGGGACACCCCTCCCCAAGGACGGCCTCGACGACACCCTCGAGCAGATCATTCAGATCGGCTGAGCGCGATCCCCTAGCGCTTGCGGCGCGGGATCCTAAAGGGCTGGTCGTCGCTGGCCCCGTCTGACTCATGCGCAGGAACCCCCGCTTGGTCGATGGTGTCCGGCCCGACGCTCCAGATCACGGCTCGATCTGCGTCGAGTCGGTAGTTGCACCGTCGCTGATCGAGGAGGCAAGCGTCGTAGGGAAGGTCCGCGACTGACTTAGGGAGCTCGGGCAGGTCGAGGAGCTCTATGGCCCGGATCGCGATCCGGAGCCTCCCCAGAGCCTCGCGGTTCCTGGCCTCGATCTTGGGGAGTGAGGTCACGAGCCCCTCGCAATAAGGCCCCGCGCCTTCCTCCTGGCGGAGCGCGTTCAGGAAGCGGTGAACCTCCCGCGGCTGCTGACGGCTCGCGAGAGCGCACTTCGCCAGGAGCTCGACGTAGCTGGCTCGCCAGGAGCCATAGAGAAAGCGAGCGCGCAGCCCTTGGTGTTCCTTGGGGAACTCCTCGAGGCGCGGGGAATCCGGGAGGAGCCGAGCGCTGTGGAGCTCGCCCAAGAGGAGTCGAGTCAGGCCGAAGTCAGCTCTAAAGTCACGCAGGGCCTCGAGAATTCGAGCTCGTTGCTCTGGGGGCGGTGGTGGCCCGAGGCTCAAGAGCCCCTCGAAGAGAAACAAGCACTGATCGAGCCGAGAGTTCCTAACCAGACGACCCATGATCGTCGGGACCTTCGCGGTCTTGGCGAGGGCCAGGCTGAGCTCGAGGTCGGCGTAGGCCCCAGACGCGTCCCCCTCGATCATGCGGGCGCCGGCTCGAACGATCAGGGCCCCGCCCAGCTCGTTGAGGGTCACGAAGTCGAACTCGGCCTCGAAGCCCTTGGTCTCGAAGTCCGCGGCCCAGACCACCTCCTTCGAGAGCCCCTCTTCGATCTGAGGGGCGATCTGGTCGACGACGCCCACGAAGAGGGTCAGGGCCTTCTTCAGGGTGGCCGGGCTGGAGGGGAGCTCTCGGGTGTAGGTCAGCTGTCCGTCCTCAGAAGACGGATCCTTGAGGGCCTTGGCCAAGGTCACGGGGTCGACGCCATACATGAACGCGACGTCGTCGGGGAGCTTGTTGAAGATGCCCGCCGCAGCCCTCAGGTCGTCGGCGCCGTTGGGGCCGCTTGGCGCGAGGTGGAGATCAGAGACCTGGAGGCCCGCCTCTTCGACCTCGCGGACCGCGTTCGAGATCCGCTGGCTCCGGGTCGCGTCGAGGGAGTATCCGCTGGCGACCAGGAGCCCGGCCAAGAGGAGCCCGACCACGACGCAGGACCGGCGGCAGTTCCCGCTCGGGGGAAGCTCTTCGAGGGGCGGCTCCTGGACGGCGGGTTCTGCGCCGCTCTCAGGCTCGGACTCGTCGGGCGCGCCCTCCAAGGGAGACGCTCAGTCTCGCGCCAGGAAGATCACGTCTTCGATCTCCTGCCCTTGGTTCACGAGCTCATTGACCCACTCCACGCGCTCGCGCGCGGACTCGCTGTAGGTCGCGGCCAGCATCGCCGCGTAGTCGTCGTCGTCCCCTGCGGACCAAATCGCGAGGACCCCGCCAGGCGCGAGGTGCTTCTTGATCGTGGTCTGGGTCTCGGCCATGTAGAAGGGCGCGCTGGTGGGGCCCAGGTGCTCGGTCGGGGTGTGATCGACGTCGATCAAGATCAGGTCCCAGGGCGCTTGACCCTCGGGGGGCGGCCCCAGGAGCTCGGCGTAGACGTCTCCCAGGGAGAGCTCGACCCGCGCGTCGCTGTTGAGCTGCTCCGAGAGCGGGATCATGCCCTCGCGCGCCCAGCGGATCACGTCGGGGAGGTGCTCGACCACCCGGACGTGGCCCACGAGGTCGCTCTCGAGGGCTGCTGCCGCCGTGTAGCCGAGGCCGAGGCCGCCGACTAGGACCCGCAAACCCGTGCGCTGCGGCTCAGCTCCGGCCTGGTGCCAGGCCAGGGCCCGGCGGCTGAGCTCGATCTCCGACTCGGTGTTGAGGCTGCTCATGAGCAGCTCGCTGTCGAGGGTGACCTCGGTCACGATCGTGCCGGGTCGCGAGAGGAGCTCGCGGCGACGGAGGTAGAGGACACCCAAGGGGGTGTCTAGGTAGTCCAGGATCTCGAACACGGGCTTGCTCATGGGCGCATGCTACGCGCGCTGGCCCTTGGCCGTCGCGCTCAGGACGAGATCGACGGGGACCCCGATTCGGTCCCGGATGTCGTCCGCGAACCAGAACATGAAGGCCAGAATCGCTCCCAAGCCCAAGCAGCTGGGCGTCGAACAGCAGAGCAGCCCGAAGATCACGGCCATGGCCTCGCCGCTCGGAACCACGAGGAGCAGGCCGAGGAAGAGCCCGACGACGTAGAGCACGCTCCCGTCGAGGAAGGCCTCGCTGCGCTGGTCTCCCGCTCGCAGCGAGCGCGCGCTCATCAAGCCGGCCACGAGCCACAGCGGGGCCCAGTGGGCGCCTGCGACCCAGAACGCCGGGTTGAGGAGCTGATTGGATCTGGCCAGAGCGCCGAGACCGCCCGCGTCTAGGGCCGCCACGTTCAAGGCCCAGGCGATCCCCAAGGCTGCGGCCAGGAGGCTGCAACTCAGCCCGTAGACGGCTCCGGGTCGGCCCCGGCGACGGCTCCAGACCTCAGCCGCGCTGGGAGCCAAGACGCCGAGGGGGATCGCGAAGCCGGTCAAGGGGAGGAGGTCTGTGGCCTCCGAGAGCATGAGGAGCACGAAGGGAGTCACGAGCGCGAGGGCGAACAAGAAGCGCAGCAGGCTGAGCCGAAACACCTCCGAGGCGAAGGGAAGGGGGTCGAGGGCGCGCGTGTGGCGGACGGCCTCCAAGAGCTGGGCGTCCTCCCCCGTGCCGAGCACGCCGAGCTGGCGTCGGTCGTCGGTCGCGACGAACCCGAGCGACTCCGCGGCGAAGCGGGCGGGGCTGCCCTCGGCCTCGAGCCACACGTCCAGCGCCTCGCAGCCGGCTCGGCTGAGCCCCTTGGTCGCCGCCTCTAGGAGCGCCTCGAAGGCCCCCGCCTCCCAGTCGCCGGGCTCGACGCAGAGCACCAGGATCACGCCTCGGCTCGGGTCCTCCAGGTCGCGTCGCCAGCCGACGACGCCCCGCACGACGCCGTCGACGTGGATCACGTTCAAGCAGCCCCCCCGAAGCGAGGCTCGCGCCAGCCAGCGCAGCTCCTCGACGCCCAGGACTTGGACCTCGCGCTCCTTGGCGGCCTCCCAGTAGCGCCTCACGAGCTCTGCCGCAGCCTTGACGTCCTTGCCAGACGCGCTGCGGACGCGGGCGCGTCCGGCTCGGGCGGGGGAAGGTTGCGGGGTCGGCTCCACCCCCTCAGCTTACTGGTGGCCTGGCGCTCCCCGGCTGGCCTCGCATGATCCCCTCCAGATAGGCGACGTCCCGCACCGATAGAGGAGGGGGGAGCGTGCGGACCATGATCGTGACAGTCACCAATCAAAAGGGCGGGGTCGGTAAGACGACCCTCAGCATGAGCCTCGCGACCTACTGGCACCGCCAGGGGGGCGCCCCCCTGACCCTGATCGACGCCGATCCCCAGCGCAGCTCCGAGCGCTGGCGCGCCCGCGGCGCCTTGGGCCTGGGCAAAGACGAGCTCCCCCCCGTCGTGACCTGCACCGAAGGCACCGAGATCGAGGAGGCCTGCCTCCGCCTCAGGCGCCAGGAGGCTCGGGTCGTGATCGACACTCCGCCCTCCCTGACCTCCCAGATCGCCGTCGCGAGCGCGATCCAAGCCGCCGACCTGGTCCTGCTCCCGATCCGCCCCTCGATCCTCGACCTCGACTCCCTAGGCGACGTCCGCCGCCTGATCCAAGCCGAGTCGCCCGACACGCCCGTCTTGGTCGTGGTCAGCCTGGCGCGCGCCTCGTGGTCAGCGACCCGCGAAGTCCGCCACTCGGTCGAGAAGCTCGGCTACCCCTGCGCCAAGACCGTGATCCACGAGCGCGCCGCCCACGCCCGGGCTGCCCTGACCGGGTCCCTCTGGGCCCTCCCGCCGGCCACGCGTCGCCCGGCGACAGGCGAGATCGCCTCCCTGGCGGCTGAGATCGAGGAGCTCTTGGCTGGGCTCCAGGAGAGGCGAGACGCGGCTTAGGCTGTGGTCGACGACGAGCTGCGGAGGCTGGAGCAGCGATACCACGAGACAGGAGCGCCTGCGGCGGAACGAGCCTGGCTCCGACACCGTGTTCGACTCGGGCTCTTGAGCCCCGCGCGGTTGACTCTCGCCGCTGATCTAGGGCGGTCCTCGCTCAAGCCCCTCGCCGAGGCCCCTCTTGAGCCGAGTCTGCTGCGAGAGGCGTCCTCTCGCGGGGGCCTCCGGACCTTTCTGGTGGCCGTGAGCCGGGCCGGGCCGCGAGCCTTGCTCGTGGCGGTCCACGCGTTGGCCAGAGATCAGCTTCCAGGGCGCTTGCGCGAGCGCGATCGGGAAGCGGTCGGCGCGCTCCTGAGCGCCCTCGCAAGGTGGCGCGAGTCTCCGAGTCCAGACACTTGGAACCAGGTCACCACGGCTAGGGAGTTGGCTTGGCCTGACCTGGGCGTCAAGGTCTTGGAGAGTCCAGGCGGGCCGATTCCACTCCTCCAGGCGCCAGGCACGCCTGCCCCCGGCGGGCCCGACTTCGTGCCCTACGAAGAGGCTCTCGCGCTCGCCCTCCTGCTCACAGGCAACGAGGAGGCAGTCGCGCTAGAGCGCCTGGCCATGCTGCTGGGCGAGGTGATCAATCACCTTGGAGTCGGGCGCTTCCTAGGGCGCCTGAAGGAGGAGTTCGTCCCCTGGCTCCTTAGCCCTGATCCGCGAGCTTCTTCTCGAGGCGCTTGACGCGCTTGCGGAGGTCGGGGAACTGGTCGGGGAGCTTGCTGAGCACGACCTGGAGGCGGCGCTCCTGCATGGCGGGGCGGTGCGGGGCGCCCAGGACCTCCGAGCCGGGCTCGACGCTGCTGTAGATCACGACGGCGCCCGAGCCCACGATGGAGCCTTCGCCGATCGTGCGGCCGAGACCAATGCAGGCCCCGCCCATGACGTAGGTGTTCTTCTCGACCTTGGCCCGGCCGGACAGCCCTGAACGTCCCAACATGACGCTGTTCTGCTCGACCTTGCAGCCGTGGGCTATGAAGACCTGATCGTCGATCACGACGCGGTCTTCGATCACCGTGTTGTCCAGGGCGCCGCGGGCGATCGTCGCCGTCGCGCCGACTTCGCAGTCGTCGCCGATGGTGACGGTCCCGATCTGAGGGATCCGGGTCGTGCCCTTGCTCAGGTCGCGGCGGTCGCCCGAGTTCGGGACGAAGCCGAACCCGTCCTTGCCGATCACGGCCCCGCTCCAGATCTGGGTCCGGTCGCCGATCTCGACGTGGTCCAGGATCGTGGCGTTGGGGTGGATCACGCACTTTTCGCCGATCTTGACCCCGCGCCCGACGTAGGCTCCTGGGCGGATCTGGGTTCCGGCCCCGATCGTTGCTCCGGCCTCGACGACGGCGGTCGCTCCGACCGAGACGCCCTCGCCGAGGGTCGCGCCCTCGTCGACGTGGGCCTTGGGGTGGACGCCCGCGGGAGGCGCCGGGTGGCGCAAACCGTAGACCTGCTGGAGGACCATCAGCATGGCCGCCTGGGGGTCCTTGACCAGGATGCAGGGCACGCCCTCGATCGCTTGAGCCGTGACCACGACCTCTGCCTGGGTCGTCTTGGCCTGCTCCGCGAAGTCCGGGTTCCAGAGGAAGGCTAGGTCCCCTGGGCCTCCCGAGTCGAGGGAGCCGACGCCGCGAATGATCGCTCCGGCCTTCTCTGGGGCGAGCAGCTCGCCCCCGAGCATTTGCGCTACCGCTCCGACTGGAAACTCCACGCCACACCTCCTCTGCCCACTTGGTGAGCGCGCGTCAGGGTCGCCTTGGATTTCGGGCACGTCAAGCGGCACCAGCGTTTGCCCTGACCCCACTCGGCGTGGACACTGGCCGCCCGAGAGGAGGGCTCAATGCCCAACATGAAGATCAGCGGCGTCGGAATGTGCGTTCCCGACCGCGTCGTGACCAACCATGAGCTCGAGCCGCTCCTGAACACCGACGACGAGTGGATTCAGCAGCGGACTGGAATCGTCGAGCGGCGCTGGGTCCCCGAGGGCGTCCAGCTCTCGGACCTCGCCCTCAAGGCGACCCAGGAGGCCCTCGAGAAGGCCGAGTGCGCCGCCGAAGACATAGACATGATCCTCTTCGCGACGCTCTCGGGCGAAATGGCCTTCCCCGGAACCGGCGTGTTCCTCCAGGCCAAGCTCGGGATCAAGAACACCCCGGCCCTCGACATTCGCAACCAGTGCTCGGGCTTCCTCTACGGCCTCTCGGTCGCCAAGGGAATGATCTGCTCGGGGATGTACAAGAAGATCCTCCTGGTCGGAGCCGAGATCCAGTCGCGCGGGATCCTCAAGATCCCCCAGGGTCGCGACACGACAGTGATCTTCGCCGACGGCGCAGGCGCCGTGATCCTGGAGGCGACCGAGGAGGACAAGGGCGTGCTCGACGTCTACCTCGGCGCCGACGGCCGTCACGCCGAGGAGCTCTGCGCGGCGGGCATGGGCTCGCGCTGGGAGGGCTTCGTGACTCCCGAAATGATGGAGACCAAGTCGCACCACCCCTACATGAACGGGCGGCACGTCTTCAAGTATGCGGTCACCCGGATGCCCAAGACGATCCAGCTAATCTGCGAGCGAAACCAGGTCCAGATCAGCGACATCGACGTCCTGATCCCGCACCAGGCGAACCTTCGGATCAACGAAATGGTCGCCAAGACCCTCGGGCTCGAGGACAAGGCCTTCAACAACATCCAGAAGTACGGGAACACGACGGCCGCCACGATCCCGCTCTGTATCTACGAGGCGCTCCAAGAGGGCTTCCTCAAGCCTGGGCACCTCCTAGCGCTGACGGCCTTCGGCTCCGGCTTCACCTGGGGCTCGGCCCTGATCCGCATGTAGCAGGCCCGTCCGAGGAGCGCTCCCGCCCTGAGGCTTGCCCCAGGGCGCTCCTTCTCGGACGGTATCGCCCCTTCCAAGCGACGGGACCCACACCGTGTATCCACTCCTGATCTCGACCGTGGTCGCCCTGACCTCGGCCTTGGCCGTGACCTTTAGCACTCCTAAAGATCCGCTCTACTTCTCGGGCCCCTTCCTGGGCCTGATCCTCTTCGTAGCGACCTTCTTCCTCGTGTCCCGCGTGGTGGGGAAGAAGATCCAGCCCTTCCTCGAGGCAGCCCAGCGCCACGCAGGGGCGAGCAAGGTCGACCAGGCCGTCGAGGCCTACGAAGGCGCGCGCAAATACGCGAACTGGCAGCTCTTCCTCGACAAGCAGATCAACACCCAGATCGGAATCCTCCACTACGCCATGGGCGAGGAGGACAAGGCCGCCGAGTTCCTCGCCAAGGGCTACCCCAAGATCCCCCAGGGCCCGCTCGTCCTCGGCGCGCTCCTCTACCGCGCCGGCAAGACCGACGAGGCCAAGAAGGCCCTCGAGCAGGGGATCCAGTTCAACAAGGACTCGGCCATGCTGCCGAACCTCCTCGCCTGGTTCCACGAGAAGGAGGGCAACCGCGACGCCGCCGTCGCCGTCCTCAACGGAACGTCCAAAGCCGTCAAAGCCAACGCTGAGACCGCCGACAACCTCGACCGCCTCAAGAACAACAAGCGCATGAACATGAAAGGCTTCGGCCAAAACTGGTTCATGCTCAAGTTCGAGGTCCCCCAAGGCATGGCCCAAGGCCAAGTCCGCAAAGGCTTCCGCCAGCCGCCCAAGAACAAGGGCAAGCAGCCCAAAAAGAAGGACAAGAAAAAGAAGAAGCGCTAACAAGGCGAGCGCGGCGAGCGCAGCGAGCAAGGCGAGCGCAGCGAGCGCAGCGAGCGAGGCGAGCGCAGCGAGCGAGGCGAGCGCAGCGAGCGAGGCGAGCGCAGCGAGCGAGGCGAGGCGAGCGAGGCGAGCGCAGCGAGCGCAGCGAGCAAGGCGAGCGCAGCGAGCAAGGCGAGCGCAGCGAGCAAGGCGAGCGCAGCGAGCAAGGCGAGCGCAGCGAGCAAGGCGAGCGCAGCGAGCGAGGCGAGGCGAGCGCAGCGAGCGAGGCGAGCGCACACATCCAGGCCGCGAGGGCGCGTGCGGGGTGTCCTGGCAAGGCGCGAGGAGCGCAGTGACCTGATGGGTCATAAGCGACGAGCAACGCCGCCAGGGCGCCCCGCACGCGTCCTCGCTAGGTGGGGACGTCTACTTCGTCCCAATCGTCGTCCTCGAAGCGGATTAGCCAGTTCAGGGCGTAGTGTCGTTCGAGGACGACTCCCGGCGAGAGCCCTTGGGGCGGCTCGCGCTCGTCGAGGCGAGCCTGGCGGACAGCCCAGTGCATGCGGACGTGGAGGTCCAAGGCGCTCAGGATCTCGTCGGCCGGTCGCAGGCTGGGCGAGCCGGTCAGGTCCTCTAGGGATCGCTCCATGCGCTCCCGGAGCGCGGGGACGTCGCAGATCTGAGTCGGGAGAGGGAGCTCCTCACTGAGACCGAGGGCCCACTGCAGCAGGTAGAGCGCCTCGTAGCGCCAGACTGCCTGGACGACCTCCTGGGGATCGGGCGCCTCGCACTCCATGAAGGCCTGCTCCCGAGGACTCAGGGCCAAGAAGCCCTGCGGCGTCTGGCGGCGGAGGGTCTCGCTCGGAATCGGGGCCTCGTGGTTGAGGGACTCGGCTCGAGTGGCGACTACGAAGAGCGCCAGCGCTCGTCGCGCGACGTCGATCGGCTGGCGCAGCTCGACCTCGCCCTCGCCCAGACAAGGGGGGAGCGTGCTCACGACCTCGATCCCGAGCTCGCTCAGGCGCTCGCTGCTGGCCTGCTTGCGTTGGTGGGCGTCCTCGGGGAAGGGGACCTCGGCGCTGGCGTCGGGCTCGAGGTTGCCCGGATAGACCAAGACGGCTCCCGAGGGGTCTCGAATCGTCCCGTCGGGAAGAAAGATCAGGGCGTTGGCGCGCCAGGCCCAGCGCGCGAAGCGCTCCATGTCCTCGGGCTCGACCTCGAGGCTGAGGTGATGCCGGACCCGAAGCACGTGGCGAATCACGTGATAGCGAGTCTGAGTCATGGCCTCGCCGCGGCTCGCGACGTAGCCCGCGAACCCGTCGAGGTGCTCGGGCAGCTCCGCGTCGTTGAGGTCCCGGATCGCGTTCAGCGCGTGGGGGAACTCCAGGGGTGGGAGTTCGCGCACGGTGCAGTAGGCGTTCACGAGGGCCGTCATGGGAGCATCCTATGAAGCCCGACCCCCACCTAGAGGCCTCAGCGTGACGCGCCCCCTCGAATCAGTCGTCCCGAGACACCCCCTTCGGAGCCCGACGGGCTGACATCAGCTCGTCTAGAGGGCATGATTCCTCCATGCGCTGTCCCCGCTGCAACGAAGCAGACCTCGTCGTCCAGACCTACGACTCGATCCCCATGGAGTCCTGCCCCGAGTGCCGCGGAATCCAAGTCGGACTCCGCGACCTGCGAAGAGTCGCCGAGGCCCTCGCGACGGCGCTCGTGGGAAAGATCGAGCTCGGCGCTCCCCTCCCGCCCTTCGAAGACCCCGTCGGCAAAGTCCTCTGCCGCTGCGGCAAGATCATGGACACCTTTCCCTACCTGGGCCTCCCCCAGGTCACCCTCGATCGCTGCGAGGACTGCATGCTGGTTTGGCTCGACGCCGAGGAGTTGACGGGGGTCGCGCAGCTCTGCGCCCAGTCCGAGGGCCGAATCCGCGCGCTCTATGAGGCCGCGCGCAAGGACCGCAAGCTCTTGGGACTGCCCGGCGTGGTGCTCGACGCTGGACGAGGCCACGGCCACGGAGACGAGGCCGGGTTCGACGTCGTGAGCCTCCTCTGGGGACTCGGCGGATAGCCCTCTTCGTCTAGGTTCACGCAGGCCGGAAAGCGCGCTGAACCTGGGATCCCGGCTGGATTCGAGTACAACGCCAAGAGTCGTTGATTCGCAGGGCCCTTGCCAGTCCAGTCGAGACGGCGAGGACCAAACATCATGACCGAATCCGAAACGCCCCCCGCTGAGACTCCGGCTTCAGAGCCTCCCGCGGCTGAAGCTGCGACGGTGAGCCCCGCGCCAGAGGTCGCTCCCAAGAGCGAGGCTGCTCCGGCGCCCGCCGCCGAGAGCGAGGCCGCACCTGCTCCTGCGCCCGCAGACGCCGCAGCTCCTGCCCCGGAAACCACTCCCAAGAGTGAGGACGCTCCAGCTCCCGCCGAAGCACCCGCCGCAGAGGAAACTCCCGTCGCGGAAGCCGCTCCCGCCGCAGAGGCGAAGGAAGCAGGCGAGCCCACGAAGAGCAAAAAGGACAAGAAGGGCAAGAAGGACAAGGGCAAGAAGGACAAGGGCAAGCAGGACTCCAAGCAGGCCGAGCAGCCCAAGGAGGAAGAGTCCAACGAGCCGAAGTTCTCTGATCTGGGTCTCCACCCCGACCTCGCTCGGGCCGTGGCCGAGCTCGGCTACGAGACGCCGACGCCGATCCAAGCCGGCGCGATTCCGCCCCTCCTCGAGGGACGTGACCTCTTGGGACAAGCGCAGACCGGCACGGGCAAGACGGCCGCCTTCGCGCTTCCCCTCCTGCACCGGATCGACCCCGATCAGCGAGGCGTTCAGGCGATCATCTTGGCCCCGACCCGTGAGCTCGCGCTCCAGGTCGCCGAGGCCGTACGCGCCTACGGCAAGCACCTCGGCGAGCGCGGAGTCCAGGTCCTCCCGATCTACGGCGGCGCCCCGTACCACCCTCAGCTCAAGGCTCTTCGCCGCGGCGTCCCCGTCGTGGTCGGGACCCCGGGTCGCGTCAAGGACCACCTCGAGCGCGGCAGCCTCGACCTGAGCAGGGTCGGCTTCTTCGGCCTCGACGAGGCCGACGAGATGCTCAAGATGGGCTTTATCGACGACGTCGAGTGGATCCTCGAGCACGCCCCAGACACTTGCCAAACGGCGCTCTTCTCGGCCACGATGCCCGGCCCGATCCGCCGCGTCGCCGACCGCTTCTTGACCAACCCCGCTGACGTCAAGATCAAGCAGAAGACGCTGACCGTCGCCAACTGCGAGCAGCTCTCGCTCCGGTTGAACGGGCTCCAGGCCAAGAACTTCGCCGTCGAGCGACTCCTCGAGGCCGAAGAGCACGAGGCGATCCTGATCTTCACGCGGACCCAAATGGCCACCGCCGACCTGGCCGAGCGCCTGATGTCGCGTGGCTACCCGGCCGAGGCGATCCACGGCGGCATGAGCCAGGCCAACCGCGAAGCAGTCGTCCGGCGACTTCGCTCCCGCGCGACCCAGGTCGTCGTGGCGACCGACGTCGCAGCTCGCGGCCTCGACGTCGATCACATCACCCTCGTGATCAACTTCGACATTCCTCGCGACCAAGAGGTCTACGTCCACCGCGTCGGCCGGACCGGGCGCGCGGGTCGGACCGGCAAGGCGATCACCTTCTGGCAGCCGCGTGAGCAGCGCCTCCTGCGGAGCATTGAGCGCTACAGCGGCCAGCAAATGACGCCGACCCGGCTCCCGCAGCAGTCCGAGGTCCTCGACATTCGTCGCGCCCGCCTAGCCAAGCAGATCGTCGACCTCGCGAGCGAGGGACTCGAGGACTTCAGCGAGTGGGTCCAAGCCTTCGGCAACGACCTCGAGCCAAGCCAAATCGCGGCTGCCGCCCTGCGGCTGGCCTGGGGCGACGGGCCTCTCTCGGTCCCGCCCGAGCCGGAGCGCAAGCCGCGCGAGCGTCGCGAGCGCGAAGAGCGCCCTCGCCGCGAGCGCGACGACACCGACTACGGCCCCGAGACGGAGATCGTGCTCCCGATTGGGCGCATGGGCCGGGTTCGCCCGGGCGACATCGTGGGTGCCATAGCCAACGAGGCCGACCTCCCTGGTGGCGTCGTCGGCAACATCAACATCGTGGAGCGCGTGACCTTCGTCAGCGTCCCCAGCCAGCACGTCGAGCGAATCCTAGAGGCCCTCGAGGGCGTTCGAATCCGCGGGCGGGTGATTCACCCCCGGCGAGCCGACGACCGGCCCCCTCGCGACGACCAGGGCGGCGGCGGCGGCGGCTACCGCAACGATCGCGGTGGCGGTGGAGGCGGCGGCTACCGCAATGATCGCGGCGGCGGCGGTGGTGGTGGCTACCGCAACGATCGCGGCGGAGGCGGCGGCTACCGCAATGATCGCGGCGGTGGCGGCGGCGGTGGCTACCGCAACGATCGCGGCGGCGGCGGCGGCGGCTACCGCAACGATCGCGGCGGCGGCGGCGGCGGCGGCGGCTACCGCAATGATCGCGGCGGCGGCGGCGGCGGCGGCTACCGCGAAGGCGGCGGCGGCGGCGGCTACCGCAATGATCGCGGCGGCGGCGGCGGCGGCGGCGGCTATCGCGAAGGCGGCGGCGGCGGCTATCGCGAAGGCGGCGGCGGCGGCGGTGGTGCCGGTGGTGGCGACGACCGAGGGCAACGCGAGGGCGGCGGCGGAGGCCGCGCCAGCGGACCTTGGGAGGCCCGCAAGAAGGACTGGCAGAAGAAGAAGAACTTCAAGAAGAAGGACTTCCAGAAGGCCTTCAAGAAGGGCTTCAAGAAGGGCAAGGACGACAAGGGCGACAAGGGCGACAAGGGCGGCTGGAAGAAGAAGGACGCCCCCCCCTCCGGCGACTGAGCTCGCGAGAACCAAAAACGAAGAGGGCGCCGTCGCTGACGGCGCCCTCTGCGTTGGTTCGGAGATCCGTCTACTCGACAGTCACCGGGAGGGTGTAGGTGACCGTATAGGCCCCCTTATCCTTGCCGCCCTTCTGGGTCGTGTAGCGCACCGTGACCTTGAGGTCGTGGCTACCCTTCTTGGCGTCCTTGGTGAACCCGAAGGGAACCTCGACCGTATTCTTAGCCTTGTCCATAGAGGACACAGACTTGACCTCGGCCTCGAGCCCGTCGGGACCCGTGATCGTGATCGTGGTCTCGCCGAGGGTCTTCTTCTTGCCGAGGAAGACTCCGACCTTGAGGGTGCCCTTGCCGCCGGCCCGGTAGCTCGTAGCGCTCGTCATGCTCTGCACCATGAGGTGCTTCGTGCGGACGGACGCAGCCACGGGACTCTTCAGGCTGTGGCCGAAGCCCAGCTTGTCGACCGTGGCGCCAATGTCCTTGGGACTCAGCTTGCCGGGGTCGTAGGTAATCTCGAACTGATCGCTGGCGACTTGGCCAACTTTAGAAACAGATGCGAGCCCATCCAGGGCTCGCTTGAGGCGACCGCCTCACGTCGAGGCTCAGCTCATCCCCGTAACTTTAATGGTCATGATGTGCGCCACCTTCGACTTCGCCACTTTGGCGTCCGGCGAGGGGTTCGGCGCAGCTACAGCTGGAAAAGCGATCAACGCTCCCAGCAGCAGCACGTTCAAACTGCGATTCAAGTGAATCCTCCTTTGGTTGAGGGATAGTCAGCCTAGTGGCCAGACGCAGAACGCTCCAGTAGCGACTGGAATTCCCGCGAGATCCTCACTCGGCAAGACCCGCTGGCTATGATCCCGGCCCGAGGAGGCCCCATGCGTACGTCCCTGCTCCTAGTCCCTGCCTTGCTCTTGGCCTTCGCAGCCCCGCTCTTGGCGGGCGACTTCCCTTGGGAGACCGACCTCGCCGCGGCTGAGCAGCGGGGCCTGGCAGAGAACAAGCCCCTCTTGATCGTGTTCCGCTGCCTGCCTTGAAAGGACTGCTCCGGCTTCGACGGGCAGGTCGTCCGTCCCCCAGCAACGTTCATCAAGGCTAGCGAGCGCTTCGTGTGCGTCCGCGTGACTGACCTCCGCGGAATCGACCTCGACCGCTTCGCCTTCGACTTCGACCTGACCTTCGCCGCCCTAGTCGTCCAGCCCAAGGGTCCAGTCCTTCACCGCTACGGCGGACGGGACCACCACTCGGCCGACGCCCGCCTCAGCATGACCAGCCTGGTCCGCTTCATGAACGCGGCCCGGAGTCGCTTCGACCTCTACAAGCCAGAGGCGGCCAAGGCGGCGCCAGCCCGGACCCTCGACGACATCCCCGTGTGGCGCGACAAGATGTCCAAGCGAGTCAAGCGCCTCGACTGCTACCACTGCCACTACGTGTTCGACGCCGAGCGCGAGCAGCACAAGGCCGACCGGACCTGGACCCGAGCCAAGATCTGGCGGTGGCCGCCTCCCGAGCGAATCGGCCTGACCCTCGACGTCGAGGAGCTCGGTCGGGTCAAGGCCGTCGACCCCAAGGGCCACGCGGCCAAGATCGGGCTCCGCGCTGGGGACACCCTAGTCCGGGCCGGGGGTCAGCCGATCCTGACCGCCCTCGACCTGAGCTTCGTCCTCGAGAAGGCAGACCCCAAGGCGACCAAGCTCCCGCTCCAGATCTCGCGCGAGGGCGCCCTCCAGGACCTCAGCCTGGCCCTCCCCGCTGGCTGGAAGAAGGGGACCCCCCTCGAGTTCAAGTGGCGGCCCTCCAAGTGGCAGCTCAACCCGCGCCCGGGCTTTGGCGGCCGGTCCTTGAACGCCAAGGAGCGGAAGGACCTCGGGCTCCCTGCCAGAGGGCTCGCGTTCCGCGTGACCTATATCGTGGACTGGGGCGGCGTCCCGGATAAGCGCTACGGGAGGGCGGTCCGCAAGGCCGGGATCAAGCGCGGCGACGTGGTGGTCGGCGTCGAGGGCGCCGAGATCGAAGACCCCGAGCACCTCCACAGCTGGTGGAGGTTGACTCGCAAGGCCGGCCAGACGGTCGTCCTGAAGCTGATCCCAAAGGGCAAGACCAAGCCTCGCTCTGTCGAGCTCGAGGTCCTCCCACCGAAGTAGCTCGGGTATAGTCCCGAGCTGACGATTCAACGACTCACGAAGGAGAGAGACATGGAGTGGCGGAGCATGGGCGAGGACGCCTACTGCGTTCGGGTCGAGCGCGGCGAGGAGGTCATTGAGCAGCTGACTGCTTTCGCGACCGAGCGCGGGATCAGCGCTGGGAGCGTGACCGGGATCGGGGCCGTCATGGACAGCGAGCTCGGCTACTACGAGCTCGAGACCAAGATCTATCACCGTCGGCCCTTTCCAGAGGATCACGAGCTCCTGAGCCTGATCGGGAACTTCTCGCGGGTCGAGGGCAAGCCCTACGTCCACGCCCACGTGACCCTGGGCGGAGCAGACTTCAAGGTCGTAGGCGGGCACCTCTTCAAGGCCGTCGTCGCCGTGACCGTGGAGCTGATCGTGAGGCCCCTGGCCGGCGAGGTAGACCGGCGCCTGGACGAGACCTGCGGTCTCAACCTCTGGAACCTGGCACAGGGCGACTCAGCCTCCTAGGCTGACGCCATGTCGACGCCCAACGAACGCAAGGTCGGAGCTTCGCTCCCAGGGACTGGCCAGATCGTGCGCTCGCGCGCGGTCCGGGCGGCGCTCCTGAAGCCGATCCTCAACATGGGTCGCTTCTTCGTCGGCGACTCGATCCCGCGTTTGGCGGACCCCGTCGCGATCAACGCTCGGATCAAGGATCTCAAGACGCGCGGGCTGCCGGTGGCGCCGGCGGCCGACTCGCTCCTAGCCAAGATCCTCCTCTTGATCGTCATGAACGCTCGCCCTGACCAAGGCGAGCTGAGAGAGGCGCTCGGCCTCCTCGCAGGCCTCGTCCTGCTTGTGGTCGAGGACGACTACTTCTACATCCCAGAGACCACGGAGCACGTGAGCAACGAGCGCGTCCTTGAGCTCGCGAGCAAGCTCCAGCGCGGACACGCGATCGAGATCCAGAAGCTTCATTCGGTGGTGGCGGCTCAAGGGCTCAGCCTTCAGAGCAGCGCAGACTTGCCAGGGCTCCAAGCCCGCCTGCCCCGAACGCCTGAGTTCGACCGCCTGATCACGCGCCTCGATATCCACCTTCGCCAAGGCGAAGGGATCCTCAACGCGCAGCAGGATCCGGCCCGACGTCAGGCCCACCAGGGCCGCTTCCGCGACGCCTGCCAGCGCTCCGTGAACCTCCTGGCCCGCCTGGTCCAGGTCCCGGAAGGACAAGATCACAAGCGGCTCCGAGCTCGGATCACGTCTCGCGAACTGAAGTTGATCGAGATCGACGCCCTAGGCGCGGCAAACGTCAGCGACGCCGCCCAAGCTGCCGAAGCTCAGCGCCTCCTCGACGAGACCGTCAATAAGGCGGGGGTCCAAGACGACGCCGCCAACGCCTCCGCGGCTGAGATCGCCGCGCGCCTGGCAGCGATCCAAAGCGCCGAGCCCGACGAAGATGAGAGCGAAGAGGAAGGCGACGGCGACTGGTTCTTCGACATGGACTGAGCTTCGCGCCTCACGCCTTCCAACAGAGCCTAGCGCTGGTGAGATTGCCGCCAGCGATAGGGCGCTTCGAAGGGCGGATCGTGCCCGCGTGAAGCGTCAATGATCTCGCCGCCGAGCTCATAGAAGCCTCCGTTGCCGAAGATCCGGATCGTCTCGTAGGCCTGCTCGGCTTCGATCATGAGCACGGCGAGGGACCGACCGTCGAGGAAGGCGTGAGCTAGGGTTCGGTTGTAGCGATCGGTCTCGCCGAGGTGGAGCGCGAGCTCTTCCGCCCCGTAGAGCAGGCCCCGCGCGTGCTCGGTTGCCCGGGAGGCGTGGGGCTCCTGGTTTCCCCGGAAGGCGCCGGAGCTCTTCTCCGGGGTGTCGTAGCCCAAGAGGCGATAGCTGCGACCGTCCACGCGGAGCGTGTCTCCGTCGTTCATATAGACCCGGCGCGGATCGAAGCGGAGGACCTCTTGCCCGCGATCGACGCGGATCGCGAAGGACGAGACTTGGTCCTGGTTCGCTTCGTTGGACTCGGCGACCTCGTCGTCACCGTCGAGGCGCAAGCCTACGTAATAGTGTCCTGGCCGGACGTCGTTTGGGATCGTAACCGAGACAGAACCCGAGCGGCGCTGGCCAGCCTCGAGGCCCTGGTAGTAGCGATACCGGTAGAGGACCTCGTCCCGCGAATCGAGGCGGGCGTCCCTCGAGAGAACGAGGGTGTAGCCGAAGGCTCCCGCGTCGCCGCCGAGGTTCTCTAAGCTCCGTTCGACCTCGAGTGTGTCGCCAGGTCGAGTCGTGTAGGTCCGAGGGCGGACGGAGCCGGCTTGGAGGTCTGCCCGACCCGAGGCGATCTGGATCTCCAGGGCCTCCGACGCCAGGACCTGGTTATTGTCTTCACGTGACTCTGAGAGCGTCCCGGCTGGATCTACCCTCAACCCCAGGGTGTAGTCTCCTGGCCGCAGGTCTCCAGGCAGCCGGACCTGGACCTGTGCTGCGCTCTCTTCGCCGGGATCGAGGCTCGCGAGGTCGCCTTGCCAGACCACTCGATCCGAGGCGTCGAGGGTGCTGTCGGCGGAGAGGACGAGGGCGTATTCGAGGGGCCCGCTGGCGCCTCGCCCGACGTTCTCGATCGCTCGGGTGACCGTGAGGCTTTCACCAGGGGCAGCCGAGGGGCTGCCTGCCGAGACCGAGACTGCGACGAGGTCCGGTCCGACGCTGGCCGTCACGGCGTAGCGCCCTGAGGTGGCGGCAGTTCCGCCCTCCACGAGTTCGTCGACCTCGCGACCCGCGTCCACGCGAGCGCCCACGTAGTAGCTGCCAGAGCTGAGATCTCGCGGGACGACGAGGTCGAACTGCTCCAAGCGCGACTCACCGCCTGAGAGGGGCGCGAGGCGAATCTGTCCGCCAGCGGGATCGTAGGCCGTGATCGCGTCGTTGCGAGAGAAGCGCATATCCAGGGCAGACCAGGAGGCCGTGCGCTGTCCTCGGTTGCTGACGAGGACCTCCACGGCGACGCGCTGGCCTGCGCTGAGCGAAGTCTCTCCGCGCAGGCCCGTGAGACGAAGCTCGCTGACCTCTAGGTCTGCGGCTTGGCCGACGTAGACCTCTCGGCTGGCGGTCAGGCGACGTGAACCGGCCATGACGTTGAGCTCTAAGAGGTAGCGTCCCCAGGCGAGCCCGTCAGGGAGCCGGACACCGACGCTTAGGGTCTGCTCGCTGTGGGAGCCAACGCGCCACCCGCTGCCTGAGCCTAGGGATTGGGGGTCGCCGCGCTCGGGGACGAGCTCCGCGCCCCAGCTGACCTCGAAGGAGCCGCTCGCGTCGTGGCGGAGGGGGGCTTGAAGGAGGAGGTCTTCTCCTGGTTGGAGGGCGCCGCGCGAAATCCGACCGCGGGCGCTCGCGCTGGCGGCGCTGGAAGGGGCCAGGGCGAGGTCGCCGAGGGTCAGGCTGGCGGTTCCGGCCTCGCTGAGGAGGCCGGCTTGGAGTCCGAGCCAGAAGGCGGCGACGAGGAGGGCTCCACGCAGCAGGGGGAGAGAGCTTGGGGGAGCGATCATTGTTCGAGCCGCAGGGCGCCACGGGCGCCGGCTCCGAGCCGAGGAGCGCGCTCGTTGATTCGGAGCGCTAGGGCTTCGAGGGGCAGGTAGGGGGGGAGTGGTGCCTCGGCGCTCGAAGCCGGCACGCGGAGGCGGACCACGCAGACCTCTCCAGTCCCGAGGGGACGCTTTCCTTCGACTCGGACTCGGACTCGGCCGGGGCCGAGGTCTTCGTAGCTGAGGGTGGCCCCTGCCTCTCTCGAAGCGGGGCCTGCGTTGAGGGCTTCGATCTCCAGGCGCGCGTCGTGGCGGAGTTCCCAGGTCAGGGTCCGGGTGGCTGGTGCGTCCGCGAGCCGCTCCAGGCGGAGGGGGACGTGGGCGGCTGCGCCGTAGGTGCCGCAGGCGAGTCCAAAGCTCAGGCGAGCGCCACCGGCGGCGCCGAGGGCTTCCTCGCTGGCCTCTCGCCGCGCGTGGGCCAGGGTGCCCCTCCGCCGCAGCCGGGGGTCAGCCTGAGGGTCGTCCGACCTTGGCTCTTTCTGGGCCAAGGCGGCTCTCGGAGTGTCAGCTTCCGCGGCCTGGGAATCTGCCTCGCTCCTGCCCGCCAGGCTCTTTCCCGACGTCTGGCTCTCCCTCGACGTCTCGCTCTTGGGGGTATGAGCCAGCGGTCCTCGGCCTTGTGCACCCCGGTCGCTAGTCAGGGCGGCGCTGGTGGTGCCTCGCGCGGGCGGGTGCGCTGAGCGATCACGGAGGAGGAGGGGCCCACCGAGGGCGAGGAGGAGTCCGAGGCTCAGGCTCGCGAGGGCGATCAGCTCGAGGGGGGGGCGCTTGCGGGTTGGGGTTTCGGCTGCGGGGGTGAGTTCGGGCCAGGTGACCGCGAGGGCTTGGGCTCTCGAGAGGCCTCCGCGAGAGACTCGGAAGGAGGGTCTCCGGACGTTCGCGCCCCAGCAGGGTTGGCTGGGGCGTCCCTGGGGAGGTTGCGAGGCGGGGCGTGGGGGGAGGGGCCGGAGGCGGGCTGTGACTGAGCGTGCTGCCCGGGATCGGACCGAGGCGGTGATGTGAGCCGAGGCGCGGGGGATTCGCCGCGTCGGCCCGGTGCCCGAACTCCCTCGTGCGTCTCGACGTGACGACTCCTGGCGAGGCAGGGCTCTAGTTCGCCGGCTCCGCACGCGGGCTGTCTCGGCTCCGGCGCGTCGGCTCGCGGCTCTCTCGCTGGCTGCGTAGCGTTCGCTCGCTTCTCGCCACTGCTCTGCGTCGAACTCCAGCTCGTCGGCTTCGAGGACGAGGTCTTCGTCTTCGAGTTCGGCGAGGGCGGGGTCGTCTGCGGGTTCGGGAAAGGCGACGTTCTCGAGCCACGCTTCGGGGTCTTCCCCGCCTGATTCCGGACAGGCAGGATCGGCCGCCAGTCGGCGGGAGCGCTTCACTCGCCTGGAGTGGGCTTCGTCAAACGAGCCCTGGAGTCCACCTTGTCCCATTGGTTGCGGCTGGGCCGCGCCTCCTCTTCCTTCGCCAAGCTGGGTGAGCACACGGCTAGCCGGCCTCAAGTCGTTTGCTCCTGTGCCGATTCCCAAAACGCGTGGTCAGAGCCCTCTGAGCCCGCGAACGAAGTGCCCACTACCCTCTAAGCCCTGTAGTGGAGGGCCTCTCGGCCCCCCAGATCTGGATGGCTTCTCCTCACGGCTCCAACTGGCTCAGAAGGACTTAGCTCCTCACCCGTCGATGACGTCCGCCCAAGTCCAGCTCTCTCAAGCGCTTGTTCATCCGCGACCGGAGTTGGAAATTCCCTCCCGGTAACCCACTCCGTGCTGTGGTCTAGACTCACCTCAAGGAGGGCACATGGCTCACGAGAAGATCGTCAAGACGGACGAGGAGTGGCGCGCCAAGATCGGCGACGAGCAGGATTTTCAGATCTGCCGCAAGGGCGGAACGGAGATGCGTTACACGGGCCGCTACGTGAACGAGAAGTCGCCAGGGGTCTACGCCTGCCGTTGCTGTGACCTTCCCCTCTTCGAGAGCGCGACCAAGTACGACTCAGGAAGCGGCTGGCCCAGCTTCTTCCAGGGGATCGACCCAGAGGCCATCTCCGAGATCCGCGACGTCACCCACGGCATGGTCCGAACCGAGGTTCGCTGCGCCCGCTGCGACTCCCACCTCGGCCACGTCTTCCCCGACGGACCCCAGCCCACCGGCCTCCGCTACTGCATCAACTCAGCCTCCCTCAACCTCGACAAGAGTCAGGCCTGAGAGCCAGAACGTCTCCAATGGCTCGTTGGAGGCACCTCCCCCGACCCTCGGTTCGAGGTGCCAGCCAAGCCCGGCCCAAACTATCCTTCGCGGACACTGAAGGCAGGGCTCTGTTTAGAGCTCGGAATCCACCCGCTCAGACGCCGAAAACGGCCCTCGCGAGGTGAGCGTACATGGCGGCGCCCAGGCCACCCGTAGGGAGCCGGGGCGTCTGGAAGAGGAGGGACGGCGGACCCTAGGGGTGGAGCCAGGCGAAGGGGGAGTCGGGGTCTAGCTCGGCTACGGGCGCGTCCTCGAGGC
>Ga0316204_10000612_pt1 | contig 123806 bp, 120 predicted proteins | sample 6monrhotite_MG_2_FD_205661 | JGI IMG/M metagenome (GOLD analysis project Ga0316204, IMG submission 205661) | Microbial mat bacterial communities from mineral coupon in-situ incubated in ocean water Damariscotta River, Maine, United States -... | ecosystem: Environmental > Aquatic > Marine >...
TCAAGGTAAAAAATAACACACCAACAAGCCTAAAAACTGTCAGAATCAAACCGCTTTCTAACAGACCCTCCTTGCGAAGGGAGGCGAAACATAACCAGCTAAACTCGAAACACAACTGTTTATTTTAGAAGAGATGAATTTGGTCAATTTTCGTATAAAGAAACGAACGTTTGCAACGATATAATCATCATTTATCAATGCACGCCCGAAGCATTTTGATTCATCCAAGGGATTTTAATTGTCCCTTTAGCCACTAAGGAAGTCGCATTAAATGAAATAAGATTTAAATCCCGAGAAACCACTAGAACTAATTCCTCCTGATTATGTATAATTGATAGCCAATAACTGCCATGGTTTTATACGTACTAACTATGAAGTGGATAGACAACCTCATGGTTAATAAAAAATGGGTACCAACAGGCATATGCTGGTGACAATTTTAATCCCCCCTCAAGCACTATTAATTCTATATTATCCACCTGTGTCAAAAGATAATAAAAGCGCGGCTTTAGCTGCCGCCGCCTTTATAAAACTAACATCTATTCTTACTGAGGGGTATTTTTCTCTTCTTTACCACAAACCACTAACGCAAATTTGAAGTAATACACTTATGACTTCTTTTCTTCGCCATGTTTCATCAAGTATAAAAAATAGAAATGTAATGCGCTACTGACTTTAAAAGGGACTCTAAGTCCCAAGGGTGACAACTAACTGGCCGAGCGATTAAGCCTCTGCTCTTTCTTGTCGCGAATACGGTCTTTCTTATCATCAACGGCGTGTGCATTTCGCGGCTTAGCAGGTAATCCGCGATAAATTTCAATACGGTCGCCTGCACTTAAAACTTGATCTAATTTGGCCAACTTGGCAAAAACACCAACTTTATTGACAGTCAAATCAATTCCTGGGAACCTAACAAGAGCCTCAGACATATGAATGGCTTGCTCAACTGTACACGTTTCAGGCACATCCAATGCTTCAATCCACTGTTCTTCTGGTAAGGCGTAAACAATCGTAATATGCATGTTAACCCCTCAAATCAGCAACGCTTAAAGCACGTTTTTCAAAAGTTTTAACCATCGTTTTACAAGCTGCTCCAAACACAGGCGAGGCAATCATATCAAGCACGGTACTTTTAAATTCAAACTCAATCGAAAAGTGTACTTCGCAATGTTCAGCATCTATTTCTTGAAAGGTCCACACACTTTCCAAAAAGCGAAATGGGCCTGACAACAAGCGAATTTCAATCAATTTGTGCGGCATAAAACGGTCTGAAGTTTGAAACTTATGCTGCATACCTGCTACATCCATCGTTAATTCTGCACTAAGCTCATGGTCATCATGCGACAAAATTTTCGCGCCCGACACCCAAGGGACAAAAGCTGGGTATGATTCAATATCCATCACTAAATCATACATTACCTTAGCATTCACTGGCAAAAGCCTTGTTTCTTCAAAGCAATGCATTAGCGATGTTTTTTCTGCCTGTCCTTGTTTCGTACTTCACTAATCGTTTTCGACTTTGCTTTTGCCTTCTCTTCGTAAGGGTTGTCTGTTTTGGCAAAACGAATGCGCACAGGAACACCTGGAAGTTTAAAGTGCTGACGAAAATCTTTCTCTAAATAATGGGTATAAGATGCACGAATACTTTTGGGGCGATTGCTGAAAATCTTAATCGTTGGCGGGCTTGTATCAATTTGTGATACGTACTTCAAACGTACTATTGCACCCTCTGCACTTGGTGCATACTGCTTTTTCTCCGCAGCAACTAACCAGCGATTCAATTCACCAGTGCTAATCTCAAAGGCGTTGGATTTTGCTGCTGTAACAGCATGATCAAGTAATTTTTTAACACCTTTTTTATGTTTTGCAGCAGTACGGAACACAGGAATATCTGGTAATCCGCGCATGCGGAAATCCAAACGATTCACGTAATACTTCCAGTCCTCATCCGTGAGCAAGTCCACTTTATTCACAGCAACAATCAATGCGCAACCTTCATCCTGCGCCAACTGCATCAAACGCATATCTTGCTCAACAATACCTTCTGCGCCATCCAAGACCATGACCGCAACATCTGCTCTACGAAATGCTTGAACCGCTTTAACGCGAGCCACGAATTCAATTACATCATTGATGCGTCCTGCTTTACGTTGACCAGCTGTATCCACCAAACGAATAAAACCATCTTCATAAGCTAAGTCTGTATCAATAGCATCACGTGTAGTGCCAGCAATTGGGCTGACCACCATGCGGTCTTGTCCCAGCCAAGCATTAATTAATGTTGATTTACCTACGTTTGGACGGCCAATTACCGTCACTCTAGCCAGTGGTTCCTCATCACTTACGGGGTCTTTAATATCATATTTAGGTACTGTTGCCGCAATTAAAGTACATAACTGCTGCATGCCGTGCCCATGTGCTGCTGATACAGGTATGGGTTCACCCATACCAAGGGCAAAAAATTCTGTTGCTAAGCTAGGAGTTTCTGCCTTATTCACTACCAAAATGACAGGCAAACCCGACTTGCGCATTTTTTTTGCCAAAGCATGATCAACTGGTGTTACACCTGCCAGCGCATCTACAGCAAGCATCACGACATCGGCAACGCTAAGTGCCGCCTCAACCTGAGCATCAATAGCACCTTGCATTTCACCATGCTGGCTTTCGCCAATACCACCGGTGTCTACCAACACAACAGCTTCTCCACCAATCACGCATTCTGTCTCAAGGCGGTCGACTGTTACGCCTGGCCTATCCCCAACGATCGCTGAACGCTTACGGACGATCCGATTAAAAAGCGTCGATTTTCCAACATTTGGCCTGCCTACAATCGCAACCACAGGAACTTTATAACCTATCATTATGGGTGCACCAAATACATGCTTCCACGATTTGTCCGAACCAATAAACCTGCCTTAGTTACAACAGGCAATCGTGAAACATGCTCTTTTAAATTCGTTTTTGATTGTACTTCACCATTTAAATTCAAATGATAAACCATGCCTTTATTGTCAGTCAGCCAAAGCTGATTTTTCCATGACACGGGACCAAGCAACTCATGTATTGAAATTTTCTTACTCCACACGCGGTTACCCTTTTTAATATTATAAGCATGCAAAAAACCACTACTATCAGCAGCATATAACATAGAACCTATAACTAAGGGTGCAGATTTTAAGGATATGGGTAAACTTAAATTTTGGCCGCCATCTTTGGCCGATAATGCAATCATATCCCCTTGGAAGAAAGGCATCAGCAAAGCATTGATAGCTCTTTCCCCATCTATATTTAATGATGGCAAAAATAACGGTGTTGCCAAAGGTGCTTTAAGATCCGTTAAAACCGACATCTCATTCGATAACAGTAATTGGCGCTTCCACAGTAAGTCGCCGCTATAAGCTTTTAGTGCAATCGCATCCCCATTACTTAATAACACATAAATACGCTCACCAACAACCAAAGGGGAAGGGTTAAGATATAAACTTAAAGCACTATTTTGCCCTGAGAAACTCCACCGCTTCTCTCCACCTGGTGAGAAACGATAAATGCGATTATCTGTAGTTTGTACAAGAAAATCTTGCCCAATAGCAACAGGAGTGCCTGTAAATGATGCAGACAGCTGGACACGCCAAACGATTTTTCCTTGTACTGGGTCAACCCCATATAAACGTCCCGCAATGTCACCTAAAACAACCAGCCCATTATGAAGGCTTAGTGCGCCAGAATCTGATGCAGCATCTAGCGGAAACCTACGAACTTCAGAACCTTTAAGGTCGTAAACATGCACCCAGGCATCTCTTCCTCCAAGCACAATCAAGGTTTGATTGTTGTGGTTCAATAATGCTGGCGTGCTTAGTGCCATAGGTGCGTTAGGCAGACGCTGATCAACATCCGTAGACCACTGGATACGCAGCTTTTTGGCTTCAGTCGCACCAACAGAACCAAGCATGGTTACCGTACAAATTACTGCCATGCAGGCGCTGATAATTGTTTTCAATTTATTTTTCTGCTCGCAACAAAGCCAACGATGTCTCAAGCTCCGCAACCAACTCATTATCATTTGATGTTGCAGCCAAAGATTTTTCAATCCATTTTATTTTCTCATCACGATCCGAGGTGACCTGCGATAGTAAGTAATAACGTGTTTGCTCGTATTGTTTGCCCAATTTCGCCTCAAGCATTTGCTTGGCTTCATCAGCTTTACCTTCTGCGATGTACAGCTCTGCCAAGTCCAAACGTGCTTGCCACACCAACTCGGGTGAAGCATCAATGTTGGTCAAGGATTTCAAGCTGGCTTCTTTGGTTTGCCCATCATTACTTTTTACTTTCTGTAACTGCGCCAGTGTCGCATAACCTGTTACTGAGTAATCTTTAATAACAGCATCCAGCAAAGCCGTGCGTTGCGTTTCATCGGCTGTATTCACTGCTTTCATGTAAAGCAAAGCCGCTGAGCTTTTTTGGCTAAACTCTTGCTCTTTCCATAACGAAAGGCCAATTAACACCAAAGCTAAAACCACCACAGAAGCAATAAGTTGCTGCTGGTTTTTATGCAACCACTCCGTGAATTTTGCATTTTGCATATCGCGCTTTAGTTCAACCATATCTACTGCTGAAATCGCTTCTTCTGCAGGGCTATTCTCTTGCTTCTTATTATTCACCTTGATTTACCTTGCCTATATCTTCAATAAAGTTGCAGCCACACGATAAAGTGCGATGGTCAAGTGTCAATTATTCTTGGTTCCCATACTTTTTTCTTTTCACACATCAGGTGGGGAAAGCTACTCGAAACAGCCTAAGAACGACTTAATATATATTGCAGTTTCCGCCAAATAGAATCATGAAACACTTCTGTCACCAATGCTTTAGCACCTGACTCTGAGCTCAAAACCGAGCATCTCGCCCAACAATCATCATAAAATCCTTCCGTCTGGATATGAGAAACACTCAAATCAGAGCGTGATAACAACAGCCCTCTGTCCGACAACAAGTTGGCAAGCGGGCGTTTGCCGACCTCAAGTTCACGCATCAATTCAACGGGCAATACATCCAAAGGCAAAACTGATTCAGCATCAAACATCACTTGATTACGTGACATCAATGATACTTTGCGCCGCAAGCATCTATCATCCACACTAATCTTTAATAACAATGCTTCTTTTTCACTGGCAGTACTTATACCTTGGTCATGAACATGAACATCTAATTTTAGCCCATATTTTCGCTCTAAAAATCTTGTTAAAGATGTCGTCATCGAAAGCACGTTTATTTTCTCAGGTGCCAACTTACCTACAAACTCTAATCGCCACGTTTTTGAATCTTGCCAAATCTGATTTTCTAATAGCTTTTGAATCATTGCGTGCATCCAATCTGCTTCAACGACATCACAACTGCATCTTCAGATAGTTTCGTTGCAGTTTTTGCATAATAATGCGGTCGCTTGGCTATTTCTTCAAAGCCCATTTGCGCATAAAAAGTTTGTGCGCAAACATTTGATGCCCTCACCTCTAAGATGAACAGGTCGATATCCTGTTTATCTTGGATCATCATGTGCATCAATTTTTTAGCAACACCTTGCCGACGAAAGTCTTGGTCAACCACCAATTGCATCACTTGTGTTTCAAATAAGATATCCTGACTCAAAATATACGCTACCAGCCGCTCCTCTTGATGACATACAAATAAGTCATACCCAACCTGCAAAGATTCTAACATAACACTTCTAGACCATGCTTCATCAAAAACCTTACGATTTAATCGAAACACATCTTCAATATCATCAATATTTCCAACTCGATATTCTAGTTCCATAAGGCATTTATGTTGGCGCTTCGATTTGTTCCTTCCATTTACAGGCTTCACTGGCACAAACATGCTCCGTACCATTACGTTTGGTTACTTTTTCAGTCACAAATGGTGCATCACACTCTGGGCAGCGCTTTTCAATCGGTTTATTCCACAAAGCATGTGTACACTTAGGGTAAGTTGAACACGAATAAAACACTTTCCCCTTTCGCGATTTTTTCTCTAGAAAAGTTCCTTTATGGCACGTTGGGCAAGTGATACCAGTATCCAACGGTTTTTCCAGTGGTTGAATGTTTTTGCACTTCGGATATGCGGAACAACCAAGAAATTTTCCGAAACGGCCTGCCTTAATCACCATCTGTGCATTACATTTTTCACACACTTGGTCAGACATTTCAGGTTCAGCAGCCTCTGCTTCGCCATTAAGCGGTTTTGCAACTTTACACTCAGGGTATCCTGTACAAGCCAAAAATTTACCGTATTTGCCTAGCTTAATTGCCATTGGTTTACCGCATTCAGGGCATATTTCATCAGTGGCTTCATGGGTAACATCTGCACGTTTTACATGTTCTTGGGTATGGTCAATGCGTTCTTTAAAAGGACCCCAGAAATCATGTAGCAAAGGTCTCCATTCTCGCTCACCACGCGCAACTGCATCCAACTTATCCTCAATATCTGCGGTGAAATTTGTATCCACAATATCGCCGAAATAATCTTTAAGGAATTTACTTACAATTTCTCCCACATCTGTAGGCACAAAACGTTTTTTATCCATCTCAACATACTTTCGTTCACGCAATACATTCAAAATTGAAGCATATGTTGAAGGCCGACCGATACCATGATTTTCAAGCTCTTTCACCAGCGTTGCTTCTGAAAAGCGTGGTTTTGGTTCTGTAAAATGTTGCTTAGGCTCTACGCTGGAAACCTCAATCACATCGCCAAGAGCAAGTGGTGGCAATGTTTTCTCATCAACTTCCTGACCAGGTTCATCTGTACCTTCAATATACAGTGTTCGGAAACCTGGGAACACCAATGTTGAGCCATTTGCTCGCAATGTCGTATTACTCGAACTCAAATCTGCTCGTACCTGATCCAATATCGCAGCTTCCATTTGCGAGGCTAACGTGCGTTTCCAAATCAAGGTATAAAGCTTCCACTCATCAATAGACAAGGTTCCTTTCATACTTTCAGGAGTACGTGATACCGACGTTGGACGAATTGCTTCATGTGCTTCTTGTGCATTTTTACTTTTGGTTTTAAACACTCGAGGCTTACTAGGCAAATATTCCCCACCAAATTGGTGCTGAATATGACTGCGCACATCTTCGATTGCCTCTTCAGACAACATGATGGAATCCGTACGCATGTAAGTAATCAAACCCACGCGTTCGCCATCAACCTCTTCACCTTCATAAAGTTTCTGTGCAATTTGCATGGTTTTGCGCGCGGTAAAGCCAAGCTTACGTGCAGCTTCCATTTGAATCGTTGAAGTAATGAACGGTGGTGATGGGTTTTGTTTACTTTTTTTCTTTTGAATATCACTGACCGTAAACTGGCCTGCCTGAACAGTTTGAGCTGCTTTATTAGCCCCTTTTTGTTCATTGATTGAAAATTTAGTGAGTTTTTCGCCTTCTAACTCGTTTAACAATGCTTTAAAATGGGCGACTTCAGATTCTGAAGCATGGCATAGCGCCTCTACAGTCCAGTATTCTTTTGGTTTAAAATCACGGATATGCAGTTCACGTTCACAAATTAAACGCAAAGCAACCGACTGCACACGTCCAGCGGATAAACCACCGCGAATTTTGCGCCATAAAAGAGGCGACAACGTAAAACCAACCAAATAATCGAGCGCTGAACGCGCTTGCTGAGCGTCCACCAAAGGCATGTTTAGCTCTGAGGGGTGCTCAACTGCATATTGAATCGCTTTACGTGTAATTTGGTTGAAGGTGATACGTGAAACTTTTTTGTTTTCAAGCAGACCTCGCAAGCGCATTTCGTCAGCCACATGCCATGCGATCGCCTCACCCTCGCGATCCAAATCGCTGGCAAGAATGAGTTCATCTGCTTTTTTTAATGCTTTTTCGATGTCGGCAAGCCGTTTCTTTTTATCTTCAATGACCACGTATTTAAGCGCAAAGTCATTATCGACATCAACAGAACCATCTTTTTTAGGGAACGCTCGAACATGACCATAAGAAGCCAAGACTTTATAACCTTTTCCAAGGTATTTTTCGATAGTTTTTGCTTTGGCTGGAGATTCCACCACTACAACTGCACTCATGTTATCCCCTATAAAAACTTAGCTTAAAGTATAACGACTGCCCGGAAGCTTTTCGATAACACCTTGTAGTTCAAGGCGCAGCAAGATGGTAGAAAGTGCTGGCACGGTCAAGCTACAATCTTCTGCAAGTGTATCAACATGCAAAACCCCACGCTCTAAAAACGTTATAATCTGTTGCTCTGCATCAGAGCTAGGTTGATACTTTTCAGCCTTTATACTCTCTGCATGCCAAGCCATAACATGCAAAATATCTTCAGCATCTGTTGCCAGTATGGCTCCATCCTTTAACAGTTGATGGCACCCTGCATGAATATCACTCAGCACAGACCCCGGTACCGCAAAAATATCTCTACCATAATTTAAGGCTTGGCGAGCAGTAATCAATGAACCCGACTTCAGGCCACCTTCAACAACCAATAAAGCTTGCGAAATGCCTGCAATTAAACGGTTTCGCTGGGGGAAATAACCTGCCTTTGCCATCGCTTTTGGTGGGTACTCACTTACAACGCAGCCTTTCTCCACCAAAACATCAATTTGCTGTTGCTGCTGCACACTCCCTGCCAGCAACCCATATCCAAGCACTGCAATACCCGCTGCATCTACATCGATACTGCCCCCGTGGGCTGCCGAGTCTATGCCAGGTGCCATGCCACTAATCACACAAACACCCTGCTTGGAACAATAAGATGACCAGCGTCTTGCAATAAGCCTGCCTTCAGCACTTGCCTTTCGCGCCCCAACTACTGCAAGTATTTTTTGTGCGCTTAAAACTGACAATTGGCCTCGGGCATACAGCACCAAAGGTGCATCTGCACATGCGCGTAAACCTTCAGGCCAACACTCATCTTCAGCACAAATAATATGAATTCCTGACTGTTCGCACATTTGCACAAGGCTTCGTAAATCATCGTTGGCAGACGCTGTTTTAGCTTGTGATAAAGCTTGCTCAAGCTTTGGTCCAACGCCATCGAGTGCTCGCAAATCCTGTGATGATTGCTTCCAAATTTTTTCAACAGAGCCAAAGTGTCCGATGAGTTGTTGTGCCGTAAAAGCACCTACCCCTGGCACCAAACTTAAGCGCAAACAATCTTTAGCCGATTGGCTAATCATGCGCCTTAATGATTAGATAATGGTTGAACAATATCACCTGTATTGATTGACCCAGAAGATTTCATCACCAAAACAATAGATGCGTTATCCTGAGGGACCAAAACGATAATTTCACCAATCTTTTCTTCAGGCAAGGCTTGGTACGTTTTTTCCTGATAGACCGTATCCTCAATCAAACGTCCCATACGGTACAACCCTAATATGGAGCCTGAACGCAGCCCATCTTTTGTGCCAAGGTTAATTCCCAGCACCTGCCCTTGTCCCGCTTCTGCTGCATCGTCACGAATATACATCACTTGGCCAAAAAGCTGTCCCTTTGGATAAGTAGGTTTAATTTTATAATCCTGTGGTGTCGCTCGCTTCAATCGGTCTGTGCGGCCTATTTCTTCAAATGCCTCAACAATAATACCACGATAAACGCCACTTTCTACCGATGTCACTTCAACCCGACCAAGATGATTTACCAAGTAACCCATTTCCTTTTTCTCGCCGCGAATATTGCTATAAATCATATCCCCTGTGCGGAAAATATCGAACACGTCCCCTGGATTTGCCTTTTCATCCAACGATAAATAGATGCGATCATTGGCTCCATAATTTAATCGTTCATCTTTAGAATCTAGGATATGCCCAACACCTTCGATGGCATCTGGTTTAATAAAATCTTGGCGCGCTAAAGCTGCAAGGAAAACACGCGAGTCCACAACTGATTCAAGACGCTCTGCTGGTTTATAAATGATACGTGGCTCTAACTTGACTATGTTAGATTTGGGTTTAACTGCTTTGCTATTTTGTTTCAGTTTAAGCCAAATTTCATTGCCTGGGTAAATCAAATCTGGGTTGGTAACCTGTAAATTTTGTTCCCAAATTTTTATCCACTTTTCAGGGTTAGCAAAATATTCAGCCGCAATGTCCCAAAGGGTGTCACCTTTTTTCACAACATAAGGCTGAGGGAACGCTTTAACTAGCTCTCCTTTACCTACTTCTCCAGGCATTAAAAAAGCATCTGCGAAAAGTGTGCTTGGCGATAACAGAGCAACCAAAATAAGCATGTGAAGTTGAAGTTTCATGTGAAGCCCCCTGCATAACTACCAGTAAAGTGAATGAAATTTAGCAAAACTGTGTCAGATAAAGTGCTCAGCCGCAACTTTTTCCCTCAATTTACGATGCCTTCGATATCAGCCAACCAAGGAAGATACTCCAATAATTTTGCCGCCACTATCGAAAAGCTACCAAGGAAAATCATCGTACCAACCCCAATTAAGAGTATGCCTGAAAAAACTTCGACAGCGTGCAAATGTCGCTTAAAGCGTTGCGACCAGTCAAGAAAAGCATTGGTGGCAAACGCCGCCAGTAAAAAAGGGATACCAAGACCTATTGAGTACATCACCAGCAGCAGCATACCTTGCCCGATCTGCCCCTGCGCACCAGCCATAGCCAAAATAGTACCCAGTATTGGGCCAATGCAAGGTGTCCAACCAAAGGCAAAAGCTGAACCCAGAACCAATGCGCCGAAACCACTTGTCCCTTTTACATTGTCTGTTTTTAAATGTGCGTCCATCAAAAGAAATGGAATACGGATAAGGCCGGTGTAATGCACACCAAAAATGATAATCACAATACCCGCAATTTTGGCCAGCACTGCCATGTTGGATAGTAACCATTGCCCAATCCAAGTCGCCGATGCACCCAAAGCAATGAACACCAAACTAAATCCAAGCACAAACCATAGCGACTGCAACATTGCTTTTTTGCGTATTTCCCTGTGGTTTATTTCTTCTTCGCTGCGCAAGGCATCCACGGAAACACCACTAATAAAGGACAAATAGGCTGGGACCAGTGGCAACACGCACGGGGAAAGAAAAGATAGTATACCTGCAATAAAGGCACCAAACAAAGAAATATCAGCCACTTAGAAAAACCTCATTATAAAATAACTTTTGCGTAGCCTAGATGAATCTTTAAGAAAGCGCTCGTAAATGATGAAGGTGCCTACGGATGGGCAGCACATGTCTTGAACTCATTGATAAACTCGTTACTTTCAAGTCTAAAAAAGATTGCGTCCAAGCTGGATTCCCAGCAAGTTCACCGCATATAGAAACGGGGATATTGTGTAAATTCGCAGCACGTACCGCCATCTTAATCAAGGCAACAACTGCAGGGTGGTTCGCATCATACAAATAACCTACATTCTCATCAGTGCGGTCAACCGCCAGACTATATTGCACCAAATCATTGCTGCCGATGGAAAAAAAGTCTGCTTTTTTTGCTAGTTCATCGGCAATAAAAGCTGCCGCAGGCACCTCAATCATACAACCTAATTGAATATTGGCGTCAGAGCTCAACTCTTGTTGTACAACATCTAACATTAGGCGAACTGCTTCCATCTCTGTAGCAGCCGTCACCATGGGCACCAAAATTGATACTGGCCCCAATGCTGCCGTTCTCACGATAGCCCGCAATTGCGTTTTCAAAGCCTCTGGATTACGCAAAAGCAAGCGCACGCCCCGTAAACCTAAAGCCGGGTTTTCGCCATCAAAAATTCCTTTTAATGATTCGACTTGGGCAAGCTTATCTGCGCCCATATCCAACAAACGAAAAGTAATTGGTTTACCTTGCATCCCTTTAACAACCTGAACATAATATTGAAACTGCGTTTCTTCATCAGGGAACTCAGAAACCTGCATAAATAAAAACTCCGTACGAAAAAGACCTACACCATCAACACCAAAGGTATTGGCAACCTCGACCTCTTCAACAAACTCTAAATTCGCCATCAAAGGCATCAAATATCCATCGGCACTGCGTGATGTTTGCCCCGCATAATGTTGCAACTGCTCTCGTTCTGTTTCCAGCAAGGTTTGGAAATGTGAGTAGTGCTCATAGTCTTGCTGTTCAGGGTGGTGAACCCATAACCCTTCTTCCGCATCTAAAATAAATTCATGACCATCTTCGACATGCTCAAATAAACCATGCACACCTGCAATGCCAGGCAACCCAACACCTCGGGCCACAATCATCGCATGACTATTCTCACCCCCTTGAATAGACACAAACCCTGAAACACCCAAGCGCCACATAGCAACGATTTCAGCGGGCGAAAAATCCATTGCAATCATAATGGACTTGCTTTGATGCTGCATGGTCTGTTCACCTACAAGGCAGTCAAAAATACGTTGCACAACATGTTCAACATCTGTCTTGCGGCTACGCAAATACACATCTTCAATCTTATCGAAAGCTTGTGTAATACCGTGCAAGCATTTCTTCAATGCCCATTCAGCATTAATACGATCGTTTTCAATAAATAATTCTGTTTTCGCTAAAAGTTCGGGGTCTTGTAACATCATGCGGTGCGCTTCAAGAATAGGCACAAAATCATGGGCATGTTGATGACTGCTAAGCTGTGTAATTTCTTGTTGTAAAGTATGTTCCGCCTGCTTAATAGCTAGATGTAAACGCTTTATTTCACTAGAAACTTCCAGTTGGGTAATTTTATATTCTTGAATAAACTGATGTTTTTGATCTAATTTTTGTGCAAATCCAACCACAACACCAGCACTGCGCGCAATCGCAATGCCCTGCTGTCGCAAGGAGTGATGTGTTTTACTCAACTCCCCTCACCAAAATATTGATTCACTAAAGATTCAAGCGCCAGAACAGCCTCTTCTTCCTGCTCACCATCAGCAACAAGTGTGATTTCTGAGCCTTTTGCAGCCGCCAACATCATGATACCCATGATACTTTTACCATTCACCTCAAGCTCACCATATTTAATGCCTATATAACAGGGGTATAAACTTGCCTCCGTCACAAAACGCGATGACGCTCTAGCATGCAACCCTAATTTATTTTGAATCACCACTTTTTTTTCTATCATGGCCGACTCAGCCCTGCATGTTTAATATCTGAACCTAAACACATGTATTGCTGACCTGATGCAATACTGGCTTTTGCCAGCTCCTTCAAGCTAATATGTTTTTGCCTCAATGTAATCGCTTTGATCACAGCGGGCACATTAAACCCAGCAACAACTTCAAGCATTCGGTTTTCCTCTGCACCTGATGCAATATTACATGGTGTTGCACCAAACAGATCCACCATAACCAACACACCTTGGCCTTGATCAAGCTTTGCAATTAAGGTATCAAAATTTCTTTGCTCTGCCTTAGAAGCATCAGAGTTTGGTATATCCACAGCCTCAAAAGCATTTTGCGCGCCTAAGATATGCTCCACAGCTACCTTTGTTTCTCTGGCGATATGAGCATGTGCAATTAGAATGATGCCTATCATTGAATATCTCCAAGTTCACGATGGCGTACAATCGGTGTACTCATGTCTTGCTCCTGCAACCATGCAGCAATACGCTCAGTTATATATACTGAACGATGCCTACCTCCGCTACAACCAAAGGCAATAGTAAAGTAACGTTTTCTTTCCGCCAACAAACGTGGCCAGATAAAGTTCAGCCATGTTTTAATGTGTAGCTCTGCTTCCTGTACATCATCAATGGTTTCAAAAAACTTTTGTACAGCTTCATCTTTGCCCGTAAGCAATGCCAGACCTGGTTCATAGTGAGGGTTGGGTAAAAAACGCATATCCATTACCATATCTGCTCCAGCTGGCAACCCCCGCTGATAACTGAATGAAACCAGCGAAGAGATAATTTGTTGTTTTTTTGTTTGTTTCTGTTGCTTATGCCAGAAAGCCTCAACCAAGTCAGATAATTGATAAGGCGTAAGCATTGAACTATCAATCACCAAATCTGCTTGTTCATGCAATGGCAGCAAAGTTTGCCGTTCTGAAGCGATTGAGCGTTCTAAGGTAATCCCAGAACCATGCGGGTGTCTTCGCTTCAATGTTGAAAAGCGGCGTTGCAACACCTCATCTCTGGCATCAATAAACACGATTTTCCAAGGCAAATCTTCACGTATGGAGGCCAGTGATTGTGACAATAAATTAGGGTTGTCCGTGCTGCGAATATCAATACCTACAGCTGCATTATTTTCATTGCGCATCATGTTTTCTGCCCAATGCGCCAACATGGTAATAGGCAAATTATCTGTGCAAAAAAAACCTAGATCTTCGAGCGCATGCAGTGCTGTGCTTTTACCTGCACCAGAAAGCCCCGTAATGATTATCAGCATACATCATCCTGTTTATCCACAATACGCTGCCGCAATTTTTCTGTGAACGCTTTAGAGCTGTGGATACCACGTTGTTTTAAAAGCTGATTTCTTACCGCCACTTCAATCAGCACTGCCAGCGAGCGCCCAGGCTGTATTGGCAAACGAACTCGTGGTAATTTTACGCCATGTAAAACCAGCTCATCATCAACAGTTAACCGGTCTTCTTCTTTAAAATCAGCCCAACGAATTAAATCAACAATCAAACGAACACGTTTGGTATCAGTGATACCTGCTGCGCCAAAAATATTTCGAACATCCAAAATACCTAAACCACGCACTTCCATATGATAGCGTAAAGCTTCGGGGCTTTTTCCAACCAAAACCTTCGGTGTCTCTCGCACCAATTCCACCATATCATCTGCAATCAAGCGATGTCCCCGAGTAATCAATTCAAGGCCAATTTCACTTTTACCAATACCACTTTCACCCATGAGCAAAACGCCGATACCAAACACATCCATATACACACCATGCTGATAAGCAACCGGCGCTAAAACATGCGATAAAAAAACAGTCATATTGGTCATGAAAGTAGATGACTCGAAAGCTGAAATCATCAAAGGTGTATCAGTTCGTGTTGCCGCTTGTAAAATGGTATCTGGCGGCGTGATGCCTCGCGTAATGACCACACCCGCAAGGTGTAAGTCAAACACAGCATCAACGACTTTTCGTTGTTGTTTTGGTGTTAATGTTTCAAGGTAGTGAATTTCAGTTTGACCAATAATTTGTAAACGCAAATCACTCAAATTTTCTAAGAAACCTGCAAAGGCTAATGACGGTTTTTGCAACCGAGGATGGTCAATATACCGATCTAAACCTTTTTTCCCAACAACCAAAGACATTGCGAGCACTTCGCCCTGCTGCTCAAGTATTTCTGCAATACTAATCTTTGGCATAAGTTTGGTAGCTAACTCAAATCATCAGTCAGCATCAAATAATGATGCAACTACTTGCTCACTTTGAGCTTCTCGCAAGTGATTTCGTACGGTATCTTGCTGTAACAAGCGAGCTAAAGTAGCCAGAAGTTGCAAGTGAGCTTGGTTATCATCATCTGGTACCAAAAGTATCACCACAATATGTACCATTTCACCATCAATCGCGTCGAAATCGACCCCTTGTTGATGAATGGCTACAACCACAACAGGTTCATTAAGCCCTTCCATGCGACCATGAGGAATAGCCACACCATGCCCCATACCTGTACTACCTAATTTTTCCCTTGCCATAATGACTTCTAGAACCAAATCAGGATCCATAGATGAAAGCATACCAGCCATCTCTGTTAACAATGCGCGTTTACTTTGAGCCATTGAGCCTAATAAAACACGTTCAGCGGTGACTGGTATACGGTTCATGCTTAGCCTGCCTCTGGCTCGATCCAACTTAATGAACCATTGGAACGACGATACAATGCATTCAAACGCTCAGTGTCCATATTGGTAAAGAATAATACTGATTTATTCTCAGAAAGCTCCATTTGCATCACTGCTTCATCAACACTCATCGCTGCAGCATCAATCATTTCATGTTCAAGTGTGTTGGGTTTGTGATCTTCTGCTAATTCTTCATGTTCATGTGATAAATCAATAACTTTGTGTGAAACTTTAAGCTCGCGCCCTTTACGTTGCCCATGGTCACTAAGGTGACGGCGCAATTTAGCACGGTAACGTTTCAGTTGACGATTCAGCTTATCAACTACGCCATCAATTGCTGCATACATATCTTCAGTTTCATGTTTACCATGAATATTAATACCATTTGCAGCCATGGTAACTTCACAACGTTGACGTTCTTTTTCAACGCCCAAGACAACATGCACATCAACCACATGGTCAAACGAATGTTTCAAATGGCCCAATTTTTCATGAACATATGCTTTAAGCGGATCCGTCAATTCCACATGACGACCTGTAATGGATACTTGCATTTTCTTACCTCCTGCTTTGAGATAGACGCGTTTTTCCAGCACGTCTTCGTTGGCTGCTTGGCGGCAACCCTAACTGTTCACGGTACTTCGCTACCGTGCGCCTTGCAATTTCAATGCCTTCAGCCTGAAGGCGCTCTGAAATTGCTTGGTCTGAGACAGGCCTTCCCAATGGCTCCGATTCAATCAACGTTTTAACACGCTGTTGAATACGATACACCGAAATAACACCACCACCTCGTGTTGGTAGCCCCGCAGAAAAAAATCTGCGTAATTCAATCAAACCCAGAGGGGTTTGCGCATATTTGCCATTTGTTACACGCGATATCGTGGATTCATGTAACCCAACCTCTTCGGCAATATCTTGTAATGTTAAAGGCTTTAATCCCAAAATACCATGCTCAAGAAAAAGCCTCTGTTTTTGGGCAAGACAGATACCAACCTTCATCAATGTCTCACTACGTTGATCTAATGCACTCAACAACCATTTGGCCTCTTGGCCTGCCGCATCCATGAATTCACGGTCTTTGCCTGTCCACTTTTTCCCTACCCATTGATTGCTTACTTTCAACCCGCGCCAGCCTGATTTGGGAACATCAACTTCAACCTGCTGATTCACAATACGGAAAATAATTTCAGGTTGCACAAAAATGTTTTCTACGCCACGTAAGCCGTGCCCCGGGAAAGGATCTAAGCGGCGCAACAAGCTGCGCACTGCCATCAACTCATCAGCATCACAATGCATGGCTGCCATCAGCGCTTCATCATCCATCAATAAGTCAGTGTGATACAATAGCAGCTGACGCGTCAGTCTTGCTGATGAGTCAGCATCAGGGATTTGCAACAATAAACATTCTGTTAAATCATGGGCACCAATACCTGCCGGTTCCAGCTCTTGAACAACACACTCAAGTACGCGCAGCACTTCTTCAGCAGTAATGCCTTCAATCGCAACTGCCGTGATAATTTCTTCTGCAGGCACGCGGAAGTAACCGTCATCTTCAAGGGAATCAATAATGGTATGCGCGATTTCTCGCTCTTTAACATCCATCGGCTGCTGATTGATTTGCTCATGCAAAGAATCACTCAAGCTTTGTTCATCCTGCCATTGTTGGTCAGGGTCTGGCATGCCATCAAACTGACTGCCATTGTTATACATAGTTTCCCAGCGGTTATCGCCCTGTTCTCGCCAGTCTTCTTTTTGCTGGGTTACAGATGTATCTTCACTTTGTGCGGGCACACTGGCTGCATCAAGTTCTAATAAAGGGTTGGACTCTAAGCTTTCCTCAATATAGAGCTCAAGCTCTTGGCTATTCATCGCTAAAACTTTAAGACTCTGTGTAAGCTGCGGCGTCAGCGCTAAGCGCTGCGTAGCTTTCTGACTAAGGTTTTGCCTGACTTGCCCAGCCACCTAGCTGAACTCGCAGGTGGCGAAACTGAGGGTTATGACTTGGATAAGTGTAATCACACCAATGTTATATCTTTTCCTGCCGATAATTGCAACAAGAAGATTCTATTACGCTGTTTTAAAAGGAGAAAGTACCGTCGCAAGCTCTCCGTCTTCATGCATTTCAGAGATAATATCGCAGCCACCAACAAACTCTCCCTTCACATAAAGCTGCGGGATCGTTGGCCAATCACTAAACACTTTAATGCCTTCACGAACAGAAGGATCAAGCAAAACGTTAATCGCAGAAAATGGCACATTATGCTCATTTAAAATCGCACATACACGTTGCGAGAAACCACACTGTGGCATTTTTGGCGTACCTTTCATAAATAAGATTACATCATTATCATTAACTACTGCTGCAATTTGCTCTTGAACTGAATCACTCATGCTACTGCCTCCTGAGGCGTAAACGTTTTTAATGCCAAAGCATGCACTGCCGCACGCATGTGGTCACCCAATGCTGTGTACACCATTTTGTGGCGCATTACCCGCGATTTTCCTGCAAAAGAAGCAGAGACTACGGTCATTTCAAAATGATCATCGCCCGAATAGCAATGTACTTCCACTTCGGCGTCGCTGATATGACTACACACCAGCGACTTTAATGTTTCAGGGTTTACACTATTCATTGTCAAACACTGCTCCTTAGCCATGATGTGCCATTATAATTTGGTGGGCTCACTAGGACTCGAACCTAGAACCAACCGGTTATGAGCCGGTAGCGCTAACCAGTTGCGCCATGAGCCCGATAAAATCATGAGTCCCCTCACGATAAGGGCGCACAATAGTTTCTATGCATGGTCTAAGCAATGAGAAAATCATCGCGGTCGAATAAGGAGGCTCCATTGAACCAAACATTAGCATCAAAATGCCTGCTTATTTTAGGCTGTGGTTACGTAGGTAAAAAGCTTGCTCAAAGCTGTTTAATACACGGTATACGCGTGAAAGCCACAGTACGTCATTCAGAACAAATTACTCCACTCAAACATTTAGGTGTTGAGGTCGTACAAACAGCCGACCCAAGCTCACTAGATGCAACTTGGCTGCAAGATTGCAACCTCCTTCTTGATTCCATTCCCCTATCCTATGACGATCAAGGAGCCCCTTATCAAAGTCAGTCATCATGGTTAACGCCATTGCTTGATAAAATGCCGCAACTTGCTTGGGCAGGCTACCTTTCTTCCATCAGTGTTTATGCAAACAGCAATGGCGCATGGATTGATGAGACCATGCCCGCTAATGCCACAAGCCCACGTGGTGCTGAACGCATAATTGCAGAAAACACTTGGCTTAACAGCCTTGTTCCTGCTGAAATTTTTCGTCTTGCCGGCATTTATGGTAATGAGCGAAACATCATTGCTAAACTCATGGCGGGAAACTACAAAACGATTCAATGGCAACCTGAACATTATTCCAACCGTATTCATGTTGATGATATCATTACAACGCTGATGGCTGCCATGTCTTCTCCACTTGCTGGGCGCATCCTCAATGTCTGTGATGATGAACCATCTCCGCACGCCACATATGCGTCTGGATTAGCCCAGTTGGTAGGCGCACCAGCACCCATTGTACTAACGCCAACAGAAGCAAAAGCACAACTCTCGGAAAAGTTTATCAGCTTTTTCTCTGACAGCAAACGTATCTCAAATCAAAAGCTGCACCAACAACTGGTTCCATCACTAAAATACCCAAGCTTCAAAAGTGCTGCCTCATCATTACAGCAAGTTCAAAAATCGTGACAAAAGTCGCCACCAGTTTTAAAATCACCCATTAACATACGACCTGACATCAAATAAGCACCTCTGGGGAAACACAATATGAAAAAAATAATTACAATGCTTTCAATCAGCTTACTGGCAACAGCATGTGCTTCAACGCCAGGCGACCCAAATGCCAAAACCAAACAACATGCAGCGATAGGTGCAACACTTGGCGCCCTGACTGGCGCTATCATTGGTTATAAAAAAGACCCTTCTGGTGGCGCACTTCGCGGCGGACTTGCAGGTGCTGCAGCTGGTGGTTTGGTTGGCGCAGGTACGGGCGCTTATATGGACAAACAGCAAGCTGAGTTTGAATCACAACTTCAAGCAGAGCGCAGTGCCAATCAAGTGGAAATCGAAAGATTGCAAAATGAAAACCTAAAAATCACTATGAACTCCGAAGTTTCCTTTGATTCAGGCTCTGCAGCGATGAAACCTGCCTTTGGCAACACACTTGATAAAGTGGCTGGTATTTTGGGCAAATATTCACGTTCCACAGTGAAAATCATTGGCCATACTGATAGCTCTGGCTCTGTAGCTAGCAATCAAACTCTTTCAGAAAGCCGCGCTATTTCAGTTGCTTATCACCTCCAAGACAAAGGTGTTGCCGACCAACGCATCGGCGTTGAAGGGCGCGGCGAATCCCAGCCTCGCGTAACCAATGAAACTGCTTCAGGTCGCCAATTAAACCGTCGCGTTGAAATGTTAATCATTCCCAACAACGATATTTAATAAGAATATGTTCGCTATGCCTCTTATTGTTTGAGGCATAGCGAAGTTCATCTGCTAGCCTTACAATCTTAAAACCCCTTGCAATTTTCTTTGCCTCTCGATCAAAGCTCTACTTCACCCTATCACTTCGCTAGTCTTTCACTTCACTAACGTTTAGCGCTAGTGTTTCTGTTTTGATAATGGCACGTTTTGATGGGCACATAAGGGTTAAATCCATGAATTTGAATGAAAAAACAGCGCAACTCCTTGATTATATCAATCAGGCAGGTGCAAAACATGCAGATGCGATTGCGATTCATAGTGTGGGCGAATCTATTAGTGTGCGTCATGGTAAGGTGGAAAGTATTGAAGGCGAGCGGGCGCAAGGCATAGGTTTGCGAGGTTTTGTTGAAACTTCTAAAGGACTAGCCTTTGCTTCGGCAAGCTCTTCTGATTTATCCGATAAAGGCCTACAACAACTAGCATCGCAAGTCGTCGCCATGGCAAAAATATCCGAGCCTGACCCTGATGTGGTGCCACCTATTGGTGCCAATCATCCAAGCCAACACGATTTAGAGCAATGGCAACAAGAGCACCCTCATATTGATCATGGTTGGAACACTGAAGCAGCCAAAGATGCAGCCCTGACATGTGAAGAAGCTGCCCTTTCTTATTCAAATAAAATTTCAAACAGCGAAGGGGCAAGTGCAGGTTTTGGTGATGATACTACTGTGTATGCCTCTAGCGATGGTTTTGTCGCTGACTACAGCAAATCATCTTCATCATTATCAGTTTCAGTCATCGCAGGAGAAGGCGAAAAAATGCAACGTGATTACGCTTGGCACAGCACTTTTGCTGCAAGTGGCTTGCGCGATGCGCGTGAAATTGGGGTGGAAGCCGCAAGCAGGGCTTGTCAACGTGTAGGCAGTCATATTATTACCAGCAGAACTTGCCCAGTAGTGTTTGAGCCGCGTATTGCAGGCTCTATCTTTGGTCATTTACTTTCTGCTATCAATGGGCGTTCGGTGTTACAAAAACGTTCATTTTTGGGCGATGATGTAGGCAGTCAACTTTTTCCAAAGTTCATTACCTTAGAAGAAAATCCTAACCATGCACTTGGTTTGAGTAATCGTTTATTTGATGGCGAGGGCACCTTGTGCCAGCACAAGAACATTATCGACGAAGGTGTCTTAACCACCCTGCTCACAGACCGTTATGCTGCCAAACGTTTGAACATCAACGAAACAGGCAATGCTAGCCGCGGTTTAACGGGTGATATCGGCATAGGAACATCTAATTTAATTGTCGCTTCAGGTGAAATGAGCCAAGAAGACATCTTGCACGATATTGGCGATGGTTTTTTTGTGACTGAGCTGATGGGCTTTGGCATCAATGGCGTGACTGGTGATTATTCTCGTGGTGCGGCGGGTTTTCTCATTGAAAATGGTGTGCTGACACAACCTGTTCAAGAAGTGACCATCGCTGGCAACTTACGTGATATGTTTAAAAACATTTCACATCTGGGCAATGATGTCACATGGTTAGGCGCAAAATCTATACCAAGCATCGCGATTTCAAACATGACTATTGCAGGACAATAAAAGAGAACACAGGAACATACTATGAGCTTTAATGTATACGGCGTAGGCAACGCAATTATGGATTTACAGGTACAATGTGATGATGATTTTTTAAGTGCCAATGGCCTTGAAAAAGGCATTATGACACTTACTGAAGAGGCCGATCAGCAAAAAATTCTCTCCGCCTTAGCCAACCATGACATCAATTATTGTTCAGGTGGCTCTGCTGCAAATACTATCGTTGGCATTGCTGATATGGGTGGCAAGGTCAATTATTGTGGTAAAACTGGTGCGGATAATTTCGGCCAGCAATATGCCAGCGAATTGCGTGAATTGGGCATCCACTTTGGTGCCAAAGCTAGCAATGAAGCTACAGGCACTTGTGTCGTACTCATCACCCCCGATGCGCAACGCACCATGCTCACCAACCTTGGTGTTTCAGCCACATTATCACGTGATGACATTGATGAAGCTGCCATCGCTGCTGCTGATTATATTTATATCGAAGGTTATTTGTTTGCTGGTGAAAGTACCAAAGAAGCAGCCTTACACGCTATTGATATTGCCAATCAAAATGATGTAAAAATTGCTTTAACCATTTCTGATCCATTCCTTGTTGATATCTGTCGCGATGAATTTTTATACCTCATCGAAGGCCCTGTAAACTTACTCTTCTGCAATGAAGACGAAGCCACTGCTTTGACCGGTGAAGACAATCCTGTCGATGCCGCACATGCCATTCACAAGTTATGCGATAACGTTGCACTCACTATGGGTAAAAATGGTTCTATTATCATGCACGAAGGCGAAGTCATTGCCATTGAAGGCATAAGTGTAGACGCCGTAGACACCACTGGTGCAGGTGATATGTATGCCGCTGGTGTACTGTATGGCATCACCAATGGCTTAAGCTGGAAACAAGCAGGTCATTTGGGCAGCCATGCGGCAGCAAAAATCGTTGGCCAACTTGGTGCACGCTTGCCCGCACCACTAAGTCAGGAAGAAATCAAAGCTTTACTGGCTTAAGCACATGAGGGCAACGCCTCTCTTGCTCTTATTATTCACTCTCTTTCTAAGCCTGCCGCAAGCCAGTAAAGCGGCAGGTGATATTGAAATCGCAGGTGACATCGTACAAATACTCATCCCTAGTGTTGCTTATGGTACAACGTTGTATTTGCATGATGAAAAGGGTGAAACACAAATGTATCAGTCATTTTTCACCACCGTTGCTATCACCCAAAGCCTAAAATATGGCATCAATAGAAAACGTCCCAACGGGGGCAATCATTCTTTCCCCTCAGGCCATACTTCCGCTGCACTTCAAGGGGCTGCATTTATCCATCAGCGTTATGGTTTAAAACCTGCCATACCCGCTTATATCGGTGCTGCATTTGTTGGTTACAGTCGTATTTATGCCGACAAACATTTTGGCAGCGATGTGCTTGCTGGCGCACTCATCGGCACACTAAGCAGTTTTTATTTTACTGAACCATACCAACAAGGGTTATCTATCACCCCAACAGCAACTAAAACTGGATATGGTTTGCAACTAAGTAAGCGTTGGTAAGTAAACTGTGCATTAACCACAGTTACTTTGTTACTTTGCTTTAGGGTAATATACACTCGCCCGATGCTTTTTCCCATCTTCAGTTTTAAACAAAATCATAATTCCACTTTGCGCATCATCATCTAAATCATAACCTGCCATATACCAATCACCCATCTTCATTAACATCTTTGAGCTTGTCGTATTATTGGGTAAAAATACTTTAGAATTAATGAGGGCTTTTTTTTCTAGCTCACCATTTTTTTCTATTTTAACCATTAAATTATGCGAACCACCATGTTGCATTCCAGCACTCGCAGGCATGACATGAAAACTTACGGTATAACCGTCTATTTCCTTTTTAACCAAAAACATATTTGCCATGCTTTTACTTTTGCTCTCACTTGCCATCTGCTTAGAGGTTTTCTCTGCCTCATGCGATTTATTATGTTCCATACCTTCCATGGCCCACGATGTTTGAGCTAGTGTCAGCAGCATTGCGCCCATAACCATTGCCTTTTTCATTGTTTTTCTCCTTTATCTATATTTTTTTCTTTCCATTGTAATACAAAACCGTAAATCACAGGAAGCATCAACAAACTTAAAATCGTAGCTGTTACCATGCCACCAATCATAGGCGCAGCAATTCGCTGCATCACATCTGAACCTGCACCGCTTCCCCACATAATAGGAATCAAGCCTGCGACAATAGCAGTCGCAGTCATCGCAATCGGTCGCACTCGTTGCGTTGTTCCTAAAGTAACGGCTTGATAGATATCCTCTTTATTCAAACATCCTGTTTTTTCAAGGCGTAATTTGGCAATTTTTTGATCGATAAATGTCATCACCAATACGCCGATTTCAGCTGAAACGCCTGCAAGCGCAATAAAACCAACCGCCACTGCAACACTCATATTATAACCCAGCAACCACACCAACCAAAAGCCACCAATCAAAGCAAAAGGAATAGATAACATCACCACAACGGGTGCAATAAAATTACGAAAGTTGAAATACAGCAACAATAAAATGGTCAGCAGCGTAAGTGGGATGACCACCTTTAATCGTGCTGCCGCGCGTTCCATATATTCGAATTGCCCTGACCAAACCAACGAGTAACCAGCAGGCATATGAATTTTCTCTGCAACCAGTTTTTTTGCTTGGGCCACATACCCACCAATATCTGAGGTGGTAATATCCACATACACCCACGCATTGGGTGTCGCATTTTCTGTTTTAATGGCAGGTGGGCCACGGCGCATGTTTAGCTCAGAAACCAGCGATAAAGGGATTTGTGCCCCCATGGGGGTGCTAATCAACACCCGTTTTAGTGATTCAATATTGTCGCGTAATTCCCGAGGGTAACGCACATTAATCGGATAACGCTCAAGACCTTCAACGGTTTCACTAATATTCATACCGCCAATGGCCGAAGCAATCACATCTTGCACATCACCTACCGTTAAACCATAACGCGCTGCAGCTTCGCGTTTGATATCAAAATCAAGGTAATAACCACCTGCTGCCTTATCAGCAAAGGCAGACAAGGTGTCTGGCAATGTTTTTAACACCTGCTCAATATCACCCGCAACTTTTTCCAATACCTGCAAATCAGCACCCGACACTTTAATGCCAATCGGCGTTTTGATGCCCGTCGAAAGCATATCAATGCGTGTTTTAATTGGATAAGTCCAAGCATTTGCCAAGCCTGGAAACTTAATCGCTGCATCCATTTCATTCATCAATGTTTTGGTCGTTTTGCTTGGGTCAGGCCATTGGTCTCGTGGTTTTAAACGAATAGTCGTTTCCAGCATGGAAAGTGGTGCGGGGTCAGTTGCAGTTTGCGCGCGCCCAGCTTTGCCAAACACATGCAACACTTCGGGGAAGGTTTTCAGGATTTTATCCGTTTGCTGTACAAGCTCTTTGGCTTTGGTAATCGAAATCCCTGGATATGTCGTTGGCATGTACAAAATATCGCCTTCATCCAAAGGTGGCATAAACTCCGAGCCTATTTTCATCATTGGATAAGCCGTGATAGCCAGCAATAACAATGCACCAAGCAAAGTGATATGTTGCCAACGCATCACCAAGGCTAAAGCTTTTGTATGACATCGTTTAAGCCAAACGTTCAATACATTTTGTTCCTCTTTTGGAATCTTGCCCCGAATCAATAGCCCCATCAGCACAGGAACCAAGGTGATGGCCAAAATCGCTGCCGCAGCCATGGCATACGTTTTGGTGAATGCTAATGGCGCAAACAAGCGCCCTTCTTGAGCTTGTAAGGTAAACACTGGCAAAAAAGAAACCGTGATGATGAGCAGCGAGAAAAACAAAGCAGGGCCCACTTCTTTTGAAGACGCACTGATTGCTTGCCAGCGTGCTTGAAGATTTGCTTTTTCGCCCAGCTTTTCCAAATGTTTATGCGCATTTTCAATCATTACAATCGCACCATCAATCATGGCACCAATAGCAATCGCAATACCACCAAGGCTCATAATATTGGCCGATAACCCCTGCCAACTCATGATTAAAAACGCCATCAAAATTCCAATAGGCAAACTGATAATCGCCACCAAGGCGCTACGCACATGCATCAAAAAGATAAGGCAAATGATTGCTACCACGATGGATTCTTCGATAAGTTTTTCTGTTAAGTTATCAACTGCGCGCTCAATCAAATCGCCCCTGTCATATACCGGCACAATTTCAACACCCTCTGGTAAACCACTTTTAAGCGTTTCTAGCTTTTCTCGAACCCGCTCAATGGTTTCCAGAGCGTTTTCACCATAACGCATAATCACTACGCCACCGGCCACTTCGCCCTCACCATCAAGCTCAGCCAAACCGCGGCGCAACTCAGGGCCCAAATGGATATTTGCCACTTGTTTCAAGTAAATCGGTGTACCCTGATCATCAACACCAACAGGAATCACTTCCAAATCATGTAAACTTTTAATATAGCCCAAACCACGCACCATGTACTCGGTTTCGCCCATTTCAATCAAACGTCCACCCACGTCATTATTCGAGCGCTGGATCGCTGTTTTAATCGCACTTAAAGAAATATGATAAGCCAATAACGCATCAGGGTTCAGCTCCACCTGATATTGTTTTACATACCCACCAATAGACGCCACTTCCGATACGCCTTCCACGGTTTGTAATGGATAACGTAAATACCAATCTTGAATCGAGCGGAGTTGTGACAAATCATGCTGCCCAGTTTTATCCACCAAGGCATATTCATATACCCAGCCCACACCTGTAGCATCAGGGCCAAGCTTGGGCGAGGCATTAGGTGGTAAGCGGTCTGCAGCATAATTGAGATATTCAAGCACACGCGTACGCGCCCAATACATATCAGTGCCATCTTCAAAAATCACATACACCATGGAAAAACCAAAAAAAGAGTAACCACGCACAACTTTGGTATTGGGCACTGATAACATCGCCGTGGTCAGCGGATAAGTCACTTGGTCTTCCACCACTTGCGGGGCTTGCCCTGCAAAATCAGTAAACACAATGACCTGCACATCGGATAAATCAGGGATGGCGTCCAATGGCGTGTTTTTCAATGCCTGAAAGCCCGCAAAGGAAATCAGTAAAGTAGCAATCAACACTAAAAAACGGTTTTTGATTGCGGCATCAATAAGAAGACGAATCATTGCGCTGATTCCATATTCATAGGTTTCATGTCCATGTGCTGCATATCCATATGCATGTCAGTTGTTGTGGCACCAGCACCATGGTTGGTAGGTAAATCAACATTTTGCATACCCATCTCATCCATGCCCATACCCTGCTTCGGTTCGACTGTATGGTTATTGGGTACCTTTTGCGCTTCAATCATTTTAGCCGTGGCTTCTTTGAGCTTAGATTCTGAATCAATCAAAAACTGCCCCGAGGTCACCACCTGCTCACCAACAGCTAGACCTTCGATAATCTGCACCTGACCTGCTGCACTAATGCCCACTTTAACGAATCGAGGTTCATATTTACCTGCTTCACGGGATACAAATACTTGCTCTTGTTTACCTGTTCGCACAATGGACTCTGCTGGAATCACCAGCGCATCCACATGTTTACTGGCAAAAACAGTAACATTTGCAAACATCTCAGGTTTTAGTTCACCCTTTGCATTATCAAACTCTAAGCGCATTTTAATCGTACGCGTTTTGGCCTCCAGATACGGGTAAATAAAACTGACGTTGCCCTTAAATACCTGGCCAGGAATACCAGCAACCTGCATCTCCGCTTGATCGCCTTCACGCACCCAAGGCATATCATCTTCATAAAGGTCAACAATTACCCAAACTTTGGATAAGTCAGCAATCTTATAAAGCTCTGTATCTGGCGTAATACGACTACCATCTCGCGCCCCTATTGCCATGATAATACCATCAAATGGCGAATGAATATGTAACCCTTTCATCACTTTACGCTCTTGATTGAGCTGTTTGATTTGATGTGCTGGAACATCCAATAGCTCCAGCCGTTCCAAAGAAGACTGCAGTAAACTTTCCGCACCAGACCGCACATCAGCAAAAGGACTATCTTTAAGCATATCTGCATTATTCAGTGCCAACAAATACTCTTCTTGTGTCGCCACCAGTTGCGGCGAATAAATCGACATTAACATCGTGCCTTTTTTGACACGCTGCCCTGTTTTATCGATGAACATTTTCTCAACCCAGCCCGCATATTTTGGGTGTAAGCGCGCAACACGTTCTTCATCTAAAGCAACACGACCCACCGTCCGAATATGTCGTGATAAGGTTTGACGTTTAACCAGTGCAGTACGCACCCCCATATTTTGCACCACTGTTGCATTGATGCTTACGCTCCCTACAGGCGAATCCATTGCTACTCCGCCATCAGCGTACACAGGAATGTAATCCATCCCCATTTCATCTTGCGTAAACACCGGCGAAGTAATCGCTGGGTTCATAGGGTTACGATAAAACAATACTTTTTTTGGCTCTTGTTTTACCGAAGCTTCATGGTGATTGGATGATGGTGACAGCAAATAACCGCCCACCAGCCCCAAAGCCAACATGAGCATACTGAGTATCCATATTTTTTTATTCATGGGTGACATCCTTTCCTACAGCTGCTTTTAGGCGCGCCAAAGCTTGATTTGCTTGTGTAATCGCCTGCCAATACTGTGTTTCATAATTATAAAGCGTGACCTGCACCCGCACCAAATTCAGGAAATCAACTTTATTTACCTGATAAGCAGCAAGCATAGATGCCACCGTTTGTTTTGCTTGTGGAATAATGCCTGAGCGAAACAAAGCAGCTTGCGACTTTGCTTGTTCGTAAGCTGAAAAAGCTTGTGAAATTTCTAACATCACTTTGTTTCTAATATCTTGGTATTGAAAGTCTTCCCGCATCAATTCAGCTTGTCGCTGTTGCTGTTGTCCATCTTGTTTGTCCCCTGTAAAAAAGGGTAAACTCATGCTTAGCGTCACGCTGGCTAAATCTGCACGATTGATATTGGTCGTGGGATTTTTTGCTCGAAACCCATAACTTACCCCCAATTTAAAATCGGGATAATTCTCTTTTTCGGCTAATGAAACGCGCGATTGTGCAGCATTTATCATATATTTTTGCTTAGCAAGGCTTGGACGCGATACCAGTGCTAACGCTACCAACTCAGCCTCGGTAAACAGAGCAGGTAAATTTTCTTTCCCTAATAGCGGTAGTGTAATCAGCTGATTCACAGGCCGATTAAGCAACGTATTTAACGTCGCCACCTCTTGTTTGCGCACAGCATCAAGTTGAAGCCGCATATCCAGCAACTTAGATAGTTCAAGCTGCGCCAATAGCACATCTTGTTGTAACCCCTTGCCTACTTTATATTTACTTTCTGCTATGCGTATAAGTTGGCGCATCAACTGCTGATTATGCAGCACCGCCTCAAGGGCATGATCAACGTAAAACAACCGCCACCAACTTCTCTTAACTTGACTAACTAAGCGCAAAGAAAACTCATGCACACCTTCAGCCTCTGCTTTGGCTAAATCATAATCTGAACTTGCCCTTAAATCGCGTTTACCTGGAAAAGGAATGGCTTGGCTAAGACCAAGCTGAAACTGAGTCATATCTTCTTGGTTAAGAGCAAATGAGTCGCTGGGTAAATTGAGCAGCCCCAAAGACAACACAGGGTTCGGCAGGCTACTTGATTGCTTAGCTTTAAAACTTAAAGCTTCAGCGCCCTGCTTTTGTGCCAACAATGCTCGGTTTTGTTGAACAAGTGCTATTGCTTGTACTAAACTAAGGTTTGCCTCTTCAGCCCAAAGCTGATTTGAAAGTGTTAATGTCGCGCATACCAAAAGAAAAAACGACTTTAAAAGAAAGGATTTCATCCCAACCTCCTGCTAAATTTTCAAGCCGCAAAAGCAGCTCAACCACAGCTAAAAAGCTCTGGCTTCGGCAAAAGGTTAAATCAAACGCGAAAGCGCTGGTTTAGATCAAAGGAGAAAAGCGAGGTTCGTAAGGGGGGAGATAGATTGCTAAAATCCGCAACATTGATGGCCTGTGTAGGCAACAGTAATGACACAAAAACGAAAATTACGCTCCCATGATCCATTGTTGTTGCAAGCTTATCGGCAGCAAAGCTTAAATCGGGAAGGTCACAATGGACACACACATGGGAAACAGTTTTTTTATCATTCATACCGCTTTCATGGCTTGATAACATCTCTGATTTCATCGTTGTCGCCATACAATGAGGCTTCGCAACATTTTGCTGAGTAGCACCTGAAACATGCGCTGCTGATGCAGTCGATATGCAAAACCCTGCCGCAATAATTTGCAGCATAAACACAGAAAGCACATATGCAGCAACACGCTGGCTGAATCGTTTTTTCCATGTCAAAAGATTGATTGCACCAAAATTCATGGGCAAATTCTAGTCTTGCCATTGGAGACAAGTCAAGGCAGAGCTATATTTTTATTCTCTTTCAGCGTATATTGCGCCCTTACTTTCACATGGTTTTGAATAGGATGAGGTGATACAATATTATGATTTCTTTGATCTGGGCAATGGATCAGCAGCGACTCATTGGCGCGGATAACCAAATGCCTTGGCATTTACCCGCGGATATGGCTTGGTTTCGTGAACATACCCTAGGCAAAAGCGTCTTAATGGGGCGGAAAACTTATGACTCCATTGGCAAGCCTTTGCCCAAAAGACGAAATATCATCCTCTCTCGCCAAGCCAACTTAAACATTGAAGGTTGCGATGTCGCCCATCACTTGGATGATATTGTGCCTCAATTTGAAGACGATGAATTAATGGTAATGGGAGGCTCAGAAATTTATACTTTAGCCCTTCCTTTTGCCCAGCGTTTGTATTGCACCAATATCCAGCATACATTTCATGGTGATGCTTGGTTTCCTCCGCTGGATTTAACGTCTTGGCACTTAACGCATCAAGAACAACATCAAGCAGACGAAAAAAATGCATATGATTATCGTTTTGAAATTTACGAACGTAGCGGGCAAGTTTCATGAAAAAAATATTTTTCCTATGTCTGTTTATTTGCACAACAAACAGCTCCCTCGCAATCTCCGCAGATGCATTAAGCCAAGCCAAAGAAGACATGCATTTGAACCGTTATCAAGCGGTTTTAAACAACCTACGTGAACTTGTGAACCAAGAACAAGATAACTACGAAGCTTGGTTTTTATTTGGTGTGGCTCATGTGCATGAAGGCCAACACAGCCAAGCCATTGAAGCCTTTCGTCAGGTGATTGCTTTGCGGCCAGAGCTTGCAGAACCCCACAATAATTTAGCCGCTGTTTATAGTGATCTTGGCGATACCAAGGCCGCAGTCCGCGAGCTGGAAGTCGCCTTAGAAAAACGCCCGAATTATATTGTTGCTGAGGAGAATCTCGCTGATTTATATATCAAGTTAGCCTTACAACACTATCGCAACACGCTTAAACAATCAGCCAATCCCATCATAGAAGAGCGTTATGCCCGCTTAATTCAAGTGCGAAACCCTATGGAGATAGGTTCGCATACTGCAAGTCCTTCTGTGGAAGCTGCACACATGGAATCAACAGCACTTGCGCCAAAACCAGTAAATGCTGAGCCAAGCATACCTCAACCCAAACACATTCCCTCTGAGCTTGAACCTACTCACGAGGCTATTGAGCCAACGCCACATGCACCATCTAAACCCATCATCACACAAGACAAACCCACCAATGCGGAACCAGTAACACCTACAATAGTCATACATCAAGAGCAATCCATTACTGGTGTCTTAGATGCTTTAGAAATATGGCGAAAAGCATGGTCCGCACAAAATATTAACGCTTACTTTTCAGCCTATGCCGATGATTATAAACCTGAAAAACGTTTTGGTTCCATTGATGCGTGGAAAGCATACAAAACGCGTGTCACAGCAAACAAGAAGTTTATCCAAGTGAATTTTGAACAGGTCGAAGTCAACATGCATGATGATAAGCGTGCAACAGTCATGTTCTTACAGCGTTTCCGCTCAAACAGCTATAACGGTGACGACTTAAAAAGAATCACCCTGAAGTATACGGCCGCAGGTTGGAAAATCGTCTCTGAGGCATCCGTCCAATGAAGCCCTTCACCTTATTCTTCCTTCTTTTCCTCGCAAGCCCATCATGGGCGACCGACTTAACATCCAAAAATGTGTTAACTGAACGTATTTGGCAGGAACTAGAAAGTAAAAGTGAAAACCTTGGTGTCCAAGAGCGTCGTATTTTAGGTGCAACATTGGCTCTAGAGCAAAATAATCACCAAAAAGCATTGACCATGCTCAACCAACCTGAAGCCAACAATGACCCGCTTGCAAGTCTGCTTAAAGCCGAAGCTTACCGCAGGGCAGCACTAGAAGCCGTTACTTCAGCAGGCAATTATGCCAAACACCAAGAGCTATCCGAACAAAAATTTGCCGCTATTGATTTAAGCAGCGACCTAAGCGAGGCAACTGTTCGCCTGCAAGCCTTTGCTGATAAAGTGGACGGTACATCAGGGTACCCACTTGATTTATTGCTACTGAACCAAGACATTGAAAGCGTGTTTATGGTTGATAAAATTCGTTCGCGTTTGTTTGTCTATGTCCGTGCGTCAAATGGAAATTTCACACGTGTTGCCGATGAATATGTTGTTACCGGTGCTAAAACAGGTGATAAAAAGAACCGTGGTGATGCGCGTACTCCCAATGGTATTTACCGCTTCACAAGCATCCGCCATGACAAAAATTTACAGCTCCGTTATGGGCCAGTGGTTTTTCCTATTGATTACCCTAACGCGCTTGATCGTTTACATGGAAAAACAGGTGATGGCATTTGGATGCATGGCTACCCTCAAGATGTAAAACGCAGACCGCCACAAGATACCCGTGGTTGCTTTGCCTTACCCAATACAAATTTAAAAAAAATGGAGCCCTTTGTTGTCCCTGGCAAAAGCTGGGTCATTATTGGTGAAAACTTTGAATTTGGTGTCCCAACAAAACGCGATGCCTTGCTTGATTCCGTGCAAAAAACCGTTGGAACATGGGTTTCAGATTGGAAATCTTTAGACACGAACGCCTATTTATCCCACTACCATGAAAATTTTCGCTCAGGGAAATACAATCTAAAACGCTGGAAAGACTATAAACAACGTGTGAATGCAAATAAAAAATTTATCCATGTTGAGCTATCCAATATGAGCCTTTTACATGCCCCCTCTCTTTCCCAAGAAGGTGAAGTGGTGGTTGCTGAGTTCATACAAGGTTATGCATCCAATAACTATAGCGATTCTGGTCGCAAACGTTTATATCTCGCAAGAAAAAATGCCCAAGCACCGTGGAAAATTCTGATTGAGGAGAGTTTAGAGCCATGAGCAAAAAAACTACTTCTAATCTAGAAAAAAAAGTCGATAACACCTTAGATTTTAATGAGCGCCGCATGCAAGCCCTGTCCAAAGAAAATGGGCAACTTAGAGATTATGTTGCCACAATGATGAGTCGACTACGTGACAACGATCAGTTGTTTACACGTCTTTTTGAGCTTGAAGCCAATGTTTTAGCCGCTGGTGACCCTGAAGACATGTGTTTCACCCTGCTGCGTGAGCTACGCAGTCAATTTTCTTTAGATATGGTGCGTTTTTGGTTTGATCGCGACAGCATTGTTGGTTCATGCCGCATGAATGCCCTATCCGAACATGATTTGGTATGGATTGAAAGCAATGAAATTCAAAAAATGGGCTTAACACGGCGTGACGTTTGGCTATTACAAATGGACAATGGTGATTTCCCTTGGTTAACTGAGCAGGATAAAAGCTTAAGCTCTCTTGCCCTTTTACGTTTGGGTTCCAAAGCGAACCCTTTTGGCGTTTTGGCGCTGGGCTCAATAGATAAAGAGCGTTTCACAGCAGGCCAAAGCACCGATTTTTTGCAACATTTAGCTCAAGTCATTGGACTAAGCCTAGAACACGCTATTTCCCGCGAGCGCCTCGCCCGTTTAGCGATTACAGATACACTTACTGGCACGCATAATCGACGTTTCCTTCAACCCTATAGCCATCAACCACTTTCGAGTTGGTTTGGTAAAGGTGTGATGGTTAGTTCACTGTATTTTGATATGGATGATTTTAAAGCTTTAAATGACCGACTTGGCCATGCCGCTGGTGATGATGCTTTGAATGAGCTTTGCCATTGCATTCGCAAATTTGTGCGCGCTCAAGATCCTATCATTCGCATGGGTGGCGATGAATTCACCTTGCTTCTGCCAAGCTGTAACGCAGAGAAAGCTACACGCATCGCTCAGAATATCTTAAAAGATATCAATGCATTAACATGCCATGGCGAACATTTAAGTGCCAGTATTGGTCTAGCCATTTCTTCTCCAGAGCAAGATTTAACCTTAAACATACTCATCAAAAAAGCCGACAAAGCCATGTATATTGCCAAAGCTTTGGGTGGCAATCGCTTGGAATCCGCGCAACATCATGCAGAAGAAGCCAAACCCGCAAAAGCCAAATCTACGGAGTAAGCTCTGCACTTTCTTGCCTTAATCAAAGCTTACATTGATGAGTTAACACAAATTCGTTTGGCGTCCCCACACACTGTGAGCAACTACCAACGTGATATACAACATTTTTTAACGTTTTACGCACAAGTAAAAAAAAATAAAAGCCCTGGCACTTTATCTGCCCAAGATGTGAACCGTGAAATGATTCAAGACTGGCTTGTGGCAGGACATGCAAAAGGGCTTGCACCTGCAACATTAGCGCGTCGTTTATCTTCACTCAAAAGCTTATTTGCCTTTGCCCTTCGCCAAAAATATTTCACTGAAAACCCTGCCGCAGGCATTCGCGCACCCAAGCTTGGCAAGCGTCTACCCAAAACTTTACCGCCACAGCAAACACAACAGTTATTAAACCATACCGGGCGCAAGGCCGATGAGCGTGAGCTGGCGTTGTTGGCGTTTCTTTATGGTTGCGGTTTGCGTGTATCTGAAGTGGTTGGGGTAAATCTTAGCGACTTGTCACTTCATGCGAATCATCAGGTTGGTGAAGTGCGTGTGGTGGGTAAGGGCAACAAAGAGCGCGTGGTGCCTTTACCAACATTGGCAGTAGAATTGGTGCAAAGCTGGATTCAAATACGTCCTCAGCTTTTGCCGCGAGATGAGGCATTATTTTTAAACAAATTTGGCAACCGTTTAAGTGTCCGCGCTGTGCAACGTATGCTAAAAAGTAGAGCTTTAGAAACTGGTGCTGATGCCAGTATCACCCCGCATCGCCTGCGTCATTCTTTTGCTACCGATATGTTGGCTGGTGGCGCAAATCTACGCACCATTCAGCAGTTTTTAGGCCATGCTTCATTATCAACCACCGAACATTATACCCACGTCACCCTGCCCCAATTACAACAAACATATACCGACACACATCCCAGAGCCAAAGCCGAATCCAGGTTTAAAGTCAAAGCAAAAGTGAAAAAACATGAATCGTAAAACGTATCAAGTCAGAATCAGCGCGCTAAATATTTTACAGCACGTGCTTTTCAAAAAACACAAAGCCAAAGCAAGCATTGAACACATATTATCCCAACAACCTTGGGAGCCACGTGATATGGGGCTATTGCGCGAAATGGTGTATGGCGTTTTGCGTTTTCATTATGCACTAGAAGCCGATGTCAGCCGTTTTATCAAAGACAAACCCGATGACTTCACCCGCCTTGCTCTGTTACTCGGTGCTTATCAGCTGCGCCACATGCGTATCCCAACCCATGCAGCCGTGGGTGAGACAGTATCAGCAATCAAACCCTATGCCCCACAGGCTGCTGGTTTTGTTAACGCAGTGTTGCGACAAGTCGCGACACAAGAGCCACCCTTAAAACTCAAGCCTTCCCAGCGCGCCGAGCTGCCCAATTGGATGTACAAATTATGGCGTAATGCCTTTGGCGCTGAAACGGTGTCCGCATTTATGTCGCACTGTAAACATACGCCTGATTTATGTTTGGCTATTCTGTCCAATCGCGAACAATGGTTAGAAACAGCCCATGCTGCTGGCATTGAAGCGCGTTTAGGTGAGTTCTCACCTTTTGCCGTGTTATTAAGCTCTAAGCAACGTATTACAGAGCTTCCTGGCTTTGAAGCTGGTGAATTTATTGTGATGGATCAAGCAGCACAAGCTGCAACTATGGCTGTGGCCTTAGGACATAACACGGAGCATCAAAGCGAACATAAATCAGCGTTCATTTTAGATTTATGTGCTGCGCCCGGTGGCAAAACGGCTTTGATTGCATCGCGTTTTCCTGCTGCAAAAGTTGTGGCTGTAGAGTTAAACACCCGCCGAATTCCAAGGTTGCAAGAGAATTTAAAACGTCTGGCCTGTGATAATGTCACGATATTGCAGGCAGATTGCGCAGCCCTTCCTTATGCGAATAACAGTGTGGATGCAATCATGCTTGATGCACCATGTTCTGCTTCAGGCACACTTCGTCGTCATCCTGATGCTAAGTTTTTGCATCAGGAAGCTGATGTCTCTGCCGCAGCAGCATTACAAAACCTATTGTTAAAAGAAGCGCTTAGAGTCCTCAAACCTAGTGGTAGGTTGGTGTATGCAGTTTGCTCTATTCATCCTGCTGAAAATGAAGAGGTTATCGCCAACGTTGAAGGTGTATTAAATACAACCCGCCTATTGCCAAGTGCTGAGCATGATGGTTTCTTTTATGCTCAAATTCAGAAACCACAAAATAAGGAATAGCCATGAACATTGTTAGTTGGAATGTAAACTCATTAAATGTGCGCCTGCCTCATGTTTTAGACTATTTGGCTGAGCACAAACCTGATGTGGTGGCGCTGCAAGAAACCAAAATGACTGACCATAAATTTCCAGCCCAAGCCATTCGTGATGCGGGTTATGAGGTCTCATTTTCTGGCCAACCTACCTACAATGGCGTTGCCATCATCAGCAAATTTGCCATTGAAGATGTGGATTTAAATATCCCTGATTTGGATGACCCACAAAAACGTGTCATTGCCGCCACCATCAACGGTGTGCGTATCATTGATGTGTATATCCCCAATGGCCAAGAAGTTGGCTCAGAAAAATATGCTTATAAAATGCAATGGCTTACTGCCTTAACCCATTATCTCAAATCTGAAATCGCTGCACATTCAAAACTTGTGCTGCTCGGCGACTACAATATCGCCCCTGCCGACATTGATGTGCATGATGCCTCGCGTTGGGAGGGAAAAATTCTCTGTTCAGATCAAGAACGCGCTCACTTTCAAGCGCTTTTGGGGCTCGGCTTACGCGATAGTTTGCGCGAACTTCATCCCGAAGAGCCCATGTTAAGCTGGTGGGATTATCGCGCCAATGCTTTTCGCCGTAAATGGGGTATGCGTATTGATCATTTATTGGTTAGCCAAGATATACAACTCATTGATGGTGGCATTCACACCGAGGAACGCGCTAAAGAGCGCCCTTCCGACCATGCACCAGCATGGATAACAACCCAAGATTAGGATACATCACATGTTAAAATGCCTTGAAATAGAAACAGCACCAAACCCCATCGCCAGCATTATTTGGCTGCATGGCTTAGGCGCGGATGGTTACGATTTTGAACCCATCGTGCCTGAGCTTAATTTGCCCGCATCATTGGCTGTGCGTTTTATCTTTCCCCATGCGCCGCAAATGCCTGTCACTGTCAACGGCGGGTTTATGATGCCTGCGTGGTACGACATCAAAGCGAATAATATCGAAGGCAGGCAAGATAAAGCTGGCATTGCAGCCTCTAACACTGCCATTCAAGCCCTTATCAACCGTGAAAAAGAGCGCGGCATCAATGCAGACCACATCATCCTTGCTGGGTTTTCACAAGGTGGTGCTATGGCATTGTATGTTGGCACTCATCAACAAGAAGCCCTTGCAGGTATTTTGGCTTTATCGTGTTACACCCTGTTGCCAGACGATGCGCCAAGCCAAGTTGCAAAAGCAACCCCCATCCTACAAATGCACGGTACGCAAGATGAAATCGTGCCCATTGTTTTAGGCCAAGCCAGTCAGACATTCCTTAGCCAACATGGTTTTGATGTAAGCTATCAAACCTATACCATGGCACACAGCCTTTGCCCGCCGCAAATCAAAGCTATTGGTCAATGGCTTACAGCCCATTTAAATGAAAGTTGACGTCATCACTGATAGGTTTAACATTGTTTTATCAAATAGGGGTAATATCTATGCTAAAAACATCTAATTTTTTAATTCTTGCAGGTATTCTAACCTTAACTGCTTCATGTTCATCCAAGCATGACCCTGAAGAATCAAAAGGTATGCTTTTCAAATCAACTGAAGTGCTTGTCCGCCAATGCCCTGATATCAACAATATGGAACTGAACGCTTTATTCAAAGAGCACGACGTTGAAATCAAAAAACAAATTTCGCCACATTTGTATGTTGTCACCTGGTCTGATGACGACAGAAAAGCAGATGAAGTGGTGCAAGAACTCAAAAATACGCACAAATTATGCGGCGTTGATAAAAAGTTAGACGAATAAACGCCAAGAGCTTTTTGCCCGTTTAACTTCTAATCTCAAAGTGTGTTGAGGTGGCTCTTGCTTGGGTTTCTTCGATTTGCATCTCCTCAACACACACCGCCGATACATTAGCAGATGGTGGCCCACGTTTCAGCCAAGCTAACATCGCTTGTGTCTGATGCGCTTCGCCACAAATGAAAACTTCAACACTACCACCTACGCAATTACGCACCCAACCCGTAATGCCAAGGCGAATCGCTTCGCGTTCAGTGTAATAACGAAATCCAACACCTTGCACACGCCCCTGAATCTTAACTTTAAAGTTATGCATTAGCTGCCCAAAAATGCGTTCAAACCGACATCACCCAGCGTTTAAGCGATGCTGCATCCATCGCGCCAGCTTGGCGGGTAAGTTCGCGCCCATTCTTGAAAATTGCTAATGTAGGAATGCTGCGAATGACAAATCTTGCCGCAAGCTCTTGTTCGTCTTCCGTATTCACCTTCACAAAACGTGCTGTAGTAGCAAGCTCTTTCGCCACTTTTTCAAACGCTGGTGCCATCATTTTACATGGCCCACACCAAGGTGCCCAGAAATCAACCACCACAGGCAAATCATTGTTCACCACATATGTATCAAAATCTGTCTGATGCAAAGGTTTAACCTCACCATTTAAAAGCAGCTTTTTACACCGCGCACAGTTGGCAACCGAACCCAGCTTATCTTTGGCTAATCGATTCACCCCTGCACAAGCATTACAAACGATATGAATATTTTCACTCACGGCAGACTCCATTTAAAGCATACTGACTCATTATATGTGGTTTGAACCTCAATTTTCAGCTGTCGAAGAAGAATACCATAGGAAATCAACCTAACCGAGCTTCACCCTTACTATTATAAAACTAGTCCCCTAACATTTTAAAGCGGTCAACCATCCATTGATTATTCCTTGACTGAACATTATGACTTATTTCAGTTATATTGGTTTCCTTAGCAATCATATTAACAAGGTTAAATGTATGCTCTAAAAGATATGACACGAAATTATACGGCTCAACTAAGTAATCAACTTGAGGGCCTTGTTCAAACCCATTTACCGTCAGTTGGCGAGGTTTATGTTCAAAAAGCCCCTCCTTTTCAGTGCAATCTAAAATTTTCCCATACTTCCACTCTTCCTTGCCAGCTTCTATTGATAGAATAATATGCAGCCCATTAGAAAAGCCCATTTTATCTTGAGCTGTATGCCCTGAACCATGGATTGTATTTCTTAAACAATGTAGAAGTTCAATCAACGCATTATTCTTTTTGCCAGTTATTAGTTGATGTAATGAAGGTGCTTTCTTTTCTAATTTCGATAGGAATGGCTTCTTACTCTCGTTAAATCCTGCGCCCCTTGGGCTGTTTCCTTCTATGTTAAATATCTCGAATGCAATTCTTGCTTGTGCATCTAAAATACCTGTTACTAACAACGAAAAATAGTTAAAATGATATAAAACCACCTCATAATCATTATCACCATAAAATTGTTTTCCTAGCTCATCTCTAATTTGCAATAAAGTATAGCATCTATCTAAGACACTTCTTGAAAGTGTAGTTAAAGAATCTTTTAAGTTCCCTAGATTTGGTCCCTTTTTTAAATGTTGCCTTACATTTGGTAACTTAGAACGCATAAGAAACCAATAAAATTCCTTTTTATCTGAAATTGCCCGTCCCTTTTCATACCAATAAGTCCAGTCATCTCTGCTTCTCAAAAATAGGCCAATAATTTTAAGAGCTTCCGATGGCTTCCTAATATTAGAATATGAAAAGCTGGTACCTTCCGACAGTAGCCCTTTAGAAGATGTAATAAAAATATCTTGATTACGGCTTCTATGCGCTTCTAACTCAAGATACTCCTGATAATTCTCATGATTTTCATCGTAAATATGTACAGCATTTTTAAATACTTGCTGTTTCTCAAGAGAACTCTTTGTCCAACCTCCATCTTCATGGTCGATATGTAAGTCCACCCAACCTTCTTCATTTGAGTCCTTTAATTGAATATGCGGAAAACACCCTGGCTCAAACTGAAGAACCTTTAAATTTGAAAGCTTGCCTAACTCTTGAATCACATCCAAAGCAGACTTTTCTTCTTCAGAAAGCCCTTCTAATCCTCTATTATGAATAGTAAGTCTTAAGGGTCTTTCCTCACTTCTTTTAAAAGGTGAATCATCACCCCAGTGAAATTGAGGTATCTTGAATTCCTTGCTCATATAAAATCTTCCCCCCCTCAATAGTTTAGAAACTAAAATAACTTGTTTAGGAAGTTATGATAAATAATAATCAGCAATACTTTTTCCTAAGGAAAAATAACCAAAACAAAATCAAACCAAGACCAACATAATCCATTTGCGCGGCAAAGGTTTGTTGTCTTTTTTTATAGCCTAGAAAGACTGTCTCAATTTCTGATGTCCGAATAATGGTTTTTCCCGCTGCCTCTACACCCCAAATTTGATGGTTGGCTGCTACATCCATAATGATTTCTTTATTTTGAAATGGTTTCAAGCGTTCTTCCCAGCTCTGCAAACCATAATTCAAATAACCATACTTCAAGCCTTCGCCTTTGCTATAAACCACCACATCCACCACAGACGGAGCTTTGTTTGGCTGATGAAAGGTTAAACGCTGCAACCTGCCCGATACTTGCCTTAACTGTTCAGATGAGGGTGCTAGCAAACCTTGATTGCCTTTCCATGAAGATGAAATGCCTAAAAACAACAAACCTATGCCACAAACCAGCACCACCCATGACAAAAGGCTGCCCAAACTGATTGGTGTGATGTCTTGTGTCGTGTTTGCCATCTAAGTCTCTTCCATTCTAAACTTCCATCACGTTAAGCTTCTGTGCCACCAATCGTGAGTTCATCAATGCGAATCGTTGGCAGCCCAACACCCACAGGCACCGATTGCCCCGCTTTGCCGCAGGTGCCAACACCTGGATCTAGCTCCAAATCATTGCCAATCATCGAGACTTTTTTCAACACTTCATGCCCTGAACCAATCAGCGTAACCCCTTTGACGGGATGTTGGATTTGACCATTTTTAACGCGATAGGCTTCTGAGGTGGTAAACACAAATTTTCCTGAAGTGATGTCCACTTGCCCACCACCAAAGTTGACTGCATAAATGCCATCATCCAATGAGGCTAAAATATCATCAGGTTTATCTTGGCCTGCCAACATAAAGGTGTTGGTCATGCGTGGCAGTACAGGGTCGGCATAGGATTCGCGGCGACCATTACCTGTGGGCGCAACACCCATCAAACGGGCGTTTTGTTTGTCTTGGAGATAACCCACCAACACCCCATCTTCAATCAAAGTCGTGCATTGGGTAGCTGTGCCTTCGTCATCTACATTGAGTGAACCACGGCGCTCAGCAATGCTGCCATCATCCACAACTGTCACCCCTTTAGAGGCAATTTGTTTACCCAGTATGCCAGCAAAGACTGACGTGCCTTTGCGATTAAAATCGCCTTCAAGCCCATGACCAATCGCTTCATGCAATAATATCCCTGGCCAACCTGGGCCAAGCACCACCGGCATAGCGCCAGCAGGTGCGGCTTCTGCATCAAGGTTTAACAATGCCATACGCACAGCTTCACGGGTGAGCCGCTCTGCCTCACCACTTTCTAAAAGTCGCTGCAAATCAAAACGCCCGCCGCCACCTGCACCGCCCGTTTCGCGTTTGCCATTGGCTTCCACCACTACTGAAATATTAAAGCGCACTAAAGGTCGTTCATCCACAAAGCTCGCGCCATTCATACAAATAATTTGCACTTGCTTAAACGATGAACCCACACTTGCAGATACTTGTTTCACACGGGGGTCAATGCTACGCGCCAAAGCATCAAGTTTTTCCAGAAGCAGTTTTCGGGTTTCCATATTTACTTGCTGCATAGGATTATTGGCTGGATACAAACCATGTTTTAAAGCTTGCGGTCGAATCGCCTGCGGCGCTAAATCTTTACCACTATTGGCAATGGCCCGCGCTGCTTTGGCGGTGTCCATCAATGCCGCGGCATCAAAGCTATCGGTATAGGCATGTCCCGATGCTTCGCCTTGAATCACGCGCGCGCCAATACCTTGCGAAGTGCTGGCCGACACATGTTTTACGCGCCCTTCTTCCAGCGCTAAAGATTCTGAAATACTATGCTGGATATACAAATCCGCATCATCTGCACCAGCAGGTGTCATCTGATGCAACATTTGGCTCAAAGTCGTTTCTGAAATCTGTTGGGAAAGTGATGATGGTAATGTATTCATGGCAACATCGTGGATAATGCTACGGTTTTGGTCAAGTTTAAAACAAAAAAGCGCTGTAATTTTGAAATTACAACGCTTTAAAGCCCAAATCAATTTACTACTAAAAAGAATTAATATGGGTTGCTGTTACACGATTAAACACATCATAGCCAAACACATATAAGCTTGGTTTCCTATTTACAACTGTAGGTGCAGGAACAGTTAATGATTTCGAGGTTGCATTCTGTGCTACCTCAACCTCAACCAACCATGCTGACGCAAACGTTGTAAGGTCTTGTTCTAAGACGCTAACCAACGAAGATTTTGAGCCTACAGGCAAAGACCATGTCGCATTAAGTAAACCAGCAGTAAAACCACTAAACGCTGTCGCAGTGGGGTTAGTGATTGTAATATAAGACGTTGTTTCTGAGGGCTTGATGGGCCGCTTCATCAAGCGTACGATGTTGGTATCAACCAAGACATCATCTACAGTCCCTGTTAATGTTGATGCTTTGTGAACATTCACTTGACCAACCCCTGCCCGAATATTCGTATTTACATTCACATCATTATACCTTTTCAGCGTATAATCTGAACCATCAGGATAATTTAAAGCTGTATAGTCATCAACAATAATTTTATACATTAATGTGTTCTTTCCTGCAGCATTGTTAAAATCATTGAAATCATATTGCACAACAACCGCACCATATGTATCAAGCCCTGGTCCGGTTATCACAAAATAATTATTCGGCGTTATTTGGTTGTTATCATCAAAAATATTCACACTGAAGGTATTAACCACAGTATTACTAGCTTGGTTTAGATGACTTTCAGGTGCAGCCTCTAATCCCCATTGAGTATTATCTCCAGTAAGCTGCCAAGCACTGGTTGCGTTAACTTTCTCAAGATTCATGAGTTTGCCATCCGACGCCCTTATCTGAGCTACTTGAGGATAAGTAGTTTGAAGAGAGACAATTGAAAAATTCTCAAAGTTGGACACTGTGCGCTTAGCATCTGACACATCCACTGGCAATGCTGACGTAAACAAACTAACAACCATAGGGCGAGTTAAACCTTCTAGAAGAAAATTGGCTTTAAAAAAAGGAGTTACTTGAGCTGAGGTTGGTACACCAGCAAAAATCAAATCTCTAAAATTATTCAAAAATGCACTCAAGCTTTGAATTACGGTAGAATCCGCTGTAATCGTACCACTTGTGACTGTACCAAGAGGAATTGGGGTAGTGTCAGCCGAACTGGTTAAATCGTCAGTAATCGTGACCGCAGGATCTAGCAGATAAGTGACTGTTGCTTGATTCGTCGTTGTATTCACTTGCACATCAAGTAAATCAAGTAACCCATCATAGCCAGTGTTATCCGTTGCAAAAGCCGAATTCATAATATCAAAAGTATTAGGAATACCTGCAGCATTTAAAATTGGCTGAAGTCTTTGCGTTAAAACATCCTTAGAAGCCTGTAAATTATTTGCATTTAACAAAGCATAGTTTGGACTCTTAAAAAAGTCTGTACTGTTTTTCCCTGCAGCATTAGCAACAATTAAATCTGTTAGGGGCGTAATATTTACTGTATTACCTACATCTTTTGATGTCGCTGCTGAAACAATGCTGTAAGCATGCCCACCCGATACACCACTTGCATAAAGCACTAGCGGCAAAGTTAATGCGTTTGTATCAACGGAATAATTACCTCCTGCATCAATATCCGCAGTAGCTACTTGACCATTTACGTCTTTAATTGCAACAAAGCCAACCAAAGGAGAGCCTGTTGCAACTACACCAGATATCAAGGTCGCAGGGGGTGCTGGCGGTAAAGAGCCTCCTCCGCCTCCTCCGCCGCCGCATCCTCCAAGCCCTGAAAATGCTATGATTGCTATTACACTCGTCCAATGCTTATTTTTCATAATCCTCTCCTATCCTTAATGGATTATACAAGTATAAATCGGAGAAAAATTGACGTCATCACCCATATGGGTTATATTAAATAATGCTAAAAGGTCATTTATGAACACAAAAGAGTTTAGCCAAGTCGAAGCAATGTCAAAGCTTATTGATTTGATTTACTTAACGTCAAATGAACCTAACAAATGGCCAGAACTTTTGAATTCAATGTCGGGTTACTTGAGCCGTTTTGACTACGATACACCTGCTTTTTTTAATCAAAGTGACATGCTTATTTCTCACCTTCTAAGATCGATTGATTTAGGTCTAAAATTAGATGATCAACACGCGCAAAACATGGTTTCATCTATGATTATCGATCAGCTTCCTTTTGGGGTTATTATTACCAATCGAAAAGGCGAAATACATTCATCCAACGATCACGCAAAGCAAACTATCAAAGATTTGCCATTGCTTACGATTGAAAATAACGTACTTCGTACTCAATCAAAAACCAAAACCACCTTGCTTCACAAATATATCAAAGAAATAGGACGCAACCTAAAAGATGAGCAAGGCATATCTTTACGCTTAACAAATATAACCGATACAAAGAGTGTTTCTGTGTGGGTATCCCAAATAAATTCATACAATATGTCTGATAGCGTAAAAGAAGACTTAATTGCTATTTATATCATATCTTCCTCTGTAAAATCACCAGTAGACCCCGTTATTTTACAACAGTTATATGCTTTAACGCCCGCTGAAGCATTGCTAACCAAAACTATAGCCAATGGCTGCCACAATCTTGTTGACGCTGCAGACAAACTTCAAATCAGCAATCATACTGTACGAAGTCAAATGAAAAGTATTTTTGCAAAGACTGACTGCTCTAGCCAAGTAGAGCTGGTCAAAATGATACTGACTAGCCCTGCATTGCTCGCTAAACCTAAAACATCTCATCCGATTGCCGCAAATAAATCACGCATACAAAATATTCTGATTCATGGTAGAAAATTAAGCTATATGGAGTATGGAAACCCTGATGCTGAACCTTTAATATATTGCCATGCATTAGCCCAGCCTACCCATCAATTATTGCCAGACAAACTATGCCAAGAGACTTCAAAGTTTAGAATCATTGTCCCATTGCGACCTGGGTTTTCAGGTTCTGAATGGCGAAATAAAAAGCCTACATTAGAACAGCATGCTGAAGATATTATGAGCTTAGCTGACCAATTGCATATCCAAAAGTTTAAAGTACTAGGTTACTCAAATGGTGCGCCTTTTGCCTCAGCACTCGCATTTTATTTTCCTCAATCTACTATTTCCCTTCATCTTGTGGCGCCAATTACTCCCCCTGAATTTGATAATTGGTCTGGCTTATCATCTTCTGATAAATACATGCTTAGACTGGGTAAAACATTACCCTTCTCTACACTGAAAATGTTGTCTCACTTTGTTTTACGGAGTATGTCTACTCGGCCTGATGAATTTATTGCACGAGCTTACAGCCATGCCTCGCCATCAGAAAAAAAATTACTTATATCAGAGGATGTCACTGAGTATATTACGTTGTGATTACGCTCCATTTATCCCGACAATACTGCAGCGGTTGTTTATGATTTACTTGTGCGCACAAGAGATTGGGGATTCAAACCAGATCATATCCAAGTACCAACAAATATTTGGCATGCTCAAGACGATAATATTTCAAAACATTCGAGCGCAAAATTATTTTCTGAATCTATCCCCAAAGTGAAATTTCATACTTTTTCTGAAGATGGGCATTACGTCCTTTATTCAAAATTTCAAGAGATTGTCGAAGCTATATAGCCACTTCGTCTGTAGTACGGAGGTCTCGTCAAGTCTCTGTTTCAGTTTATATATACGTTGAACAAAAACACATTCATTCAAAGAGGTTTTGCCATACGATCAAATGCGCCCAGTGTTCAAGCCTATCTGGATGAACTACCTGCTAATAGAGCCGATGATTTTCTCAAATTTCACCAAACCATTCTCGACCATTTACCACAAGACTTTGAGGAACAAATCAGCTATGGCATGTTGGGTTATGTGGTGCCTCACAGTACCTACCCTAATGGTTACCATTATAATCCAAAACAACCATTACCCTTCATAAATCTAGGTCTGCAAAAGAATTTTATTGGTTTCTATCACATGGGCATTTATGCTGACCCTAATTTATTAACGTGGTTTATCCGTGAGCACCCCAAATATTGTAAACTAAAACTAGACATGGGTAAGAGTTACATCCGTTTTAAAAAGACAGAAGTCATTCCTCATCCATTGATTACTGAATTGGTTGGATTACATTATATGAAAATAGTTACCGAAGAACATTATGAATAATTTAATACCATCGCTGTAAGGGGCTTGATATGATCGAAGGAATTTCTACATTTTTTTCAGGTTTCCAAATGCTGCTTAACCAAGCTTCTTTACGCGCTGTGTTATGGCGCATGTTGGGGCTGCTTTTGGTGTTGATGGTGGGCTTGGTGATTGGTGTTTTTTATCTTGCTGATTATTTGAACTCACTTTGGTTGCCGCAAGGCGATGCGTGGTATTGGCAAATTGTGGCGTGGATTGCATGGGCTTTAGCACTGGTCCTGTCTTTGGTGTCGGGCGTGGTGAGTTTTACCGTGCTTGCTTCTGCAGCCGCTGCCCCTTGGCTGGACACCCTTGCCACACGCACAGAAAACATTCTTGGTAAATCTAGCCAGGAAAACAGTGATTCATGGATGATGCAAAGTTTGGCGGCATTGATGAATTCCATCCGTCCTTTGGTTGGTTTATTGCTGTTTGGCATCGTTGCATTGTTATTTTTTTGGGTTCCTCCTGTGGCAACCGTTATTTGGACTTACGCAGGCATCCAATTTTTGAATTTTGAGCTTTTCGATACTCAAGCCAGTCGCGCTGGTTTATCGTTTAAACAGCGCAAAAGTCATTTTGCCGAGAAACGTTTGTTTTGGCTTGGTTTTGGTGGCATTTCCATGTTGTTGATGATAGTACCATTTTTGAATTTGTTTGTTATTCCCGCAGCTGTTGTTGCTCTCGCAAGAAAAGGATAATTCATGCCCGTTTTAATGTTACATGGTCTTTGCAAAGCATTTGGTCATCAAGTGCTACTCAACAATGTTGACTTAAGAATCGCTGCTGGCGCACGCGTAGGACTCATTGGTCGCAATGGTGAGGGTAAGTCCACGCTGTTAAAGGTGATTGCAGGTTTGATGGATGTTGACTCTGGCAAAGTGCAAATCAAAAACGGAGCAAAAGTTGCTTATTTACAACAAGACCCTGCTTTTGATGCTGGGCAAACTGTATTTCAAGTGGTCGCCAACGGTTTAGGTAATGTCGCAAAGCTCTTAGAAGATTATCATGAAGCAACACACGCCCTTGAAACAGATTATTCCGAAAAAGCTCTCAACAAGCTCACTGATTTACAGCATCAATTGGATCATGCCGACGCTTGGAAGTTTCATGCCCGCATTGACACAGCAATCACCAAACTGAACCTCGACCCAGACCGTGATGTGAGTGAGTTATCTGGCGGTTGGTTGCGCCGTGTTGCCTTGGCCCAAGCTGTAGTTGTAGAACCTGACGTTTTATTACTGGATGAGCCAACCAACCACTTGGATATTGCATCGATTGAATGGCTTGAAGATTTTGTCGCCTCTTTCCCTGGTGCCGTTTTATTTATCACCCATGATAGATATTTTCTGGATGCTGTTGCTGAAGAAATTATTGAATTAGACCGTGGAAACTTAACCCACTTCCAAGCCAGTTATGCCGAATATTTAACCAAAAAAGCTGAATTATTGGCTATTGAAGGGCGCGAGTTTAAAAAGTTTGATCGTATGCTTGCCAATGAAGAAAAATGGATTCGCCAAGGCATTCCCGCACGCAGAACCCGCAACGAAGGGCGCGTTCGTGCTTTAGAAGATCTGCGTAAACATCGTTCTGCACGTAAGCTACGTGGGGGTGATGTGAATTTGCGCGTTGCCAGTGGTGTAAAACCAGGAAAACAACTCTTAGAATTGATTGATGTCTCACATTCTTTTGAACACGCCCATATTTTGGAACATTTCAGCCACAAAATTTTGTCGGGGGAACGCATTGGTTTTCTCGGTCCCAACGGCATTGGTAAAACAACCTTATTAAACATTATGCTGGGCAAACTCAAACCTGATTCAGGGCAAGTGAAACATGGCGTACGCCTCGCCCCTGCATTTTTAACTCAAATGCGTGAGTTAGATCCCAAAGCAAAACTCAAGGATGTGCTGGTGCCAGATGGCGGTAATTTTGTACATATTGGCGGTGTGGAACCACGTCATATTGTAAGTTATATGCAAGATTTCCTCTTTGATAGTGAGTTGTTAAACGCACCTGTTGCCTCATTATCTGGTGGTGAACGTGGTCGCTTATTGTTGGCGAAAATGCTGCTCGAACCTGCCAATTTATTGGTGCTTGATGAGCCTACCAATGATTTGGATATTGGCACACTCGCGGTACTTGAAGAAGCCATTGCCAAATATAAAGGCACAGTAATTGTCGTTAGTCATGATCGTGCCTTTATGGACAGGGTGGTAAGCAAGGTTTTTGCTTTTGAAGGTAATGGCAAGGTGGATGCAATTGAAGGTGGTTACTCAGACTATCTAGCGTGGAAAGAAGGCGCTCTGTTGCGTGAACAAGCAAAAAAAGCCGCTGAAAAATCAGCAGGAAAATCAATCATCGAAGTAAGCCAAACAACTGCGCCCAAAGTTGCCCATAAACTTGCTTATAAAGAACAGAAAGAGCTTGATGAATTACCTGCCCTGCTTGAACAAGCCGAAGCTGAAAAAGAAGACATTGAAGCTCGCTTCTTTGATGCAGATTATTTCAACAAAGACCCAGACAACTTCCAAAAAGACCAAAAACGACTGGCTGAACTCACAAAAACATTAAGCAATGCTTATCAACGCTGGGAAGCATTAGAAGCCAAACAAGAAGGCTTTTAAAACAAAGTTTCATTGCTGCATAAAAAAAGCTCCCACCCGAGGGCAGGAGCTTCATTTTCATAAGTTTACTGGTTAAAAACTTATTGTTTTGGCATACCTTTGTAATGAATATAACCCACGCCACCAGCACGATTTCGCTCTTGGGCAAAGTTTGGATTGGCAGCTTCAACAGCAGCAATAAGAGCTGCTGGTGGAGCACCCACACCGCCATCGCCAGGATGTTGGTAGTTTGCACCAATATAACTAAATCCATTGATGTTATCGACAGCCATCAAACCTGTCGCTTCTGCACCCATTGGGTTTGAAAGAATGCGAGAAAGTTTTCTGGTATCAATATTAAATGCCCAGATGAAATTGTTCACATGGCAATTACTATCTTCGCCAATAAACAATGTCCTTGATGCTGCTGAATACTTCAAATTATCCGGGTTAGCCACACGAGCCACAGCACAGCGATTACCTTGTGCATCAGGTGTACCTTTGCCAGCAACATAAGGAAGATTATCGCTGCCCACCAATTCAGGTACTGCAGCCAAGCTAGTACCTACCCAAGCACTATTAATTGCACCACCAACACTATCAAGCTGGTTCGCTGCCATGCTTAATTCATAAGTTGCACCTGCATCCATATGCCCAAATTGAATATCACCAGCTAACGTCATGCTTTTATATTGATACGAAATGGCAATATAAGCCTTTTTATCAGCTTCATTCAAAGCAACACCTTCCATTTTTGTGAATTCACTCGTAGCACCAATATAAGCAGCATAACGATGCGTTTCTAAGAATGCTGCAGCTTGCGCCATACCTGGTTTAAGACGAAGCCATTCTGCTTTGCCTTTGCTTGCAGGGTGGTAATAGTTAAACACTCTTTTATAACCACTGGCTGGAGCCATGATTACCGCAGGTGCCATGCCTGGCGTAACTTCTGCATAAGCATCAAAAATTTGATTAAAGGTGATACCACCCGTCACCATACCTTTGATAGTTGCATCCGTTGCATGCCCCATTTTCACCCATGACAACGTGACTGCACCATAAGGATCATTAATTGGGCTAGTTTGTGTCACTTTTGCAGCATACAAAGTCACCGCTGAAAGATCTCCAGATGTATCAGCCACGCCCATAAACAAGCTGGTGCTTGATCCATCATCACCAGAATAATAAGTGCGCTCATCTGGCATCATTTTAATCAATTCACGTGCCCAACGACCTGTTGCATAGTGTTTTTTCGTTGCTGCAACACCAGCTTGGTCGACGGTTGTTTCAGTCACGTAACCATAATCGTAAGGACGTGGTGCAGTCGCTTTAAATTTGTTTTTAAATGCGGCAACAAGATTTGCATTTGAAAAACTTAAAGGTACTGCAGCATTTGCAGCATTCATATCCCAATTCCATTGATCTGGCTCGTATTCTTCAGAGCCGATAAAAGTGTTCCACGGTGATTTAGAAGCAGCACACGGAATCCACAAACCTTTTTCCGCAGAAAACGCCATTTTATCAAAACGTTTCATCGTCAACATACCCGTTGTTAAATCTTGGCTCAATACACTGTTACCAATAAACATAGGGTTTTTACCGTATTGGCTTGCACGATTACCATCCCATGTCACATATTCAAAATGTGTTAAATAAGATAAATCTGCTGTTGTAGCAGAGCTAGGCGAACCTGCAATTTGAATCAACGCACTACCATCTGGTGTATCTGCAACAAATTGATCTTTATTTGCCACCAACAAGCCTGCAGCCACAGCTTTTGTGGTCACTGCTAAGTAGTGTGGATTATTCATCGCATAAGGATCAAGCACTGGAGCACCATTGGCATCAATAATACCACCATAATACTCGCCCGCATGTGCACCTGTTGGAATCACATCGTCACTTTTAAACAAACTTTGATGTTCAAGTGGGTATGTTGAAGTTGTATTATCACTAAATGTTACTGTTGCCTGAGACGTGGTGTACGGAACAGACATATGATATGCAGCATATGGATCGCCTGCTGCATATAAATCGGTTGGTGCCGCAGTTGATGAAAAAGCAACGCTTTTAACGGTCGGGGGTATGGCAGGTGTAGCCGCTGTTGGATTTGTATTATTGTTAGAACACGCCGTTAACCAAACGCTTATACAAAGTATTATAAATTTTTTCATGATATATATCTCCTAGGCAATTGCCTGTTGGAGAACTTCGATTTTCCTTATGACACCCACGTGATAATGAAGAGACATTTTCAAGACAGTATGAAGACAACTTAGTGATACGCTGATATAACAGTAACTTAGTACTCTAAACAAGTAAAAACGCATATCCCACAATTATTTATCAACCGTTTTTCTATTACACCTTTAAAAAATAATAGTTGAAACCAGTAGGTTGTTTACGTACGTTCAGCCTTCATTATGGGATATAAAAATGACTATTCTTGACCTTTTCATTTTATTAAATGTAGACCAAAAATTCTTTAAAAAAAACACAACCATTGGACACTAAACCTTGAAGATTCAGACTGGGAAACACATCGCAGCCGTAGATATGGGCACCAATTCATTTCATATGATTATTGGCGTCGCCGAAGCTCATGGCGCTTTTCGCGTTGTAGATCGCATGAAACACTGGGTTCGTTTAGGTGATGGTGTTGATAGCCGTGGCCGTTTGGATGATGCCGCAATCAATCGTATGATTGAAAGCCTTGGTTTTTTCAAAACTTTAGCCCAAAGTTATGATGCTCACATTCATTGTATTGCCACCTCAGCCATGCGCGATGCGCCCAACCGAAATCTGATCGCAAAACGCATTCGTAAAGAGTTAGATTTGGTCGTCGAAACCGTAAGCGGTGAAGAGGAAGCTCGCCTTGTTTTTCAAGGTGTTCGCTCTGAAGGCTATATTAACGAACAAGCTTCACACATCATTGATATTGGTGGTGGCAGCACCGAAGTGATGATTGGCAATCAAGATGGTTTACAAGTATCCGAAAGCCTTGATATGGGTGCACGCCGTTATTCCAGGCTTTTTTTTGAAAATCAAAAATACACCGTTAACCAGCTAACACGCTGCCGCCGTGCTGCTGCGAGTAAAATTCAATCAGTAGCCTCTGAATACAAAGCTTTTCATGTTCACTCCGTATATGGCACCTCGGGTACCATTCGAGCACTTGCAGAAATCATCGCCATATTCTGTGAACTTGATGACAATACACAGCTTACGCTAGAAAATTTAAAGACAACACGTCCTCTGTTGATTGAAGCAGTAAAAAGCCAAACTTTACCCGAAGGCTTTGAAAAAGAGCGGCAGGCTACATTGGTCGCTGGCTCAATTATTTTAGAAGAAGTCATGAGTGCACTGGGGATTCACTCATTAAGAGTCTGCCCAAGTGCTTTGCGCGAAGGTATTATCTTTGACCGCGTTGAAACGTCTGGCCGACTTCCTTCCCAGCCCATCAAAGCCTCTACTTCAGCAATGGCAAAGCGATTCAAGCTTAATCGTGAACAAATCAAACGTGTAAGCCATACCGCAACATTAATTTTCGAAGCCTATGATGAGGTTTTATCCTTAAATAAAGAGGCGCACCGCTTGCTCATCGCTGCTTGCCAAATCCATGAGGTTGGTTTGACCATTAGCCATAAAAAAATCCATTTGCACGGCAGCTATATCATAGCCAACTCTAATTTGACTGGTATCACCCAGCGCCAACAACAAATGCTGGCTGCTATTGTTCGTTTCCACCGCAAAACTAAACCTACACCAAAAGCAGCATACCTTAAAAATATGCGCAGCCGAGATGTGCAAACAACCATTGCTTTAGCCGCAATTTTACGGCTTGCTGCAGCCTTAAACCGCACCAAAGATGGCGAACCTGCCAGCCCTCGATTTGAGCAACATGAAAAAACATGGCTTTGGTTATTTGATGGTAAAAATTGGTATGATAAGCATGATGTTTGCATTTGGAATGGCAACCAGGAAAAGCTTGCCTTAAGTCAATTATTGGGCAAAAACATTCAATTCAAAAGAGCATGACTTTTAAATCAAAAAAGCCGAACCCAATCAATAGACTGGGCTCGGCTTTTTATCAATAACGCATGAAAAGAAACCCGTATTTTATTTCGCTTCTTTTATAATCGTACCAAGCGATGAATGCTTAACATGATACTTGCCAACATAATCTTGAATTGATGAAATAGAGTTTCTTGCCATGATAATGCCCATTTGGGCATTTTGCTGAATAAAAATAATATCTCCAGCCTTAGCAGCAACATTCGTTTCTGCCCAATTTTCTGCTAGTGACAAGATTTGATGGTCGCCTGGCTCTAAGCTAAAATAAATATACTCACTTCCACGTGTATAGCCCATCTCAGACTCTGCTTCTTTATCATCCACATACACATTAAAGCGGACTAATGTTCCCGCAGAAGATGGCCTTACAACATAAACAATTGCTTTCCCATCTAATGGCAACTTAGGCAACTCAAATCCAGCAATATCTTTTTTCATTTCTTCTGGCTTTGGCAGTGATGCACAGCTCGAAAAAGAAAAAAGTGCTAAAATCAACACCCCTCCTTCATTAATTTTAATTAATGTAATGTCCAGGAACGTAGCTGTAGACTGCTGCCTGGTCAAGCTAACTTACAAACAAAAAAGCCGAACCCAATCAATAGACTGGGCTCGGCTTTTTATTAAAACCAATAACTTGGTTTACCTATTAAAACTCGCGACGTTGGCGAGCTCGAATACGACGAAGGCGTTTCATTAAGCGCTTGCGTGCAGCAGCTTCTTTACGTTTCTTCGCCACAGAAGGTTTTTCATAAGCTTCACGACGACGGCACTCACTTACTACACCACCACGCTCAACTTGTTTACGGAATCGCTTGATGGCCATTTCAATTGGCTCATCTTGACTAATTCTAATTCCTGGCATGTAAAACATCACCCCCTTGGGCAAACCGAAAAAATATGCTTCACTAAAAGCTGAGGCAGCCTTTGCCTGAAGCTTGACTATAAGTCAGTCCATGCAAAGGGTCGCGCATTATGGGTATAGAAACATCGAAGTCAAACGCACAGCGTAGTCTATTCAAAGCGACCGCAAAAATAGGCAGTTGGACTATGCTTTCCCGCATCTTGGGTTTTGTACGTGATATTTTTATCGCGAGACTTTTGGGCGCAAGCCCAATAGCTGATGCTTTTTTCGTTGCCTTTAAACTTCCAAACTTCTTTCGTCGTATGTTTGCCGAAGGCACACTCACAGTTGCTTTGGTGCCTGTGCTTGCTGATGAACGTAAAAAAGGCGAAGAAGATGCCCATGCATACCTCAATGCTTTAGCTGGATTATTGCTGGCTGCACTTACCGTATTCACAATACTCGGCATGGTGTTTATGCCATGGCTGCTCTTTGCTTTTGCCCCTGGTTTTCATGATGAGCCTGATCGTTGGTCACAAGCATTAAGCCTTGCCCGCATCATGTTTCCTTATTTGGCTATGATTTCTTTGGCTGCGATGTCTTGGGCAGTGCTCAACGCTTACCGTAAATTTTCGGTGGCGGCAGCCAGCCCTGCATTATTAAACATCGCCATCTTATTCGCTGCCATCGTCATCGCACCGCTGTATGATAATCCTGCTGAAGCCTTAGCTATTGGCGTGTTATTGGGCGGAACACTGCAACTTATCATTCAATTTCCTGCGCTTAAACGCATTGGCTGGGTTCCCAAGCCAACTTGGAAGCCCAAATTGCCTGCAATTAAACAAACAATGTTATTGTTTGGGCCTGCTGTGCTTGGCATTGCAGCCGTGCAAATCAACATCTTAGTCGGCACAATTTTAGCAACTTTGTTACCTACAGGTGCCGTCTCTTATCTTTATTACGCTGACCGGGTTGTACAACTACCGCTTGCTTTATTCGGCATTGCCATGGGCACGGCGCTTTTACCCGCACTTTCTGAACACATAGCAAATCAACGCATCAATGAAGCACGCCACGACTTACAGCAAGGTTTAACTTGGCTGACTTGGATTATTCTGCCTGCTGTGGTGGGTTTAATGTTTTTAGCCGAGCCCATCATTCGCACTTTATTTGAACAAGGAAAATTCAATGGTAATGATACCATCAATACCGCCCAAGCCTTACAAGCATACACCGTTGGCCTGCTAGCCTTTTGCTGGGCACGCGTCTTATCGACGGCTTGTTTTGCGGGCAAAGATGCCAAAGCACCCATGAAATTTGCTATGTACACCGTCATTGCAAATATCTTTTTAGCGCTCATTTTAATGCAGCCTATGGGCTATGTTGGATTAGCCTTAGCCTCAGCACTGGCTTCATTTTTTAATGTCGGGTTGCTTTGGTTTCATTTGCACCATAAACAAGGTTCGATTTTCAACATGAAAAGTGCGTGGCGCATGATGGCAGCAACCCTTGCATGTTTGCCTATGGCTGCACTTCTTTATTTTCTGCCTCAATTCTGGGTTTTTCCCGAAACCAACAAACTTATGCAATTTGTATGGCTAGGGGCTACAATATTTCTAAGCATGGGCTTATTTTTTGTGAGCGCATGGCTTTTGGGTGAGAAAAAGTTACTCAAAAAAACTTGAACTGGGGAGGGATAAAATATGCAACGTGAAATATTTGTCTTCGACATTGAAACTGTGCCTGATGCGGAGGCCAGCAAGCGACTTCTTGCTGATAACACGCTAGATGATTTTCAAGCTCGAGATGCTCTCTCATGTTATTTCTTAGAAAAAACCGATGGCAAGAATGACTTCCCTCGCCAACCTTTCCACCAAGTCGTTGCCATCAGTTATGTGCATTTAACCCGAGAAATCGGCGAAGATGGTTCTGAGTTGGTGGTTAAACGCATCGCTACAGGTGGCACAGCAGCAAGTGATGAGGCAGAAATGCTGGCAGGTTTCTTTAAAATCATTGAATCGCGCGCCCCGCAACTTGTAAGTTTTAATGGTCGTGGTTTTGATATGCCCGTGCTTAAATATCGCGCCATGGTGCATGGTTTATCATGCCCACGCTGGTTTAAAGAGGGTGATAAGTGGAACAACTACGAAACCCGCTACGCCCACAACTACCATCTTGATTTGCTTGAAGTGCTTTCAGATTTTGGTGCGTCGGCGCGCTGCTCTATGCACGAGGTCGCTACCACCTTTGGCATCCCAGGCAAACTCGAAACCGCAGGTGATGATGTCAGAGGCATGTTTGAAGGTGGTGAAATTGATGCTATTCGTAATTATTGCGAAACCGATGTCTGCACCACCGCATTAATCATGTTCCGCTGGATGCTCTTCAAAGGCGAACTCTCCGAAGGCGCATATGCCCGAGCCATCTTAGGCATGCGCAACTACCTCGAATCTGAAAGCGAACAACGCCCCCACTTCGCAGAATATTTAAATGCTTGGCAAGCTGAAAAATAACACGCCGTTTGACAGGCTAACTCTGACCATCCACACTATAAATTGAATATAAAAGAATATGCTCACTTTTCCTTGTTTACGCTTTAATATGCAATATCAAGGAAAATTAGGGCGTATAAAGTTTATACTGAATTTCAAGCTGAAATCCATACAGGTTATGCAAAATATCATCAAAGTGGTATAAGTTCAGCTGATACGCCGCACTATTGGAATGTTAAGAAATACTTATCAGATTCTGGCGAAGAAGTAGAGCAACTAATTGACATTTATAACTATAAAGAAGACAGGGTTCTTAAGTACTTAAATCATAACGGTAAAAAGCAATCTATCGAAGATTTTAAAAACTATGTCCAAATGAATAACGAGGATTATGCCTAACAAAACGCTCAACCCGACCGCGCTAACGCGCGGCCAGTTAGCTTAAACGTTAGCTATTTCAATATGAAGTCTATAAAAAGTTTTTTAATTTTCTGCACGTTTTTTTTCGGATTGATCTCCATTTTATTTAAATGGAGAGATTTGGATAATACGCAAGATATATATTTAGGCTCTAGACTAGCAGAGCTATTTATTTTTAAGCATTTCCCACAGCTCTTTGGCAAGAACATCGGTATCTTTCTTCCATCGCCATTCGCATTCTTTTAAGTGTAGTTCAAAGTTCACTTTAACACCATTAAACTTTGCCAGCCTACGTTTGGTGATAAATCTGGGTCAGGCTTTCATAACTTGATATTATTTTGGTTGTGAAATGGAAAGAGGAGGCTCGTTTTGCAATGCAATACTCCAAGTTTACCAACTCAAGACAGGTGCAATCACCTTAACCCGTGATATTCAGAATGGCTTGCTGACTGGCACAGTGTATGTATGGTTGCAAGACTTGCCCCCCCCTTCACTTTAAGATTACAAAAAGGGAAACTTATGAAAACAGCAACAGACAAAACAGAACCTATCGGCGAATTGGCCATTCGTGTGCTGGCGATGCCTGAAAACACCAATCCTGCTGGAGATATTTTTGGTGGCTGGGTGCTTTCTCAAATGGATATTGCAGGTGGTGCGGTCTCAAAAAAACACACCAAAGGGCGGACTGTCACTGTCGCTGTTGAATCGATGGTATTTCACAAGCCGGTGCTGGTAGGTGACATTCTATGTTGCTACGTCGAAGTGTTAAAAGTTGGCCGTACTTCAATTAAAGTGAATATTGAAACATGGGTGGATAGACAATACGAATCCATACGCGAAAGAGTTACTGAAGGGATTTTTACCTATGTTGCGGTGTGCCCAAAAGGAACCCCCCGTGTGATTGCCGAGCCTACTGAATCGAATTAATCAAAGGTAATTGGCTTGCCTGTTTGAGAATCAATTCTATCCAATGAAGGCCCTTCATATTGGTTCATAATCAATTGAATCACAGCCTCGCCATATTGCGCAAACCAAAACTCACCTAGTTCTTTAAGTCTTTGAATGTTTGATCTACTCACGTCATCCATCGCATCGCTTGGCGCTTGGTTTAAGCCTGGCTGCGGTAAAAGCTTTGCGTTCACCCGAATATAGTTCCCTGAGTCCATCAACGTGATACATTGGTAAGCCACCACACGTTCACCTGCAAGAATTTCTAATATTTTTCCTTTGGATACCCATTGCAAAGCGCCCCATTTCTGTGATTTTGGGCCATCAATTGGATCCATCATAAACCCTGTCCCAACTGAAACCACACGTATTTTACTCAATGAAACCTTGTTCCAAACCCGTCTTGCTTCCGCAATCGCGCACATCGTTGGATTATTGGCAGCCACACCGCCATCAATCAACCACGAAGCACCTAGCTCGGCATCTACCCCCAAGGTTTGAGTCGGAAAATAGTAGGTGCGGCACTTGAAACATCTGCAACTTGATAAGCATACAAACCTTGATGTTTCTCTTTTGTCGACTTAATCACTACGGGTTGACGTCTTTCTATATCGTAACTTACTGCAAGAACGTGTTTGTCACTTGCCACATCACTAATTTTTGCTTCGCCTAGATTCTCTTTTAATATTTGCGTTTTTCCTGCCCCCTCAAATTTGGGTGCATTGATACCATCAATTTCAAACCAGCCTTCATTTTCTGCAAAAATTTGTTGCGCTGTCTCATAATTATAAAGTTCACTGATTTGGTTCATTGTCATGTTTGTGGTTGCTAGTGCTAAAGCAATAATACTTCCTGTGCTGGTGCCCGCATAAAAATCAACATGATCCCTGATAGAAGTCTGATATTGAGATTGAAGCTCCTGCTCAACCATAGCCAGGAACCTTGCACTTGCTGCTCCTCGAATGCCTCCTCCATCCAATGAAAGAATTAATTTCGCCATAAACTCACCCCCAACTAAACTTCTAGGTCTTTCACGTTTCTACACAATACAACAAGGTCAACAAAAAATGGTGGCTTGCAGCTCAATTGTTATACAAATTTAAAATTTCGCAACACACCAAGGTTGTCTGACTATGATTCTCGTCTATATTCGTTCAAATCTTATGCCGTCTTTTATAGCATTTGCAATTGTCAGGGGGAGCACTGTGTTTATGTTTGACCAACTTATTTTAACACCAGTATGCACAGGTACTCCTGAGGTTTTCTTTGTATAATTCCTACTTCGGGTTTGCAGAAAAGCCTTTTACCATCGCACCTAATCCGCGCTATCTTTTTATGAGTGAGCGCCATCAAGAGGCCTTAGCGCACATGCTTTATGGCTTGCAAGGTGAAGGCGGCGTGATGGTATTGACTGGTGAGGTAGGCACTGGGAAAACAACCATTTGCAGGCGTTTGTTAGAGCAAGTTCCTGAAAAGACACGCATCGCTTATATTATTAATCCTAAGCTCACTACGCTTGAGTTGCTTGCAAATATTTGCGATGAACTACACATCAATTACGCCAAATCAACGGCTAGTATTAAAATATTCACCGACCTTCTTAATAAACATCTTTTGACATCTCACGCCCAAGATTTGCATACCGTGTTGATTATTGATGAAGCGCAAAATCTTGATGTTTCTGTACTTGAACAACTCCGCTTGCTCACCAACCTTGAAACCAATGAGAAAAAATTACTGCAAATCATGTTAATTGGTCAGCCTGAATTAGCTGACATCTTGCAACGCAACGAGCTGCGTCAGCTCGCCCAACGCATTACAGCGCGTTATCATCTTACCCCTCTAAATAAACATGAAGTCAGTGCATATATTAATCACCGCCTCTCCATAGCTGGAAGCGATAAACAACGCATCTTCTCATCCCCTGTGATTCGTTTGCTCTACAAGCACACAAGAGGTGTGCCCCGCCTCATCAATTTGATTGCAGACCGTGCCTTGCTGGGCGCATACAGTTGCGAAAGCAAGCTGGTCAGCAAAAAAATTATGAAACAAGCCATTTCTGAAGTCTGTGGCGCAAAACAACATCAACGCTTCTCTACTTTCCGCTGGGTTAGTGTCTCCCTACTCTTACTGATGCTTGGAGCTACTCTCTTTTATACAACATCGATGGACAACACACTACGCGTAAACAATATTTCAGCAGCAATGTCCATTGAAGCCAGTCCAACACCACAAGCCCCAACAGCTATATTACCTAAACCTGATGCTCTCCAAGTCAGCAACAACACTGCTGGCAAAGACATTCCTTTTCATCGCGACAAAAACGAAGCATTTAAAGCTATTTTTTCAGCATGGCATATCGACTATCAACCCAAGCGTGACGGTGAAGCTTGCAGCTTTGCCAAGCAACACCAATTACGCTGCTTACGCCAACGCGGTGATATTGCTCAAATGCGCAGTTTAAGTCGCCCTGCTGTACTCGCCATTTCAAATCAAGATGGGCAGGCTGCCTTTGTTGCCATCACCGCTTTGACAGGAACACGGGCAACAGTAAAAGCAAATGGCCTACAAGCAGATATAAATCTTTCTCAACTTGTGTTACAAAGTCATAATGACTTCACCATTTTGTGGCGCGCGCCAAAAGGTTACACAGGACCCGTGCGTCCTGGGCATGAAGGAAAACTTGTGCAATTACTTGCGAAAAAATGCACGCTGGCACAAAAACAACAGTGGATTGGCGCGCCTCGCCTGAAATACGATCTTGGTTTAAAAGAGCAAATCAAAAGTTTTCAACGCAGTCAGGGGTTAAACCCTGATGGGGTGGCAGGCCCCATCACATGGATTCATATCAATAGCCTTACCAATAAAAATACGCCAACATTACAATCAACAATGATTCAAAATGATGGGATTAAAAACTGATGTCATACATTCTTGATGCGCTTAATAAAGCAGAGCAAACACGCAAGCAGGGGCAAAACAGGGCGCAAGCAACACAAGTTTCTGATTTAAATGACATCCAACCTAAACAAAACAACTTATTACTCATCATACCAATAGTATGTGCACTTGGATTTTTAGTTTATTGGTTTGCGTCATGGCAAACACAACAAGAAACCGCAGCACCTGTGCCTACTTCTGCCCCTGCTCTTGATACATCCACAATCATAAAAATCAAAAGCGATTCTATCCCACCTCAAACCAAGAATGAGCACGAAAACGTAGACCAAAAAACTGATGTTCTGCAGCATCAAATAAGCATCATTCAGCCTGATGTATTACCTATTGATAACCAAAAGTCTCAAACCACAACTCTACCTACGTTCATGCAGCTACCCCCACAAACGCTTAAAAAATTACCTACCATCACCATATCTGCCCATATTTATAATGCTCTTGCGAGTAAACGTATGGTCATTATCAATGATAAAGTACTGCATGAAAATAAATATATCTCAGCGAATCTTCTGCTCAAAAACATCACCCAACATGGTGTTGAGTTGGAATTTGATGGCATTTCATTTTCAATGACAGCTTTTGATGCTTGGCCGTATTAATTTAATTATTTGTTGTAAGCTCTGCTTACATTCTACGACCAACGGACATCAAGAGTGCAAAGGAAGTGAAATACATGCTCAAAAAAAGTTTGCCCTTAATCATCATTATCGCCCTGACTGCATTATTTTTTGCCTCAGGCTTGCACGAATACTTAAGCTTTGAGCAATTAAGAACGCACCGTTTACTCTTAAACGATTGGGTGGACGCACAACCTTTACTTGCGGCGCTTACTTTTATCTTGGCTTATATCGTTGTGGTTGCATTTTCTTTGCCTGGAGGGGCATTGATGACCTTAACAGGTGGTTTTTTATTTGGCGCGGTGGTTGGAGGGTTGTATACAGTCGTTGGTGCCACGGTTGGTGCCACAGCGATATTTTTGATTGCCAAAACATCGTTGGGCGATTTTTTACAAGTCAAAGCAGGCAAATACCTCAAACCCATGCAACAAGGGTTTAATGAAAATGCGCTAAATTATATGTTTGTATTACGCCTCATTCCTTTATTCCCATTTTTTATCGTCAACCTCGCCCCTGCATTTTTGGGTGTATCACTGCGCACTTATGTCATCGCCACCTTCTTTGGTATTATGCCTGCTACCTTCGTTTTTTCACTGGCTGGAAGCGGTTTAGGCAACGTGTTTGAGCAAGGTGAGACCTTCTCTATGGCGGGTATTTTAAGCCCTGAAATGATAGCAGCATTGTTTGGTTTGGCATTGCTTTCACTACTACCCGTTGCATATAAAACATACAAAAAGAAACGCGGAGTTTCATTATGAACAACACTAAACCAAACATCATCAAAACAGATATCTGCGTCATTGGCGCAGGTTCTGGTGGTTTATCGGTGGCCGCTGGTGCATCACAAATGGGCGCAAAGGTGGTATTGATTGAAAAGGGCGCGATGGGTGGTGATTGTTTAAATACGGGTTGTGTGCCATCCAAAGCAATCTTAGCAGCAGGCCATACTGCCCAAACCATGCGTGATGCTTCGGCATTTGGCGTACAAGCTGTGATTCCAGAAATCTTAGCAGCAGGCCATACTGCCCAAACCATGCGTGATGCTTCGGCATTTGGCGTACAAGCTGTGATTCCAGAAATAGATTGGGAAAAGGTGCACGATCATATCCACGAAGTGATTGCAGCCATTGCACCCAGTGATTCGGTGGAGCGTTTTGAAGGTTTGGGAGTAAATGTCATCCAAGCCAGTGCACGTTTTATCGATAACAACACTATCTTGGCTGGTGATGTGCAGGTGCAGGCCAAATACTTTGTGATTGCGACAGGTTCATCCGCATTTATTCCACCCATTGAAGGCATCAACGATGTACCTTATTACACCAACGAAAACATCTTTAACAAAAAAGAAAAGGTAGAGCATTTGATTGTGATTGGTGGCGGCCCGATTGGCATAGAGCTGGCACAAGCACATCGCCGCTTGGGTGCAGAGGTGACTGTTGTTGAAGTCGCCCAATTGCTTGCCAAAGATGACCCAGAACTCACCGCTATTGTCATTCAACATCTGCGTGGCGAAGGTTTGGTATTGCATGAAAAAGTAAGTGCTTTAAAGGTGAGTAAAGCGGAAAAAGGCATAGATGTAGCATATGAAGTGGATGGTGAACAGCAACGCATCAATGGTTCGCATTTATTGGTGGCCACAGGGCGACAAGCCAATGTCAGTGGCCTTAACCTTGAAGCTGCAAACATCAATTACTCACCCCGTGGCATTGAAGTAGATGCTCGCTTGAGGTCATCCAACAAACGTATCTTTGCCATTGGTGATGTTGCAGGTCCTTATCAATTCACCCATATGGCTGCTTATCAAGCAGGTATTATTATTCGTAATATTTTATTTAAAATGCCTGCCAAAGTGGATTATTCAGCCGTGCCTTGGGTGACGTATACTGACCCCGAGCTGGCGCATGTTGGTCTATCTGAAGCAGATGCCCAAGCGCAAGGTAAAAAGGTGCGTATCTTAAAATGGTCGTTTGCCGAAAATGATAGAGCCCAAGCTGAACGACGTACTGAAGGTTTGGTCAAAGTGGTGGTTTCACCCAAAGGCTTGATTTTGGGCGCAAGCATTGTCGGGCTACACGCGGGCGAACTGTTACAACCGTGGATTTTAGCCATCACCCAAAAGATGAAAATTGGTGCAATGGCGTCCATCATTGCGCCCTACCCCACACTGGCCGAAGTGAACAAGCGCATTGCTGGAAGTTTTTACACCGAAAAGCTTTTTTCAGCAGGCACCAAAAAGTTGGTACGATTCTTGATACGCTGGTTTTAAACACTACAATTGGCTATGATGGCTTAGATAAAAAGTGTTGCAGGAGGCACCGGTGCCGAGTTCAGACCATAAACAAAGCAGTGCCGCCACACATGCCGAGGTGCTCGCACAACTCAAGAAAAAGATGCGTGTTACTTCTGCATCACCAGAAAATGAGCCTGCCCAGATTCCAGCATCAGAACCAACATTAACACCTGTTACCGACAACTCTCTAAATCAACAGGCCCAATCTTTTGATGCTATTGAATACCCATCGCGCGCATTATATCTCATCCATGCTTGGCGCATGCATGGTCACTTACACGCAGATTTAGACCCCCTAAAGCTTCGCACTGCCGCAGCAAGCCCCGATATGGAACTTGGTTATTATGGTTTAAGTGAAAAGGATTTGGATCGTTCATTCCCAACAGGTGATTTGATTGCACCAGCTTCTATGCCTCTTTCTGAAATTTTAGATATCTTACGCCAAACTTACAGCGGTCATATCGCGCCTGAATTGATGCATATGAGCAACACTGCACGCAGGCAGTGGTTACAACAGCGTCTTGAGGTTACACGTTCTACACCAGACTTTGATGCTGAAACGCGTAAAAATATTTTTACACATATCATGCATGCTGAGGAATTTGAACGTTTTTTACATACCCGCTATACGGGTCAAAAACGCTTCTCTTTAGAAGGTGGTGAAAGCTTGGTGCCCATGCTGAATACTTTGGTGCAGCGCGCAGGCTCTAAAGGCGTCAAGGAAATCATCATGGGTATGGCTCATCGAGGGCGCTTAAATGTATTGGCAAATGTCATGGGCAAATCTCTTGGTGATATTTTTGCAGAGTTTGAAGGTAATCAGTTTTCCGACACTGAAGCAGGTGCGGGGGATGTTAAATATCATATGGGATTCTCTTCTGATATCTCTACGCCAGGTGGGACCGTACACCTTTCTTTAGGTTTCAACCCATCTCACCTTGAGATTATATCTCCTGTTGTTTTAGGCAGTGTGCGCGCCCGTCAATGCCGTCGCAAAGACCATGCTCGCCGTGAAGTGATGGGTGTTTTGATTCATGGTGATGCTGCTTTTGCAGGCCAAGGTGTCGTTGCCGAATCACTAAATCTTGGCGATTTATCTGGCTACCGTACAGGTGGTACTATTCATATCGTCATCAACAATCAAATTGGTTTTACGACCAACCCCTTTGATGCACGCTCTACATTCTACTGCACAGATGTTGCCAAACTTGTGCAGGCACCCATCTTACATGTGAATGGCGATGACCCAGAAGCATGTTGCATGGCAATGGAACTGGCAATGGATTACCGTCATCAATTTCGCAGTGACGTGGTCATTGATTTGGTCTGTTATCGTAGACTAGGGCATAATGAAGCCGATGCCCCAGAAGTCACCCAACCGAAAATGTACCAACACATTCGCCAGCATAAAACTGTACAGCAGCTACATCGCCAACATTTAGCCCAAGCTGGCATCCAAAGCGAAGAAGATGCCTTGGCAGAAGCCAAACGCTTTCGTGACTCTCTGGATGATGTCCGCAAAAATAATATCGCAACACCGCAATCACCCAAACGTGAAAACAGTTTGCATGGACGTTGGGAAGGCTTTGTTCGCAAATATGATAGCGAACCTGAAACAGCAGTCGCCGAAGCGCTTTTAAAACCACTGGCAAAACGTGCTACCCATGTTCCCGATGACTTTAAACTTCACCCCAAAGTACAAAAAATATATGCCAATCGTGTCAGTATGATGAGCGGCGACACGCCGATAGACTGGGGTTGCGCTGAAATGATGGCTTATGCCACGCTTGTTGATGAAGGTGGCTGGGTGCGTTTGACTGGACAGGACTCAGGAAGAGGCACCTTTTTCCATCGCCATGCCATCGTTTATGACCAAGAAACGGGCAAAGGTTTCACTCCACTGCGCCAAATTATCAATGGTGTACTGTCCCGGTTTTTGACTGTCGATAGTATGCTCTCTGAAATGGCTGTATTGGCCTATGAATATGGTTATTCCGTAGCTGAACCTCGTGCTTTGGTGATTTGGGAAGCACAATACGGTGATTTTGCTAATATGGCACAAGTCGTCATTGACCAATTTGTGGCTTCAGGTCAGTCCAAATGGGATCGCATGTCTGGTTTGGTTTTATGGCTACCGCATGGTTATGAAGGACAAGGTGCAGAACATTCCTCTGCTCGACTTGAACGTTTTTTACAACTTTGTGCTAATGATAATATGCAAGTCGTTGTCCCCACCACGCCCGCGCAACTCTTCCACCTTTTAAGACGGCAGTATTATCTTAACACACGCAAACCGCTTATTATCATGGCGCCAAAAAGTTTGTTACGCCACAAAGCATCCGTATCTTCATTACAAGATTTAACTACAGGTCGTTTTCAACCTGTCATCGTCGATGAAACCATGGATAAACAGACTTGCCGCCGAGTGATCCTGTGCAGCGGTAAAGTTTATTATGATTTGCTAGAGGCTAAAAGAACTGGCACGTTCAACGATGTGCATATCATTCGCCTTGAAGCTTTATATCCCTTCCCAAGCAAAGAACTTGCAGCAGCGTTTCAGTCATTTAATGGTTGTACTGAGTTTGTTTGGGTTCAGGAAGAGCCTGAAAACCAAGGTGCATGGTTACAAATCAACAGTTATATCCGCAAAATTCTGTTGCCTGAACAAAAACTATATGGTTTAGCAAGACCACCGCTTGCTGCTCCAGCCGTCGGTTCATTAAAACGCCACCAAGAACAAAAAGAGCAACTATTAAGTGCTGCTCTTGGTGATACTGTTGATCGGTTTATGCTTTAAATGGGGAAATCAATATGATGTTTGAAGTGAAAGTTCCAAGTTTAGGTGAGTCAGATACCGAAGCCACGCTTATTTCATGGCTGAAAGAGGTCGGCGAAGCCGTAGAAATTGATGATATCATTGCTGAAATTGAAAGTGATAAAATCACCATGGAAATTACAGCCACAGAAGCTGGTGTGCTCGTCGAACAAAAATTTGCCCTTGATGATACCGTAGAGCCTGGTCAGGTCATTGGTATCATTGATACATCGCTGGCTGCTGAACCCAAGGCTGTTCCTGAAAAAGTGCTGGCACCTCAACTTGTACCGAATGACAACAATCTTCAAGAGCCAACTGTTGAAACTAAAGTATCAGGGGAAGTTATTGCTGAGCGCGAGGCCATTCGCGTACCGATGACTCGTTTACGTAAACGTATTGCGACACGCCTAAAAGAAGCACAAAATACTGCTGCCATGTTAACCACTTTTAACGAAGTGAATATGCAGCCCATCATGGATATGCGCTCTCAACATCAAGAAGCATTTATCGAAAAATTTGCTGTGAAATTGGGTTTTATGTCCTTTTTCAGCAAAGCCTGTGCTTTAGCCTGTGTCAATTTTCCAAGTATCAATGCTTATATTGCAGGTGATGATGTCTTGTATCATAATTACATTGACATGGGCATTGCGGTTTCAACAGACAATGGGCTTATTGTACCAGTATTGCGTGATATCGGCATAAAAAGCTTTGCCGATATCGAACTTGGTATTCTTGAACTTGCAAATAAAGCACGGACAGGAGGGCTAAAACCCGAAGATTTACAGGGTGGAACTTTTTCCATCACCAATGGTGGTGTATTTGGCTCTATGCTTTCAACGCCGATTTTGAACACGCCCCAAAGTGCTATCCTAGGCATGCACACTATTCAAAAACGTGTGGTCGTTGAAAATGATCAAATGGTCATTCGCCCAATGATGTATTTAGCACTCTCATATGACCATCGTCTTATTGATGGCAGAGATGCAGTTCAGTTTTTAGTGAAAGTAAAAGAACAGCTGGAAAACCCATCCTCTTTCTCTTTAGGATTATAGCTAAATAGCCAAAAAATAGGCCACCAATAGGCCTTTCTACGCTATATAGCATATTCATGCGATATACGCTTTTTTATTTCCCCATCATACTTCGTCCATCTTGTATGAGAGACCTTCATTGGTCTACGCGGGAGGGGGGGGATCCTTTCTCGTGAAGCTCATGCAACTGTGCCTATCGTACTCACAAGTCTGCACAGAGATGGGGGGGGATTTATGAAGAGCAATGTAAACTTGGATCCTATGAATTTATATATGAAAGAGGTTGCTCGCTATCAGCTTCTTTCTGCTGATGAAGAAATTAAACTTGCCGTGTCTATTCAAGCAGGGGATGAATTAGCACGACAAGCTTTAATTAATGCTAATTTACGTTTGGTAGTAAAAATCGCTAGGCGTTATATCAACCGTAATCTACCGCTTGAAGACATGATTGAAGAAGGCAATATTGGATTAATGCGCGCTGCCGAAAAATTTGACCCTAAACATGAATGTCGTTTCTCAACTTATGCCACTTGGTGGATTCGCCAATCCATCGAACGCAGCATTATGAATCAAGCCCGTACTATTCGTGTTCCCGTTCACGTTGGCAAAGAAATCAATAGTATGCATCGCTCAACCGCCCATCTGCGTAACGTGTTAGGTCGCGACCCAAGTGAAAATGAAATTGCCATACAAATGGGCAACCACGTTAAACGCATACAAGAGCTTAAAGAAGCTTTTTTACCTACCGAAAGTGCTGATAAACCACTATATGATTCAGAGAGTTTAAGCGTTTATGATACTACAGAAGACCGTGGTACAATCCAGCCATGCGAACATCTTAACCAAAGTATGTGTAAATCTTTGGTGAATGACTGGCTCGACTTTCTCAACCACAAAGAGAAGAAAGTGATGTCCCTTCGGTATGGCTTGGGTCATCAAGATGATCCTTGGACATTAGAGGCCATTGGCGAACATTTGGGTGTGACTCGCGAACGCATTCGTCAGATACAAGTTGCGGCTTTGAAAAAACTACGTACTCTTCCAGAAGCAAAAAATATGCTTCTGGAGGAACTTATTTGACCTCAAAACCAGCAATTCAACTTAGAGACTTTATCCGTGATATCCCCGATTTCCCTGTACCTGGTATTCTGTTTAGGGATATAAGCCCTTTGCTTGCCGATGGTGAAGCTTTTTCAGCATGTATCTCTGCCTTAGCCTGCCACATGCCTGAAAATATTGACGCGATTGTAGGCATTGAATCACGTGGCTTTTTATTTGGTGCTGCCTTAGCTCAACTGACTGGCGTTGGTTTTGTACCTATCCGTAAACCTGGAAAGCTTCCAGCAAAAACACATACAGTTGAATATGAACTTGAATATGGCACCGACTCGCTAGAAATTCACCATGATGCCCTGACCGCTGGTCATAATGTTGTCATTATTGATGACTTATTGGCCACTGGTGGCACGGCTGCCGCGACTGTGCAGTTGATAGAAAAACTTGGTGCTCATATTGCCGCCTGCTTATTTGTCATTGAACTTGATGAGCTGCAAGGTCGTCAGAAAATAAGCGGCCCTCCCGTATACAGCCTCTTGCATTACTAAAAATTAAAGTAGGCTAGAGAACACCTCTTGTGCGTGTTTCTCTATCATGCTCTCAATTTTTTTCCGGTCAGCATTTATACCCAGTTTCTCGAGAGAGGTAACTGGGGCGTCTTTCATTCCACATGGCACAATACCCGAAAAATGCTTTAAATTTGGATTAATGTTAAGCGCAATACCATGCCAAACCACCCATTTTCGGCAACGCACCCCCGCTGCTGCAATTTTTAACCCCTCCACCCAAACACCAATGCCTCTGCTATCGCGTTCGGCATTCACACCAAGCGCATCAAGTGTACGTATAATCATTTCCTCTAACCGCCAAATGTGCTGATGCAAATCCTGTTCTTTGGATAAATCTGCAACTACATAACAAAGCAATTGGCCAGGTCCATGATAAGTGACTTCTCCACCTCGGCCCGTGTGAAAAATTTCAATATTTTCACCATCAATATTGCGTGTTAACACATCTTGTTCTTGTCCTGATGTTCCTAAGGTGTATGACGGTGGATGTTCTGTAAAAATAAGCGTAAAGCTTTTTCCCCCAGCTAACATCTGGTCACGAATAGCCTCTTGTTCCTGCATCGCATCACCATACGCCTGCCTATGGTGATGCCTAACTAAAAAGGGGGTGTTTAATATCATCGAAAACCTGCTGCATCCCTCACATTACATAAAATAAGTAGCTGAAAAAAACAACTCGGCATTCAAATTCTTTCTAAAGGGAAATATACTTTAAAAATAGTCCCTTGGTTCAAGCCTGTTTTCACATGAATACGGCCATGATGCACTTTAATAATTTTCAAAACATGAGCCAAACTCATGCCACGACCCATAAAACGCGTCGAGAAAAACGGTTCAAAAATACGGTGCTGTGTTTCAGCATCCATACCATGCCCATTATCTTCTACCGATAACATCACATACTCTTGGTTTAAACCCGTCTTTTTATGTTCTAAAGTTTCAACTTTTCCTGAAATCGTTATCGCATCGCCTTCTTTTGTCGCTTCAACCGCATTGTCTAATAAATAGCTTAACAACTTAATAAGCAACATCGTGTCGCCCGAAAAACTCGGCAACCCTTTTGCGAGGCGAACCGTTATTTTTCTCGGCTCATCAATAAAGACTTCTTTATTGTACTTTTGAATCACCAGAGAGGTAATTTCTTTTAAATTTACAGTTATTAATGGGTTCGAGCCTGTAATATCGGCATAATCAACCAGATTATGTGCTACATCACTCGCCTGAAGCCCACTTTTAGAAATTCTATCCAGCTTCTCTTTTAATTCAGGTCTATCATTAAGCTGCGTTTTCATCAGATCGGCGGTCCCCACAACAGATACCATCTGATTGTTAATCAAATGAGCAATGCCTCCAGTCACGTTTCGCAACGTTTCATCAAATTCTTTTTGTTTAGTGTCCACTTCAGAAATGATGCATTCAATGCCTTTACTGAAATCTTCTTGGTTCACAACCAACTGAGCATTAATCGAAGCCACAACTGTTTCACCATTTTCATGTTTCATATCAAGCACAAAGCCGCGAACAATTTTCTCAGAAAGCACTTGATTCACTAGCGCTTCGCCCATGTTTGGCACAGCCCATAGGTTAAAAAACACCTGTCCAACCACGTCCTTTTCAGCGTAGCCTAACATCTCTGCAAGCGCAGCGTTCGTCTCTAATACAGTGCCATCTAAGCCCATGAAGACGTAACCTGTATCTAGGAGCTGGCTAAGGTTAGAGCCTTTATTTGAAATATCTTTTTTACTCACATTCCCGCCTACCTAATCTGCTAAAAAATGTAGCTCTACTTCCGCCGAACATATCATTTAACACAATAGCAGACAATTTAAGACTTTGCGACAGGAAAACATTATACTTCAGCACCAAATATTTATAGCTTGGCAGCTCTTTTGCTCCATAGGCCAAACACAGGAGGTTTGCATGTTTCATACTCAGGCTTTTAGCACTTTTTTACTTGCACTTCTTCTATTTTGCCCCTCAGCTTCAGCAAAAGATATTAGTTTAGAGCAGCTCATGATGCTGCATGACCTCATGCCCAATGAAGCACTGAAAATTGACATCCAACTTCCTTCGTCGTCAAAACTAGAGAGCAGATCCCCTGCAACCACCTTTTCTTTACAAACAATCAAGCAACCAATCCGCGTTCTCATTGATGTACGCAGCACCCACTCAGATGGTAGCCATGATTTTAAAACACTGATTGATTTGGCAAAAAAACGTCATATTCAAAGCCTCGCTTTTACCGAGCATGATCGATATACTATTCGTTTTGGTATTGATCCTATTCCCCATGTGTTTGGTTATAGCCAAGAACACCCCTCTTTATACCAAACGGGTCTCGAACAATTTTTTTCTGATTTAAATGCTGTGCAACAACAAGATATCATTCTTTTTGCTGGTACCGAATCAACCCCTGGATACAGCTGGCAAGGTATCCCATTTAAAAATTTAAGTTTACACAATGCTGAACGTCACTTCATCACATTAGGTGCAAAAAAACCATCTCAAATTCAAAATTTAAGCAGCTATAACCTCAAGCATGGTTATGGTAACAAAGAGCTATCACTCATCTTTTGGTTCACATCCATTTTTGTGCTTATTTTTGTGCTGCTGCGTCGCCGCAAGCGAAGTATCGCCCTATTGGTGGCAGGCTCATTTATTGCTTTTATGACCACGTGGTTAATGAAACCTATCGTGGATCCTGACCAAGATTTTATCCGCACCGCCCACCAAGAGAATCTTTTTGTCATTTGGACACATCCTGGCACATTATCAGGGGTTAGAGAGGGGCCAATGGGCGTACAGCTTAATACCCCTCCGTATAACGCCCTAGTCTTTGAATCGCCAACAGCAGATGGTTTTGCTGCTATCTATGGCGACACTGATTCCAACACCATTCCTGGAGGCCTTTGGGATCAGTTCATGATGGGTTATATGGCTGGCTATCATCCCAAACCCATTTGGGCAGTAGCCGCCGGTGATTATCACGAAGAAGGACAATCGGGTGAATTTCTAGGTAATTTTCCTATGGATGTATGGGCAGAAAGTGCTCAAGTCGATGATATTCTCAAAGCTTTAAAGCAAGGGCGCATGGCATCATGGCAAATGGGCAAGGAGCGCAATCTCAGCTTGCAAGCTTTATCCCTTGCCTATATCAACCCTGAAACTGGTGAAAGAAGTCTGTTATTTACAGGTGATGAAGCAGTCGTACCTGCTAATATAGAGTTAATCGCAGCTATTCATGAGTTAGGCGACACATCATCCAACCTGACGCTACAAGGGCAGTGGGTTGTTGATGGCCGGGTGGCATCCCATGTTACGCTTTCTACAAAACATAACGGCACGATTCAGTCTACTCCTCTCCAATTATCAAAAGGGCGTCATGTCATTCGGCTACAAATCCCTGCTCAGCAAGGTGTGCGTATGGAAACAAACCCATTTTTAGTGCAAGTGCGATAGCGGGTTATCTTTTGAAAATTATCACGATTCATCAACCCAATTACATGCCTTGGTCAGGTTTTTTCCACAAATGGATGCAATCTGATGTCTTTGTTATTCTTGATACAGTGCAATACCACAAAAATGAGTGGCAAAATCGCAACCGCATCAAAACGACACAAGGGGCGCAATGGTTAACTGTGCCTGTAAGTTATCGCTTTCCTCAGCGCATTGAAGAGGTTGGTATTGTACAAAACAATTGGGCAAAAAAACAAATCGCAAGTATTGAACAAGCTTATGCCAAATCACCTTTTTTAGCTGAATATTGGCCACCTATCAAAGCTATCTTACAACAAAAACACCTCAAACTTGCTGAACTTAACCTTGAACTCATTCAAGCCTTTGGTCGCATGTTGGGCTGTTCTTCTCCCCTTCATCTTGCCTCTGCTTTACCTATTCAAAACGAAAACCCTACACAACGTCTTATTGAAATGAGCCAGCATTTTGAGGCAAAACTTTATCTTTCAGGTTCAGAAGGGCGCAACTATTTAGATCAAAGCTATTTTTTAGATGCTGGTATCACGCTTATGTTTCAGCGTGTACAACCACCAGTTTACCCACAAATGCATGGCGAATTCATCCCCTATTTAAGTGTTCTTGATGTGTTGCTCAATATGGGTGAAGATGCCAAAGAAATTATTTTAAACATGGGAGATATGGCGCCATGAAAACAATCCTTGCCTTAGCACCACATCCAGATGACCTAGAAATTGGTTGCGGTGGCACGCTTGCCAAACACGTTACTCGTGGCGATGAAGTTCATATTTATGTTGCAACAGCAGGTGAGGTGGGAGGCGCTGCAAAAACCCGCCGAGCTGAACAAATCGCATCAGCCAAAATATTAGGTATCACAGAAATACATTGGGGAAATTTTGAAGACACCCACCTGCCAGTATCCAGCCAAGCATTAATGGCTGAGCTTGAAAGCATCGTACAAAAACTTAACCCAAATACTGTATATGTGAACCATCTTGATGATACGCATCAAGATCACCGAGAAATGGCACAGGTCGCGCGTTCAGTAACGCGTTACGTGCCCAATGTACTCTGCTATGAAACACCGTCAACGATAGGGTTTGAGCCTACTGTGTATATGGATACGTCTGATACCCTAAATCTCAAGCTCCAAGCACTTGAAGCCCACCAATCTCAAGTAGAACGCACCCATGTCCGCCTTAATATCATCGAAATTGCCATGGCCACCGCACATTTTCGTGGTGTGCAAGGCAAAATGTCATGTGCTGAAGCATTTGTGCCCATTCGTATGCGCTTGTAATCATGCATATCCCTCATTCTCGCCCTACTTTTGGCAAAGCTTTTGAACATGCTGCAAACACACTAATACAGTCCGGTTTCTTAGCCCAAGGCTCCCAAACAAAAGTTCTCGAACACAGTATTCAATCTTTTTTACAACAACGACACGTGCTTGCTGTTGATTCAGGCACCTCTGCATTGATGCTGGCTATCCGTTGCCTCACGCAGCACAAAACCCATGCTCGTGTTGGCATCCCTTCATATGCATGTGCCTCTTTATTATTTGCGGTGAAAGCAGCTGGCGCACAACCTATTTTTATGGATTGCGATGCCTCTCTATGCCTAGAAAAAGAACAGGCGCTAAAAACAGCCAAAACACTCGATGTGCTCGTACTGGTTCACCCCTTTGGCATGGTTGAGCCCTTGGTAGAAGAAGATTTTACTTGCCCTGTCATTGAAGATATTGCTCAGTCGGTTGGCGCAACACTGCATGGTAAAGCAGCTGGAACCTTTGGCGATTTAAGTATTGGTTCCTTATATGCCACTAAACCATGGGGTGGCGCATATGGTGGTTTTATTACAAGCCAAGACCTTACCCTCATCGAGACCATCAAACCCATGTCTAACCCTGATCACGCTGACATTCATCAGGTCTATGCTGGCCACCATCAGCTTTCTGACTTGCATGCCGTGATTGCTATCGAGCGTTTAAAAGTTGCCGAATCAACACAAACACAACGCCAACATTGGGCCTATATGTATGATAAACTACTAAAAAATGCTTCTGCAACGATAATCGGCGCCCAACCCAATACCACCAGTAACTATTTTCGTTATATTATTCGCGTTGATTCTCATGCCGCTGATATCATTAAAAAGTTCCAAACATTTGGCATTGATGCGAGCCATCCTATTCTTAAACCTTTACACCTTAGCGAAGAGAGTCATGTATGCCCTCAGGCTTCCCAAGCATGGCAAAATTGTGTTTCTCTTCCTATGCTTGCCGATATGAACCAAAAAGAATTTGAACATATGCAATATGGAATAGAACAATGTTTGTACGCTTAGATCACCCTAGTATCCGATGGGCTGCTTTTTTCACAGGCCTATTTTTAGTCATCCCATGGAAAGTTCAAGGTTTACTCACCCATGGTATTTTTTTGTTTTTCGCAAGCTTGTTACTCACTTTTTCCTTGATGCCACTGCTCATTCGCTTTGCTAAAGCCATTGATGCGATGGACTATCCCGATGATAAACGTCGTATACATAGCTTCCCCACCCCGCGGATTGGTGGTTTGGCTGTGATTCTTGCCGTAAATACAACATTATTACTCAACTTCAACTACTCCCTTGAATTTAAAGGTGTAGTCATTTCTGCTTTGATTGTTGGTTTATTATCATTTTGGGATGATGCAAAAGGTTTATCAGCAAGTATCAAGTTGCTAGGGCAAATGATTGCAGTAGCAGTTTTAATGTATTGTGATGTCATTATTCACTTTGCACCAGATACTTGGTGGGGTCTTTCTTTAGAATACCTTGTTACCGCATTTTGGATTATTGGCATTACTAACGCCTTTAATTTTCTTGATGGCATCAATGGTTTAGCAGCTTCTTTGGCAACCATCACTTGTTTACTTATGGGGATGTTAGCTTGGCATACAGGGCAAGTGTACATGTTGCTATTATGCTTAGCTGTTGCAGGAGGTGCGGCAGGATTTTTACCCGATAATGCCCGCTACCAGACCCAAGCACGCTCATTTTTAGGTGATGTTGGCAGTACTTACCTAGGCTGGACGATGGCAGCGATTGCCGTCATGGGTGATTGGTCAGGTGATAGTGCAATCAAAGCATATGGTGCGCCATTATTGATTTTCTCCGTTATGATTTTTGATATGATTTACACCACCATTGCCCGTATTTCACGTGGCGATGTACGCAGCTTTAGACAATGGATTGAATTTGTGGGAAAAGATCATTTGCATCATCGTCTCATGGCACTGGGCTGCACCCAAGCACAAGCAGTGACCCTTATTCTAAGTTTTTCACTTTTGATGGGCCTTGCAGCATTGGCTTTAGTCAAAAGTGATATGATTACCGTTGTATTACTGCTCGCCCAAGCTGTGATTTTCTATTTGATACTGAGTCTGTTTATGTTGCGTGTAAAAAAAGATGACTAACGCCCCTCTCGTTCAGCGTTGGCAGGCTATAAAAAACGCCTTGAAATCCAAAGTTACTTTGATTGCGGTATCAAAGTATACGTCTGATGCAAATGTCGCCACGCTCATACAAGCAGGGCAACAGGATTTTGCAGAAGCAAGGCCTCAAAATTTGCGCGACCGTGCCACAGCATTTCCTCAAGTAAACTGGCATATGATAGGCCCACTGCAAAAAAACAAAGCCAAATATGTTGGTCGCTTTGCTCACTCTTGGCATTCTTTATGTGATATAGAAACTGCAAAAGCTGTGGCATCACATGTCAAAAACCGAAAATTACCTGTCTTTGTACAAGTGAATATTTCAGGCGAATCACAAAAACAAGGTGTTTCACCTGATGAACTACCCTTGTTTTTAGCCCAGCTCGACCCTATAGAAGCCTTTGATGTTGTTGGTTTAATGGGTATGGCTGCAAAAGAAAGTGATTCTAGGGCTGCTTTTTCTTTATTACGAAAGTGTAGGGATGAAATCATTCGCCAGTATCCAAAATCACAAGGTTTATGTATGGGAATGAGCAATGATTGGCCGGTTGCCATCGAAGAAGGCGCAACGATGATTCGTGTCGGCTCAGAAATTTTTGGTCTAGAATAAGGAATTTATGAAACAGCAAAACATAACATTTATTGGTGGCGGAAACATGAGCGAGGCTCTGATTTCAGGGCTGATTAAAGCAGGTCACAACTGTGAAAATATCACCGTTGTCGATACTCAACCTGCTCGTTTAGAAGAGCTTGCTCATCATTTTAAAATCAAAACTTCCACCGATAATATCGAAGCGATTGCCCATGCTCAGACCATCGTTTTGGCCGTAAAACCCCAAGTAATTGAAACAATCTTGAACCTTATTGGCAACCGCATTCCAGAAAATGCAACCATCGTAAGTATTGCTGCAGGCGTTGGCGTCCAAGCTATGCACAGGTTTGCAAAACGTGAGCATCTATCTTTTGTGCGAGTAATGCCCAACACGCCGGCATTGGTGGGCGCTGGTATGTCTGTGCTTTTCAGCAATGCCGAGCAACCACACAAAGATAATGCCGAATACATTCTCGCAGCATCGGGTGAAACTGCTTGGGTAGAAGATGAGCGTTTATTACATGCGGTGACCGCTGTATCTGGGAGCGGCCCTGCCTATTTTTTCCTGCTCGCGGAAACCATGCAAGCAGCAGGTGAAGCCTTAGGGTTACCTAAAGATTTGGCAGCAAAGCTTGCCAACCAAACAGCCATGGGCGCAGGGCGTATGTTAAGTGAAAGCGGTCGTGGCGCAGCAGTACTACGTAACCAAGTCACCAGTCCGGGTGGCACCACACAAGCAGCCATAGACACCATGTATGAGTGTGAATTCCCAACAGCCATTCGCCGAGGTGTGCAAGCAGCATTCAAACGTTCTAAGGAGTTAGGCTAATGTTTATTATTGGTTATTTTTTGCAAGCTGTCGCAGGTATTTTAAGCATTGCTTTAAATATCGCCATGGTTGTGATTATTGCACGTGCCATTTTATCTTGGGTTTCACCTGACCCCCACAACCCTATCGTGCGTATCATCAACCAAATATCCGAACCAATTTTATTTCCTATCCGCAAACGTGTACCCTATTTCAGCGGCATCGATTTTTCGCCCATCATCGCGTTAATGATTATCTATTTCTTGGATATTTTTCTGGTGCAAACTCTAAGCCGCATGGCAGCAAGTTTTAGCTAACTTTTAACTTCGCCCTTTTCAAACACTATACGCCCATCTTTAAGCGTATATTGCACCTGCCCCGTCATCTTGCGATAATGCCAAGGTGTATTGCGCCCTTTAGAGAACAGTTTACTCCTGTCTAAAGTCCATGTTTTGTTGGGGTCAAAAATACAAATGTCTGCTGCATTACCTAAGTTTAGTCTACCTTCAGGAAGGTTGAGCAAATCTGCTGGGTTAGATGTCATTGTGGCAATCAAATCAGCCATCTTTAACACACCCGCGCGTTCCAAATCCAAGGACACAGGCAACATAGTTTCCAAGCCCACAATACCAAATGCAGCACACGACAAACCACAACGTTTATCATCTTCATGATGCGGAGCATGATCAGTTGCAATCACTGTGATAGTGCCATCACGCAAGCCTTCAATCACTGCCAGTCTATCTTCTTCCGTCCGTAGTGGTGGGCTCATTTTTGCATCAGCATTAAAATTCAATACTTCATCTTCAGTTAGTGCAAAATGATGGGGTGCAGCCTCAGTAGTAACATTCAACCCTTCCTTCTGTGCTGAACGCACAAGCTCTACTGCACCTTTGGATGAAATATGCGCCACATGATAACGTGCATCCGCACGCCTTGTTAACATAATATCACGAGCAATCATGCTGTCTTCACCCTCAACAGGCATACCCTGCACACCTAGCTGTGTGGAGACCCATCCTTCATTCACTGAACCACCTTCAGTCAATTGTTTTTCTTCAGCATGTTGGATAATAATATAATTAAAACTTGAAGAGTACTCTAATGCTTTGCGCATCACCCCTGCGTGCCAAACGGGCTTACCATCATCTGAAAAGGCCACCGCACCAGCGCGTGATAACTCGCGCATCTCGGTCAACTCTGTCCCTTTCAAATTGCGCGTCACTGCGCCAATAGGGTGCAAGTTACATAATCCAATTTCTTTGGCTCGGTTAATCACCTGCATCACAATGCCTGCATGGTCAATGCAAGGCTCTGTGTTTGGCATGGTGCAAATTGAAGTAATACCGCCAGCAATTGCAGCTTGTGAACCTGATTCAATATCTTCTTTCCATTCTTCGCCGGGTTCGCGTAAATGCACATGCATATCAATCAAGCCAGGACAAACAACCAAACCTTTTGCATCAATCGTTTGCGTGGCAGTACCTTTAAATACACCAACACCTGCTACTTTTCCATCAGCCAACCAAATGTCACACACTTCATCAATCTTATTTGCTGGATCAATCACACGACCATTCGTTATAAGTATATCACTCATTCTGATTCACCCCCTCCGCATAAAGCTGTTAAAGCAGCCATGCGAATAGCCACCCCGTGTTCCACTTGTTGTAAAATCAAACTTTTCATCGAGTCCGCTACGTCTGTTGCAATCTCCACCCCGCGATTCATGGGCCCTGGATGCATCACCATGCAATGATCTCCCGCTGCTTTTAGGCGTTTCATGTTTAAACCGTATGTTTCATGGTATTCACGAACGGATGGGAAGTAACAATTTGTAGTTAAACGTTCTGTCTGCACGCGCAGCATATAGAGAATATCGGTGCCTTCTAAAGCCGCATCAAAATCATAATATACTTCACAACCATAACGCTCGATATGCGATGGCAACAATGTTTTAGGCGCAACAATACGTACCTTATAACCCATGATTTTTGCCGCTAACATATGTGAACGCGCCACACGGGAGTGGGTAATATCACCCACAATAGTCATGGTTTTTCCTTCAATATCACCGATATTATGTTTAAGGGTTAACAAATCAGTAAGAATTTGAGTGGGATGTTCATGCGAACCATCACCTGCATTGATTAATGCTGTATTATCCAAAAATTCAGCTAAAAATTCACATGTGCCCGCGATAGAATGGCGAATCACCAAGACATGTGGCTGCATCGCAGCCAAAGTTTGGCCAGTATCCAGTAAACTTTCACCTTTTTTGGTTGCAGATGTGGAGGCAGAAATATTAATCACATCGGCAGATAAACGTTTGCCTGCAATTTCAAAACTGGTGCGAGTGCGGGTGGAATTCTCAAAAAAAAGATTAATGATTGTTTTTCCACGCAAAGTGGGTGCTTTTTTCGAATCTCGCGAGTTAATTTCGATAAAATCATCACCTAAATCGACCAGAGATTTAATTTGCTCACGACTTAAATCAGCAATACCAAATAAATGTTTTAAACCAAATAAGGGTTTAGGCATGTTTTTTCTCCGTTAACTCGGGGTGCGCTGCAATAAAATCTTCCAAAAAAACGGCTGCCGCTGTTTGATCCAGCTTAGCGCGCATTTTTTTCTCATTCAAACCTTGTGCAAACAAACGTTCTTTGGCTGTCCAAGTTGAAAGGCGCTCATCTTGGAAGACAATGGGTAAGTTTGTTGATTGCCCCAGTTGCCTCGCTGCTTTACGGCAATCTTCAGCCTGAACGCCTTCTGTACCATCCATATTTTTGGGCAAGCCAACCACAATCGTTTTAGTCCCATATTCTGCCAACAATTTTGAAACTTGCCTTGGCCAGCCTTGATCATTACGAAATAAACATGTCACCCCACGACACGACAAACCCAAACGGTCGGATAGTGCCACGCCAATACGTTTCCCACCAATATCAAGTGCCAGCAATGGTAAGCTTATTTCAAAGTCAGGTGCATTCATCTTAAAAATTCAACAAAATTTGCTCATGCGTAAAGCCAAGCCCTAATAAAGTGTCCGTACAGGCATCAACCATCACGTTCATACCTGCTAAACAAACCACTGTATTCTCAGGTGATGCTTGATCTTCTTCTAAAGCATGTTGCACATAACCCACAGGGCCATGCCAATCTTGATGTCCTGTTGCCAACGAAACACTTACTTGAACATCATCGTGGGCAAGACTATCAAGCTCATCCGTTAACAAATGATGCATTGCGCTTAAAAAGCCTGCATAAATTGAAATGCTTTTAAAATCTGAACGGTGCTGAATCATTTCAAGCCATAAGCTACGCAGTGGGGCGATGCCAGTACCCACCCCCATCAAAATAACATGTTTACCCTGATGTGCAGATAAATCAAAACCTTTGCCCATAGGTCCTTCTACTTCAATTTCATCGCCTTCTTCCAAACTTACTAGGGCATTGGAAAGCGGGCTTACGTCCTTGATTACAAATTCATACGACGAGTTATCATGCGGGCTTGATGCAATCGCAAAATAAGATGCAGGTTTATCAGCTTGGTTAGGTAAGCTTATGCGCATACATTGCCCAGCAACAAAAGCAGGTAATTTTGAGTATGGTAAGGAAACGAAGGTTAACTTGACGACCACATCATCGCATGATGCTTCGGTCAACCGCTCATTTTGAGATAAGCGTAAGCGAAAAGATGATGGATGGGACAAATACAACCTCCATAAGAAAACTGTGCAAGTATGATAAAGGATGAGCAACTATGCAAAATGTAACGTGCGTTGAACTAAAAATCGCAGCAAATGCTATCACTGAAAGCGCCTTTGCCCAGCTCATGCAAATTTTTAATGCGCTTGGTGGCTCCGAGGAAACCTTGGTAAGCGAAAATGAAAGTGCGCGAATTGCTTGGTTTGAAGTCTCTGATAATCAGGAAGAACAATATTTACGCCTCACCACTGCGGCAAAATTACTCGGTGCGCAGGAAGAGCAAATCAGTATCCAAACCCTTAATGATGATTGGGCTACAGCTTGGCAGAAAAATTGGGCTGCCATGCCTATTGGTCAATCTTTGTGTGTGCGCCCCTCTTTTTGTGCACCTTTAACAAATCGCAGCATTGATGTTGTGCTTGACCCTGGTATGGCCTTTGGCACAGGCACACACCCAACCACTTATTTATGTTTAGAGGCGATTGAACGTTATTGTCTTCACCAACCACCGCAAAGCATGCTTGATATGGGTGCTGGTTCAGGGCTGTTGGCCATCGCTGCAGGAAAGATGGGGGCCAAAGATATTCATGCTATTGATTATGACCCACTATCTGTTGAAGCCAGCGAAACCAATGCAAGCATCAACCATATATCCCTAACTTCCACGCTTGCCAGCATACCGCCAAGTCGCCAATTTGAGTTGGTGGTGGCAAACATTCTCGCTGGCCCATTGTTGGGTATGGCGCAAGAACTAGCTGATACTGTAGCGAAACATCTCATTCTTTCAGGCCTGCTCACCGCACAAGTTCCTGCTATCATCGAAGCTTATGAAAAAGCTGGTTTAAAACATTTACAAACCCACACCAAACAGGAATGGGCAGCCATTGAGTTTGGCCATTAAACGCTCCCTATGAAACTCAAATTTATACATATTTATGGCCCGCTTTTGGTCACTTTATGGCTAGGTTTATTCCTTGATAGTAGTTTGCTTGCGCAACATATACCCAACAACCAAATCATTACCAATATCTTAGTGTTACTTGTTTTCACTTGGATTTTTTTCCATGTTTCTAAAATCACTAAACAACTGATGCTCTTTGGTGTGGTGATTGCTTATGCTGGCGAAGTGACCTTGGCGCTTGGTTTAGGCATGTATACCTATCGCCTTGAAAACGTGCCGCTTTATGTGCCCTTTGGTCATGCGATTGTTTATGCTGGTGTTTATTATATCACTAAAGAACCCTTGGTTCGTCAACACCAAACCAGTATTAATCGTGTACTTTATCCGCTGATGATTATCTATGCAACGCTATGGCTTGTCTTTGCCGCTGACGTATTTGGTTTTATCTGTATGCTGATCATTATAGGGCTGTTCAAACGACACCCTGAAACCAAGTTGTTTTTCCTTATCATGTTTTTTATGGTCGTATATTTAGAGCTTCTTGGCACTTACTACCAATGCTGGGCATGGCCCAATATTTGGTTTGATACACTGAGATGGCTGCCCAGCGCAAACCCACCAAGTGGTATTGGTGTAGTCTACTTTGCATTTGATGCGATTTGTTTGCTAGGTTACAAATATTTCAATTTAAAAAAGTGGCGTCGCTTTCGCGCTTTGCAAAAAAGGCGCATACTGGCTTGATGCTGGTCTAACCCTGATTAGATTCGGTCGGCTTAAATTAAGCTGAGTCTATATTTCTAAGCCTTTGCATTCGCCTGCTGAAATTCAAGCAGGATATTTTGAACAATGCGACTAAATTCGACAATATTAAATGGTTTTGCCAATACAACTTCTGCTACCATATCTTCTGTATTCAGCGTTTGACTAAAGTCATAACCTGTTAAAAATATAATAGGTACATTCGTTTTCATCTCATGAATCAACTGCCCTGCTTCAATGCCCCCCATTTTCGGCATTACCACATCAAGAATCACAAGGCTAATTTCATCTTGTCTGGCTTGGAAGGTTTCCACAGCTTCCAAGCCATTGGCTGCCACTACCACTTGATAACCAAGGTCTTCTAAAATTGCTTGTCCAATCTCTAACACCACCTCTTCATCATCAACCAATAAAATCATCTCTCCATGTCCACAAGCTGCTTCAGAACCTGTTTTTTCAAGGCTATAGTTACCATCGCTATTTTCATCATTTGCCAAAACTGGCAAATAAATGTGAAACGTTGACCCTTCATCAACTTGGCTGGTCACTGTAATGATACCACCATGTGACTGAATAGAGCCATAAACCATCGCCAACCCCAGCCCAGAACCCTGATCACTTTCTTTGGTAGTATAAAAGGGTTCAAAAATTCGCTTCAAGCAGCTTTCTTTAATGCCATGCCCATTATCCTTTACTGAAATATGTGCAAAAGTATCGGTTTCTAGCTCAGGGTAATAACTTAAAAACTTTTGATCGGCAATAAAGGGCTCAAGTTTCAGCGTAATTTCAGGCTTATTGTTATCCTTTACCGCATCGCGAGCATTATTTAAGAGGTTCATTACCACTTGTTGAAGTTGATTCGCATCACCCTCAATGACTAGTTCAACTTGCGCAACCTCTGTGTATAGTTGAATGTTTTCAGGTATTGTTACCCTGTGCATATTAATCGTTTCTTCAAGAAAAGAAGTAACGTTCATGCGCTCCTTGTTCACCATATCCTTGCTTGAGAAGGTTAAGAGCTGTTGCACCATACCTGCCGACTGATAAGAAAGATTCTCAATACCCTCTAGCCGTTTTAGCGTTTTAGGCAGATGCTGAACTTCTTTTTTAGCCAAATAAATATTGCCTGTGATACCAGCTAGAGTATTATTAAAATCGTGCGCAATCCCACCTGCTAAAGTACCAATCGCTTCCATTTTTTGCGCTTGGACCAATTGGTTTTCCAATAGGTTCCGTTCCATCTCTGCGCCAGCGCGCGCAGCAATAATTTTAAAAACGCTTTCTACACTCTCAGAAAAATAATCTTTCTCTCTTGAAAATGCGCACAAAATACCAATGGCGGTTCCTTCTTTATTGGTAATAAGTGTTCCTATGTAAGATTCAAATTGCAACGTCTGCAAAGAGTCATTACCTGGGAATAGCCGGAAAAGATTTTCAGTAAAATAACAAAACTCTTCGCCAGAAACACTTTCACAAGGTGTTCCTTTCAATTCATATTGATAGTTTTCAACGTATTCACCATCCACAATGGTGGCCAAAGATTTCACCTGGCCTGGATCAACAAATTCGCCAAGAATGATTGCATCTGAACCCATCCATGCGTTCATTTTTTCTGCAGCAATACGAAAAAAATCTTTGCCCATATGCTCTGTCGTGCTTGCAACCAAAGTTTGTATTGCCATTTCAATTTGATGTCGTTCAGTAATATCTCGGCTGACACCAATCAATCCAATCACTTCACCTTCAGTATTACGGTGGACTGCCTTGATGGTATCCAAAAGAACTTTTTTGCCATCAGGATATTCAACCCACTCATCATTCTGTGTAGGCACATCTTTAGCCAGCATTTCTGAATCTTTTTTACGGAAAAATGATGCCCGTTCAGGGCCAAATAAATCAGTATCACTAGTGCCAATAACATCAGCAACGGAATCCTTGCCCACCAAGCGACAAAATGCCTGGTTACATCCTGTGTAAATGCCTTCTTTGTCCTTATAAAAAATAATATCAGGCACCAAGTCTAAATGCGTTCTTAGCATCAAATGCGCTTCGCGTAATCCCGCTTGGGTTTTCGCTAAACTTGCACTCATGCGTGTCAGTTTTTTCGCCAGCCTTGAAAATTCATTGCCGAATTTGACATTGATTTCTTTGCCGACATGCCCTTGTTCAATGTTAGCAATAAATTTTCCAAGCTGTTCAACAGGTCTAGAGATCAAACGGTTTAACAACGCAATAATAAGAATTAAAGAAATCATCAATGCGGTAAAGTACAGCCCTGCTTTTTCTCGCACCCGCTGCTCAAGAATAAGGTATTCTTTCTCATAGCTATACTCGCCCACAAGAATGACTTTTGTCGCTTGGCGTAAAAGTTTGCTCGGATAGATATTCAAAATAATAGTGCGATATATCGTGAAATGCTTTATCGTTTTATTTGATGTCATCTCTGCAATATGTGAGTTACTAAGCAGCATCTCTTGAATAACGCTTTGATTAAACTCTTCACCAATGACCTTTCCCACCCAATCTAAGCGCGTCGATGCAATAATTTGATTAGCTTCACCAATAAGGCTTAAGTTTAGAAGACCCGTTTCAGCACCAGCATAAGAAATTGCATCCTGTATTTGGCTAAACCCATCCTCTGCCGTGATATTTTCTAAGCGAAGCGATAAGTCCGTGACCTGTTGAGAAAATTCTTTTTCTGCACGGTGCTCTAAATCTGATAGTGCTTCAAAGTAAGCTAGACCAGTTAAGGCTAACCCTACAGGCAAGAAAATTGCAAGCATAGTTAGGGTAACTACTGTCCTTAATTTCATTTTCGTGAAACCGCGATACATCATTTCAAGGCACAACAAATTGTGCATTAAATAATTTTTCTGCATCAATTTTTTGCGTTAATAAATTTGCCCGTAGCAATATAACCTGCAGCTTGTTGGTGACTTCGACAATCTCTTTAGGCTGACCTGAAAAAAGTCGTTTATTGCCGTCTTTTCCTGCTAAAGATATGCCTTCGTATCCAGCAAGCATCTCTGCGCTTGAAATACCTAGCCTTGGCGCCATAAGTTGCACAGCTTCTGCTGGATGTTTTTTCAAAAAATCCAGGGCGAAAAAGTAACCATCAATAAGCCTTTTAATGCTACTTTCCGCATCTGAAACCACACTTTTACGCACGGCTAAAACATCAATAATTTGATTGGGGATTTTTCTGCTATCAAAAAGTTTTACTGCCCCTTGCTTTAGTAGCTGCGAACTTATCGGCTCAAACGTAACCAACACATCAACCTCACCCTGCATGTAAGCAGATAAATGTTGATTCAGCTTCAATGGTACAACCACAATATCAGAGACATCTAAGCCAGCTTCTAGCAACGCACCATTAAGCAGTGTTGCACCCACAGCACCATTCTCTACACCCACCCTCTTACCTTTGATGTCCGCTAAACTTTTAAGGCTTGGCTTGACTAATAAAACGTCCGCGCCTGCTGAGGCATCAACAACCATCACAACCTCCAACTCCGTGCCCAACGCGACCTCGCTCAGCACCTCATCTAAAGTAAGCATACCCGCATCAATCATGCCTGCACGCAATAGCCGCAATGTATCCGTTGAGCTTTGCAACTCGACAAGTTTAACCATACTCGGATCATATTGACCCTTTTCCCGCGCTAAAAACAGCGGTTCATAGCCCATCCACTGGTTGCTACCCACTTTTAAAACTTTTGACTCAGGTTCAGGAGTACAAGATATAAGGCCTAATGACAAACTGACCATGAAGGCCACGATGCCAATACTTTTATATAAAATATGCAGCATACTTCTCCTTACCTCAGTATTTTTTCTGCTTACTTTGCCTTTCTTTGTATATTCAGCGCAGCACACAACAATGCCACAACTTAAGTCATAGTGATAAGCAAGAAAAGAGCCAATAAATGCAATTTATTACAGGCTCTCTTGAATTTGATGATATGATAAGTTGGTGAGCCATACACACTAACCTTTCACTCTAATCTTCTTAGAACCTTGTGGTACTTTAACGAATTACAGGGCAACAAAAAAGCCCACAAACACAAGGCTTATGGGCTTTCATGATACTTCGTGAAACATAAAAATGGTGGAGCCTAGCGGGATCGAACCGCTGACCTGTTCGCTGCCAGCGAACCGCTCTCCCAGCTGAGCTAAGGCCCCATTATGCAATCAAACACGGTGAAAATAGCATGCCAATTACATCTTAGACGCCGCGCATTTAGCCATGCACAATTATTTGTGTCAATATACGCAGCATCTTTATTGGTTGAGGTCGCCTGTGAAACTTTTTCAACGCATTTTATCTGCTGATTGTGATACACCTGTATCCCTATTTTCGCGTTTGCGCGGAGAACACGACTGCTTTTTATTTGAAAGTGCTGAGGGTGGTGAACATTGGGGCCGCTACAGTATTCTCGGTTTTGATCCTGCGGCTATCGCTATTGAAAAAACGGGCGGTTTAACTGTTACAAATCGCAACGGCAAAAAACAATTTTCTGCAGAGACTGATGTTCTGTCATGGATTCGTGAGCATGTTATCCGCCATGAAAAAATCACACTTGCAAGCGGTGGAAGCAACACCCTGCCCTTCACTGGCGGCGCTGTGGGTTATTTCTCCTACGACATTATTCATCGTTTTGAGCCAGGGGTTGAGGCCTCGATTACTGATGATGTGATTGCAGCATATATGCTGATTGATCGTTTTGTCGTACATGACAACCTCAAAGGCATTGTTCACCTTTGTGTTTTAGAATCGGAGCAAGGTGCTGCTGATTTGATTCTAGATGCCATTGAAAACACTTTAGCAACCACACCTCCACCATTGCCTTTTCATGCTACAGCACAAGAGGGGCTGGCTTTAGAAATTCCACCTTCCAATGTGTCGCAACAAGAATACGAAGCCATGGTAGAAAAATCGAAAGAATACATTCTTGCTGGCGATATTTTTCAAGTGGTTGTTTCCCAACGTTTTTCTAAAACATTGGATGTTGACCCGCTGAGTATTTACCGCGCAGTGCGCCACATTAATCCATCGCCCTATTTATTTTATATGAGTATTCAGGATGTGACTTTAATTGGTTCATCCCCTGAAATATTGGTTCGCAAAGAAGGTAATAAAGCTATTGTTCGCCCGCTTGCTGGTACACGCCCCCGTGGGGAAACAGCAGAAGCAGATGCAGTACTTGAAAAAGAGCTATTGGCAGACACCAAAGAAATTGCCGAACATGTCATGCTGGTGGATTTAGGCCGCAATGATTTGGGCCGCGTCAGCCAATTTGGCACGGTAAAGGTCACCGACTCTATGTCTGTGGAGCGTTATTCCCATGTGATGCATATTGTGTCGCAGGTTGAAGGTACATTGCGCCATGATGTCGATGCTATTGACTTATTGGCTGCCACTTTCCCTGCTGGCACATTATCTGGTGCGCCCAAGGTGCGTGCGATGCAAATCATTGCTGAGCTTGAAGGGCAACATCGTGGCCCATATGGTGGTTGCATTGGTTATATTTCATTTGGTGGCGAATTTATGGACACTGCCATTATTATTCGCACCGCAGTGATTGAAAATGGTCAACTGCATGTGCAGGCAGGTGCTGGGCTAGTCGCTGATTCTGTGCCCACCACCGAATATCAAGAATGCGTGAACAAAGCATCGGCAATGTTCCGCGCTGTTGCCCTTGCCAGAGCACAAAAATTTGAACCACAAAATAACACAACGGAAGAGGGCTAAAACCCATGACTGCAGCAACATTAGTCATTGATAACTATGACTCATTTACATTTAATTTGGTACAATATTTAGGTGAATTGGGCGATCATCCCATCGTTTATCGCAATGATAAAATTAGCCTTAATGAGATTGAAGACTTAAAACCTTCACGTATTTTGGTTTCTCCAGGCCCTTGCACACCGCACGAAGCAGGCATATCCAAAACTGTGATTGAACATTTTTCAGGCAAACTACCTATTTTGGGTGTTTGTTTGGGTCATCAAGCCATTGGTGAAGTGTTTGGCGGCAAAGTGATTCGTGCACCCCGTCTTATGCATGGCAAAGTCAGCCCAATTTTCCATGATGAAACTGGTATTTTTAAAGGATTACCTACCCCCTTTATTGCTACGCGTTATCACTCATTGATTGTTGAAGAACCACTACCCAACAGCTTGGTTCGCACGGCATGGACAGCAGAGGGTGAGTTGATGGGCTTGAGGCATTGCGAACATCCAACGTTCGGGCTGCAATTTCATCCTGAATCTATTTTAACTGAACATGGTCACACCATGCTCAAAAATTTCTTGGAATTATAATATGAGCGACTCTTACACCATCCAACAAGCGATTGCTGATACTCAAAAAGGTATTGGCCTTGATAGCCACAAATCTGAAGCTGTGTTTAACCAAATCATGTCAGGTGACGCCACACCTGCCCAAATTGGTGCTTTGCTTATGGGCTTGAGCATCAACGGTGAAACTGTCGATTTGGTAACTGGTGCTGCTCGTGCTATGCGGCATGCGGCCACCAAGATTCAACCTAAAGCAACAGGCCTACTTGATACCTGTGGCACAGGTGGTGATGGCTCCTCAACATTTAATATCTCTACAACTGTAGCTTTAGTGACTGCCGCAGCAGCTGTACCTGTAGCCAAACATGGCAACCGTGCCATCTCTTCAAAATCAGGCAGTGCTGATGTATTGGAAGCTTTGGGTGTGAAGCTGGATATAACGCCAGAGCAAGTAGCTGTATGTGTGGATGAAGTAGGCATTGGTTTTTTATTTGCGCCGCAATGCCACCCTGCGATGCAATATGCAGGGCCTGTGCGCCGTGAAATGGGTGTGCGTTCGGTATTTAACTTGCTTGGCCCCCTCACCAACCCAGCAGATGCTGATTATCAAATCTTAGGTGTGTTTGCTGAAGATAAATTAGATTTAGTCGCAGGTGCATTAATCCAATTAGGCTGTAAACGTGCTTTGGTGGTTCATGGTCGCGATGGTCTTGATGAAATCACCACCACCACCATCACCGATGCCGTGTGGGTAGAAACTGGCAAAACACCCCACCGCTTTGAAATTGACCCAGCTGCTTTTGGTATGCCCTATGCCACAGCTGAAGCATTGCAAGGTGGTGATGCCGCTCTTAATGCCGAAATCATCAAACATATTTTAGCAGGTGTACAAGGTGCTGGCCGCGACATCGTGTTGCTTAATAGTGCTGCTGCTTTGTGGGTGGCTGGAAAAGTTGAGAGTATTAATGATGGTCTAGGCCTTGCCGCACAAACTATTGATTCAGGCAAAGCCACTGCAACATTGGATGCTTTGATTAAGTTTACCAACCAATCATAAACATAAACCATAGAGTACGCGAAGTTTCGCAGAGTTGAGATGAATAAAGATATGAATGAATTACTCATGCTTTATAATACTCTGCCGTTTTAAAAGGTAAAAAAATGAGTTCAATTTTAAATGAAATCGCCGCCTACAAACATGAGTGGGTTAAAAACTGCAAACAAAAGGTCAGCGAACAAACACTTTTATCCCAGTGTGAGGCCATTGAGCCTTTAGACTTCGCTGGTGCTTTAAGCACACGCATCAAAAGCAAACAAAATGCCGTGATTGCCGAAGTAAAAAAAGCATCGCCTTCCAAAGGTGTGATTCGTAAAGATTTTGATCCTGTCAGCATTGCTACTGCTTATGAGCAAGGTGGTGCAACCTGTTTATCTGTGCTCACCGATGTGAAATATTTTCAAGGTGACGACCAGTTTGTGCGTGATATTCGCCAAGCTGTGAACATCCCCATTTTGCGCAAAGATTTTATACTCGACCCTTATCAAATCGTTGAAGCACGTGCCATGGGTGCAAGCTGCATATTGCTGATTATGGCGATGATTGAAGATGGTTTGGCGCAAGAATTGTGTGCGGCAGCCTTAGAGCTTGGTTTATCTGTGCTGCCAGAAGTGCATGATGCCAAAGAGTTAGAACGCGCCATGGATTTGAACACACCGCTGCTGGGCATCAACAATCGTAATTTACACACCTTTGATATCACCCTGCAAACCACCCTTGATTTGTTGGCTGAAATCCCACCTGAGCGCACCACCATCACCGAATCTGGCATTTTTACTTTTGCCGATATTCAGCTGATGAATCAACATCATGTGTATGGTTTCTTAGTGGGTGAATCATTGATGCGCCAAGAAAATCCAGGCACGGCCCTACAACTATTATTAGGCAAATCATGAACCTCAAGCAAACACCAAAGCACATCTTATCCTACCCCAAATATTGGCCGGCCGCCCATGAAGCCCCTGCTTATCAATTGCCCATGTGCAAGGCGGACATGGATGCATTGGGCTGGGATAGTTGTGATATCGTGTTGGTGACAGGTGATGCCTACGTTGATTTGCCAAGCTTTGGTATGGCAGTGGTTGGTCGCGCTTTGGAAGCCCAAGGTTTCCGCGTCGGTATTATCGCCCAACCTGATTGGAAATCTGCCGATGCCTTCCGCGCCCTTGGCAAACCCAATCTTTTTTGGGGTGTCACTGCGGGTAATATGGATTCTATGGTCAACCGCTATACATCCGAGCGCAAAATTCGCTCTGATGATGCCTACACCCCGGGTGATGTAGGTGGCAAACGCCCTGATCGGGCAGTGACTGTATATGCCCAACGCTGCCGCGAAGCATTTAAGGGTGTGCCCGTGGTGATTGGTGGTATTGAAGCAAGCCTTAGGCGTATTGCCCATTATGATTATTGGTCGGACAAGGTGCGCCGCTCGGTGTTGATGGATTCTAAAGCTGATATGCTTGTGTATGGCAATGGTGAACGCCAAATCATTGAAGTTGCCCATCGTCTTGGTGCAGGTGAAGACATCAAGTCTATGCTAAATATTCGTGGCACAGCCATGATGGTCAAAGGTGTGCCCACAGGTTGGTTGGAAAAAGATAGCAGTGAAATCGATAAGCCTGGCGCACTGATTCAACATGCCGATCCTTACCTTATGGTTGGCAACCAAAGCAATTGTGATGAAAAGAAATTGCATCGCGAACGCGAAAAAGCAGCACCTATTTCTATCTTAGATGTCTCCAAGAAACGTGATAACACGGTGATTCGCCTGCCTGCCTATGAAGCAGTGGCAGAAGATGAAGTATTATATGCCCATGCTTCTCGTTTGCTGCATTTGGAAACCAATCCGGGTAATGCGCGTGCTTTGATTCAACAGCATGGCAGCCGCGAAGTTTGGATTAATCCGCCACCTATCCCGCTAAGCACCGAAGAATTAGATGCTGTTTTTGATTTGCCCTACTCACGCTTGCCTTATAAAGGTTATGGTGACATCAAAGCCAAAGTATCAAAAATACCTGCTTATGAAATGATTAAAAACTCTGTGAATATTATGCGTGGTTGTTTTGGTGGCTGCACATTTTGTTCCATCACTGAACACGAAGGTCGTATCATTCAAAGTAGATCTGAAGCTTCGATTTTAAAAGAAGTCGAAGCGATTCGTGATAAAACACCTGGCTTTAGTGGCGTTATTTCTGATTTGGGTGGCCCAACTGCCAATATGTATCGTTTAAAATGTAAGTCTGCTGAGATTGAAGCGGCATGCCGCAGGCCTTCATGTGTCTTCCCGGGTATCTGCGAAAACTTAAACACCAACCATGATCCACTCATCAAGCTTTATCGTAAAACACGCAATTTAAAAGGCATCAAACGTGTTTTTGTTGCATCGGGTTTACGTTATGACTTGGCAGTGGAATCACCTGCTTATATCAAGGAATTGGTGACCCATCATGTAGGTGGTTACCTCAAAATAGCACCCGAACATACCGAAGGTGGCCCACTTGATAAAATGATGAAACCAGGCATCGGCAGCTACGAAACATTTAGAGTATTGTTTGATAAATTTTCCAAAGAAGCTGGAAAAAAACAATATTTGATTCCTTATTTTATCGCTGCGCATCCAGGCACCACAGATGAGGATATGCTTCACCTCGCACTTTGGCTGAAAAAGAATCAGTATAAGGCAGACCAAGTTCAAGCCTTTTTGCCCTCTCCCATGTCCACAGCTGCAGCCATGTATCGCTCTGGCCGTAATCCTTTGAAAAAAATAAGTCGCATTCAAGCCAAATACAGCGAACCCGTAGCCATTCCACGCCGTAAAAAACAACGCGATCTGCACAAAGCATTCTTGCGCTATCACGATAAAGATAACTGGCCAATGTTACGCGAAGCACTCAAAAAAATGGGGCGCAGTGATTTGATTGGCAGTGGTGAACATCAGCTTATTCCTGCTTATCAATCAGCTGTGCAATCAACACAGAAAACGGGCACAGCATTGCGTACCCAACATACTAGAGTTGAAAGAAAGTCTAAACCTTCATCAAAGAAAAAACGTCGCTTTTAATAACGTTACTCTGCAAGTTTATCTTGCAGAGTAACGTTATTTATACGTTTTGTTTGTTTCGTTTTACCACTACTGTCAACAATAACAGCATAAAGAACATCAATATCGGTGTTGTAGAAAAGCTGGTTACACAACCTTCTTCTTCACCACCTCGAGCTGGTCCTGGTGCAGGAACTACTGGGATTTTTCGGACAACTGCAATGTCATGAGTGCCTGCTGCTGCACCTGCTGGCCATTGCTTGATTTGCACGCTGCCATCCGCATTTAATGCCCAGTCCGTTGCTGCAAAAGGAAGGTTTACAGATGCACTTATGGCATACACTGTTGACGTTGCTGCCGCACCACCTGCTTTATACACCAAAGTAATCGGTGCAGTTAAAGTTGGGTCGGCGTACACATCAACAGCAAGGCTACCAAGCACTTGGCTGTCGGCAGTGATCACTAAATTAGGAATGCCTGCAATGCTTTTTTCAATGGCATTGTTGTCACCTATCACATAAACATTGGCGAGTTTCACTCCGCCTGCTGCCAAGGTAAACGGTGACACCGCTGGGTCATTGAAGTTCGTCGCCGCACCATTCACTTCTTCTAGATTGTTATATCCATCGCCATCACTATCTGACAATGCCAAATGAGCACCTGTCCGCCATGTTGTAGCCATCGGTAGAATGGCATTGCTGGCTGATGGTCCGCCTGCATGACATGCACTACAAGAAATCGCACTTGTGCCTAATGCGACTTGCAGTGGCGAAAGGTATTCGGCCTTGGCCTCTGCAAGGCTATGCGTAAAAATCAAGGCACTAAAGAGCATCCCGAAATTTAAAATTTGTTTCGCTTTCAATGTTAACTCCTAAATTTGTACTGAAATTGAATGATCTTTTATTTAGCTTTTACGACGAACAAAAAAGCCTAGGCTTAAGAGCGCAAATAACATTAATGGCAACAATGTTGAACCCGTCATACAACCAACCACTGATGCCTTATCTTTTGCAGGAAGAATTTGAGCAGCGGGAATTGAGCGTACAACAACGTAAGATGCGTTGACAGCACCTGCTGGAAGTGCCAAGATATTAAGGCCACCATCTACTGTTACTGTCCAATCTGTACCCATCGTTGCTGCTGTGCCTTGGCCTGTAGCATCCACGGTATAAACAAGAGAAGCCGCATCTACAGCACCAGCTTTAAAATATAATGTTGCAGTATTTGCAATATTTACGCTAACACCACCTAAGATTTCTTTGCCTGTGGTCGCAAGCGTATAAGGATCTGTAAAAGCAGGAGCCGTTGCCCCAGCAGTACCGATTACAACAACTGATGTAAGCGCTGTATCCGTCACACCTGCGCCTGCACTTTTAATAGTAAATGGGCTGACTGTAGCAGTATTAAAGTTCAACAAAGCACCGCTTACTTCTTGTTTATTGGTATAACCATCACCATCACTATCAGAGTTTGCTAAATTACTTGCCAAAGAACTTGATTTCCATGTTAAAGCCATTGGTGTTGTTGCTGATGCCGCAGAAGTTCCGCCTACGTGGCAAGCACTACATGATAAACCCGTCGCACCAAGTGCTGTGTTCAGCGTAACTTCAAAACCTGAACGCGCACTTGCTGTTGTTGCGCTAAAACTGATTGCGCCAAGCAAAAGCGCTGCGCTGATTATTTTTTTTAATTCCATCTCGTTCTCCTACGCTATCTTTCAAAATCTCTATATTGCCATATGAACACATAAAAGCCCTCCGAAACATACGTTTCAAAGGGCTCTCATACATAGCTTATTTAACTATTTTTTTGGAAGTTAGTCTTTTTTGCGACGAACAAAAAAGCCCAAAGTTAACATTGCTAAAATCATCATCAATGGTGTAGTTGCAGCACTTGTCACACAACCACCACTAGATCCAGCTGCTGCTGGTACTGCTACTGCTGGCAACGTACGCACAAGCACTGCTGTAGCTGGATTTGTCGCCATTGCTGTTACAGTAAAACTACCATCAACATTAGCCATCCATGAAGTTGTTGGCGCAAGCGTTCCTTGACCAGCAGCATCCACAGCATACATCTTCATTGTTGAATCCACACCAAGACCTTTCACAAAGATGGTAACAGGAACTGCATGAATCGTTACGCTTATTCCACCAACGATTTCTTCACCAGTACCTGCCAAGCTATACGGATCAGCAAATGCTTGTTGTGTTGCTACCGCATCCCCTTTAACCACAACAGTTGCCAATACTGTATCTGCCGCTGTTGCGCCTGCTGATGCAAGCGTGAATGGGCTAACTGTAGCAACATTAAAGTTCAACAAAGCACCGCTAGCTTCTTGTATATTGGTAAAACCATCACCATCACTATCAGAGTTTGCTAAATTACTTGCTAAAGAACTTGATTTCCATGTTAAAGCCATTGGCAGCGTTGCATTTGTTTTGCTTTGAGTAGCACCAGTATGACATGCTGAACAAGATACTGATGTACCTCCTAATGCAGCATTTAATGGCGCTACAAATGAAGACAATGCACTCGCTGTTGTTGCACCAAAACTCATTGCGCCAAGCAAAAGTGCTGCGCTTATTAATTTCTTATATTCCATGTTATTCTCCTTGTTGCCAAGTCGGCAAAGTTAAAATTATTAAGGCATCTTGCCTGCTGAAAATTCAAAACATATGACAAACATCACATCTTATTTAATCTTCCAAGTCGCTCCAGTATCCAAAGTTAGGAATAAGTACAGTATCATCATCAAAAATACCTTTGTCAATTTGGCGATGACAAGCATTACAATTGATCATTGATTTCACTTTGGGATTAAACTTCACATATTTATCCGTTAAGTCTTTATGCTTCCTTTTGATATAAGGCACTTTGGTAATCCGAAGCTCTGTAACATCGTCAGGAATCGAGCGCGTAATTTTAGTCGAGCGTTTATAAATTGAGGTATCAGAAGCATTTGCAACCAGCATATCGCGAATAGCAATACGATCCTCTTCTTCTAGCTCCGCATTTTCACCGAAATGATCTTCCAACGATGCTGCTAGCATCATTTTTTTCCACGAACGCTTCGGCAACAATCCCGCTTGGTAAGCATAGTGGCACTCACCACAGCTTTCATTGTATAATGCGCTGTTCATTGGCTTTACGCCTTTAAAACGAAACAAATCCTCAAACATATTTGAGGCAAAGGCTTGGCTGGAAAACATCATTACAGCTGCAAACAATAATACTTTTTTCATGTTTATCACTCTCTATTCTTTAAAATTATTAATTACAGATCTTTGAAATACATCAAGAAATCGCCCTTTTCTTGGGCTGTACACTCACGACCGTAAGTCCACTTACAGTTACGCTTAAACCATTTTTTGATTTTTTTCGCACTGCTATAACGTGGCTTATCCTTTTCATCCATAGCAACAAACGGTACTGATGGTGCCATTGGTGCAATTACTTTACCTGTTTTTTGATGTTTGCCAGCTTTGGTCAGGTTTGCACCATGGCAAGTTGCACAGCTTCTCTTAGAGCCATCTTTAGCAACGAACTCTTGCGTCCACATTTTTTTACCCGCTTCAGCGCTAAAATTACTGCCGCCTTCAGCTTTATATTTTTCCATCATTTCAGGAATAAGGTTGGCTTGTGCAACCATAGGTGAAATTAATAATGATGCGACGAGAATTAATGTTTTTTTCATGTCCAATATCCTTTTTATTGTCATTTTAATTACCAAGTAAACCCAATAGCAAGCAGCATTGCGCCACCGCCAAAAATACCTTTCGATGCATGATCGCCCGATGGGTATCCAACATCATTATATTCTTTAACGGCACTAGAAACGGCTAGGTAATAACCAATCGTGCCCGCTAGGCCAAGCAGCGCATGTAAATTATCGCGATCAAGCAACCCATCTTCGATGAAAAAATCATCCCAATGTGAGTATAGGCCTGTCGCAACGGCGGCTGCACCCAACTGCCATGATGCTTTGGCTGCTTTGAAATGCACGCTATTTAATAAATCTGGGTCATAGCTTTCTGGCGCTGTTATACCCGCTAAACCGCCCATAGCCAGTGAAGCTAGACCGAGGTACATGTGAATATTATTTTCCGTAATCCAAGGCTCATCAAATGCTGAGTCGGGAATATTAGGAACAGAAGCTCTACGTGTATTTGACTTTGCAGTGTTCGCCGCAAGCAAAATGTCTGATGAAGATAAAGCAATATTTAAATCAAGATCACGCAGTACAATGTTATCTTCATTACCCTGAGCTAGGGCTGAAGTTGAAACACACAATGCCATGACCAACATTGCCATGTGCCGAACAATAACTCTCATAAACCATCCTATTCTTAAAAATATTTACCTAAAGCGAACACTACCCAGCAAAAGCCTAGCCAATCAAGAAAATAATTTTAGTGTGATATATCACTTGGTGTGTGAATACTCATATACCACTGCCCTTTCCTTGTCATTCTTAGCCTTCCACGCACCAAAACATGCTCACCTTTTACTATATCCAGCCCTGCTTTAAATCCTTTACGATACTTCTTTGGCACACTAACCATCAATTTTCCAAGCTTAAAGCGCCAAGCCCTTTTATCAAAAATACTTACCTCACCACGCATCAATCGAAACTGCCCGAGCATTGCGGAATTTAAATCTTCTAATTTCAGAACTCGCCACCGTTTGTGCTGCCAGATGCCTTTATTTTCCTGAATTGCAGTTTGTTCAAACTTAATCAACTCTTTAGCAGCACTGATATTAGGCGCAAAAGTATACACATGCGCAAAACCCAAACGCAGCATTTCTGCATTTATCCAAAGCCCATCCCTAAGGTAAACATGTGCAAGGGTGCGACCATATTTATCTTGCCGCTCTTGATCAAAACTTAAGCGCACTTGTTTGCCTGCAATCAGTTTTTGAAGCCCTAGTTTTGCCGCCTGACCAAAAGGTTCCGCCGCCGAAGTTTCGTGTCGTTTTTCTGGTGTATTGATACCCAAAAGGCGTACCTTTTCTTTTTTCCGTGTCGTAAAGGTGTCTCCATCAATGACTTTGGCAACGGTAACCCAACGGTCTTGACTGACCCAAGATAGTGTTCCTGCATGAGATACTTGCCCTACAAAAGCAAAGCATAAAAGCGTGAAAACACGCAACATCATACTTTTAGGCTTCCCACCAACGCCTGATAATTGTCCATATCATGTTTTATCAAATAGTCGGTTAAACCCTTCAACACTTTTTTGCATAAAAGTGGGTCATAAAACAAACCTGTGCCTAAACCCAAAGCATTGGCACCCGTAATCGCAAATTCAAGCGCATCTTTAGGCGTGGTTAAACCACCTTGACCCAAAATAGGAATATGATGCTGCGCTGCAATGGCACGTGTTTGGTGAATTTTCCACAGCGCAACAGGTTTGATACATGGCCCAGATAGCCCACCTGAAACATTGCCAATCACAGGGGTACGTTGCTCAACATCTACGGCCATACCCACTAAAGTGTTAATAACTGACAGCCCATCTGTTCCCGCTTCAATGCAAAGCCTAGCCGTTTCTGCAATATCTGCATTGTTGGGCGACAATTTAGTAATGAGTGGCTTGGATGTTTTTTTGCGCATTGCCGTAACAACTTTCGCTGCCATATACGGGTCATTGCCAAAGTGAACGCCACCTTCTTTCACATTTGGGCAGGAAATATTAATTTCAATCGCGGTAACAGGCGAATCATCATACATCGCTGCAACTTCAGCGTAATCTTCAAGGCTAGAGCCGTTTGCATTCGCCCAAAACTGGGTCTCATTGTAAGGCAGGTTCGGTAAAATCTCGTCAATCACATAACGTGTACCTGGGTTTTGCAAACCAATAGCATTTAACATGCCCGATGGTGTTTCATACACACGATGCGGTGCATTACCCATTCTCGGCTCAACTGTTGTGCCTTTCAGAATAACAGCGCCTACATCATGATTCGAAAATCCTTCAATGCGCGTATATTCCTGACCAAAACCTACACACCCAGACAATAAAACAAGGGGCGTTTGCAGTTTTAAACCTGCAAATTCAATACTTAAATCAACTGACTTTCCCTGCTCAGAACTAGGCATCTGTATCCTCAGTTGCTTCCGGCGCAACATAGTTTTGCAAGGCAGGCAGCATATCCACAGCATTTAAACTTTGACCACGAACATCTTTACTTTGCTCAGATAAAAGTTGTAAATAAGCAGGAGCTACCACGACTGGCGCAGGCACATGGCGACCATGCAAACCTGGATACGCTCGCTTAAAAATTTCAGTGCGCACACGCCCTGGATTCAGTGTATTAAAACGGTACGGTTTCTGTGGGTTTTCGCCCTGCCACATCGCTGCAGCATATGGTAGCGCACGTTTTGCCATGCCATAACCATGCCAATGCATTTGATCTTCTTCTGCCATATCGCATGAAGTAAAAATAACAGAAGCCGCTTCAGCACGCTTAATTAAAGGCATCATCATTTGCGTTAACATATTAGGTGCAGTTAAATTAATATCCAACATTTTTCGAAAATCTTTGACTTTAATATCCGTCATCGGCGAACAACGTGCCAACTCACCTGCGCAATGCACAAGGCCGTCAAGATGTGGAATCTGATCCTTTAAAGCTAAAAATAACTTCCCATAATCATCAAATTTCAACAAATCAAAAGGAATTGCCAAGCACTGACCACCCAGCTCTTCAACACGAGCTTGCGTCACTGCCAATGCTTCCTCCTTGCGACCCAAAACAACAACATTGGCACCTTCTTCGCCCAAAGCTGCAGCAACAGCTCGGCCAATCCCATCAGATCCACCTGTCACCATGATTATTTTATCTTTCAAACCATATGTCATATTTACACCTTCTTTTCGGGTAAATAAGGGCGCACAGCCTCTGGCACCAAGGAATGCACATCACCACCCATACTTGAAATTTCACGAATAAAGCTTGAGGACACAAAGGTATACTCTTCACGAGCCATCACAAACACCGACTCAATATCAGCATTTAATTTGCGATTCATCGCCGCCAACTGAAATTCATATTCGAAATCAGATGCAGCTCTTAGCCCGCGTAAAATAGCCAAAGCATGATGCTCTTGCGCCAAGCTGACCAACAAGCCATCAAAGCTAACCGCTTTGATTCGATTCTCACCAGCAAACGTTGCATTGACCATATTTAACCGCGTGTCTACATCAAACATAGGGCTTTTTTTAGGGCTATCAGCAACTGCAATAATAATTTCATCAAATAATTTTAATCCGCGCTGTACCACATCCACATGCCCTAGGGTAATCGGGTCAAAAGTCCCTGGATAAATAGCGCTACGAAAACTCATTGTTTCACCGATTCTGGCTCAAAAAAGTACAAGGTAGACTCCCCATATTTACGCTGTTTGATGGGCAAAAAATCACCTTGCCATGCTACTTGAACACGCGATGATTCTTCGATAATCAACACATCATAACCAATATTGTTCTTCGCTAGCCAGCTAGGCAATTGCTCGGCAATATTTTGTGCGTAGGGTGGATCCGCAAAAATAACATCGAATCTCTGATCCGTAGGCAAAGCCTGAGGCAATGCACCTGAATCAATCGACCAGCCTGAAACAGGCCAAGACTCTCGAATAACTTTCATCGCTTGGCATGCCGCATGATTACTTTCAATACTTAATACCTGACTTGCGCCACGTGATATGGCTTCAATCGCCATTACCCCGCTGCCAGCAAAAAGATCCAGCATACTTAACCCGTGCATATCACCCATCATATTAAACAATGCTTCGCGAACACGTGAGGCCGTGGGGCGCAAACCTTGAATAGTGGGTGCTTCCATCGTGCGTCCACGCATATTGCCTGCTGTGATACGCACAGTATTTAGTTCTTTACCATTTCCGTTCGAAGGAAGCTAAATTTTTCTTTAACACCGCCAAAGCGTTACTATCCCCTGGTGAAACACCATCACATGTAAACCCAATATCCACAGGGATTCGCTGCTCTGTATCTGGCCATGTTAATGATAAGTCCCAATCACTGCTTAATTGTTCTGCCCATTTCTGAGCCTTTTCTTCACCAACATTTGGCAACAATACCGCAAAACAACCCTGCCCCATATCAGCAACAATATCATAGGACCGTGTTTTAGAACGAATCAAATCGCCCGCTTCACGTGAAGCACTTTCCGCAAACCATTCGGCATGGCCGCGCACTAGCGACACATAGTTACCAATGCCAACCACCACCAAGCTCAGTGGTAACCTCGCTGCACGACAGCGGTCAATCTCTTGAACAAAACGGTGGCGGAAATATTGTTCGGTTTCTAATTCTGTAACAGGGTTTCTGAAAAAGTAGCTCGACAAACGCTCGCTACGCATCAATGCCGTATTCACGCGCGCAATCAACTGCATCGGTGTCACAGGTTTGGTGATATAATCATCCACGCCCAAGGTCAAACCTTTAATTTGATCTTCGATTTCATCCAAAACACTTAAAAATACAAAAGGTGTAAGGTTAAAACTTTTATCCGCACGAATCTCGTGATACAAACCCCAACCATCAAGGTTAGGCATCATAATATCAGTTAGAATCAAGTCGACATGGCGACTGCGCAAAATATTGAGTGCATCTTCACCATCTTCAGCTTCCAAAACCCGGAAGCCCCCTTGTTGCAGAAAGTGCGTTGTTACATCACGACTTGTATTTGAGTCCTCAACAACAAGAATTGTTTTCATACATCACCTTTTTCAATCTCACTTTGCTTGCATCTGTTTAGGGCCAACTAAAACACGTTTCCAGTCAGATGGCTGTAAGTACAGCGTGGCAAGTCTTTTCACATCGCCAAGGGTGACGGATTCAACACTTGTCGTCCAGTTTTCTAGATAGTTTAAAGGCCTTTGATACAAACCCATCATCGCCAACAAACCTGCACGTTCACGATTAGAATCCATACGTTGCGCAAAACCACCCATCAAATTCTGTTTACTTTTTTCCAACTCATCTTGGCTAATGTTCCCATCCGCAAAACCTTGCAAAACTTCGCGCAAGACCTTTTCAGCTTGTGTTGCCTGGTCCGCACGTGTTTGTAATCTAATCCTATAAACCCCTGATGTTTCCAATGGCTGAAACCAAGAGAAGACACCGTATGTAAGCCCTCGCTTCTCCCTCACTTCTTCCATTAAACGCGAACCAAAACCACCGCCGCCTAACATATGATTTAACACCAAAAGTGCTGTATAATCTTTGTCGTGACGCGAGGGGCCAAGGCGAATCCATTCAACCAAAGTCTGGTGTTTATCCATCATAATAACTTTTGAAGTTTGGGACAAAGGGCGGGGCGCTTCAATATCACTTAAACGCTGTTTTGGATGACCTTGCCATGACCCAAGATATTGCTGTAACAATGCTACCAGCTCTTTCATTGAAATGTCGCCACTGACGGCAAGTGTTGCGCCTTCAGGCTTAACTTGCTGTTGAAAAATACGCTTCAAATCTGCCAGTTGGATGTTTTTTAGCGACCCAATGCTCCCAGAAACCGCATGCCCATATGGATGGTTTGGAAACAATAATTGTGCGGCAGCTTTACCAGCATGAGTCGTTGCTTCTTCTTGCGCCTTGGTTGCTGCAGAAATCGCGTTACTCTTCAGCAGTATAAAGCGTTGTTTATCCCAGCCAGGTTGCAACACAACTTCTGCTAGTGCTTGCATCCCCTCATCATCTGCCTCTTTTAATACCGTCAACGAAATCGATAACGCATCTTGATCCACACTTGTTCCCATACGAATAGCGGCATCATCCAACTTTGCCGCCCAGTCTTGATAGCCATAATGCTTGGTGTGATCCATGAGTAACCCTGATAACAGTGCCGCACTACCACCCTTATGTTTCGCATCAAAGCGGCTACCTGCAGGCATGATAAGTTTCATCGCCACCATCGGTACATTATGCGCCTCAATCAGCAACACATTCAATCCATTTTCCATCGTATGCTGCTGCGCAACAGACGCTGCCATTGTTGGTGTCGCAAAGAAAAGAAGGCCAAACCAACTCAAAATTATGATTTCAAATTTTATGCTTTTCATTGCGTAACCCCTTGCTGCTGTGGCAATAATAACCCTGTGGTGGCACGACTTGGTTTTAACCACTTATGAATCACATCGCGCACTTGTTCTGGTTTTACCGCACGAATCAAATCAAGCCAACGCTCCTTTTCATCAGCGCCAATCCCCACCGTTTCTAAAATGCCAATATGTTTAGCGCGCAAGTATAAAGAATCTTGTGCAAACACAGCATCAGCAATCAAGCGTCGTTTTGCTGCCTCAAATTTCCGTGCCTGTGGAAGCTCAGTACCCATAGCTTGCATCAAAGCCCAAAAATCCTTCTCAAATTTTTCCACCGACTGACCAATTCCCGTTGCCCCGTAGGCATACCATAAATCCAAGCCCATAGTAAAAGGATCATAACCTGCACCTGCAGAAACAGCTGAGCGTTTTTCATTGACCAACACTTCATTCAACAAGGCCGAATTGCCGCCAGCCATGATTTCTGTTGCCACAGCCAATGCAGCTACTTCTTCATCGTTTTCACGCGGAACCCACGAGGGCACAGCCATCGTCACCGCAACCATAGGAAGCTGCGCCGGAAGCTCAACCTCTACACGTTTAGCACCCAAAGGGTCAGGCTCTGTTGGATTAAATCGAACAGGCACGGGCTGCTTTTTTAATCGGCCAAATGTTTTCGCAACTGTTTTTTTCACCGCTTTAAAATCAACATCTCCGACAACAACAACCGTGACATTGCCAGCCACATAGTGTTTACGGTAAAAGGCTTTGACATCATCTATAGTTAACGCTTTTAAATCTTGCATCCAACCAATCACAGGGTTGCGATAAGGATGTAAACGCAGCGATGCCGCTGACAGCTCTTCAAACATGCGCGAATTAGCATCATCTTCTGTGCGCATGCGCCGCTCTTCCATAATCACTTTAATTTCACGCCCAAACTCTTCATCATCCAAACGCAGATACTCAAAACGTTCAGCTTCCATGCCCAAAACTTGCTTCACTGCTTTTGCGGGCACTGTCTCAAAGTACGCAGTGTAGTCTGTAGATGTGAAGGCATTATCACTGCCACCCATAGCAGAAATAATTTTTGAATATTCGCCTGGCTTTAGTTCTTTTGAACCTTTAAACATCATATGTTCAAAAACGTGCGCAAGCCCTGTTTTCCCTGGCAACTCATCACGCCCGCCTACTTTAAGCCATATTTGCACCATTGCGACAGGTGCAGAATGATCTTCTTCAACAATGAGCTGTACGCCATTGGCAAAGCTCGCACGCTCCACTCCAGCCTCTACACTCATGCTGCCTGCAAGGCACAAGGCCATAAAAATTAATGTTCTTTTAAAGTGCATAAATTTAATCCTTTCACGATTTTTAGATACCGAAGTCTAACTTCTTTTTTTATTTTGGTTAAGCACTCTCAAAAATTGGCGATGAATAGAAGATGAAGAAAGTAAAAAATCAACTTGCCACTGTGGCTTTAGGTTATGATCGCCAGGCTGGTACTGCACCAAAAGTATTGGCTGCAGGCTATGGCGAGGTTGCAAAATCTATCTTGGCTTTAGCACGCGAAAACAATGTTCATATCCATAACGATGCACAATTAGCGCAGCTGCTGGCGCGTGTACCCGTTGGCCAAGAAATCCCTGAAGAAGCCTATCAATTGGTGGCTGAATTATTGGCCTTTTTATATCAAATAGATAAAAATATGCAGTGATGGGCATATCATTCACAGTTATTTTACTCCGCTTTTAAGAGCTCACGTAAAATCTGGCTTAATTCCTGAAAAGAAAATGGTTTATGCAGTATTTTAATATGCTCCAAGCTGTTCTCAACATGATCAATCATACCCTTATCGTAACCTGTCACCAAAAGAATCGGAATCCGATTTCTTAATGCACGAACCTTCTTCGCCAGTTCATAACCACTCATTTTTGGCATCACTATATCGCTTATAATTGCATCAATACCCTTAGGGTTTTCCGAAAAAATATTAAAGCCTTGTTTACCATGAGATGCCGTTACAACCTTGTAACCCATGTTCACCAGCACTTCTCTCGTAGCACGCCGAATAGCATCATCATCGACAAGAAGAATGGTTTCGCCCTCCCCAAGCGCGTCAGATTCTCCTCTCTTTTCTTTTCTTTCAATATCTATTTCTTTTTTGATAGGCAAGTATACTTTAAAAGTTGTTCCTATTTTAGCATCACTCTCTACAACGATTAATCCACCATGCGTTTGCACAGCACCATAAACCATAGACAGCCCCAAACCAGTGCCTTCACCTACAGCTTTTGTAGTGTAAAAAGGCTCAAAAACATGTTCTAAATCCGATAGCTGAATACCACAGCCATTATCTGCAATAGAAAGGCATGCAAGATTCACATCTGCCATTTCTGGATATTGGCTGATAAAATCAGCTGGTTTATCAAAGCGGCAAAGCTCACAAGTAATACTTGGTTTAGACACGTTTTTCACTGCATCTCGAGCATTACTTAATAAATTAATGAGCACCTGCTGCAGCTGCGTTTCATCACCATCAACTACCAAATTTTCGCTTGAAATGTTGAGCCTATATTGGATATTTTCAGGAATTCCGCTTTCGGCCAATATTGACCCTTCTTTTACCACAGTATTCAAGTTCACATGGTGCATATTCACCTGACCTTTGCGCGCAAAGGTCAGCATTTGCCTTACCATTTCAGCAGCTTTATCGGCTAAAGATTCAATATGATTTAACTTTTGCACCACATGATCAGGTTCGCCAGCCCTTCTTCTTGCCAAATATATATTACCTTGTATTGCTGCCAGCAGGTTATTAAAATCATGTGCAATGCCACCAACCAAGGTGCCCACAGCTTCCATTTTTTGCGACTGCCTCAATTTATCTTCAATTGCTTCTTGTTCGCTCAGGTCTTGATAAATGGCAACAAAGTGGGTGGTGTGATTTTGGTCATCAACAATAGGTGCAATCGACATATGTGTTGAAATATAACTATCATTTTTGTGTTTTATTTGTTTCTGACCACTCCAAGCCTGACCTTTTAAAAGGTTTATCCATACAGCATCAGGCACTGCTTCATCCTTTTGGAAGCCCATCTGGAACAACCCTGCATGCTTCCCCATAACTTCATTTTTAGTGTAACCAAACATGGCAGAGAATGCTGGATTAAAAAACTCAACCACCCCCTTCGCATCAACAATCACAATCGCATCAAATGCGCCTTTAATCGCATAAGAAAGCTTTTGTAAATCTCGCGTCTTCTCTCGCACCTGGTTTTCAATTTCTTCATGGCGAGCGTTAAGCTCAAGATTTCTTAACCGTGCAGCGTGTGACAACATTAATAATAAAACCATCACAACAATACCAAGAACAAAAGAGGCCAATAAATAAAGAACTTCAACATCACGCCAATAAATACGCTTTTCAAAATGCATCGTCGCTTTCATCTCACCAAAATCGAACCCTGCTTCGCTCTGCAAGGTACTAAATAATAGTGGTTGACCTTCATCCATAGTGTTTTCTGTAAATGCCTTAGCTTTAGAAAGCTTTGGCACGTTTGTTGTGTAAGATTCTTGATTGAGCGTCCAGGTGATTTGAAAACCCTTTGGAATGGTAATATTTTCAAAGATACGTGTCACATCAACTTGTAGTGCAATCAGTGCATGTGCACCCTGCCCCCCCTTTTTTGCCATAGCTGATTTCCCGCCAGAGAAAAGAGGCTGAAAAAGCACAAAACCTTCATGGCCATCAAGTAGGGTCTCTGGCTGTGATGTCGTCGTTTCACCTGAATAGGTAGCTTCGTTAATATCAACCTTATACTTTGCCAATGATGCGAAGTTTAAACCTAATAAAGTTGCATAATGTGGGGTCAATGGCTCAATATACTTGACTGGAAAAGTTATTGCTTGGTGCTCATCCGTTTTATCACGTACCCCATACGTTACAAAGCCCATTTCCTGCATTTCCAATTCAAATGCAGGAAGCTCTTGCCGCGGTAAATAAGGAAGGTAAGCAATATAAAGGATGTAAGGATAATGTTCGAGCTGCTCTTCGGCAATAATTTGAAATTCGCCTGCCTCCACATAGTCAGAAGCTTTAAATAGTGCCCCCATATGGTCAGCAACTTCTTTAGCCCGCATGCTTTTAAGCAGTGTTGCTTCTTTGATTTGAGAAAGCTCTTTGAAAAAACGGTTTTCCTCTTCATTCACCAGCTTATTATACTCAAGCATAAGCAATAAAATCGTAAAGAAAAAACCTGCAATGAAGGCAAGGTAGGTGCTTCCATTCGTTGATACTTTTTCCATTATAGCGACACTCTAATAGCCTTCACCATTACTTTTTGAGGTACTTTTACCTGATTTTTTCCCATCAAAGACACATTCACATAAACCTGCCAACGGCGGTTAACAACAATCGGAATTTCACTGATGTTCTCTCCTCCTAACACCGCTACGGCCACTTGGGCCATCCATTCTCCTTGCTCTTCAGCAAGCTTAGAAACTGTTAACAAAGCATATCTATTCATCCACTCATAATTGCTCACTGAAAGCAGCTTTCCTTTTTTTAAGGCCTGCGCAGTTGCCAGCTGATCATCCCACCCTTCAATACCGCCATTATTTCCGACAATAATAAAGTCAACTTGCTTTTGCGCATCACTATATGCTTCTAGCCACTCGTTCATATCACTTACAAACATGGGTAATAAAGTAATGCCTTGTGACGCATAAACCTTTTGATTAAGCTCAAACTCCTTGTGTTGTGATATCACATCTGAAGCAAGGTAAACGCCTAATTTCAAGTCTTTTTGTATACTCTTAGTGTACTTTAAAAGCGGGCGAATAGGCGAAATCTCAATCATACCCGTCGCATTTGAGTAGGGGTAACCATATGATTTCACCGAATAATTAATACCACAAAAAACAACGGGGATTACATGATCCTTGTAGTATGGCTGAATTAAGTAACGTGAAGCATTGTCATCTGCTACAAGCAAAATATCAGGTTTACTTGCTTCAATATAAGCCTTGGCTTCTAAAGCCATCTCTTGACCAAAAGGTTCGCTTTTATTGCGTTTCGTATCCATATAAAACTTATCTAATGTACATTTACCTTGAAGCGCATTTTCTATTCCCCGTTCAAGACCATCATTCCACTCATATCCATGGTGATACGATGAAATATATAAGCACTTTGCCGCATAAGCGGGCAGCGCCACAAACGAACCCACTAAACAGCATACCAAACAAATGAATTTTATAGTGCTTTGTAGTAACCCCAGCTGTATCAAGGCTTCCCCTCCCTTATAAATGAATATCCAAACTAGTCTCTTTAGTCCAGCAAGAAACGTGCTAATAGCATTCTGCCCCACCCATAGTACATACACCACTGTAGCTGCTGCTTAACCTTAAAACAATTTATCTAATCCGTTTTATCCAAGTTTTATAAAAGACCGGCCACATTTCAAATAGCGCGCATGATTTGACTTGCAAACTTTTTTAAACATCCTGTGTGTAAGAAATTAACATCATAAAAGGTGGACGTTTATGTCAAAAGCAAAGGAAATCGCACGCAGCATCACTGATGTTCCAGCACTTGATAAAACAGCGGAGGGGCTGGTCAAAGGAATCCAACGTCACTTTTTGCGCACACTCGGGCAACGCACCTCAAGCTTTACCAACCATTATCGCTATCAAGCTGTCGCTTATACTGTTCGCGATCATCTCATGGAAGGCTGGAAAAAAACCAAAGATGCATACGAAGAAACCAATGGTAAACGCGCATATTATTTATCTCTAGAATTCCTTATGGGAAGATCGCTGGGAAACGCCGTTTTAAACCTTGGTTTAGATAAAGAAACAGAACAAGCCCTACAAGAGCTTGGTATGAACTTTGAAGAAAAAATTGAAGCTGAAAAAGATGCTGGTTTAGGCAACGGTGGCCTAGGCCGTTTGGCTGCGTGTTTTGTGGATAGCTGTGCCACTTTGCAGCTGCCTGTCATGGGTTATGGTATCCGTTATGAATATGGCATGTTCCGTCAAGAAATTATCAATGGTTGCCAAATGGAAGAGCCTGACCATTGGTTGCGTAATGGTCATATTTGGGAAATTGAACGACCAGAATTTACACAAGCCGTTCACTTTGGCGGCCGCAGTGAGCTTTATCATGATGACCAAGGCATTGCACGCACGCGCTGGGTAGACTGTAAAGATGTATTGGCCGTGCCTTATGACTTACCTATCCCTGGGTTCAAAAATGGTACCGTAAATACGTTACGCTTATGGAAATCAGCTGCTACAGATGAATTTAATTTGGGCGAGTTTAATGCGGGCGATTATACTGAGGCTGTCGCTGCAAAAAATGAAGCCGAAGATATTTCGATGGTGTTGTACCCCAATGATTCAAGTGAGAATGGTAAAGAATTACGTTTGCGCCAGCAGTATTTTTTAGCCAGCGCTAGTATCAAAGATGTATTACGCCAATGGACAGCATTAAATGGCAACGACTTTACCGCATTTGCTGATAAAAATGTTTTCCAACTCAATGATACCCACCCTACAGTTTCAATTGCTGAAATGATGCGCATTTTGATGGATGAATACCGTTTAGAATGGGATGATGCTTGGGCAATCACCAGCCGCACCATGGCTTATACCAATCATACCTTGTTGCCAGAGGCCTTAGAGCGCTGGCCTGTTTATTTATTTGGTCGTTTATTACCTCGTCTACTTGATATTATTTATGAAATTAATGCGCGTTTCTTATCTGAGGTTGCAAAAAAATGGCCTGGTGATGTTGCACGACAACAACGCATGTCGATTATTGAAGAAGGAGATGTTCAACAGGTTCGCATGGCATACCTTGCGATTGTTGGAAGTTTTTCAGTCAATGGTGTGGCTCAACTTCACTCAGACTTATTGGTTGCAGGATTATTCGCTGATTTCCATGCCCTCTGGCCAGAGAAGTTTAACAACAAAACCAATGGTGTAACCCAGCGACGCTGGATGGCATGGTGCAACAAACCTTTGTCAGCATTAATTACTGAAACCATTGGAGATGCATGGATCACAAAACTTGATGAGCTGCGCAAACTTGCGCCTCTGGTGGATGATGCAAAATTTCGCAACAAGTGGGATGCTTGTAAACGCTTAAATAAAGTGCGCTTAGCCAAAGTGATTCAAGAAGAGTGTGGTGTAACATTTAACCCTGATGCCATGTTTGATGTGCAGGTTAAACGTATCCATGAATACAAACGCCAGCTATTAAATGTGCTGCATGTGATTCATTTGTATGATCGCATTAAACGTGGCGATACCAACAATTGGACACCGCGTTGTGTCTTGATTGGCGGTAAGGCGGCACCCGGTTATTACATGGCCAAGCAAATCATCAAATTGGTGAATAATGTTGCCGAAGTCATTAATAATGATCCTGATGTGGGTGATAAGCTTAAAGTTGTATTTTTCCCAAATTACCGCGTATCCGCGATGGAAATCATTGCCCCGGCCGCCGATTTATCAGAGCAGATTTCAACAGCGGGCAAAGAAGCTTCTGGCACAGGAAACATGAAATTTATGATGAATGGTGCACTCACCATCGGCACACTTGATGGTGCCAATATCGAAATTCGCGAAGAAGTTGGTGCCGAAAACTTCTTCCTCTTTGGCCTTACTGCTGATGAAGTCGAAGCAACACGAGGCGCATATCAGCCTAATGCAATCATAGATGCTGATGATGACTTCAAACGCGTGATGAATTTACTGGAATGCGGTCACTTTTGCCAGTTTGAGCCTGGTTTATTTGCCTCAATCTCAGCCGCTATTCGCAGCAATGATGACCCATGGTTTGTCGCTGCTGATTTCCGCTCTTATATCGATGCACAGCAACAAGCTTCAGATGCTTATCAGGACAAGGAGAAATGGTCACGTATGGCAATGCTTAACACGGCATACAGCGGTAAGTTTTCAACCGATAGAACCATGCTGGACTACAATCGCGATATTTGGCATTTAAAATCGATTGCCCCAACCACCTAATATCAAAGGTTTTCAACAAGAACCTTTTTGTTGTATTGGCGGGCATGGTGAATCGCCATATGAACAATAAACACAACAATCGCCAGGTTTTGGTTTGAGAATGACATGGCATGAGCTGCATTCATAAAACCACTGGCACGCGTCAGTTGGCATGGTTTCTTTTTTGCGAAACCTACATTCAGGACAAGTGATGGTTGAATCAGGAATCATTTTCACTGGTATCACCCGTAAGGTTTGAGGCTTCAATAAGTGCTGCTGCGCCCAAAACACCTGCATTATCCTCCAATGAGGAAGGTAATACCTGAACCGTATCTTTCAGCGGTGGAATAAGGTTCTCATTCAATGAAACCATGATGGCAGGGTGCAGCATGGACCATGCGCCAACAAGACCTCCACTCATCGTTACCGTATGAACATCTAAAAGTTTAATGGCTTCGGCAATGGCAGCACCGAGATAGTGACCCGCGCTTTTAAATATAGCTTGCGCTTGCTCGTCGCCATTATTGGCGCGTTCAAAAATTGTTTTTGCAGCAAGATCTTCCTCTGTCACTTCGGCGTATCGCGTACTTATAGCTGTGGCGGATGCATAAGCTTCCACACAGCCTCTGCCACCGCAGCCACAAAGCCTAGCTTGTTCACCTTGCTCAATGCGCAAATGACCAAATTCCATCGCCATACCAGTCTCACCCGTATACGGCCTGTTGTTTAATATAAGTCCGCCACCAATGCCTGTACCAAGCGTAATGTGCAACAGATTTGTAACATTTTTACCTGCACCAAATCGTGCTTCACCAATCGCCGCACACAACGCATCATTTTGCACCATCACGGGTAAATTTAAATTTTCTGATAAACGTGTTGCTAATGCAACATCATGTAAATTAGGTAAATTGGGTGACGCAACCAGCAAGCCCGATTCACCTTGAAAGAAACCAGGGAATCCAGCACCTATGCTTTTCACGTTTGGGTATACTTTAAGTGCATCTCTAAAAGATTGCGTCAAACGCGCAACAAGCTGTTCTTCAGAAATACTTCTATCACCCAAAGCAATGTGTACACGTTGTTCATCAGCAATAGCACCCTGCCTTGTAACCAAGGCGATACGAATATTGGTTCCTCCAATATCCGCTGCAAGCACATCTGTCATACCGCCAAACCAAGCTTATCAGCTTTTGTAGGCAATAAACCTTGGTATAATTTGGTATAACTTATCGCGGAGGCTTCCCAAGATGAATCACGTTTCAGGGCCCGTGTGCGAATACGCGACCAAACTGCTGGCGTTTTATATACTGCAATAGCTTGTTCAACAGCCTCATCAAAAGCTTTGGCTGTTGCGTCTACAAAATGAAAACCCGTACCACGCGATGGATGATGATTATAGTCAATCACTGTATCCTTTAAACCACCCGTTGCACGAACAACAGGAACCGTCCCATAGCGCATCGCCATCAGTTGCCCAAGACCACAAGGCTCGAAACGCGATGGCATCAAAAAGATATCCCCGCCAGCATAAATTTGTCTGGCTAAATTTTCATTAAACCCTTGATAAAAGTAAACTTGCTCAGGGTGTTTCGCAGCCAAATCATTTAGCGATTGCTCACTGTGCGCATCTCCAGAACCAAGAATCGCCAGCTGATAACCACGCTTTATCCATGTTTTGGCATTGGCTAATAGCAAATCAATGCCTTTTTGCTCAGCAAGGCGTGAAATCAAGGTTAACAATGGGGCTTTGGCATCAATGTGTAATCCCGTCATCGCTTGTAATGCTTTTTTATTTTGTTTTTTTCCTGTTATTTTGCCAATACCATAGGGAGCCGCAAGCGATACATCCGTTAATGGGTTCCAGCTTTCTATGTCCAAGCCATTCACAATACCCGTTAAGCGATCCGCATGATTGTGTAAAAATCCTTCGAGATGGGAGCCATATTCTTCAGTCATAATTTCTGAAGCATACGTTGGGCTAACAGTAGTAATCGCATCAGCAGATTCAATGCCGCCTTTCATACAATTAATTTGCTGATGGAACTCATAACCATCAAGGTGAAAATAATGACTTGGCAAGCCTAAGCGGTGTACCCATTCTTCTGGAAAGATACCTTGATATGCTAGATTGTGGATAGTGAAAACCGTCTTGGTTTCAGCAAGACTAACGTGATGTTGGTACTGTGTTTTCAACAGCAGAGGAATCAAACCTGTTTGCCAGTCATGGCAGTGCAGGATATCAACACCTGATGCCAACTGTGCCGCAACTTCTAAAGCTACCCTATCAAAAACTGTAAAGCGTAATAAATTATCATCATAAGCGCCGCCAGATGGACCATATAGACCTTCTCGGTTGTACAATTCATCTTGTTCAACGAGAATAAAATGAAGTCCATCAATGATGGTTTCATGCAATGGGCAGTGATACTGGGTACCATCAGCCCACATCGTAATAGGTTTAGCAAATGGTTTACTTTGAATGCCGTTGTTCAAGAGGTGTTGGCGATAAAAAGGTAAAATGACTGATACTTTATGACCTATCTGCTGCAATGCATGAGGCAATGAACCAACAACATCCGCCAAACCGCCTGTTTTAGCAAGTGGCGATGCCTCAGATGCAACAAATACAATGTTTAACGCAGACATATTTCCTCCCAAGATAATCGAAGCGAAGTCTAGCAGATGACATCAGAATGGTAACCTCACCTGATTTTCATGCGCCATAGCAAGGCGTAAAACACAAATAGATTTCTAAATTTGCATTTTAAATCTACTCTACGCTAGGTTACCATTTGCTTGTTGCCTTCGAGTTTTATAGGTGGCTTTCATGGCGCACATACACGAACAAGCTTTAAGGGGAGTCGGGCTCATGTCTAAGCTTACGCAAACAGCGAGTTGGAAAGTACTAGAAACTCATGCACAAAAGATGAAAAGCGTTCATATGCGTGATCTGTTTGCCGAAGACCCCGAACGATTTGAGCGCTATTCCCTAAAACTGGATGACATTCTGGTTGATTACTCCAAAAATTTAATGACTGCTGAAACCAAAGCTAATCTTTTAGCCTTGGCGCGTGAACGTCATATCCCTGAATGCATCGAGCGTTTATTCAAAGGCGAAAAGGCCAATACAACCGAAAATAGATTGGTCTTACATACAGCATTACGTAATCGTTCAAATCGACCCATTCATGTAGATGGCAAAGATGTCATGCCTGACATCAACAAGGTACTTTTAAAAATGCGTGAGTTCACCGAGTCCGTACGCTCTGGAAACTGGTTGGGTAGCACTGGGAAACCAATCACGGACATCGTAAACATTGGCATTGGTGGCTCTGACTTAGGCTCAGTCATGATGACAGAAGCCTTACAGCCTTATGGCCGAGAAGGTGGGCTTAAGGTTCACTTTGTTTCAAATGTGGATGGTACGCACGTGGTCGAGACATTGCGTCACCTACACCGTGAAACGACACTGTTTGTCATTGCATCCAAAACATTCACAACACAAGAAACCATGACTAATGCAAGAACAGCCCGCGATTGGTTTCTCACCAGAGGTGGCACCCTACAAGCTGTTGCCAAACACTTTGTTGCAGTGTCTGCCAATAGTCAGGCTGTAACCAACTTTGGTATTGATCCAGCCAATATGTTTGAATTTTGGGACTGGGTCGGCGGCCGCTACTCGCTATGGAGTGCCGCGGGTTTAGCCACAGCGTTATATATTGGTATGGATAACTTTGAAGCATTGCTTGAAGGTGCATTTGAAATGGACGAGCATTTTAGAACCTCACCTTTAGAAGATAATATCCCCGTGATGTTGGCTATGCTTGGTGTATGGTATGGTAACTTTTTCGGTGCCGATTCACATGCACTATTACCCTACGATCAATATCTACACCGTTTCTCCGCTTATGTTCAACAGCTCGACATGGAAAGTAATGGCAAACATATCACTACTGAAGGTGAGCAAGTGAATTATAGTACGGGCCCAATTATTTGGGGAGAACCTGGTACTAATGGTCAGCATGCATTTTACCAGTTAATACACCAAGGTACTAAACTCATCCCCTGTGACTTTATTGCGCCCATCCAAACAAAAAACCCAGTTGGTCGCCATCACCCAATCTTATTAACCCACTTCTTTGCTCAAACTGAAGCTCTGATGCTAGGAAAAACTGAGTCAGAAGTGCGCGGTGAACTTGTCGCTTCAGGAAAGTCTGAAGAAGAAATAAAAGCACTCTTGCCACACCTTGTCTTTGAAGGAAACCGCCCAACCAATTCAATTTTATTTCAAATGCTCTCACCAAAAACACTGGGCAGTCTCATTGCGATGTATGAGCATAAAGTTTTTGTGCAAAGTGAAATTTGGGGGCTAAATGCTTACGACCAGTGGGGTGTTGAGCTTGGCAAAGTGCTGGCGAAGAAAATTTTAGCTGAACTCGACGATTATGATATAGTAAAAAGCCACGACTCTTCAACCAATGGTTTGATGAATTATTACAAACAAAATCGTAAAGAATAATTTACGCCAACCTTAGCGCTAACACATATATACACGCTATTTTTTTATCATGCCAGTTTAACTGCAAGCTCAATAAATGTGCTCAATTAACTAGAATTTAAACATCCTGCCAAGTCTATGCGACAGATAGCATTACATATTAGCGATCGTGTTTTGTATTGAGCAAATCAGCATGCTGCCAGCATGCTGATTCAGGTTCTGGAAGAGATGGAAGACGCCAAGACCAATTGCCATGCAATGTACCAGGCGTATTAAATCTTGCTTCAGCGCCTAGCTCCAACAAGTCTTGCATCGGAATGACTGCAAGCTTAGCTGGTGATGCTAAAGCTGCCTCAATCATCACCCAAGGCATATCTGCTGCTTTCCCTCCCAATGTGCAAAGCATATGTTCACGTGTTTCCTCATCTACCATTTCAAAACAACCCATAGTTGTATTGTTATCATGAGTACCTGTGTACACCACGCCATTTTCAACATGATTAGCTGGGAGGTATGGGTTATCATTTCCACCACCAAAAGCAAAGTGTAAAATTTTCATCCCAGGCAGACCAAAATCATCACGTAATGCCGTTACTTCATCAGTAATAATGCCAAGGTCTTCAGCAATCAGAGGGAGTAAACCAAGGTTGTCTTGAAGAGCTTGCAACATCGCTCTACCAGGTGCCTTTCGCCATTCACCAATAATGCCATCCTCACTAGCACCTGGTATTGCCCAAAATGCTTCCAAAGCAAGGAAATGATCAATGCGTAACATATGCATGCGCTCTAGCTGGTGGCTAACTCGTTGTATCCACCACTTAAAACCATCTTCTTGCAGCTGATCCCAACGGTACAAAGGGTTACCCCAACGTTGACCTGTTTCAGAGAAATAATCAGGAGGAACACCTGCCACCTCTTCACAAAGACCCACTTCATTGACTGTGAAAAATGTCTGCTGTGACCAGACATCGGCTGAGTCATGTGCAACATAAATAGGCAAATCGCCAAACAACAAAACATCTCGCTCTTGCGCATATTTTTTGAGTGTTAGCCATTGACGTTCAAAAAGAAACTGTTCGAAAATAATCTGCTGAATCAGTGTTTGGTGCGCTATCCTAGCCAGCTCAAGAGCTTCGGCTTTCCTATCTCGAAGTTCTTCAGGCCACTGCCACCATGCGTAATCATCCGTTACGTTTTTCAACGCTGAAAATAATGCATAATCTTCAAGCCAATAGGTATGTTTCTCTTTGAAAAGATCTACTGCCGCTTTTAATGCTGCATCATGCTCAACAGCCAACCAAAAACGCTTTCCTGCTTCGCTTCGTAACTCAGCATGCTGCTGAGCTGAAGTTGAATCTTTAATAGATGATTTATCTAACCAGCCGGAAGCCACGCAATCCCTCAAATCAATCAATTCAGGGTTACCTGCAAATGTTGAGAGAGACTCATAGGGTGAGCCATGGCTATGTGTAGGCCCAAGGGGCAAAAACTGCCAAACACTAAAACCACCTGAGGCTAAGGCATCAATAAATTCAAAAGCCTCTTTGCCTAGTACACCTTTATGAAAAGGTCCTGGCAAAGACGTGATATGAAGCAATACGGCTGATCTACGGCGGTCAATCCATCTATTCATTGCATATCCAGTACTGCTTAAAGAGTGAGTAGTCTCCTAACAAATGCAGACTGCACATCTTAGGCCTTTAAAGCAATGCACTTAGTAAAAGAATGCCTAGTTTTATGTATCTGACCCACCTCTACGCATAGTCCCACCACCTTCTGCATCGCCGCCACCTTTAGAAATATGGTGATTCAATGATTCGGGTACTGGAGAGTCCAATAAATGATAAAGTTTCTTCAAGTGCCTACGGTAAAGTTGGTCAAAATCACGCACAGCAGCCCCAGGGTTATAATCCCCAAACCACCAACACCAGTCCGATCCTTCACAAATGCGTAGCTGCTCTATTGCTGCCTCTTGTATCTCTGGGCTAAGCGTGTCGTATTTTGTATCAAATACTTTTTTTACTTCGATTAATAGTTCCCACGCAAGTGTTTTCGCACGATCACCAATCCAAGTAGATAGGTTGCCATAAACCCATGAACCCGCAGTGAGATTGTTAAGTTTATGTGTTGCCGGATGAAGGTTGAGATATTCACTGAACGTTGTTAGTTCATAATCATCATGCTCAGCGACTGATTGGTAAAGCTTGGTCAAAAATGGTAATGCATTCTCATGGTAATGTTCCCAAGCATTTTCACCATCCATGATGATTGCAACAACAGGTGCTTCCATACCTTGCGTACGATGACGTATGCCCGCAAGCTCATGCATAAAGTTATTTACCGCATCATCAGTATCCCACTTACTGTATTCAAAACCAATCAAATCTGAGAGCTTATCATCACGGAAAAAACAAGAAATCTGTTCATCGCCTTCACCAACCAACCATGGGTGGTAGAGGTCACGGTTACCTTGCTGTTCACGTAAATTATATTCAAGTGAATGATGCAAAACTGCTTCGCCCGTGGCACACCATTTAAAGCCTGATTCACCAAGTAACGCTAAGGTGCGGTTACAAACTGCGCCTTCAGCTGGCCAACAACCTTGTGCCCTGTGTCCAAACAGTTCTTCATGTTTTTTTTGTGCCAAAGCAATGTGGTCAAGTGCACGCTCACGTCCACCTGGATAAGGCTCATCAGGAATCAGAGCGTCAGGCACCGTTTCATGCGCAGCATTAAAATCAAGCATCAGTGGAATAATAGGGTGTGCATAGGGTGTGGTTGTCAACTCCAGCTTGCCCGATTCAACCAACTTGCGATGCATGGCAGGGATATTAGAAAGTAATGTTGTAATCAACGTCAGTAAATCACGTCTATCTTGATATGAAAAATCACGCGCCTTTTCAATCAGACGGCGAGCGACAAAGTTATGTTGCCGCACCGTTTCTCCAAGCCATGCAAGATGATACCATGTCACGAGATCTGAAAAAAAACTGTTGCCAAGGTAAGTTACGGCCTTAGCGTCTTTAGCATGTTCAGCCAAGTTGAATAACCGCGAATAAGCAGGGTAACGATGTAAATTTCGCTCATGATTCAGACGGAAACAGGTCTCCAACAAATAGTCGCGCGTTTCCGTATCAAAAATAGCCGATTTATTAGCTAGGGCAGCAAGAAGTGGGTCATTTAGTGTTACCGCCGTGCCATCAAGGAATTCGCATAAATGGGAAGCATAGTCTTCAATTTGTGCCGTCAATGATGGTACATAGTTAATCACAGCTTTGGCTCTAGGCAATTGCGACAAAATTTCTGCCATATCAGTATAATCTTTCATGGCATGTAAATAAACCCAAGGCAGATGATAACGACCTGTATCAGCCTCACGATAAAATGGCTGGTGCATATGCCAATAAAAAACGACAGATAATGGCTGACTCATGGGTTATCTCCAAACAATAAGGTTAAACGAAAGCTTAGTAGAACAGCTTTTACAAACGAACGATGTGACTAATCTTACACTCAATTCAATATTTCAAAGAAGGCCACTATCACCATCGTATATGATGGTTTCATTAAAGCTCGTGCAGTTTTTGCCCAAACATCTCTGGTGTAACCAAAACAATGCCATTCTCAGAAACTGAAAAACGTTTTGCATCATCTTCAGCATTTTCGCCAATCACCGTACCTTCTGGGATGGCAGTGCCTTTATCAATCACACAACGCTTGATACGGCAATGTTGATTAATCGTGACATCAGGTAATACGACGGCATCTTCTACCAACGAGTAAGAATGCACGCGAACATTCGAAAACAGTACGGAACGCCGAACTGTAGAGCCCGTAATCAAACAGCCCCCAGAAATCATAGAATCCACAGCCATGCCTCGACGCTCATCACTATCAAAAGCAAATTTGGCTGGTGGCAACTGATCTTGATCGGTCCAAATCGGCCAGTGTTGGTCATACAAATTCAAATCAGGGTTAATTTCCGCTAAATTGATATTGGCTTCCCAATAAGAATCAACTGTGCCTACATCTTTCCAATAACCGGGAGCCCCTGTGTTTCCATCTAAAAATGGAAATGCAAACGCATTGGCATGTTCAATCGCATGTGGAATTAAATCATGTCCAAAATCATGTGTAGAGCTTTCATCCGTTGCATCTTCAATCAACCGTTCACGCAAATACTGCGCTGAAAAAACATAAATCCCCATCGAAGCCAAAGCTTGGCTATCATCACCAAACATTGCTTTAGGTTGCGCCGGTTTTTCGGCAAATTCAACAATCCGTGACTCATCATCAATCGCCATCACACCAAATGATTTAGCCTCGGCTAAAGGAACAGGAATACAGCCAACCGTTATATCTGCTTCTTTGGCCACGTGAGCTGCAATCATTTTACCATAATCCATTTTGTAAATATGATCGCCTGCAAGAATAACAACAAACTCAGGCTCATAACGGCGTATAATATCCAAATTTTGAAAGACCGCGTCTGCCGTTCCAGTATACCAACCTTCTCCCATACGCTGTTGGGCAGGTAAAACCTCTACAAATTCACCAAACTGCCCCGACATAAAGCTCCAGCCACGCTGTAAATGGCGCTGTAGCGAATGTGATTTGTACTGTGTGATAACAGAAATGCGGCGAATGCCGGAGTTGATGCAGTTAGACATCGGAAAGTCGATAATTCTAAATTTTCCGCCAAATGGGACCGCTGGTTTTGCGCGCCAGTCCGTCAGAGATTTCAGGCGAGAGCCTCTACCCCCAGCCAACACCAGCGCGACCGAATTAGCGGTCAGCTTACTGATGTTACGTTCCATATGCGGACCTTCATGCTCTGCAACCATTACAACCCCCGTCCATAGAAACTATATAAATGATGCGAAGCGTACGCTACCAGTTTTTCTTCCTATTTACCATGTGGTTTTATGTTCCCTATTCCACTAGCATATCGGCAGAAGCATTGGTTTTATTGCCTTAGAGTATTAACTCTGTCATCACCAAATAAAACCCGTTGAACACGCTTTAGGTAAACGGAGAATGACCATGAACAAACCCATTTTGCCTCCTCAAGCTTGGTCGATTTTAGAGGCGCGTAGCCACGATCCCTTCGCTTGGTTAGGTAGGCATGAACTTGGAAAAAATGACCTCATCATTCGCGCTTTCAAAGTGCGTGCTGAAAAAGTATGGCTGATTCCCCAAGATGGCCGCCCTCTAGCCATGACCCGCATTCAAGGCACTGATGTTTTTGAAAAAACATGGGAAGATGGTTCTTTTGATAAACCATATCGCTTCAAAATAGAAACCAAAGAAGGGCATAGTTGGGAAGAAGAAGATGTGTACCGCTTTTCACCTTTTTTGGGGGACATAGACTTACACCTGATTGCTGAAGGCAATCACTTTGAAAAATATCGTATCATGGGCGCACATGTCCGCGAACACGAAAGTGTAAAAGGTGTTGGGTTTGCTGTTTGGGCACCTGCTGCAGAGCGTGTTAGCGTGGTGGGTAATTTTAACCATTGGGATGGTCGTGAGCACCAAATGCGTGTTCGTGGCTCCTCGGGCATCTGGGAAATTTTTATTCCTAGCTTGTGTGAAGGCGAAACCTACAAGTTTGAAATCCGAGCCGCAAATGGCGATGTCTTTGAAAAGACCGACCCTTATGCGCAGCAAATGGAGCTTCGCCCCGCCACAGCCAGCGTGGTACACAACCCAACACGCTACAAGTGGAACGATGCTGACTGGGTAACCAAGCGCCCTATACAACAAGCCGCCGATAAACCAATGAACATTTATGAAGTGCACCTTGGCTCATGGCGCCGAGCGCATGACACATATATGAGCTATCAAGACCTCGCGCATCAGCTGGTCGAATACTGCACTTGGATGGGTTATACTCATATCGAACTCATGCCTATCACTGAACATCCCTTTGATGGCTCGTGGGGCTATCAAACTGTAGGATATTTTGCGCCTACCAGTCGTTTTGGTTCGCCTGATGATTTTCGCTATTTTGTTGATCACTGCCACCAGCATGGTATTGGTGTATTCCTTGATTGGGTACCTGCCCACTTTCCCAAAGATTCACATGGCTTGGCGCGTTTTGATGGCACGCCACTCTATGAACATGCAGACCCCAAACTTGGTGAGCATAAAGATTGGGGCACTTATATTTTTAATTTTGGTCGCAATGAGGTGCGTAATTTTTTAATTGCCTCAGCTTTGTTTTGGCTTGATGAGTACCATCTAGATGGCTTACGTGTAGATGCGGTAGCTTCTATGCTTTATCTTGATTATTCACGCGAAGAAGGAGAATGGACACCTAATAAATACGGCGGCCGCGAAAATTTAGAAGCGATTGAGTTTCTTAAACAGTTTAATCATCTCATACATGAGCGTTTTCCTGGTGCGGTAACGATGGCAGAAGAGTCTACTTCGTTCCCCATGGTGTCACGCCCCACTTATCTTGGCGGCCTTGGTTTCACTATGAAATGGAATATGGGTTGGATGAATGATACTTTAGCATATTTCGAAGAAGACCCTATTCATCGTTCATACCATCATCATGCACTAACATTTTCCATGGTCTACGCCTTTACCGAAAACTTTATCTTGCCCTTCTCTCACGATGAGGTCGTGCATGGTAAAGGCTCCATGCCACAAAAAATGCCTGGTGATGATTGGCAAAAATTTGCCAACTTACGTCTTTTGTATGCATTTAAATATGCTCATCCCGGCAAGAAGCTACAATTTATGGGCTTGGAGTTTGGCCAATGGCCAGAATGGGATTTTGATACCTCATTATCATGGGATCAAGCCAATTTTATGCCACACCGTGGCTTACAACTGATGATGCGTGATATGAACCATATCTATAAAAATGAACCTGCATTGTATGAGGTAGACTTCGAAACCCATGGCTTCCAATGGCTTGACTGTAATGATGCCAACCAATCAGTTTTAAGCTTTATTCGCCGTGATAAACATGGTGGCTTTGTGCTTGTAATCCTTAATCTTACGCCTGTACCACGCGAAGGTTATCGCTTGGGTGTGCCCAAGCTTGGCACCTACGAAGAAATCATGAATACCGATGCAAGCACCTATGGTGGTTCTAATATTGTTAATACAAGCAAACTTGTGACTGACGAGCAGTCATGGATGAATCAACCGTATTCGATAGCAATGAGGCTACCGCCGCTGTCTTGTTTGATTTTTAAAGAAAAGAGCTGATAAAAAACTGATCCTGAAATCAAAAAGGCTACTGGTTATTGTAAAGGCTCTAGACTAGCAGAGCTATTTATTTTTAAACATTTCCCACAGCTCTTTGGCAAGAACATCGGTATCTTTCTTCCATCGCCATTCGCATTCTTTTAAGTGTAGTTCAAAGTTCACTTTAACACCATTAAACTTTGCCAGCCTACGTTTGGTAAAACTC
>Ga0316204_10000613_pt1 | contig 123630 bp, 114 predicted proteins | sample 6monrhotite_MG_2_FD_205661 | JGI IMG/M metagenome (GOLD analysis project Ga0316204, IMG submission 205661) | Microbial mat bacterial communities from mineral coupon in-situ incubated in ocean water Damariscotta River, Maine, United States -... | ecosystem: Environmental > Aquatic > Marine >...
AAATTATGCCCTGGGACGTTGGCATTACATTGGATACGAGCAGTTGCTACGGCGGAAAATGTACGGGGCCTTACCCTGACGATCAAGTGAGCTACCTGCTTCGTAAACGAGGCAAAATCTGGTTTGTCGTTTACGATGAGGGGTATAAGTGGGATTTTACGGATTATTGTCATGTTGGCTATTACGATTGCAAATTTGGGCAATAAGGGGAAAGAGGGGGCCGTTTGCAGGCCCCCTCCCTCCCGTACTCACCGGAAGCGCTCAAGGCCGGAAGTGATCAATTCGCTTGCGCCAACCGCCGGAACTGGCTTTGCCTTTGACCTGATCCCACCGCGTGTCACCTAAGGCGCCCAGCAAGGCGCGTCGTGTCTCGGGGTTTCGGACAAGTTCCTTGTAAGCCGCGAAGGTCTTAGGGCCCATCTTGCCGTCTACCGTTACAGAGTCCGGCGCCATTTTATTGATAGCCTTTTGGATCAGTTTCGTTCCACCGCGAGAACCATGGGCGAACAGGGTATCGGCGAAGGCGGTCGCCGCCTTTGCATCGCCGATTTTTTGCAGGTTGGTGCTTCCGGGAACGGACCTGTCCACCGTTTTCAAAACATCGTCGAAATGGTGACGATAAACCCTGGCCCGCTGATCGATGGTCAGATTTTCAGGGACGCCTCCCTGCCTGAAGTCCGGCAGGGCACCATCCTTGATTGCCCGATCAAGTGTTTTTTGGGTGATGCCGCTCGCCGCACCGCCCTTCGGATCGGTGGCCAAACCACCTTCGGCTGCGAAGATTTCTTTATAGGCGTGGGTTTCCGCGGCCGAAGCATTCTCCAGTTTCCCTACGGAAGATGACCAGTCCGTCCAGTGTGTTCCCTGTAATCCCCCGGCTTGTTTTCGGTATTCGGGAATGGGCTGGCTATCGGACTTTCCACTTTGCCGGTCCCGTCTTTGAATCGTCGCCATTGTATGGGATAAATTATCGTTCCCGGCATCGCCGACAAGCAGGCTTCGCGGGGATGGCTTCGCCGTCGATGATTGATTCAGGTAGGTAGCCAGTTTGGTTTTGGCTTCGGCGGGCAACCGCTTCATGACGTCTTTCTCGTATCCGGTCACCCGTTCCGGGGCGCGTTTGTGCATTTGCCTGAGGAAATCAGCGTATTCGCCGATGGCGCTGGCCTTGCCGGATTTGAGCGCGTCGGCCTGATACATCGGCAGGTCGCCATTGGCCGCGGTTTTCAACAAGGCGGTTAGGATGCGTTCATTGGATGACAGGGCATCGCCCTTGATCGGCGGCAGTTTCGATGAGTGGAACCACGGTTCCGCTGTTTTCCGCTCGGCCACATAAGGCGGCGTTCCTGTCCGGTGGTTAGCCCTGTCTCGTGGGGCTTTAGCGACGATGCCTTGAAACAGTTTGTCGCCGATGCCGCTCTTGTGCAGCGCCTGATTGAGGCCGCGTTCGGTCGGCCCGCCGGGTTTCATGATGCCGTCCATGGCAAGCCCGGTGGATTTCTGGAAGGTTTTCAGGCCATCGAGCATGGCTCCGCTGGGCCATGGATTGATGCTTCCGCCGAAATGCCCGAGGCTTTTCAGGGCTTTCTTGGTGTTGATGACATCATCGGCCAAAGTGTTGGCGTTCCCCGCGATGGGGCCTGAGAGTTTGAAAAAATTTGAAAAGAACGACACATCGCTCTCCTTTCATCCATTGAGGGTTTACGGAAAAGCGCGCACAAAAAAAGCCGTCCGGTATCATCCGAACGGCTCCATTATCACGACGCCCATAAGAAAACACACGGGACCCGGAATTCAGGCGCAGGCGTGCAATTTCGTTGGGAGGACTATATTCCTTTAGCCGCGAAAAGTCAAGAAAATCAAAAACTGGAAAGAGGGTAGTAATGTTAAAAAGGAAGTGCTGCACCCGACAGGAATCGAACCCGTGGCCGCCGGATATTGCCGTCTTCCCTCGCCGATTGCGCCACCAGTATGTCGCGCAATCAGATCAAACCTGAGACAGCCTGAGACGTGTTTCAGCTTGTTCATGGAATGCGCGGCGACGGGCGGCCCGATTTTGGCAACCAGGTGTTTCGCCGGTGTGAGTGAATCGGCATCGATACATTATTTAGGGACCGGGAGTTTTTCAGGGCATTTTTCATTTAAATGGGAGGTGATGAAATATCCTGCCTGGCCCGGTTCATAGGGCATGCCCAGCTTGTCTCGTTCACTCCACGACGGATCGCTGATGGTGAGCCAGCAACTGCGAAATTTGCCATTTTGGGCGGTTCGCCAGCCGTTGCTCCAGTTGTTCTCGACGGTAATTGTCGTTCCCCAAATCCCGGGTTGGTCCATGGTTACGATTGTTCCGGCATAATGCCACCCTGCGGGTGATTTGATGTAAACACTAGCTTCGCATGTTGGTGAATTGCCACAAAAATAAGCGGTGGCACCCGGTAAAACAATAAATTCCTCCACCCCATCGCCATTCAGGTCTACCTTGGTGAAGAATAAATTCATGACCGAGAAGTTATCGACAATGCCCTTCGATTCAATATTGAATCTCTGGGCCAGTGATCTTAAAAATCGCTTGTCTTCCTTGCTGGCCAGGTGGAACTTGTTTAACAGGTAGAGCTTAATGGTAAAGCCGTCCTCAGGGTTAGCAGAGGCCGCCGGTTCGCCCCCTCCCGCGCTCAGCACGATGAGGCCAAGACAAAACAGGAGGAGGCGAACGCAATAGGGCATAGTCAATCCAGAATAAACAATAATCAGTAGCGCCTATTCTGGAACAGCCTGAGACGTGTTTCAACTTGTCGATGAATGGGACCTTTCTTTTCATTGGCCTCTTTGCTGAAATCCGATGACCAGCCGTTTGCTTTCTGGAATTTCAGGTAATCCTTCACGGCTCCGTGCCCGCTACGGTGCGCGGCGGCAAGCAGACCGGCTTTGGTAATTCGAATGCCGTCGCCATTTTTCCCGGGAAAGGTTTTGCCAATGGAGTCGAGGGAGCCGTTGTTTTTTTAGGTACTTCTCCGTTTTCGCCATGTAATCGGCGAAGGCGCGTTCCTGCGCGTGAGGGTTGTTAAGGAAATCCCGTTCGTTGTTTACGCCGTATGTTCCTTTCCATTTTCCATTTACGTTTTTCATTCCACTGTCTATCAAGGCTCCTTCGCCCATTTGATAGCGGCCCAAATAACCCAGAGAGTTGCGGGCGCCATATCCATTATTGGGTTGGCCTTTCGATTCTTTGTCGGCAATGGCGTCCCGGAAGTCTTTGTCGATAGACGATTGATCGGAAGGAGGCGCCGATTGATTGAAGTATGTCGTCAGTTTAGCCTTGGTGTTTTCCGGCAACCGCTTCATGACGTCTTTCTCGTATCCGGTCACCCGTTCCGGGGCGCGTTTGTGCATTTGCCTGAGGAAATCAGCGTATTCGCCGATGGCGCTGGCCTTGCCGGATTTGAGCGCGTCGGCCTGATACATCGGCAGGTCGCCATTGGCCGCGGTTTTCAACAAGGCGGTTAGGATGCGTTCATTGGATGACAGGGCATCGCCCTTGATCGGCGGCAGTTTCGATGAGTGGAACCACGGTTCCGCTGTTTTCCGCTCGGCCAAAGTGTTGGCGTTCCCCGCGATGGGGCCTGAGAGTTTGAAAAAATTTGAAAAGAACGACACATCGCTCTCCTTTCATCCATTGAGGTTTTACGGAAAAGCGCGCACAAAAAAAGCCGCCCGGAAACTTCCGAACGGCCCATAAATTCATACGCCCATAAAAAAACACACGGGACCCGGTATTCGGGCGCAGTAGGCGTGCGGTTTCGTTAGAAGGACTATATTCCTTTAGCCGCGAAAAGTCAAGAAAATCAAAAAACCGGAAAGAATAATAATGTCACAAAAAAAGTGGTGCGCCCGACAGGAATCGAACCCGTGGCCGCCGAATATTGCCGTTTCCCCTCGCCGATTGCGCCACCAGTATGCCGCGCAATCAGATCAAATCTGGAACAGCCTGAGACGTGTTTCAGGGCGCCCGGTGAAATGGGGGCAAGTCCGGGCTGGGGGCGGCGAAGACGTTGCCTCGGAATGTTCTTGCCTAACTGCTCGCCAACGGAGCGCGAGAACAAGCAACGAGCTTTTCTTTAGGTTTTATGCCTTGTTTGGTGAAAAAATCGACCTGATTTTTAAAGGCTTCTCCATACAAAGCCGTATGACCGAAACGTGAGTTAATCTCTTCCATAAGCATGCCGCCGATACCGTTGCCTTGCCAATTAGGGTGGACGCAAATTTCAGCAATCCAGGCGCAATAGATATCGTCACTGAACACACGTGCAGCGCCCACGAGAGTTTCGTTGTCAAGGGCAAAAAATCCAAATACCCCGGGGCTGAAAATTTGCCTCATGTCATCAACGGAAAAATCAAGGCCAGAACCCAAACCAAAATTTACGGATTGATAAAGGTCATGAAAGGCCTGGAGTTCAATTGCTGTCCAATCTGTCGTCACGTCGAAGGTATGGTTTGTGTCGGGCATATCAGTTTCCACTGGTTTATGTATAAATGTTCTTTAAACGTTCACATTTCTACGCAAGGGTAATTCTTTGTTTGGGGCAAACAAAAAGTGGAGGACGGGCGGTTAGGAGTCAACGAGTTACGATCACCCTGAACGAAAAGCTCGCAATCCACCGTTGAGGCGCATTATCGCGAAACGTCAGGAAAGTCAAAAACTGGAAAGATATTATAATACCACAAAGGAAACGGGTGCGCCCGACAGGTGACGAACCCGTGACCCCCGGATCGGGAATATTGGGGAAATGAGAACGGGGGATACGTGTGGTGAGGGGAAGATAATTGTTTTTAGCGGGTTGGCCCGATGTAATTGTCCCGGCCTATCCCTATTTGCCGTCGTTATTCTCCGCCGATTGTGTCGAGAGCGTGCCTCGGGAATCTATAGAAATTGGGCGGAACGATTGCTTGCCACTTGAGTTCGGTCGCTATACCGCGTTCTTCTGGGCGACCTCGCCCATCTCCAGTCATTTGAGCCGCATGCGGATTTTTCTAGTTTCTTACTATTTGTGTATATGCAGAATAGTATTGTTCAGACATCAAATAGGGTGGGTGGTGATGTTTAGGCCGGGTTACATTGAAGGTGTGGCGACCGATCCGAAGCGACGGGCGTGGCGATACAGTTCTCCTCGGCCGCTTCCATGGGCAGCATGGTATCCATCGGCACACAGCTCCGCCATGGTCGACAAGCTTATTGGTCCCCCGGGAGAAGAACTCTTCCGAATGGGGCTTGTTGCGGAAAATGCAGATGTTAGCACAGCCCAGGATCATTGGCCTGTAGTGCTGCTATCCCACGGTACAGGTGGTTCAGTCGAAGGACTATCTTGGCTTGGGACGTATCTGGCAACCAAAGGATTTATCTCGATCGGCGTTTCTCATCACGGAAACACTATTGTCGAACCGTACTTGCCCGAAGGGTTCATATGTTGGTGGGAACGTGCTCGCGATCTGACGGTGATTTTGAGTTTTCTCAACAACGTCGGCCCACTCTCGAATCGCCTGGATATGGGTAATGTATTTGCTTCCGGACACTCTCTTGGAGCGTACACAGTTCTATTATTGGCCGGTGCCATCACTAATCTTCAGCTATTTGATGATTGGCTAATTGCCGAGGGCAAAGAAGGTGGCGGTCCGCGTGAGTTTCCAAATATTGGAAGTTATATTCCAGAACTCAATGCGCAGAGCCAGCAGTTTCGCCATTCGATGGCTCGTCACGCGCAGTCTTATCATGACCCACGGATCAAGGCCGTGCTGACACTTGCACCGGCGCCGCCTGTCAGATCATTTGAGCCAGAGAGTGTTGCGTTGATCAAGGCGCCTACTGTAATGATCGTTGGCCAAAATGATACGGAGGCACCTCACAAAGAGTGCGCATTCTGGCTCAAAGAAAAAAATCCGTCTTTTCAATTAGAGCTTCTGGGCCGGGACGTTGGACATTATGTTTTTCTTCCCGAAGCGACGGCCACCGGCAGAGCAACGGACCCCACAATTTGTTCCGATCCCGTTGGCGTTGACCGCCATAGCATTCACCGGTCAGCGGGCGAGGTTGCTGAACGCCATTTCCGTAGTGCCACGGTTCTGCGGACATAAGTATTGTTGTCGAAGTTTCTTCGGATTCAAAACCGGCCATAGTCATCTGCCACAGAATTTGCCCGTTTTCAGTCGCGGCGCGGACTCGATCAAACTCAACAATTTTTAAAAATTGGTGCGCCCGACAGGATTCGAACCTGTGACCCCCAGATTAGGAATCTGGTGCTCTATCCTACTGAGCTACGGGCGCGCTGACTTTCTTATACACAAGCCTTGCAGGGGCGACAACGGTGGTTGATTTTTCCGGGGCGGGTCCCGGCCGTCGGGCCATTGACCCGACCGGAGTCGACCGTCGTTTTATTGGTCGCCGAAGATTTTATCGACCGGAATGGAATAATAAACCGTCGCTGATTCCGTGCCTGGGTTGGTGTTGCCCAGACTGGCGTTTGAATAGTGGGATACGGCAACGCCCAGCCTTGCACGGTCGTCAAAACGATAAGCAATTTCAAGCTGCGAGCGGAACTCGAGGGGGTAATCAAGGTCGAGTTTCTTGTTGCCGCCGAAATACAGGTGCGGGCCAAAACTGGGGGTCACAACGATGCGTTCCCCCAAGTACAGGTCGAGCAGGACGCCCGCACCGATAAAGCCTTGGGAGGTTGTTGTCGCGGCGGCGGCAACAAACGGCTTGATGCGCCATAAGTGAGAGTCGGATCGATATTCAACGCGGAATTCCGTGCCCCTGTCTTTTTGCCGGTTCCAGTCGGACGGTCCGACACCGAAGGAAATGAAGGCCGGATCCTCTGCCTTTGCGGGCGAGGCACCGGCAAGGATGGCGGTAACGCCAACGAGGCAGGCGCAGACGGCCTGAAAAGATCTGATCGAATACGTTTTCAAGACAGTCCCCAAGAAGTTTGAAAAAAGCCCGCCCCGGACATGCTTGCCGGCAGGAGCGAGCCCCGTCATGTTGGCGCCATCTTACGGCAGGCTCCGCAAGAGAAGCAAGCAAAGTGCACGAAAGGAAATGGCTTAAAGGGACCGAAATTCATTACACGCGGCGACCAGGGCCCGGCGGATGCCCGGTTCCATGGCCGAATGACCGGCCTCGTCGATAACGGAATAGGGCAAGGCTATGCCTGGAACGCCGGAATTGACGTCCTTCAGGGCGCTCGCCAACCGATCAGCGGTGACAATCGGGCAGACAATGTCATACCGTCCCTGAACAATCGCCACGGGCAGTCCCTTCAGCTTTGCGATATTGCTCAGAATGTAGTCTTCTTCGAGGAACATGGCGTTGACGAAATAATGCGCCTCGATACGGGCGATTCCCAGCAGCGCCTTCCAGCCGGCGCGGCGGCTCCCCGATGGGGATGAGTGGGTCGGCGCGGGATTTGCCGCCGCGGCGCCGGGCCGCAACGTCGAACAGACGTTTTCATACCGGGCCCATGAGGCCGCCGCCGGAAAATGCCGGTCGGGGTCGGCATCCATCAGCCGGCGGTGATAATGGCCAAGCGGGTCCGTTCTTTCTTCATCGGGCAGAAAATTTATGAAATCCCGGTGCGCTTCGGGGAAAATGTGGGCCATGCCGTTGATGAACCAATCCAGTTCGGCCTGACCGGCCAGGAATATGCCACGCAGAATCAATGCCCTGCAGCGATCCCGGTGGGCGATGGCATAGACCAGGGCCAGTGTTGATCCCCACGATCCGCCGAACACCAGCCAGCTGTCGATTTTCAGGTGAACACGCAATTTTTCGATATCGCGAACCAGATGCCCGGTGGTATTGGCATCCGTTCCGGCGTACGGGGTGCTAAGCCCGGCACCGCGCTGGTCGAACATGATAACCCGGTAGTGACCGGGGTCGAAAAATCGACGGTGCTGGGAGTTGCATCCGGCGCCCGGTCCACCATGCAAAAACAGAATGGGCACACCGTCGGAGTTTCCCGATTGCTCCCAATACAGGTGGTGGCCGTTGCCCACATCCAGTCGCGCCCGTCCGTAGGGTTCGCTGTCAGGGTAGAAATCGGCTGGCGTATTGCTGGCGTCCATAAGGTCTTTCTTGAATGACGATGTCCTGGCGTTGAGTATAAGGCCAAATACTGCGTCTTGGACAGGGCTTGCGCCATGTTCTAAAACAAACCGCATCAATGATAAAGAATAGGAAAAATCCGTATGAAAGCACGAATCAAATGGGTCGATGGCATTATGTTTGTCGGCGAAGCACCCAGCGGGCATTCTGTCGTCATGGATGGCTCGGTGGCGGTTGGCGGTAGCGATATGGGCATCCGGCCCATGGAACTGCTGCTGTTGGGAATGGGCGGATGCAGTGCGATCGACGTTATCGGTATTTTGAAAAAGGCGCGTGCTGAACTGGCCCATTGCACCGTTGAAATTGAAGCCACACGGGCCGACGAAGTGCCCAAGGTGTTTGTCGGCATTCACGCTCATTACATCGTCAGCGGCCGCAACCTGAAACCGGCTACCGTGGAACGGGCCGTTCAGTTGTCGGTCGAAAAGTACTGCTCCGCGTCGATCATGCTCGCCAAAACGGCGGAGATCACTCACGACTACGAAATTATCGAGGTCTAAACGGCGGCGATGATCCGGCTCGGTCGCTCCGCTTCCTTTTTTCTGGCCTTTTTTCTGGTCGGTGCATCGGCCCAGGCCCTGCCGTTGCGGCAGGGCGGTTCGGCCACCGTTACCGGAGTGGTCGATGGCGATACCGTTATTCTGGGCAGCCGGATAGAGGGATCCAACAGGGTGCGTCTGGTCGGCATTCAGGCGCCGAAGCTGCCGCTGGGACGTAAAAATCATAAGAAATGGCCGCTCGCCGATGAGTCCAGGGCGGCCCTTGAAAAAATGGTTCTCGGCAAGCGGGTAACCCTGCAATTCGGCGGCCGGCACATGGATCGCTACGGACGCCTGCTGGCCCATCTTTATACCGATACCGGCGAATGGGTTCAGGGGACGCTGCTGGCGGCGGGGATGGCCCGGGTCTACAGTTTCCCTGACAACAGGGCGCTGATCGCCGATATGCTGGCCCTTGAACGTCAGGCCCGGGGCCGCCGTCAGGGTCTCTGGGCCGACCCGTTCTATGCCGTCCGCGCCGTCGATAAGGTCGCGTCGCTGATCGGCACATTTCAGCTCATCGAAGGCACCGTATACGATGCCCAGACCGTCAGGGGGAAGACCTATCTGAACTTTACGGCGGACTGGCGTAGCGATTTCACCATCAGCATCGGCAAAAAAGGACGAAAAAGTTTTGCCGCCGCCGGCCTCGACCCGCTCACCTTGAAGGGGCGGACGGTGCGGGTGCGGGGCTGGCTTAGAAAATACAACGGTCCGTTGATTGAGGTCAGCCACCCCGAACAGATTGAAATTATCGACCAATAGCGTCATCTTTGACGACCGACACTTGACCGGACGATCATGACGATGAAATTACGGATAAAAAAAGCGACAATCGCGCGTTTCATTGCCGTGGCGGCGCTGATGGGGCTGCCGCTGCTGTCGGCCTGTAGCGTCAATCCGGCGACGGGCAAGCAGAGCTTCACCGCGTTCATGTCGCCGGAACGGGAAAAGGAGGTCGGTCGGCAGGAGCACGAGAAAATTCTCGATCAGTTCGGCGGCGTTTATGACAACCCGGAACTCGGAGCCTATATCGCCCGGATCGGCGGGACGCTGGCCCGACAGTCCGAAATGCCGAATTTGACGTTCACCTTCACGGTGCTCAACGATCCCAAGATCAATGCCTTCGCCTTGCCCGGCGGCTATGTCTATATCACCCGTGGGCTGCTCGCCATCGCCGCCGACGAGGCGGAGGTCGCGGGCGTGCTCGGTCACGAAATAGGTCACGTTACGGCGCGCCACACGGCCCAGCGGTACAGCGCGGCGATGGCCACCAATATCGGGCTGCAAGTGCTGGGCGCCATCGGCAGTGTCGCGGGCGTTCCCGGCGGCGCCGGACAGTTAGCGTCCCTTGGCGCGCAAATTGCCTTGCAGAGTTATTCCCGCGAACAGGAACTGGAAGCCGATATGCTGGGTATGCGCTATATCACGCGCGCCGGGTATGATCCGGATTCCATGGCTGATTTCTTCCGGAAGCTGAAGGCCCAGACGGCCCTTGAAGACAAAATGAACAACCGCAAGGATTCGACCGAAAAGTCCAGTATCATGGCGACCCACCCGCTGACGTCCGAACGCATCGTCGATGTTGAAAAACTGGCAGCCGCCGCCAAAGTCCCGGGCCGCACCCGGAACCGGGACGTTTATGAAAACAAGATAGACGGGATGATTTTTGGCGACGATCCGGAACAGGGGGTGGTCAAGGGGCGGTTGTTCGAGCATCCTTCCCTTGGTATCCGGTTCGAGGTTCCCCCCGATTTTGCCTTGATCAACCAGCCGAAACAGGTCATCGCCCACGGCCCTGACGATGCCGTTATCGTGTTCAGTATGGCGGATCTCAAAAACGTCCGTGCGGCGCGAGATCTTGCTGGCTACATCGGCCGGTACTGGATGGCCAAGGTGGGTCCGAAAAATATCGAAAGACTCACGATCAACGGGATGGCCGCCGCCACCGGCAGCGGCCGGATACAGATCAACGGCAAGCCATATGATGCCAGGGGCGTCGTCATCCGGAAGGATCGAAACAATATCTTCCGCTTGTTGTTCCTATCGCTACCCGAAAAAACCGCGTCTCTTGCCGAAGGCTACCAACGCACGACCTACAGCTTCCGTAAATTGTCGGCCAGGGAGGCGGCGGCCATCACGCCGCTGCGGATTGCCTTCCGCACCGTCGGGAAGGGCGATACCGCGGAAACATTCGCGCGCCGGATGCCAATGGAAAACTTCGCGCTGGACTGGTTTGAATTGCTGAACGGCATCAAACACGGCGAGCCCCTGGTCCCCGGCAGCCGGGTCCGGGTTGTCACCGAATAGGGTGCAAAAAAAAGGCCAGGAAATTCCCGGCCTTTTTTTATTGATTATTTCATCGTCAGGCCGCTGCGTCGTCGGCCGGCGGGGGCGGCGGTGCGGCGGCTGTTAGCAGGTCTTCCACCTTGGCGGTCGCTTTGTCCTTGTCCGTCTTGTCAACGGCGGCGACTTCGCAGGCCAGTCTGTCGAGGGCCGCTTCGTAGATCTGGCGTTCGCTGAAAGACTGGTCGGGCTGGCCGGTGTTGCGGTGCAGGTCGCGCACCACTTCGGCAATCGCCACGGGGTCGCCGGAATTGATCTTGGCTTCGTATTCCTGCGCCCGGCGGCTCCACATGGTGCGTTTGACCCGGGCCCGGCCCTTCAGGGTGGTCAGGGCGGAGTCCATGATCTTGCGCGAACTCAGCTTCCGCAGGCCGGACGCCTCGGCTTTGGTGGTGGGAACGCGCAGGGTCATTCTGTCGCGATCGAACGAGATAACAAAAAGCTTGAGTTTGTGCCCGGCTATTTCCTGGGTTTCGATGTTGACGACCTTACCGACGCCGTGGGTCGGGTAGACAACGAAATCACCGGGGGAACACATTAATTCTTTAGCCATAAGTCTTTCTTACTCCTAAAAGACGACCGTCCGGACAGGTTCCGCGCGAGCCGTTCTTCCGTGCCATAAAATTCGGGGCCGTAATCTTGCCTAAAAAAACCGGTTGGGGAAGAATCACCAGCCCTGACAACCAAAAACCGGCCCGGGTTTCCCCAGCCGGCAAAAGGAATATATCACATTTTCAGCCAAAAAACACCCCCACAGGACGGGGGCGACGGGAAAAGCCTTCCGGATTGCCCCAATCAGCGATCCTCAGGCGTCTTTTATCAGCTGCCTTGTCCCGGCTCGGGGCTCAAAAGCTCGGCTTTGCCCGCTTTGCCATCCCATTCGGCACTATCGGACGGGGACTCGCCTTTGGTCGTGATGTTCGGCCATTTGGTGGCGTATTCGGTATTGATCTCAAGCCATTTCTGAATGTCGGGCTCGGTATCGGGCAGGATCGCCTCGGCCGGGCATTCGGGTTCGCAAACGCCGCAATCGATGCATTCGTCGGGATGGATAACGAGAAAGTTTTCACCTTCGTAAAAACAGTCGACGGGGCATACTTCAACGCAATCCATGTATTTGCATTTGATGCAGTTTTCGACGACGACGTAAGTCATGGGTCTCTCCGTAAAACAGTCAAAATCACTGCGGCCGGATATTAGGCCGCAAATTAATAGGGATTTATGACGCCTCGTTGCGGGTCAAGTCAAGCTGTTCCACGACGCGTTTGCGCGCCTCTCCGCTTTCAGGGTCGCTGACGTAAATCAGGCCGCAAACGCGGCGCACCAGATTGGCCTCAAAATCGTGTAATTCTCCGTCAATATAAGCGACGCGCCACAGCATTTCGATGATATTGACACGCACATCGTGGTCGAAGTTATCCTTGATAATGCGGGTAAATTTGTACAACTCGTTAGACTCGGCGGCGGCCTGACGTCCGGCTTCCGCCAGTTCCTCGGCCTCGGCATTTTCCAGGCCAAACTGACCAACCAGAAGGTCCGTTATGGTTGCTTTTTCCGCGTCATCAATGTGGCCGTCCATGCAGGCGGCTTCCATTAGCAGGGCGGCGGTGGCGACGCGCAGGGTCTCTTCCTGAGTATCGGCGCCGTTGCCGCCCTTGGCATGGCGGTCCAGAAAAGCTCTTATTTTTCCAATCATGGGGTACTGCCTATCACATTAGGAGTATTGCGTACAAGACACCGCTGCGATTACCCTGTCAATCATGACGAGCACGGCACATCAACGACAACAATTTCCGTCGACGGCGCGGAATCGCGACCCGATACTGGCGGTGCTCAGGGGGGTCCTGCCGCAAGCGGGCCTGGTGCTGGAAGTGGCGTCCGGCTCCGGTGAGCATGCCGCCTATATTGCACCGCGGTTCCCCACCCTGATCTGGCAGTCCAGCGCACCGCAAGCTGACAATCGATTATCGATCGCGGCCTGGATCGACTGGCTGGCGGAAACCGGGAAGGGTGTCGGCAACCTGCCGCCGCCGGTGGAGCTGGAAGTTCACGATGACCCGTGGCCGGTGGCCCGTGCCGATGCCGTTATTTGTATCAACATGGTTCACATTTGCCCCTGGGCGACGACCCGGGCGCTGCTGTCGGGCGCCGCCCGCATCCTGCCCGCGGGCGCGCCGCTATACTTTTACGGTCCCTATCGGATAGACGGCAGGCATACGTCGGACAGCAACCGGGACTTCGATCTGGACCTGCAGCGCCGTAATCCGGAATGGGGCATCCGTGACCTGGGCGCGGTAACGGATGAGGCGGCCCGCCACGGTTTCGTTCTTGATCAAGCCATCGCCATGCCCGCTAACAATTTTTCGGTAATTTTCAGAAAAAGCACACCTTAAGCCGGTCGCCGTTTTTTCCTTCTGGCAAACGTGTTGAGCATTTCGACGAAGGCGGAAAAGCTCATGGCGGCATAAAGGTATCCCTTGGGAATGTGCAGTCCGGCGCCGTCGGCGATCAGGGTCATGCCGATCAGCAACAGGAAACTGAACGCCAGCATCTTGATCGTCGGGCGGCGCGAGACGAAGGCGGCGACCGGGCCGGATGCGGCCAGCATCACGCCGACGGACAGGACAACCGCCACCGACATGATGATCAGGTTATTGACCATGCCAACGGCCGTGATCACCGAATCGACGGAAAAGATCATGTCGAGCAGGGCAATCTGGGTGATGACGCTGATGAAGCCCGCGTGCATGTTCTTCTTCGGCCCGTGCTCGCCTTCGCCTTCCACGCTTTCGTGTATTTCCCGCGTCGCCTTGGTCAACAGGAACAGGCCGCCGCCGATCAGGATGATGTCGCGCCAGGAAACGGCGTGATCGAGGGCGGTGAACACCGGTTCGGTCAACCCAATGATCCACGATAGTAATGACAGCAGCAGCAACCGGAAGGCCAGTGCCAGCATGATCCCCAGGCGCCGCGCCCGGTCCCGCTGGGTGGGCGGTAATCGATCGACCAGAACGGCGATGAATATCAGGTTATCGATGCCGAGCACGATCTCCATCACCGTCAGGGTCAGCAGACTGATCCAAGTTTGTGGGTCATAGAGCAGGCCCAATAGTAAGTCCATCGCTTAAATTCCTGTTATGGCGTGTCGGGATCGAAATGTTGCAGCCGGTCCAGCGCCCGCCGGTCGGCCTTGGTCGGGCGACCGGCGCCACTGTCGCGCGATCCCGCCGCGACGGGTTTCTTTTCATTTATATTGGATTTTGGCTGCGGCGGCGCCAGGTCTTCATAAAGGCCGACCGCCTCGCTGGCCGGGCCACGACGATGCCCCAGCGCGATCACCTTGATTACCCGGGCTTCATGTTCCTTTGTGAATGTCAGAACATCGCCGACGCTCAAGGATGCGTGGGACTTGCGGGGCGCCTTGCCGTTCAGCCGCAACCGGCCGGAATCGCAAAGCTTGCCGGCCAGGGTCCGGCTTTTGAACAAGCGGGCGTACCATAACCACTTGTCGATGCGCAGTTGCCCGGTCGTCATTTGATCAGCGCCAGGTCTTTAAGTTTGGCGAAAGGCGAGTCCGGATCGTAAACGGTCTTGGGGGAGGGGGTTTTTGCCGGCTTTCTTCTTTGCGCCGAACGAGGTTTCTTGGTCGAGAGACTCTTGCGGGTGTCCGATCGTTTCTTTGATTTCCAGGCCGGCATGTAGAGGGTGGCCTGACCCTCGGTCGCCGCGTCCTTCGGGGCCGGGGCGAGGCGAAACCCCAGTTCTTTCAGAATGCCGTCCATCTCCTCACGCGTGCAACCGGCGAGGGCCAAAAAGTCGGAATCGATTACGAAGGGCCCTTTCCGACCCAACGACCAGGCCCGTGCGGCGATGCGTTCCAGCATATCGGCGCGGATGGCCAGTCGCCCGACCGGTCGGTAGCCGACCGCGTTCAGATAGTCGCTCGGGGAGTCCCCGACGGCAACGGACACCCGCCCCGGCGGCGGTGGCGCCCGGTGTTCCGTGGCGTTTTCCCACAGCGACCACAGCAGGCCACGGGCACGGACGGCGGCAGGCTTCGATAAACGCGGCATGAAGACGCTCTCGCGGCCAATCACGACGCCCAGTTTCCTCAGGGTCTGCCGGTCGTCGCCCGTAAGCGCGCCAATCTGTGCACTGACATTTTTTCGCGGCACTGTCCCTAATCCCTCGCAGACCTGAAACGCGATGCCCTTCGACGGACCCGACAGGCCGGCCTGCGCCAGTTCCCTTAGCGGTCCCAGGTTTTTATTCAGGTGCGCCGCCCACCACCGCCTCAGCCGCCCCACCAGACGGTTCCGGCCCGCCTGCGGCAGATGATCGTCATGCACGGGCTCGATCTCGGGGGCCAGAATATCGCCGCCGCGAACCAGTCGACCGATAGCGGCGTCCCGCCAGATCAGGGTGGCGTCGTTGGTCAGCGTAATCGTGCTGTCGGGTGCGGCTTCCAGCCACCCGACCCGGCGCAGGGTTTCGGCGCCCAGCACCCGCCGGGCGGCGGCGGCGATCGATTTTTTCGCCGCGATTTGGTCGTCTCCGGCGGCGCCCTTTTCGGCAGAGAAACGGAACCCGGATAACCGCCCGATAACGTGCCCTTCGACGCTCACCCGATTATCCCGATCAACGGCGGCAAGCATCTCGCCCGGTGTTTTCAGGCGCTTTACCAGCAGGGCGGTACGGCGATCGACGAAACGTTGGGTCAGGCGCTCATGCAGGGCGTCGGACAACCGGTCTTCAATTTCCCGGGTCTTGCCCTGCCAATGAAGGGGATCATGCAGCCAGTTGTTTTCGGGATTTGCGCCGCGATTGGCGATATAGGTCCAAGTTCGGATGTCGGCCAGTCGCCCGGTCAGGGTTTCGATATCGCCATCGCTGCGGTCGACCCGCTTGATCTGCCCGGCGACCCAATCGGTCGGCAATTTGCGGGCCCCGCCATCGCCCATCAGAAGCGTGTAAAGCCGACCCAGAAGTTCGGCGTGACCGTCGCTCAGGACTTTGCGGAAATCGGGGATCTGGCAGACATCCCAAAGCAGGGAAACGCCCACGGGGTGGCTGGCCAGGGCGGCAATGTCATCGTCGCGGGCCAGCACCGAAAGGGCCGCCTCGTCGGTCGCCCCGGTGGCGCGGATCAGGCCTTCGGTGTCCGGCGGCAAGGCGAGTGAGCGTTGCAGCCCATCAAGGCTCGCCAGGTCCGGCGCCGGATTTCGCCAGTAGATCAGCTTGAGAGTCTTGAAATTGTGGTTTTCGATGCGGTCGATAAGCTCCGGCCCGATTGGCTCGACCCCGCTGGTGACGCCAAACGTGCCATCGTTCATATGGCGCCCGGCCCGGCCGGCGATCTGGGCCAGCTCGGGCGCGTTCAACGGGCGCTGCCGGTGCCCGTCGAACTTGCGGGTGGCGGCAAAAGCGGCGTGATTGACATCCATATTCAGGCCCATGCCGATGGCGTCGGTGGCGACCAGATGGTCGACCTCGCCGGCCTGGTACAGGGCGACCTGGGCGTTGCGGGTGCGGGGGCTCAAGGCTCCCATGACGACGGCGGCGCCGCCCCGGTGGCGGCGCACTCGTTCGGCGATGGCGTAGACGTCACCGGCCGAAAAGGCGACGATGACGCTTTGCGGCGGCAGTCGCGTAATCTTGCGCTCGCCGGTATAGCTCAGGGTTGAAAAGCGGGGTCTTGAGACAAAGTCAACGCCCGGCACAAGTTTGGCGATCAGCGGCCGGATGGTGTCGGCGCCCATGAACATGGTTTCGCTGTTTCCCCTGGCGCGCAGCAGGCGGTCGGTGAAGACATGGCCCCGTTCCGGGTCGGCACAGACCTGGATCTCGTCAACGCCAAGGAAATCCACGGACCGGTCAACCGGCATGGATTCCACCGTGCACAGAAAATACCTGGCCCCGACGGGGATGATTTTTTCCTCGCCGGTGATCAGTGCGACGCTGTCCACGCCCTTCGCCGCGACCGCCCTATCGTAATTTTCCCGCGCCAGCAGGCGCAATGGAAAGCCGATCATGCCCGATCCGTGGGCCAGCATCCGTTCCATGGCGAAGTGGGTCTTGCCGGTATTGGTGGGGCCAAGAACGGCGGTAATACGGGGCTTCTGGGAATCCATGGTGTGACCGAAGATTAGGTTGCCGGGTCTTGAGCCTAGGCGAAACAAGCCCGCAAGGGCAAGCCCGCCGGACAGTTCCGGGCCAAAATAGCATCGGATCGAAATATATTTTATCAAGTGTGACGTTCATCACATTCCGCACGCCGGCGCCATGTCATTTTGATGCCGGAATAAAAAATAGGAATTGTGACGCAACCGGATGGATTTGGGCGGCAATTGGCAACGAACCAGAATAGGGATTGATATAGTGCAAGAATCACCGGATCAAATTGTTAATCTTATTGAACGCCTGGGTCGCCTGACCCGTGGGGCTCAGCATGCCGAAGGCCTTAAACCGGCGCAGTGGGAAGCGCTTCGTTTCCTGTCCCGCGCCAATAAGGCGTCGCGCAATCCAGGGGCTTTGGCCGATTTTCTGTCGTCAACCCGCGGCACCGTTTCGCAAACCTTGATCACGCTGGAAAAGAAGGGCCTGATCACCCGTTCCATCAATCCCGGTGACGGTCGGGGCAAGAACCTCGAGTTGACGGATGAAGGCCGTGCCGCGGTCAGTCGTGACCCGCTGCGTCAGATCGAAGCCGCGGTCGCCAAGGCGACGAACGCCAACGATGCAACCGAGGGCGGGGTGCTGGCCACCGGTCTGCAAAGCGTGCTTCACGAGGTCGCCCTGCAAAATGGCGCACCTTCGTTCGGTCGGTGCGACGGATGCGCCCATTTTCGAGAAAACGGGGCCATGGGCGACGAACGCGGCCCGCACCGATGCGAGTTGCTGGGCGAGCCGATTTCAGAGTTCGAGCACAATCTGATCTGTCGCGCCCACGAAGCTTATTCTGCCGCCTAGAGCCCTTCCGGGTTAATATGAGGCATTCTGATGGGGCAGATCGGTCTTTCGGGTAGGCGCGGCACGCGGCACGATGCCGTCGCATCGGGCAAGGGGCGGAACGACCCCGAAAGGCCGATATGCCCCACCTACGGCCCAGTTCTTTTGCCTCGTGACGTCGTCGCCCGTCTGACCCGATGTGCCACATCGCGTGGCGACGCGCCCCTCGTCACGAAACAAAATAACATGGTCAGAATACATCATATTAACCCGGAAGGGCTCTAGGAACGACCAATCATCGGCACGAAAGCGACCGGCAGCGTCGATGTGAAATGCATTTTTCCTGCTTTGTCCTTGTCGCCGACCTTCAGAATCTGGGTCGAAAACACCGGCCCTACGGGCACCACGATACGGCCTTCCGGCTTCAGTTGATCGCATAACGCGACGGGTACTTTTTCCGGTGCGGCGGTGACGATGATGGCGTCGAACGGCGCCGCTTCCGGCCATCCCCGATATCCGTCGCCGCACCGCACCTCGACGTTGTCAATGCCCAGCCGAGCCAGGCGCGCGCGGGCCGCAACCGCCAGCATTTCCACTTTTTCGATGGAATAGACGGCCCGGCACAAACCGGCCAGTATCGCCGCCTGATAGCCGCTGCCGGTGCCGATCTCCAGAACCGTGTCATCCGGCTGTAAATCCAGCAGGTCGGTCATCAGCGCGACGATATAGGGCTGCGAGATGGTTTGCCCGAAGCCGATACTTTGGGGGCGGTTGGCGTAGGCGACGATCTGATCCGCCGGTCCGACGAACTCATGCCGGGGCACCTGGGCCATCGCCGCCATTACCCGCTCGGAAAATTTGGCGCGGCCGGTGAAGGTTTCCGTCTGCCGGGCGTCGGCGGCTATTTCGTCGAGTAACCGGTGATGATCCTTCAGCCTTTTATCCGTGTTCATGACGGCGACCTTCCGCGTCAGCCCCGATGTGTGGTTTTTCGGTCGGAATACTCCTTGAGCCGTCGGCTCATCGCGGCAAAAGCATCGCGCACCGCAATATTAATATCGTCATGGGCCGGATTGTGCCCTCCGGAACTGACGGCGAGCGTGTCGCCGGGGACGTTGATGTTGATGGAAATATCATAGGGTGCGCCTTTGTTGTGATGATTATGCGGCGACTCTATCGTTACCCTGCTATCGGTAATGTGCCCATTCAGCCGTTCCAGCTTCTCGAATTCTTCATTGATTCGGGATGTGACATGATCGGAATGATCCATTCCATGAAAGACGACTTGTAAAGGTGATCGCATAGGTGGCCTCCTTGATTTTCATTACTTCAGGGGCTTGCATCTTCAGCTCCATACTCTAGATATGGGGTGATTTCCGGATGGCGCGAGGCAGTCGCCCATCTTTTTCACACGGTTTGAACACATCAGGTTATCCGAAAAAGGACACACGAAAGCATCATGGCTCAGGAAAAATTTACCTTTCAGGCAGAAGTCAGCACCCTTCTCGATATCGTCGCCAAATCCTTGTACAGCCAGAAGGAAATTTTCCTGCGCGAACTGGCCTCCAACGCATCGGACGCGTGCGACAAGTTGCGCTATCAGGCGCTGACCAACCCGGATCTGACCGACGCCGACGGCGACTTCAAGATCAAGATCAGCGTCGATAAGAAAGCCAAGACCCTGTCCATCGCCGACAACGGCATCGGCATGAACCGCGATGACCTGATGGAAACGCTGGGCACCATTGCCAAATCCGGCACGCAGGCGTTTCTCAAACAGATCAGCGGCGACGAAAAAGCCGATGTGGCGTTGATCGGTCAGTTCGGCGTTGGCTTTTATTCCGCCTTCATGGTCGCCGACCGGGTCGATGTGCTGACCCGGAAGGCCGGTGAGGACAAGGCCTGGTTGTGGAGTTCCGACGGCAGGGGCGAATTCACCATCGAGCCCGCCGAACGGGATGGTCGTGGCACGACCGTCATCCTGCACCTGAACAAGGGCGAAAAGGAATTCATGGACCAGCCGCGTCTGGCCCACATCATCAAGGAACATTCTGATCACATCGGCGTCCCCATTGTTTTCATGGACGGCGAAACCGAACAAACCCTCAATTCGGCCTCGGCGCTGTGGACGTTGCAACAGAAAGACATCACGCCTGAGCAGTACTCGGAATTCTACCATCACGTCGGCCATGCTTTCGATGAACCGTGGCTGACCATTCACAACCGGATCGAAGGCGTTCTCAGCTATACCAACCTGCTGTTTATCCCGACGATGCCGCCGTTTGATTTGTTCACGCCGGAACGCAAGGGCAACGTCAAGCTCTACGTCAATCGGGTATTTATCACCAGCGACTGCGACGGGCTGCTGCCGCCGTATTTGCGGTTTTTGCGCGGCGTCGTCGATTCCGAAGACCTGCCCCTTAACATCAGCCGGGAAATGTTCCAGCACGATCCGCGACTGACCAAAATTAAGTCCGGCCTGACCAAGCGAGTGCTCACCGAACTGAAGAAGAAGGCCGAAAAGAAGCCCGAAGAATACGCTGCCTTCTGGTCCGGCTTCGGCGCCGTTCTGAAGGAAGGCCTGTACGAAGATCAGGATAATCGCGAAAAGATTCTGGCCATCGCACGGTTCAAAACCACGGCCTCGGACCAATTGCGCAGCCTCGATCAGATCGTCGCCGACATGAAGGAAGGCCAGGACGATATCTATTACATCACCGGCGAAACCCCCGAGATGGTCGCCCAAAGCCCGCAGCTTGAAGGCTTCCGGGCACGCGGTATCGAAGTGCTGCTGATGACCGACCCGGTCGATGAATTTTGGCTACCGGCGGTCGGCTCCTACCAGGAAAAGCCCTTTAAATCGGTGACCCGCGGCGCCGCTGATCTGGATAAGATCAAGGACGCCAAAGGGGATGACGCCGACAAGGCGGAAGACACGAAAAAACAGGCCCCCGGCATCGACGAACTGATCGCCGCGTTGAAGATCGCCCTTGGCGATGCGGTCAAGGACGTCGCCGTTTCCGAACGCCTGACCGATAGCCCGGTCTGTCTGGTTTCCGGCGAAGGCGATATGGACATCCATCTGGAACGGATGCTCAAGCAACACAAGCAGTTGAATCAGGCGACCTCCAGAATCATGGAAATTAATCCTGATCATCCGTTGATCGGCAAGCTCGCGACGGCGGTCAAAGACGGTAAAGGCGTGAGTGACGTGGTTGGCGACGCCGCCTTCCTGCTGCTCGATCAGGCCCGCATCGTCGAAGGCGAAGCGATCCCGGACCCGGCGGAATTCGCCCGCCGTCTCAGTTCGATGATGGAAAAAGGGATCGTCTGAACTGGCGTGAAACGGTTATACCTTGCCCAGGCTCAAGTGGCGCTGCTGTTGCAAACAGCGCTCAACGGCGGGTCGTTGACGGACACGTTGATAGCATCGCCGAACCGCCGGGAAGGTTTTTAACACGTCGCCGATCGGCGCAAACCATGTCGCCAGCATGAGCAGGTAGATATCGACGAGGCTGAAACGTTGGCCCAAATGGTAGGGACCTTTTGCGGCCAAATGATCGTTAACCGGCCGCCAATCGGCGATTAAGGTGGCGACGGATTTTTCCTTGATTCTTTGGGCGTCCGCTGCATCCGTTGAGAAACGCTCTGGATAATAGAATCGCTTGTAGTCGGTCTGAACCGTGTTGCTGAGATAGAACAGCGATCGATAGAATAAACCGCGCAAGGGGTCATCGACGGGCGGTGCCAAATCATCTACGTGATGATGATCGGCCAGATATAACATGATCGCGGCTGCTTCATATAAGGATTGGCCATCGGGCAATACTAGTGCCGGAACCTTCCCCAGCGGATTGATCGCCAGATATTCGGGTTTGTTGTGTTCACCGGATGTGGTATCTATTTTGATCAATTGATACTTGAGGCCGGCTTCTTCCAGTACAGCCTGGGGGCCAAAACTGGCGGTACCTTCGGACCAATATAACGTGTACATTCAATGCAATCCTTATTGGACGTTGCCGGGATCTTATCCGACAGCGTCAAACGCCTGAAGACAAGCGTCAAGCGAATTTCTTTGGTTTAGCGCACCTCACCAATATCAAAGGCCTGTAGATGACATTTGAATCCTGGCTGCTTTTTGCCATCGCCATAACCGTCGCTTCGATTTCGCCGGGGCCTAACGTGTTGATCGTCATGGTTCACAGTCTGAAGTACGGGTGGAAAGCGTCAATTTTCACGATCCTTGGCAATGTCGTCTGCCTGTTCGGCATCGCCCTGCTTGCAGCGCTTGGGGTCGGGGCGATCATAAAGGCGGAGCCAGTTGCCTACACGATATTGAAATCGGCGGGTGCGGCGTATTTAATCTACATGGGGGTCAAGATTATCCGCTCCAGCTTCGACATCCTCAACGACATGGGTGTTTTGCCGGATAGTGAAGAACAGGCGAGGCGTCCTTCCGGCTTTTCACTGACCTCACAATCATTCCTGGTATCGGCCAGCAACCCCAAGTCGGTAATTTTCCTGTCGGCGGTTTTCCCCTTGTTTTTAAACGACGGCGAACCACTGGTCGGTCAGTTCGCCATCATGTTCGCAACGATTATTGTCCTGGTGGCGACGATCCATTTAACCTATGCGGTGGTGGCGTCGGCGCTGCGGCACAAGATCGTAAGGCCAAAAAGCCGCGCGGTGATTTCCCGGGTCACGGGCGGCTCGTTCATCGCCCTGGGCGGTGGCGTGCTGCTCGGGGACTAATCGTGAACAGGCGGCCATCGACGGCGGCGAGTCCGGCGAAGATCAGGGCCATACCGATGATGGCGTGACCGTTCAGGCGTTCGCCCAAGACCAGAATGCCCAGCAGCATCGCGCTGACCGGAATCAGGAAGGTGACCAGCAGCAGGTTGGTTGCCCCGGCCTTGGCCAGGATATGGAAATAAAGCAGATAGGCGAGCGACGTGCTTAGCAGGGCGAGCGCCACCAGCGCGGCCCAGACCGCGCCCGATGGGGTGGCCTCCAGCGGGCTTTCGACGATCAACGCCAGCGGCAGCATCATGAGGCTGGAGCCGCTCAGCATCCCGGCGGCGGCGACGGATGTCGGATGACGGCTCAGGCGGCGACCGTAAATTCCGGCGAAAGCATAGGACAGGGCGGCCCCTAATACGGCGAGCTTGCCCCACATCTGACCGTCCGGATTTTGTAGCACACCGGGACCGATCAACACGCCGACGCCGATGATCCCGAAGACAATGCCGACCCCTTTGTTGACGGATAGCTTCTCGTTTGCGGTCAACATATGGGCCAGGGCAACGGTGAACAGCGGCGTCGTTGCGTTGAGCACGGACGCCAGGCCGCTGTCGATATGGGATTGACCCCAGACGATCAGCGAAAACGGGATCAGGTTATTCAGCCCCCCCATGACAAAAAATTGCCGCCAGCTTGCACCGTCACGCGGCATTCGCTTGCCACTCAGGTAAACAAACGCGAGCAGGGCAACGGCGGCGATGGAAACCCGCCCGAAAACGATGGTCAACGGCGCCAGACCGCGCAGGGCTATTTCCGCGAAGAAAAACGACCCACCCCACAGAACAGAAAGAACGACCAGCAGAAACCATTCGCGCCCGGCCATCGTCGGGCCGCTCAAGACCGTGCCTCCAGGGCCAGCAGTTTTTGTTTCCGCGCGACCCCGCCGGCGTACCCGGCAAGCGTCCCGTTTTTTGCGATGACCCGGTGGCAGGGAATGACGATGGCGACCGGGTTGCGACCGTTGGCGCTGCCGACGGCACGCACGGCGCGCGGCGACTTGGCCCGGATCGCAAGTTCGCTGTAGCTGATGGTTTCGCCGTAGGGGATATCGCGCAGCGCGGTCCAGACCGTCTTCTGGAAAGGCGTGCCGCCGCTGTCCAGGTTCAGTCCGGCGAAGGCGGTGCGCGGGTGCTCACCCTTGAAATAGCGGGCCAGACGATCCCTGATATCTTGCGGGTTTTCCCGGCTCACCGTGTCGAACGGACCGAACCGACGACGCAGCAGGCGGTCCGAACGGTTCCGGCAGTCACTGAAATCAAGCAGGCAGATCGCGCCCGTGGCGGTGGCGGCCGCGGTCATGTCGCCAAGCGGTGTTTCGAAGGTATCGACGTAGAGGATCATTTTTTTTGGCCCGTTCTGATGGTGGTGTCGGCGTTCCACAGGTGCATGGCGGCGTAGGCCCGCCACGGTCGCCAATGTTCGGCGCGCACGGCGAGCGTGCGGGCGGTGAGCTCTTCGCCGAGTTCGTTGATGGCCCGCAGCAGGGCGATATCGCCGACCGGGAATGCGTCCGGTTCCCCCAGCACCCGCATGGCAATGTACTGGGCGGTCCAGGGGCCGATGCCAGGCACCCGGCACAGCATCTCTTCGGCGGCGGCGAGGCTGTCGGCGGCGGCAAGGTCGATGCGCCCGTCGGCGAAGGCGGCGGCCAGTTGCCGGATGGTTTCGGCCCGCCGGGTGGTCAGTCCGATGGATGCGATGTCGGCCTCGATCAGTGCTTGCGGGGCGGGAAACAGAAAGCGCAAGGTGTCTTCCGGGCCTGCCGCAAGCGGTGTGCCGAAGGCCTCAACCAGCCGCCTGGCGAACGTGGACGCGGCGCTAACGCTGATTTGCTGGCCCAGAATGGCGCGCACGGAAATTTCAAAAGCGCCCCACGCACCGGGCACGCGCAGGCCCGGTTTTGCCGCCACCAGTCTCGCCAGCACCGGGTCGGTTGCCAGTTCGGCATCGATGGCGGTGCTGTCGCAATCCAGATCGAACAGTCGGCGGGTGATCTCGATGGCGGTTTGCAGATGGCTTAGATCGGCTAAATCAAAAGTCGCGGACAGATGATTTTTTCCGGGCACGGGCCGGACCGCAATGATCCCCGGCCGCCCGCCCAGCGAAACGCTGCGCCGATATCCTTCCCCGGACACGTCCTCGATACCGGGAATGGCGCGGACCCGTAAAAATTCGATTGCGGATTGCCAGTCGTAGGGCGGCCGGTAAGATAATTTCAGGGTGATCGGATTGCGGCTGTCATCGGCCCGCGCGCCAAGCTCCCGCCGCAGGTCGCGGGGCGGGCGGCCATAGATTTTCCGGAAGGCGTCATTGAAGCGGCGAATGCTTTGAAAGCCCGAAACCAGCGCGATTTCGGTCAGCGGCAGGGCGCTGTCGCTGATCATTTTCTTGGCAAACAGAAGTCGCCGGGTCTGGGCCACCGTTTTTGGGCTGGCCCCGACATGATCCAGAAACAATCGCCTCAGGTGGCGCTCGCCGATTCCAAGTCGTCCGGCCAGATCGTCGACGGTGCCGGTATCAAGTGCACCCTCGCCGATCAACCGCAGCGCCCGGCCAATGGTTGATGAGACCCCTTTCCAGGCGGGGCTGTTCGGTGCGGCTTCCGGGCGGCATCTCAAGCAGGGGCGAAATCCGGCCGCCATGGCGGCGGCGGCAGACGGCATGAAACGGCAGTTGACCCGCTTGGGTGTCGACGCCGGGCAGACCGGCCGACAGAAAATACCGGTCGAGACGACGGCGGTGAAGAAACGTCCGTCAAATCGTGCGTCGCGACTTTTGATCGCCCGGTAGCAGGTGTCGGGATCCATATTCATGATCACAGTATAGCCGCTTCACGGCAAATAACTGGCCATTTTCGGACATTAACGAAAGACTTATTTCGGACGGCCTAGTTAAGACCGAACACGGCGGCGCCGAGGATCGCGCCGGTGTCCGTCGATTGCAGCAGGACCGCCCCTTGGTCGCCGATGGCCCCTGAAACGCCAAGCGGGACCTGCATCGCCTCGCCATGCCAGTCGGCCAGGTGCTTGAGGGTGCGAACGACGTTGCGGTTGTTAATTTTCTTGCCGCGATTTTCGCCTCGCTTGACGGCGGTGATATGTTCGGCGTCATAGGTTACGACCAGCACGTTTGCGTTATAGCCCGTACCGGCGGCGGGCAGGTTAAGCATCATGCCGTCGGCGCCGCGGCTAACGGTCAGGTCAATCCGTGGCGATGATGCTACCGATTTGATGGCGCGGACCACTTCGGGCCGGTTGGACCCGACGACCTGGCGCATCCCCTGAATCACCATCTGCGGCGTATAGACGTTGCGGGCATCAAAATACCGGGCGTAGTCGCCCTGTCGTTTTGAGTAGGCGGCGCTGGAAAAGGGATCAGCCCAGCCCAGATAATTCCAGTAATCGACGTGGAACGACAACGCTAGCAGGCCGTCTTTTTCGCCCCGTTCGGCCAGTTCACCCAGATAGGCGTCGGCGGGCGGGCAGGACGAGCAGCCTTGGGATGTGTACAGTTCAACCACGGTCAGCGGTTTTTCGGCGGCGGCGGCTGTTGCGGCCGAAAACACCATCGACAGCAGGATGCCCATCAGGGGACGAGAAATTTTCATGATCAATAGATAGCCGAAAACCCCCTCACGAGCCAATCACATGGCGGTGAGGGGGGCGTTATCGGTCTATTTATTCAGGTTCCGCAGGACGTACTGCAGGATGCCGCCAGCCTTGACGTATTCGATTTCATCCAAGGTATCGATGCGGCAGGTCAGGGTGGTCCGATCGGATGAGCCATCGGCCCGGTGGACGGTCAGGATGACGTCCATGCCCGGTGTGATACCGCCCGTAAGGCCGGTCAGGTCGAAACTTTCCGTGCCGTCCAGTTTCAGGGTCTGACGCGTCGCGCCATCCTTGAACTGTAACGGCAAGACGCCCATGCCGACCAGATTCGAGCGATGGATACGCTCGAAGCTTTCGACGATCACCGCCTGAACGCCCAGCAGTCGGGTGCCCTTGGCGGCCCAGTCACGGGAAGACCCGGTGCCGTATTCCTTGCCACCAAACACCACCAATGGAACGCCCTCATCGACATAGCTCATGGCGGCGTCATAGATGCTCATGGTGTCGCCGGTGGCAACGTATTTGGTGACGCCGCCTTCGGTGCCGGGCGCCATTTCGTTCCTGATGCGGATGTTGGCGAAGGTGCCGCGCATCATCACCTGGTGATTGCCGCGACGCGAGCCGTAGGAATTGAAATCCCGCGGCCGGACCTGATGTTCCAGCAGGTACTTTCCGGCCGGGCCGTCCTTGGCGATGCCGCCGGCGGGCGAGATATGGTCGGTCGTTACCGAATCCCCAAGAATCGCCAGCGCCCGGGCACCGGTAATGTCGGTGACGTCTGCCGGTGCGCCGCTTAATCCTTCGAAAAACGGCGGATGCTGAATATAGGTCGAACCCGGCTGCCAGTTATAGGTTTCGCCTTCGACGACCTTGATGTCCTTCCAGGCTTGCGGCCCTTCTGAAACATTGGCGTAGCGCGCGCGGAACATTTCCGGCGTCAGCGCGGCGTCGATGGTTTCTTGAATCTCGGCGTTGCTGGGCCAGATATCCTTCAGGTAAACCGGGTTCCCGTCGCTGTCCTTGCCCAGCGGCTCGGTTCCCAGATCACGAGTCATCGAGCCCGCGATGGCGTAGGCGACGACCAGCGGCGGCGAGGCCAGGTAGTTGGCCTTGACGTGCGGGCTGATGCGGCCTTCGAAGTTGCGGTTACCCGACAGCACGGCGGTGGCGACAAGATCACCGTCGGTGATCGCGGCGGCGATCGGTTCGGCCAGCGGGCCTGAATTACCGATGCAGGTGGTGCAGCCGAAACCGGCGATATTGAAGCCGAGCGCGTCAAGGTGTTCCTGCAATCCGGCCGCTTTCAAATAATCGGCGACGACCTGAGAACCCGGCGCCAGCGATGTCTTGACCCAGGGCTTGGATTGAAGGCCGAGCTTGTGGGCGTTGCGGGCTAGCAATCCGGCGGCGACCAGCACCGACGGGTTGGACGTATTGGTGCAACTGGTGATCGCGGCGATAACGACATCGCCGTCACGCAGTTCGTAATCGGCCCCGGCAACGGGCATCGCCCGCGGCGCTTCTTGCCCGGCCATGTCTTTCAGTGTGGTGGCGAAGGCAGGCTTGGAATGGTTCAACGCGATACGGTCCTGCGGCCGCTTCGGTCCGGATATGGCGGGTTCGATGGTCGCGATATCCAGCTCCAGCGTATCGGAGAAGACCGGGTCGGGGGTGTCGCCATCGCGCCACATGCCCTGCGCCCTGGCATAGGCTTCGACCAGGGCGACGCGGGCCGGTTCGCGAGACGTGAATTCAAGATAGCGAACGGTTTCGGCGTCGATCGGGAAGAAGCCGCAGGTGGCGCCATATTCCGGGGCCATGTTGGCGATGGTGGCGCGGTCAGGCAATGACAGGGAATCGAGACCGGGGCCGAAGAATTCGACAAACTTGCCGACCACGCCCTTGGCGCGCAGCATCTCGACGATGCGCAGCACCAGATCGGTGGCGGTGATGCCCTCGCTCATTTTGCCGCTTAACCTGAAGCCGACGACTTCCGGGATCAGCATGGAAACCGGCTGGCCGAGCATCGCGGCTTCGGCCTCGATGCCGCCAACGCCCCAGCCTAAAACGGCTAAACCGTTGACCATGGTGGTGTGGCTGTCGGTGCCGACCAGGGTGTCGGGGTAGGCGACCTGGCCGTCTTCGCCATCCTTCGCATCGGAGCTCCAGACGACCTGGGCCAGATGCTCGACGTTAACCTGGTGGCAAATGCCGGTTCCCGGAGGAACGACGCGGAAGTTGTCAAACGCGGTCTGTCCCCAGCGCAAGAATTCATAGCGTTCCTGATTGCGCTCGAATTCCATCGCTTCGTTCTTTTCTTCGGCGTCGGCCGTGCCGAAAAAGTCGATCATCACCGAATGGTCGATGACCAGATCGACCGGTGTCAGCGGGTTGATCTTCTGGGCATCGCCGCCCATTTCGACCATGGCGTCACGCATCGCGGCCAAATCGACAACGGCCGGAACGCCGGTAAAATCCTGCATCAAAACGCGGGCCGGCCGGTAGGCGATTTCATTGTCGGACCGGCGGTTGGTGAGCCAATCGGCCATCGCCTTGATATCGTCAACCGTGACCGAGCGGCCATCTTCCCAGCGCAGCAGATTTTCCAGCAGGACTTTAAGCGAGAAAGGCAGGCGCGAGAAATCGCCCAGACCCGCCTGACTGGCGGCATCGAGGCTGTAATAGCCATAGGATGTTCCGGCGGCATCAAGCGAGCGGTAGGTCTTTAATGTGTCGTGTCCGAAGCTGGTCATGGGGGTTCCTTAAAGGGTCTGATGCAGGGCTAATCAGATACATAGCCGATTTAGGGTGGTTTTCGCAATCTGATGCCCCAGCCCCCTTATATGCAAGGAATTTCGCAACATTTTAACGAAGCCGGGCTGCCCTATCCGTATTTCCCCGCGGCCAGCCTGTCTGTGATCCAATCAATCGCCAGCCGGGCCGCCGGTTCATTTTGTAAATGCGGCTGGATCAGCAGCCAGACCTCGCGCCGGGATTGCAGCGGGGTGACGATGAACTGCGGGTCGTTGAAAAGCCCGTGCGCCGAATGCTCGGGCAGAATTCCGATCCCGGTACGGGACTGGATGATGGTCCGGATAATCCGGGTGTTGCTCGTCCTCAGTCGTACCCTACCGGTCAGTCCGGCGGCCGTGAGTTGACGCATCTCGGGGGTGTCGGCAAGCTCTTCCGGATAGGCGCAGACGATGTGATCGGGGCTCTGCTCCGTCGTTTCCGCCGGTCGGAAAAGATAAAGCCGAAGCTCGCCCAGCTTGCGGATGACGAATGCGCCTTGCGCCGGTTTGCCAAGGCGGATCGCCAGGTCGGCCTCCCAACGAGAAAAGTTTACATTCTCGTTGGATGTTTTCAGTTCGAGGGAAAGCCCGGGATTAAGGCCGAGAAACTCGGCGACATGGGGGGCCAGGAAGTGTTCGGCGATGGACGGGGTCGATGTCACTCGAATAGTGCCGGTCGGCCCATCGATGCGGTCGCCGATGGCATTGATTTCGGCGATCCGTCGTGAAATCTCATCGATATGCGCGAGTATGGCGCTGCACTGCGGCGTCGGCTTGCGAACGCCATCGATCGCGTCAAACAGGGTAAGACCCAGCGAGCCCTGGATGCGGGCGAGGCGCCTGGCGACGGTTGTTTCGTCGATCCGCAGGTCCTTGCTGGCCCCCGCGAAGGTGCCGTTTTCTCGAACCGCTGCAATGATACGTAGGTCATCCCATTTCATGAAGGAGACGTGTATCACGTTTTTGTCCCTGCGATAATGCAGCTTATGGCCGCAATAATCCTGCGTGATTGCCGGTGATGGAAAGGTTAGCTTAGGGTGGTTGAACACATTCAGCCGGAAATGGAGACTACAAATGTCCGACCCTAAAACGCTCCTGCAGCTTGCGGGTGCAAATCTCGACCCCGCGAAATTTGGCGATGCCGCCCTTATTCTGATCGACATGCAGAACGAATATCTGGAAGGCCCAATCGCCGTGACCAATGCGGAGGCCGCCGTCGCGCATGCCAAGGCCTTGCTCGAAGCCGCTCGAAATGCCGGTTGCCCGATTCTTCATGTCGCCCACAAGGGGCGCGCGGGCGGCCTGTTTGACCGCGATGGCAAACGGGGCCAGTTTATTGACGCGCTGGCGCCGGCGGGCGATGACGTCATCGTTGAAAAAGAACTGCCGAACGCCTTTGCCGGTACCGACCTGCAGGCGCGGTTGTCGAACAGCGGACGCACGGAATTGATCATCTGCGGTTTCATGACGCATATGTGTGTGAGTTCCACCGCGCGGGCGGCGCTCGATCAGGGATTCCGGGTGACAATCGATGCCGACAGTTGCGCGACACGCGACCTGCCGGACGGCTGCGGCGGCGTTATCGAAGCCGACACGGTGCACAGAGTGGCGCTTGTCGAACTGTCGGACCGCTTTGCCATCATCGCGCGAGATCACCCCTGGTCGGAATAGTCGGATCGATACATGGTTAATGTGGTATGCATTAAATATGGCGATTTTCTAATGTAGGGTCGTTTCTTATCGGCCCTTTCCCGGAACGCAAAAAGTCTTGCCCAAAAAGTTTTTTTAATCTGGTTATTTGAACCGGAGTGTGGCAAATGTCGTTGGCTTAAACTTTAAGAGGCGCCGAAAACAACCCGGAAAAACGGGTGACGGTATAAACTTAAGCGTTCTGGGAGGATACATATATTATGGCCAACGACGGGCCTGAAACCAAGGCGCGTGCGGGCGCCAATCTTGATACTTTTCCGAAGCTTCTGGTCGAAAACGCGAGAATTCGCGGTGACCGTCCCGCGATTCGCGAAAAAGATTACGGCATCTGGCAGACCTCGACCTGGAGACAGGCGGAACAGCAAATCCGTGCGCTCGCCTGTGGCCTGGCCGCCCTCGGCTTCGAACCCGGCGACCGCCTGGCGATCATCGGTGAGAACAGGCCGCAGCTCTATTGGGCGATGGTTGCCGCCCAGTACGACGGTGGCATTCCGGTGCCGATGTATCAGGATTCCGTTGCCGAGGAGATGCAGTATATCCTTGAGCATGCCGATGCCCGCTTCGCGCTGGTCGAGGATCAGGAACAGGTCGATAAACTGATCGAAGTTATGGACCGTTGCCCGAAGCTGAAGCACATTATCTACAAGGATTCGCGCGGCCTGGAAGATTATCGCCTGCCGTTCCTTCATTCGCTGGAAGACGTTCTTGAAAAAGGCCGTCAATACGACACCGAACATCCGGGCTACGCGGAAGCCAAGGTCGCCGCGGGCAAGGGGTCCGATCTGGCGATCATGTTGTATACGTCGGGCACCACCGGCAAGCCCAAGGGCGTCATGCTCAGTCATGACAATTTGCTCATCACCGCGCGCAACGGCGTCAAGGACGACAACTTGCGGGAAGACGAAAATGTGCTGGCCTACCTGCCGATGGCCTGGGTCGGCGATAACCTGTTTTCGCTGTGCCAGTCCTACGTCACCGGATTCTGCGTTAATTGTCCGGAATCAAGCGAGACGGTTCTGACCGATCTGCGCGAGATCGGCCCGACTTACTTTTTTGCGCCGCCGCGGATTTTCGAGAACATCCTGACGACGGTGATGATCCGCATGGAAGACGCGGCGCCGTTCAAACGGAAAATGTTCCGTTATTTCCTGGATCTGGCGAAGCGGGTCGGCACGCGTATTCTCGACGGTAAGTCGGTGTCCCTTAAAGACAGGCTGCTTTATGGGCTGGGTGACATTCTGGTCTACGGCCCGTTGAAAAATGTTCTGGGCTTCTCCCGGGTGCGCCTGGCCTATACCGCCGGGGAGGCCATCGGGCCGGATATCTTCGTTTTTTACCGGGCTCTCGGCATGAATATCAAACAGCTTTACGGCTCGACCGAGGCATCGGTGCTGATTACCTCTCAGCCCGATGGCGAGGTCAAGCCCGATACGGTCGGCAAGCCATATAGCGGTGTCGAAATCCGGATCGAAGACAACGGCGAGGTCATGTTCAAAAGTCCCGGTGTTTTCGTCGGCTACTACAAAGGCGAGGAAGCGACGGCGGAAACCAAGAACGCCGACGGCTGGGTCCATACCGGCGATGCCGGTTTCTTCGATCAGGACGGTCATCTCAAAATCATCGACCGGGCCAAGGATGTCGGCAAGCTTAACGATGGGTCGATGTTTGCCCCCAAGTATATTGAGAACAAGCTCAAGTTCTTCCCGTTCATCAAAGAGGCCGTGGCTTTCGGCAACGGGCGGGATCATGTCGCCGCCTTCATTAATATCGACCTGGAAGCCGTCGGCAACTGGGCCGAACGACGCAATATCGCCTATTCCGGCTATACTGATCTTGCCGGTCAGGACGTGGTCTATGACCTTGTTCAGGAATGCATCGAAAAGGTCAATGCCGATTTGGCCGAAGACGAACACCTGTCAGGGTCTCAAATCAAACGCTACCTGATCCTGCACAAGGAACTGGAAGCCGACGATGGCGAATTAACCCGGACGCGCAAGGTTCGCCGCAATTTTATCGCCGAAAAATATGGAGACCTGATCGAGGCGCTCTATTCCGACAAAACGCACGTCAGCGTCGAAGCCAACGTCACTTTTGAGGATGGCCGCAGCGGCACGATCAAGGCTGACCTGGCAATCCGCGATGCCGCGGCGACAGCAATGAAGGTGGCCGTCTGATGGTTGAAATCGTAGTATCTTCGCCGGAGCGGACGTTCGGCGATGCGCTTCTGAGTGTCGATGGCATCAGTCTGTCGTTCGGCGGTGTGCAGGCATTGTCAAACATCAGCTTTTCGGTGCGGGAACGTCAGGTCCTTGCCATTATCGGACCGAACGGCGCCGGTAAAAGCTCGATGCTCAATGTCATCAACGGCTTTTATCATCCGCAGGAAGGCACCATCACCTACCAGGGTAAAACCCGCTCGAAGATGAAGCCGCATCAGGCGGCGCGTCAGGGGATTGCACGCACCTTTCAGAATATCGCGTTGTTCCGCGGCATGAGTACGCTCGATAACATCATGACCGGTCGCAACACCAAGATGCACCGGAATCTGCTCTGGCAGGCCGTGCATATCGGGCCGGCCCGCGCCGAGGAAATGGCGCACCGGGAAGTGGTCGAAAACATCATCGATTTTCTGGAAATTGAACACATCCGTAAAACCCCGGTCGGGCGATTGCCCTATGGCCTGCAAAAGCGTGTCGAGCTTGGCCGGGCGCTGGCGGCCGAACCGACGTTGCTGCTGCTTGACGAGCCGATGGCCGGAATGAACGTCGAAGAAAAAGAGGACATGAGCCGCTTTATTCTGGATGTGAATGACGCGTTCGGCACCACCATCGTGCTGATCGAACACGATATGGGCGTGGTTATGGATATTTCCGATCAGGTGGTGGTCCTCGATTACGGTCGAAAACTGGCCGACGGCAGCCCCGATGAGGTTCGTTCCAATCAGGAAGTTATCGACGCCTATCTGGGAGTTTCCCATGGTTGAGCACATTCATCATCACCCTAAACGGGGAGGACTCTCGTCGTGGAATTTCTGAACGCAGTCTTTGTCGCGCCCTTTGTCGAGATCTTCAATTACCCGGTGTTTTTTGCGGAAGTCGTGGTTGGCGGTTTGCTGTCAGGCATTATGTATTCGCTGGTGGCGCTTGGCTTCGTGCTTATTTTCAAGGCTTCAGGCGTCTTCAACTTTGCCCAGGGGGCAATGGTGCTGTTCGCGGCGCTGACCCTGGTCGGCCTGATCGAACATGGCATGCCACCGTGGATGGCGATTGTCGCTACCGTCGTGGTGATGATCGTGCTGGCGTTGACTGTCGAGCGGGTCGTGCTCAGGCCGTTGGTCAATCAGGAAGCAATCATTTTGTTCATGGCGACCATTGGTTTGAGCTATTTTCTGGACGGCTTCGGTCAGATGCTTTGGGGCAGCGACGTCAAGACGCTTGATCTGGGAATTCCCAGCGCGCCGATGGAATACGGGGGCATTCAGGTCAATCAGTTCGACCTGATAGCGGCCCTGGTCGCCGGAGCCCTGGTCGCCGTCTTGGCGGTGTTTTTCCAGAAGACCCGGGTTGGTCGCGCCCTGCGTGCCGTTGCCGACGACCATCAGGCGGCTCTTAGTGTCGGTATTCCCCTCAAAACCATCTGGGCCATCGTCTGGTCCGTCGCCGGTCTGGTCGGTTTGGTCGCGGGTATCATGTGGGGCACCAAGTTGGGCGTTCAGTTTACCCTGGCGCTGGTCGCGTTGAAGGCGTTGCCGGTGCTTATTCTGGGCGGCTTCACGTCGATCCCGGGGGCGATCATCGGCGGCCTTATCATTGGTATGGGCGAAAAAGTGGCGGAAGTGTTCTGGGGACCTGCCATTGGCGGTGGCATCGAAGACTGGTTCGCCTACATGCTGGCGCTGGCCTTCCTGCTGTTCCGTCCGCAGGGCCTGTTCGGCGACAAAATCATCGAGAGGGTCTAGGGCATGTTCTATCGTGAAGCCGGACAATTCAAGACAAGCTACGCGGCCGATCAGGCCATATTTCCAATCCGTCAGGACCGCTATTTCCTGGTTGCTCTTTTGCTGGTTGCCTATCTCGTCGTGCCGATGCTGGCTAGCGACTATTGGCTGTCGACCATCATGCTGCCGTTCCTGGTGTTTAGCCTGGCGGCGCTGGGCCTGAACCTGTTGACCGGATATGCCGGGCAGTTGAGCCTGGGAACCGGTGGTTTCATGGCCTGTGGCGCCTTCGCCGCCTACAAGTTGGCCACTGCGTTTCCCGACCTGAATATTATTCTTGTGTTTATTCTGTCCGGGCTGGTTACGGCGGCGGTCGGTATTCTGTTCGGCATTCCGTCGCTGCGTATCAAGGGGTTTTATCTGGCCGTGGCGACGCTGGCGGCGCAGTTTTTCCTGGTCTGGGTGTTCAACAAATTCGGCTGGTTCACCAATTACAGCAGCTCCGGTGTGATCAGCGCTCCGCCTCGGGCTATCTTCGGTGATTACTTCGTAACCGGCTCGTCGGCCAGCCCCGAAGGCAAGTACCTGTTCACCCTGACCGTTGTCGCCGTACTGGCGCTGGCCGCGAAGAATATCGTTCGGTCCCATATCGGGCGGTCCTGGATGGCCATCCGGGACATGGATATCGCCGCTGAAATCATTGGCATCAAGCCGTTGACCGCGAAACTCGGCGCCTTTGCCGTCAGTTCCTTTTATTGCGGTATATCGGGTGCGTTGTGGGCCTTTATTTACACCTCAAGCGTCGAGGCGCTGGCCTTTGACATAACGCGCTCGTTCCAGATCCTGTTCATGGTCATCATCGGCGGATTGGGCTCGATCATGGGGTCGTTCCTGGGGGCCGCTTTTATCGTGCTGCTGCCGATTTTTTTGAGCAACATGCCGACCTTGATCGGTGTCTCGATTCAGGTCGATATGATCAGTCACATCGAATTTATGACTTTCGGCGCCCTGATCATCTTTTTCCTGATCGTCGAACCGCATGGTCTGGCCCGATTGTGGCAAGTGGCGAAAGAAAAACTGCGGTTGTGGCCGTTCCCGTATTAGGGTGTATGACGCATTGATATGCCTTGAGAGCGTATGCCGGTTGCCAAGACCCTCGGGCATGCTAAAATTAAAACAGTAAAGCTTTGCGTATTTACCAAGTCGACCAACAGGGAGAGAAACGATGAATCTCAAAAAACTTATACTTGCGGCTGTCGGTATTGCCGTCGGTGTTACCGGTTTCGCGATAAGCGATGTCAAGGCGGCCGAACAGTTCATTCCGTCACTTGTTTATCGAACCGGCCCGTATGCGCCAAACGGTATTCCCTTCGCCGATGGCGCGATGGATTACTACAAACTGCTTAACGAACGCGACGGCGGCATCAATGGCGTCAAGCTGATGATTGAAGAATGCGACACCGGCTATAACACCGACCGTGGCGTTGAATGTTACGAACGCCTGAAAGGCAAGGGGCCGACCGGCGCCGCTGTCTTCAGCCCACTATCGACCGGCATTACCTACGCCCTGATCGACCGTGCAACGCATGATAAAATACCGGTGTTCTCCATGGGGTATGGCCGTACCGATGCGTCTGACGGCCGTGTCTTCCCATACATCTTCACCGCGCCCAGCACCTACTGGAGCCAGGCATCGGCCATGATCAGGTACGTTGGCAATCAGGAAGGCGGCATGGATAAGTTGAAGGGCAAGAAGATCGCCCTCGTCTATCATGATTCCGCTTACGGAAAGGAACCGATCGCGACGCTTGAAACGTTGGCCAAGAAGTACGGCTTCTCGTTCCACAAGTTCCCGGTCACTCATCCGGGCCTGGAACAGAAAGCAACCTGGCTGACCATCGGTCGCAAGCTGCACCCTGATTGGGTCTTAATGTGGGGCTGGGGCGTTATGAACCAGACGGCCATCAAAGAGGCCGCCAACGTCGGTTTCCCGATGGACAAGTTCATCGGCAACTGGTGGTCCGGCGCCGAAGTCGACACCCGTCCCGCCGGTAAAGCCGCCATCGGCTACAAGTCATCCACCTTCCACGCCCCTGGCCCGAACTTCCTCGTTCATCAGGATATTTTCAAATATGTCTATGGCAGGGGCAAGGGAACGACCACGGAAGACAAGGTGGGTGAAGTTCTCTACAACCGCGGCCTGATCAACTCTGTCATCGTGACGGAAGCAATCCGCACCGCAATGGGCAAATACGGTAACAAGCCGATGACCGGCGAGCAGGTCCGTTGGGGGTTTGAACATCTTAACATGACGCAGGCGAAACTCGCCAAGCTCGGCCTGTCGAACTTCATGAAGTCGTTCAAGCTTTCCTGCAAGGACCATGAAGGCGGCTCGCCCCTGCGGATTCAGCAGTGGAAGGGTTCCCAGTGGGAGTTCGTCTCTGACTGGATTGAACCGATGAAAGACGTTGTCCGCCCGATGATCGAAGCATCGGCGGCCAAGTACGCCAAGGAAAAGGGCATCACCCCGCGTAAGTGCGACGGTAGCGACTGACCCTCTTTTCTGGATAGGTAAAAGACTATGAGTGATAACGGAAACCCGCTGTTAAGCATCAACAATATCGAGGTCATATACGATCATGTGATCCTCGTGTTGAAGGGGGTTTCCCTCGAGGTACCCGAGGGGGGCATCGTTGCCCTCCTCGGCGCCAACGGGGCCGGTAAGTCGACGACCCTGAAGGCGATTTCGAATTTGCTGCGTGCCGAACGCGGCGACGTTACCAAGGGCAGCATCGAATATATGGGCGAACGGATCGACCGGCTGACACCGGCCGATCTGGTCAAGAAGGGCGTCATCCAGGTCATGGAAGGACGCCACTGTTTCGAACATCTGACGGTCGAGGAAAACTTGTTGACCGGTGCCTATACCCGGTCCGACGGGGCGGCGGCGGTCGATCTTTCTTTGGAGAAAGTTTATCATTATTTTCCCCGCCTGAAAGAGCGGCGGGCCAGCCAGGCCGGGTATACGTCGGGCGGCGAACAGCAGATGACGGCGGTCGGTCGCGCCTTGATGGCCAACCCGAAAATGATCCTGCTCGATGAACCGTCAATGGGACTGGCGCCACAACTGGTCGAAGAAATTTTCGAAATTGTCGAACGGTTGAACAAACAGGAACGTGTCAGTTTTCTGCTGGCCGAACAAAACACCATGGTGGCGCTGAAGCACGCCGATTATGGCTATATTCTCGAAAATGGCCGAATCGTCATGGATGGCGACGCCAAATCCCTGGCCGACAACGAGGACGTCAAGGAATTCTACCTGGGCCTCAGCACCGCCGGTCGCAAAAGCTTCCGCGACGTCAAGCATTACCGCCGCCGCAAGCGCTGGCTGGCTTAGGGTCGATATGACTGATTTCTACGACGACCTGGAAACACGGTCCCAGGATGCCCGCGACACTGCCCTGATGACGGCACTGGCCGAACAGGTCGGTCATGCCAAGGAAAATGCCCCCTACTTCAGGAAGGCGCTGGCCGATGTTGATGCGCCCGCCGTGACCTCACGCGATGCGCTGGCGGCCTTGCCCGTGACCCGCAAGTCGGCGCTGATTGACGCCCAGAAGGCCGATTATCCCTTCGGAGGACTGGCGGCGATGGCGACGGGAGGCCTCGCCAGGATTTTCCAGTCACCGGGGCCGATCTATGAGCCCGAAGCGAAAACCGAAGATTTCTTCCGTACCGCCCGCGGCCTCTATGCCGCCGATTTCCGGGCCGGCGATCTGGTTCACAATACGTTTTCCTACCACCTGACGCCGGGTGGATTCATCATGGATGCGGGGGCCCGGGCGCTCGGTTGTGCGGTCATTCCCGCCGGGGTCGGCAACACCGAACAGCAACTCGATATTATCGGTGATCTGGGGCCGGTCGGATACGCCGGAACGCCGTCCTTCCTGAAAATTCTGCTGGAAAAAGCCGATGCCGCCGGCATCGACGCCGGATGCTTTAAAAAAGCCACGGTTGGCGGCGAATATTTTCCGCCGGCCCTGTGCGCGGAATGGGCGGAACGGGGGATCATTGCCTACCAGACCTACGCCACCGCCGATCTTGGCCTGATCGCCTATGAAACACCGGCCCGTGAAGGCCTGGTTGTCGATGAAGGCGTGATCGTCGAAATCGTCCGTCCCGGCACCGGCGATCCCGTGCCCGAAGGGGATGTCGGCGAGGTCGTCGTCACCCTGTTTTCAAAAGAATATCCGCTGATTCGTTTCGCCACCGGTGATCTGTCCGCCGTTCTTTCGGGGCAAAGCCCCTGCGGGCGCACCAATATGCGGCTCAAGGGCTGGATGGGCCGGGCCGATCAGTCGACCAAGATCAAGGGCATGTTCGTCCGCCCGGAACAAATCGCCGAGATCGTCAAGCGACACCCGGAAATCGGTCGGGCCCGCCTGGTCGTCGACACCATTGACGGACGGGACGCCATGACCTTGTTGTGCGAATCCGATCGAACCGGCGACGGTTTTGTCGATGCGGTGCGTGAAACGCTCCAGGCGGTTTGTAAAATGAAAGGGAATGTCGGCCTGACCGCGCCCGGCAGCCTGGCGAACGACGGCATCGTTATTGAAGACAAGCGCTCCTACGACTGAGATCGAGCCAGTCGCGAATAAGGCGCGACTGAAAATAACACGATATCGCCACAATTGGCGTGATTTGCGTCATAAAGTCGCCACAGTCTCCCCCTCATATAATAGCCATGCGGATATCCCTAATCCGCTCTCCCAGAGACCCCCCTCTCTGGTCCCCAACGGGGGCATATTACTGCCTCACTCTGTCGGCCGGACTCCGCTCCCTGCGGTCCGGCCGATTTTTCATGGCGGCAACGTTCGACAACGCTTTGCCCCGGTGGCGATTTGCGATACCTTTCCCTTCCATGCGATCCGGGGTCTGCCGGTGAGCGATCTTCGAAAGGTTTTTATGAGCGAATTCAGCGGCAAGGACCTAACGTGCATTCGCGGCCAGCGGCGGGTGTTCGCAAACCTTGATTTCAACCTCCACGACGGCGGCGCGCTGGTCCTGATCGGGCCAAACGGCAGCGGCAAGTCGAGCCTGCTCAGGCTGATGGCGGGGCTGCTGCCGGCGGCGGCCGGGGCCGTTTCCTGGGACGGCGCGGTAACTTCCGAAGACCCCGAAGCCCATGGCGGTCGGCTGCACTATGTTGGCCATCTGGATGCCGTTAAGCCGGTGCTCAGCGTCGCCGAAAATATCCTGTTCTGGGCATCGTTGCGGGTCGGCGGCCCCGATCTGCCGGACCGCGTCGCCGCGGCCCTGGAGGCCTTCGGTATTTTGCACCTGTCGGATATTCCGGGCCGGTTTCTTTCCGCCGGTCAGAAGCGCCGCGTTAATCTTGCCCGTATCATCGCCGCCCCGGCCCCGCTGTGGCTGCTTGACGAGCCGACGACGGCCTTGGACAGGGCGACAATCGACGCCCTTGAAGGCCACATCGCGGCACACCGGGCGGCAGGCGGCATGGTGGTCGTTTCAACCCATTCGGAATTACATCTCGAGGCCGCCCAAAAGCTTGATCTGGCGGCGTACTCCGCCGGATCGGTTACACTGGATATGGATCTGGCGATATGATCGGCTTTGTGCAGATCCTGCGACGCGATCTGCGACTGGCGCAGCGTCAGGGCATGGACAGCGTCATGGCGGTGATGTTCTTTGTTATCGCGGTCGTGCTGTTTCCGTTTGGCGTTGGCCCTGAACCCAATATCCTGGCGCGAATCGCCGCCGGGGTGATCTGGGTCGCGGCGCTGCTGTCGTCGATGTTGTCGCTGGAAAGGCTGTTTCAGACTGATTACGAGGACGGCAGCCTGGAATTGCTGACCCTGTCACCGATCACGCTAGAGGTCGCGGTGCTGGCCAAGATTACGGCCCATTGGCTGACCACGGGCTTGCCGCTGATTATTGCCGCGCCGCTGCTGGCGGTGCTGCTGAACATGTCGGTGTCGGGCTTCCCCATGCTGATTCTGGCGTTGGCGCTGGGAACGCCGTCGTTGAGCCTGATCGGCGGCGTCGGGGCGGCGCTTATTCTGGGCTCGCGGCGCGGCGGCGTGCTGCTGTCCCTGCTGATTCTGCCGCTTTATATACCGGTGCTGATATTCGGCGTCAGCGCGGTTGACGCGGTGATCGGTGGCTTCGAAGCCAAGGCCCAGTTGTTGATTATGGCGGGCTTCCTGTTGGCGGCGCTGCCGCTGTGTCCATGGGCGGCGGCGGCGGCGCTGCGACAATCAGTTGAGTGATCAGGCTACACGTGACAATTTCATGTCCAACCATTAAAATGACACTTTCTCGGGGCTAGTATATGACCATGTTGTTTCATCGGTTCGCCAATCCCACACGATTCTTACGTCTCGCAGCCGTTATCCAGCCCTGGATGGCCGGAATAACGCTTCTACTGGGCGCGGCGGGGCTCTACTTGGGCCTGGTCGGCTCACCGGGCGATTATCAGCAGGGGCAAAGCGTGCGCATCATGTATGTGCATGTGCCGGCGGCGTGGATGGCCCTGTTTATTTATTCCAGCATGGCGATTTCGGCGGCGGTTGGCTTGATCTGGAAGCACCCGTTGGCCGACTTGATCGCCAAATCGAGCGCCCCGATCGGGGCCTGCTTTACATTCTTGTCACTGCTTACGGGCTCGCTGTGGGGCAAGCCCATGTGGGGAACCTGGTGGGTGTGGGATGCCCGGCTGACGTCAATGTTGGTGCTGTTCTTTCTGTATTTGGGTTACATGGCGCTGGTCAATGCGTTCGATGATCCACAGCGCGGCATCAGGGCGTCTTCGATCCTGGTTCTGGTCGGGTTCATTAATGTGCCGATCATCAAGTTTTCGGTCGATTGGTGGAATACCCTGCATCAGCCGGCAAGTGTCTTCAAGATGGGGGGGCCATCTATCGATCCGTCCATGTTGTGGCCGCTGATGCTCATGGCCGTGGCCTTTAACACATACTATGTCTGGGCCTTGCTGGTCCGGGTTCGGGCGGAAATCATCGCCAACAGAATCAGAATTCTGCGTCTGAAACAGGTTCACGGCTGAACCGGAAGGGAAATTCATGGCAAGCATCGCGGAATTCTTTGGCATGGGCGGCTATGCGGGCTATATCTGGCCCAGTTACATTGTCACCGTGGTGTTGATGGTCGGCTTGCTGGTCGTCAGCCGGCGCCAGCTGCGCAGTAACGAGCAGACCTATAAAATGCTGGACGCTGCCCGCTCTGAAGAGAACAAGGACGGAACCGTTGAAAAGAAAACATAAGAGGCTGACGTTTGTCGCTATCGCCCTGCTGTTGCTGGGCGCCGCCGTTGGCCTGGTGCTTAACGCCTACGAAGAAAACATCGTTTTCTTCCATAGCCCGACCGATATCGTCGAAAAACCGGTGTCTCCCGATCGCCGTTTGCGTCTTGGCGGCCTGGTCGCCGAAGGCAGCGTCGAGAAAAAGGGCGACGCGGTGGTCTTTTTTGGCATTACCGACCTGGCCAATACCACCCGGGTGACCTACCGGGGCATCCTGCCTGACCTGTTCCGCGAAGGCCAAGGCGTCGTCGCCGAGGGGACCTACGCCAATGGCCTGTTCACCGCCGACGAAGTGCTGGCCAAGCACGACGAGAACTATATGCCGCCCGAAGTCGCCGACGCCCTTAAGAAGTCCGGCAAGTGGGACGAGTTGAGTGACCGGATGAAACGTCAGGGACATGTTGAAAAGGGAAAGACACAATGATCGCCGAAGCCGGACATTTTGCTCTCGTACTCGCCTTGTTCGTCGCCTTGATGCAGGCCGTGGTTCCGATGGTCGGCGCCCATCGCGGCAATGACATGTGGATGGGTATGGACAAGCCATCCGCCTATTCGCAGTTTCTGCTGATTTCCTTTGCCTTCGGCTGCCTGACGTATTCGCACGTCGTCTCCGATTTTTCGGTGCTCAACGTCTATCAGAATTCCCATTCCGCCAAGCCCATGCTCTACAAGGTTGCGGGCGTCTGGGGCAATCACGAAGGCTCGCTTTTGTTATGGGTTTTTATCCTGTCGGCCTTCGGTTCGGCTGTCGCATTGTTCGGCGCCAACCTGCCACCGGCGCTGCGGGCGCGCGTGCTGAGCATACAGGCGATGATCGCTGTCGGTTTTTATCTGTTTATGCTGCTGACCTCGAATCCGTTCGAACGGCTGTTGCCGGCGGCGGTTGAGGGCCGTGACCTCAATCCCTTGTTGCAGGACCCCGGCCTCGCCTTTCATCCACCGTTTTTGTATCTGGGGTATGTCGGCTTTTCCATGGCGTTCTCGTTTGCCATCGCCGCCTTGATTGAAGGCCGCGTCGATGCCGCCTGGGCCCGCTGGGTGCGACCGTGGACACTGGCGGCATGGAGCTTCCTGACGGTCGGTATCGCGCTTGGGTCCTGGTGGGCCTATTACGAACTCGGCTGGGGCGGCTGGTGGTTCTGGGATCCGGTCGAAAATGCCTCGTTCATGCCGTGGCTGGCCGGAACCGCGCTGCTGCATTCGGCCATCGTCGTCGAAAAACGCGACACCATGAAAGCGTGGACGATTTTCCTGGCTATTCTGGCATTTTCGTTAAGCCTGCTCGGAACTTTCCTGGTCCGCTCCGGTGTTTTGACGTCGGTCCATGCCTTCGCCACCGATCCGAAACGCGGTGTTTTCATTCTGCTTCTGTTGCTGATCGTAATCGGCGGCTCGCTGGCGTTGTTTGCGGTGCGCGCCCCGGCCCTGAAAAGTACCGGTGTTTTCAAACCGATTTCCCGCGAAGGTGGTCTGCTGCTCAATAATCTGGTGTTGTCCGCCGGTACCGCCGTGGTCCTGTTGGGCACGCTTTACCCCCTGTTCCTAGACGCCGTCGGCGGCGGCAAGGTTTCGGTTGGTCCACCGTTTTTTGATTCCGTCTTTATTCCCCTGATGCTGCCGATGCTGGCGGCTATGGCCATCGGGCCGATGTTGTCGTGGAAACGGGCCGATCTGGGCCAGATCGCAAAGCGCATGCGTCTGGCGTTCATGTTGACGGTCGTTGTCGCCGCAGCCGTCTGGTCGTACGCCAGCGATGGACCGTTCTTCGGCGTCATCGGTATCGGTATCGCGCTCTGGCTGTTTCTCGGAACGTTGATTGAACTGGCCGAACGGGTTCACTTGTTCAAAGCGCCGATCGGTGAGTCCATGCAGCGCCTGCTCCGTCAGCCGCGCGCCTCCTGGGGCATGACCCTGGCCCATGCGGGGCTCGCTATCGCCATCGCCGGAATGGCCGGGGCCGGCGGCTGGAAGGTCGAAAGCATCCAGGTTATGAAACCGGGCGAGACGGTCCAGGTGGCCGGATACGATTTTGCCTTCAAGGGTGCGACACGGGGGCAGGGGCCGAATTATACCCTTATTCGCGGCCTGTTTGATGTCAGCAAGAACGGCAAGTCCGTTGTCGTCCTGCACCCGGAAAAGCGGGATTATCCGGTGCGTCAGATGCCGACCACGGAAGCGGCGATCCATACCATGCTCAGTGGTGATCTCTATGCCGTAATTGGTGATCCGAGTGGCGATAACGGCGGTTTCGTCACCCGTATTTATTTTAATCCATTGGTCGCCTGGATGTGGGCCGGGGCCTTGATTATGGTCTTCGGCGGCGTTATCAGCATTTCGGACAGACGCTACCGAATCGGCGCTCCGGCGCGGCGCACCGCGAAAACGGCGACAGCACCGCTCAAGGCATAGGGACTATTTGACATGAAACGCCTGATGTTCCTGCTGCCGTTGGCGGTGTTTATTGTCCTTGCCGGATATTTCGCCATCGGGCTGACGCTTGACCCGAGGAAATTACCCTCGGTTCTGATCAATCAGGAGGTGCCGCCGATTTCACTGGCCGCGCTCAAGGGATTCGACAAGGGTTTTTCGAATCTCGACCTCAAGGGACAGGTCAGTATTGTTAATGTTTTCGGATCGTGGTGTTACGCCTGTCTGTCGGAACATCCCGTGCTGATGCGGATCAAGGAGCAGAATCTGGTTCCCATCTACGGTATCGACTGGAACGAAAAAGACCCGGACGCCGGTCCCAGGTGGCTTAAGAAGCATGGCAATCCCTATACCGTGGTCGGCGCCGATCCGAACAGCAAGGCGGCGATTGCCTTCGGCGTTACCGGTGCGCCCGAGACGTTCTTCGTCGATAAGCGCGGGGTTATCCGATACAAGCATACGGGACCGATCACCATTTCGAACTGGAAACGGACGCTGTATCCGTTGATCGAGGAGTTGCGAAAGCAATGAGAAAGCTGATTTTGGCGCTGGTTCTTTTGCTGGCCATACCGCGCGCCTTTGCCGTTGAACCCGGCGAGGTTCTCGACGACCCGGTGCTGGAAGCGCGTGCCCGCGTTATCAGCGAGGGCTTGCGCTGCGTCGTTTGCCAGAACCAATCCATCGATAGCTCCAACGCCGACCTGGCCCGGGATATGCGGGTGCTGGTGCGCGAACGCCTGACGGCCGGCGACACCAACCAGCAGGTGACGGATTACATGGTTTCTCGCTACGGCGATTTCGTGTTGCTGGACCCCCCTTTCAAGTCCAGCACCTACGCCCTCTGGCTTGGTCCCGAATTGATCATCGGGTTGGGCCTTATTGCGGTGGTGGTGTTCTACCGGCGGCGCTCGGCGTCGGCGAAAGCGGCGGGAACGGAATCCGATCCCGCGCCAGCGGGATTGAGCGACGAAGAGCGAAAACGGTTGGAAAAACTTCTGGAAAGCGATCAGGTATGAGCGGTGAAAGCATGCAGTTTTGGGGGCTGGTAGCCGCTATTAGTATCGTCTCTCTGGGTATTCTGGTAATCCCCCTGTTGCGCCGCCGGGCGTCGGTCACGGCGGTCCGCGAAGTTTACGATATCAACGTATACAAGGATCAGCTCAAGGAAATCGAACGAGACCTTGAACGCGGTCTTCTGGATGATCGCCAGGCCGAAGCCGCACGGCTTGAAATCAAGCGGCGCATGCTGGCCTCCGCCGATCACATCGACGACGGGGACGGCGCCGTGCACGACGGCGCGCCGTCGTCAAATTTGGGGTTGATTGCGATTATTGTAGTGGCGTTGCCGGCGGCGGCAGTCTCGCTGTACTTGAATCTCGGTCAACCGAGCCAACCCGACCAGCCGTTTGCCAGCCGCCCGGCGCCGACCCAGACCGCCGGCATGGGCGCCGGTCAGCAGGGTCTCAGCGCCGTCACCGAGCAACTCAAGAAAAAACTGGAAGCCAATCCTGGGGACGTGCGCGGCTGGATGTTGCTGGGCCGCAGTTATTTGTCGCTTGGCCGGTTCGCCGACGCCGCCGGGGCGTATGGCAAGGCCTATGGGCTTAGCGGTGAGGATCCTCAAATAGGCTCTGAATATGCCGAAAGCCTGTCCCTTGCCGCCAATTCGGTGATCACCGATCAGGCCAAAGGTATTTTTGAGGCAGCCCTCGCCGCCGATCCCGTTAACGCCAAGGCGCGGTTCTATCTGGCGATGCAGAAGGCTCAGGCAGGAGATGTTCGGGGCGCTTTGCAAGGTTGGGTGGATCTTGCCGCCATGTCCCCCGCCGATGCCCCCTGGATGAGTGTCCTGACGGCGCAGGTTGATCGGGCGGGGCAGGAAATCGGCATCGACCCGAAGACCATTAAACCATCGCCCGATGCCGCGGCGCTGGCCGCCAAGATGGTACAGCAGCGACCGCAGATGACGCCCGTTCCCGATGCTGCCGCGCCGGGCCCCAGCAGTGCCGATGTCAAAGCCGCCGCTGGAATGTCCGGCGCAGACCGTCAGGAGATGATTCGTTCCATGGTTAAGCGTCTGGCGGACCGACTGAAGAACGAGCCCAATGACAAGGCTGGCTGGCAACGTCTGGAACGGGCCTATCGGGTGCTCGGTGAAACGGCCAAGGCGGATGAAGCCGCCGCCATGATCGCAAAGCTGCCCTGACCCCACCATCCGTGCGAACCCACACCAAGGGGTGTTGCAAATAGGTGCGGCAGGCCCGATAAAGTGGCCGCGTGACCGGACACGGAGACGGTTCGGGCCATGACTATCTTTTTGGGGCAAGAACGAGGGGTTTTTTATGTCACAGTTCAAGACCATCGACGACCTGGATGTCGCCGGCAAGCGGGTGCTTGTCCGCGCCGACCTGAATGTGCCCATGAGGGATGGCGAAGTGACCGACACGACCCGGATTGATCGCACCGTACCGACCATCAACGAGCTGTCCAACAAAGGGGCGAAAGTTATCGTTATCTCCCATTTCGGACGACCCAAGGGGCAGGTGGTGCCGGACCTGTCGCTTGCGCCCGTGGCCCGGGCGCTGTCCCTGAAGTGCGGCCTGCCGGTGACGTTTGCATCGGACACCATCGGCCCGCACGCCGAAAAGGCCATCGCCGCAATGGATGAAGGCGATATCGTGATGCTGGAAAACCTGCGTTTCCATGCCGAAGAAGAAGCCAACGACCGCATGTTCGCGGTCAAGCTCTCACATCTTGGCGACGCCTATGTCAGCGACGCGTTTTCGTGTTCGCATCGGGCCCATGCCTCGACCGAAGGGCTGGCTCATTTGCTGCCGGCCGCCGCCGGACGCCTGATGCAGGTCGAGATCGAATCTCTGGCCAAGGCGCTGGAACGCCCCGAAAAGCCGGTCGCCGCCGTCGTCGGCGGGGCCAAGGTTTCAACCAAGATGGAGGTCCTCGGGAACCTGGCGGTCAAGGTCGAGATGCTGATTATCGGTGGCGGAATGGCCAACACGTTCCTGTTCGCCCAAGGCCACGATGTCGGCAATTCCCTGTGCGAAAACGATATGGCCGATGAAGCCCGCGGGATTCTGGCGGCGGCCGAAAAGGCCGGTTGCCAGGTCGTCCTGCCCTGCGACGGCGTTGTCGCCCGGGAGTTCAAGGCGGGAGCCGCCAGCGAAGTGGTCGGCCTGGACGCCATTCCGGCGGATGCCATGATGCTGGATATTGGTCCCGCTTCCATCGCCGATGTTTCGGCGCGGCTTGAACAGTGCAAAACGCTGGTTTGGAATGGCCCTTTCGGGGCCTTTGAAATTCCGCCGTTCGATGCCGGCACCAATGCGATAGCCCAGGCGGCGGCGCGTTTGTCCCGCGACGGCAAGCTGCTCAGCGTCGCCGGTGGCGGCGATACGGTGGCGGCGCTGGTCCATGCGGGGGTCAGCGAGGATTTTTCCTACATATCGACGGCGGGGGGCGCGTTCCTGGAATGGATGGAAGGCAAAAAATTGCCCGGTGTCGAAGTCCTGCGGAAGTAATTTCCTAGAAACCGTCCCGATCGGTCGGTTGGTCGGGGTCTGTTTGCCCGTCGCTCTCGGTCGCTTCGTCGAACAACTGGTCGCGCATTTTGTGGACCAGTGAATCGAGCATGTAGCGCAGGTTTTCCGACTGCTCCAGCAAATCGGTGGTCACATCCAGGGCCTCCGCCGATGTCGTCTGGGCAATGGTCAGCGCCAGGTTTCGCGCCTCAAGAATAACGCCGTTGATATCACGCAACGCCCAGGTCATCTGGCTGGCGGTGGCGCGGATAATATCAAACCGCCGGCTGATGGAACTCTCCATCCGCATCCCGGAAGCGCCTTCTTCATCGCCCCGCTGGTCTGGCGTGAATGTCACCAGATCGCCGCCCGACGGGGGTTCCCCATGGCCGTCGCCGGCGGGGCTGACCCAAAGCAGGTCGGCCTGCTCGCCGATGGATTTGATCAGCGGTTCAATATCGTCAACGCGCTTGAACGCATCGTTGAGGCTACGGATCAGGGTGCCGGTGCGCTCTGCTTCTTCGGCTGCCGCCGTGACGCTTTGCGAAGACTGTGCGACCTGCTGACTGATCTGCGAGATTGTGTTCAGGTCGGGATTTTCTGTTTCCTGGCCGGGCGCGGCTTCCGTTGGCCGTTCTTTGGCTTCCCGCAACGCCCGGTCATTGGCGTCCGAAGCTAGTGCCGCGCTTTCCCGATGCTCGCTTCGCATCGCCTCGATCACCTTGTGCAGCAACGTGACTTCCGTAATCGCCGCCTGACCCTTGACCAATTCGGCTTTCATGGACTCGAGGTCATGGCGCAACCATGCGGCCTCTTCCGTTGCGGCCCGCCCGCGTTCCGCTTCCGATTTGGCCTTTTCGACACTTTCCCGAATGGCCGCGATTTCACCGAGGCGGACCTTCAGGATAGAAAAGGCCTTGGCGATATCGCCCGTTTCGTCGTCATTACCAAGCCCCCAGACGATGACGTCGATGTCTCCTTCGGCAATCCGGCGGCCAGCCTGCGCGGCGGCGGCGACCGGGCCGGTGATGGAGCCCAGAATGAATGTTCCGGCAAGCAGGACGATCAACAAAAGGGCGGCCCCGATAGAGGCAATCAGCGGCAGGTAAAAGTCCCGCACGCGCGTTTCCTTTCGCAGGCTGGCCGCCAGGCGCTGCCCGGAATAGGCCTTCAGGGCGTCTATGCTGGACGTCATATAGGCAAATATTTCGTCCAGCCGCGCCGTATTATCGGGAGCGGTCAGCTTTGTTTTTGCGTATTCGGTCAGGCGGTTCTGATAGGTCTGCATCAGCGTTTCAAGATCGGCGGCCTCTGCTTCGGTCAGCGGCACCGTCGGCAGCAAACGAACAAAATCGCTTTGGGCATCATTGATCGCGATCAGGTGGCTGGCATTCCCGGTTTTTATGAAGGCGGCCTCGGCCAGGCGCATATCGGCGACGATCTTGGTCAGGCTGACGATGTTGACCTCGACAAGCCGGTTCTGCAGATTGTCGGCGGCGTTCCGTAGGCCCCGTGCCATATCGGAAGCGTTGACGGGATTGGGTTGTGGGGCGCCGCCGGCAAGGGCACTATAGGCCTCGGCATACTGGGCCACGGCTTCGCGAACCGTCGTGATATGCTCATCGGCGGCGGCGTTGTCGGCGTCGGTATACATTTCGTCCAGCAGATGGCCGAGTTCTATCGCCTTGGTGATATGGGCCTCGGCGGCCTCGGTGGTGTTTCCGGGCGTGCGGTGTCGCAGCGAAATACCCTCGGCGCGGATTTGCCAAGCTGTCAATCCGACGGTATCGACCTTACTCGCAAGTTCATAGGACTTCGCCAGTTGCCGCTGGGTTGCGGCAAGGTCTTGCTGGGCCCGAAACAGGCCGGCCCCGCCGATCGCCAGACACACCAGGCCGATCACCACAAACAGGCCGGTTCGGCCCGACAGTTTTATGCCGCCCATGAATGTACGACCCATGAAGTCACCGGGGGCGAAAGTCGGGGCAGGGTCGCGATCGGCGACCGGCACGGCTTTGCCGCCCTGTTTTGGTCCCTCGGAGTCATTCATCGTGGTCATGCGGCCCCCCCAATGGCAGCATATTCATCCGTTTTGGATGCGTCATTATATAACAGAATCAATGTCTTTTCGTCAAAATCTACCGTAACGAGCGGCGGGATTTCCTTTTTTTCCGGTTTATGGCATAATATTCAGTGCGGCAGAATGTCGTGGGCCCGATCAGAAGATTGGGCGAGTAGCACAGAAAGGAGAACAGAATGTCAGTGAACCCGGCTGTAGCGCCGGCCCACTTCAACCTGGCGGTGGAGTCTCTCAAGCAGACTCTGAAGCGGGAGAAGTCGGCGGCGGCGGCCATTTCCCAGGCACAAAAGCCTCCGGATTCCCCCGGGGCGAAAGCTGATGTGATCGACGAGGTGACACAAGGTCATCGCGGCGGCTACGTCAACACGAGCGCCTGACCAAAAAACTGAATACCGTTTGGTCATAACCGGCGGCGCTTCCAGCGTCGATTGCGGCGGCGCCGCCGGTGTGCCCGAACATTTCGCTATCCGGCCGGGGCGGTTGCCCGCGGTGCGTCGGTGCACGACGATTTGGCAAAAATTTTGTGCCGTTACAGATTCCGTTAACCTTTTTCGGGCATCTTTCGTAAATGAGCACGATTAACCCTATTTCACCGCGCGCGATCTCGCTCAATTCCGAGCGCCCGCGGGGCTATTCCGGGGCCGAAGACGTCCGCAACCGGGCCGCCGTCACCAAGGGCGGAGGGTCGCCGCTGGAACGCAGGGCCCTGAATCGCCTGGAACAGATCCTGTCGCCCGGTCAGCCGCCGAAAACCGACGTGCCGCGTGGGTTTTATCTGGATATCACGGTCTAAATTTCCTTTTGCCGGCTTCGCATACCGGCCTTGGGACGACATGCTCCGGAACGGTTCAATTCGGCCGTGACTTGTTCTAGACTGGCCACGGTAAGGGTCTGATTTGCCGGCGCTCCGGTCGGTTCTTCTCGTTAGGATATGGTCGTATGTGGTTAAAATTGTTTCTGCAAGTACTGCTCGTCGCGGCGATTGTCGGGGGGCCTGGCGGTGATCGTGCGCGGGCCGGAGAATCCAGTACGAAAATCCTGAAATACGATAAAAGCGGCAGGGTCATCGGCGTTATCGATTCCAGTATCGATAATCGACAGGGCGCCGGCGCGGCGGGAAAAGGATCGGCGGATAAAAACGGCCCGTCCGGTGGCTTCAATCCCGATACCAGCTACGAGCGCGGCGAGGTCATTGTCATCAATCCGCCCAAGCGCTTCACGTCCGGCATTCATGGTCTCGGTTACGCGGTTATCGAAACGGTGCGGATGGAGAGGCTTAAACTGCTCGTTCAGCGCCTTCGCATACCATCGAAAATGTCGGTTCCGGAGGCCATCAGGCAGTTACGCAGCCGATTTCCCGGTGTCGAAATTGACGCCAATCATCAATTCGATCCGTCGGGCGGCGTCGAATTCCCTGCGAAGGTGGCGCGTGCCCTGATCCGCTGGGACAGGGTCCCCGCCGATTGTGGCAAGGGCGTTCGCATTGGCATGATCGACGCGGGGGTCGATGTCACTCATCCGGCGTTGCGGGGCCAGAAAATTACGTACCGCACGTTTCATAAAAAGGGACGCAAGGCGGGCCCGAAAGACCACGGCACGGCCGTCGCCGCCATCATGGTGGGCCGGGCCGAATGGGGGGGCCTGTTGCCGGGGGCCGAGTTGTTTGCCGCCAACATGTTTGAAATCAACGAACAGGGCCGCAAAGTCGGCAACGCCATGGGCCTGATCAAGGCCGCCGATTGGCTGCTGGGCGAAAATGTCGATGTTATCAATCTTAGCGTCGCCGGGGCCGACAACAAGATCCTTCGCAAGGTCTTCAGCCGGGCCATTGGCAAGAAGCAAATGATGATTGCCGCGGCCGGTAACTGGGGCCGTTCGGATAAACCTGCTTATCCGGCGGCCTACAACGGGGTGGTGGCCGTGACGGCTCTCAGTCCGCAGGGCTTGATCTATTCCCATGCAAATACCGGAAGCTACATCGATTTCGCCGCCCCGGGCGTGCGGATTTATACGGCGGCGCCTGGCGGCGGCGGGCGGTTGCAAAGCGGCACCTCGTTCGCCTCGCCTTTCATTGCGGCAATGATGGCGCTCGACATTAAAAACGGCAAAGCCAAGTCGATGGCCGCGCTGGAGAAATTGTTGCAAAAAAACATTAAGGATCTCGGTCTACCGGGGCGCGATAAGGTTTTTGGCTGGGGCTTCGTCAGGCGGAAGCCGCAATGCTAAAGAAAAAAGCCGGGCCCCAGGGGGTCCGGCAAGTTTGATAAGAGAGGGTCAATGAGATCGGGGAGTGACGAATTCCCGAAGGCTCGGTAAATCAAGTGTCATCATTATCGACAGGAAACTATCGTCGCGCTGTGACCGGCGTCACAGAGGCGCATTTTTCTCAAAATATAAAATATCAAGCGTATTGATCGCCTACGTTAGTCCGACCAGGTTGCGGGCGAAGGCTTTCGCTTTGAAAGGATGCATGTCGTCAATCCCTTCCCCGACGCCGACGGCATGCACCGGCAGCCCGAACTTTTCGGCCAGCGAAACCACCACCCCGCCGCGCGCCGAACCATCCAGCTTGGTCAGCAACAGGCCGGTTATATCGACCGCTTGCTTGAAGATTTCGACCTGCGAATGGGCGTTTTGACCGACGGTCGCGTCCAGCACCAGCAGGCAGTCATGAGGCGCCGTGGGTTCAACCTTGCGGATGACGCGGATTATTTTTTCCAGTTCGGCCATCAGATCCGACTTGTTTTGCAGGCGACCGGCGGTGTCGATCAGCAAGACGTCGGTGTTGTCGGCGCGCGCTTTCGTCACGGCTTCGAAAGCCAGACTGGCGGCGTCCGAGCCGGTTTCGGCGGCGATAACCGGCGTCTCCGTGCGTTCTCCCCAAACTTTCAATTGTTCGACGGCGGCGGCCCGGAACGTGTCGGCAGCCGCCATCATCACGGACTTTCCTTCCGATTTGAGCTGCTTTGCCAGTTTCCCGATGGATGTCGTCTTGCCGCTGCCATTGACGCCGCAGACCAGCACGACGTGTGGCCTGTTGGCGGGGTTTACGGTAAAGGGCAGGGCGATGGGGGCGATAATTTTTTCAATCTCGGCGGCCAGCGCCGTCAATACTTCGGTTGCATCGCGGGTTGTCCTGAAACGGGCGGTCGCCAGCACGGATGCAAGCTGGGCCGCGGATTTGACGCCAAGATCGGCGGCAATCAGTAATTCCTCCAGATCATCCAGCGCGGTGTCGTCGAGCTCGGTCTTGAGCAACAGGTCGGCGATGCCGCCGCTCAGTTTTGATGAGGTCTTGCTTAGGCCTTGCCTCAGGCGGGCCGCCCAGCCAAGTCCGGCCCCGGCCGGTTCGTCCTGCGGGTCGCCCTCGTTTTCGGCGGGGATGTATGTCATGCGGCAAGCCGGGCGATGAGTCGCCCGCTCCTTAGGTCTACGCGTTCGCCACGGGCCTCGACGATGCCGCCGATCGGGCAACCGGCGCCATCGTCGCAGGCCAGTTCGATGGGAATGAAATGTCGGCTGTGGCCGCTCAGGCCCTTTTCGATCAGCACTTCGACAGTAGCGCCAACGCTGGTTTCAAGCAACTGATTGAGCGCCTTTTCGCCGACCTCGCGCAACTGCCGGGCCCGCTCCCGGGCGATGTCACCCGGCACCGCTGGCATCCGTGCGGCCGGGGTGCCGGGGCGGATCGAATAGGGGAATACATGCAGGAACGTCAGCCCCATCTCGCGAACGGTGTTGAGCGTACCTTCGAACATGGCATCGGTTTCGGTCGGGAAACCGGCGATCAGATCGGCCCCGAAAACGGTGTCGGGCCGGGCTTCGCGAGCGCGGTCCACGACGCTCCGCGCCGTGTCACGGGAATGGCGGCGCTTCATGCGTTTCAGGATGGTGTCGTCGGCGGCTTGCAGGCTTAAGTGCAGATGCGGCATGAAGCGTGGTTCGTCGGCCAGCAGCCGGTAGATCTCGTCGTCGATGGCGGCCGGATCAAGGGATGTCAGCCGCAGCCGTTTCAGGTCGGGGACGGCGGCCAGGATCGCCCTGGTCAATTGGCCGAGGCCCGGCAAGTCGGCGTCGTCGACACCATATGACGATATATCGACACCGGTCAGCACCACTTCCAGATGGCCGTTTTCGACCAGCAGGCGAACCTGATTGATAATGGCGGCGACCGGGGCGCTGCGGTTGGGGCCACGCCCGAACGGGATGATGCAGAAAGTGCAGCGGTGATCGCAGCCTTGCTGGATCTGAACGAAGGCGCGGGTGCGTTCCTCAAAGCCGGAAATGACCGGTATATCGATCAAGTGCCCCGCCGTTTGGCGGGCTTCCATGATATCGGAAACGACCATATCGGGGCCGTTTGTCGCGCCCAGCACGGTGGCGTCAAGCTTCTCCGTATTGCCGACAACCCGGTCCACTTCGGCCATGCCGGCGAAGGTGTCGGGGTGCAACTGGGCGGCGCATCCGGTGACGATAATGCGCGATTGCGGATTGTCCCGCCGCAGCTTGCGGATGGTCTGGCGGGCCTGGCGTTCCGCTTCGGCGGTGACGGCGCAGGTATTGATGATGATGGCGTCGTCGATCCCCGCGTCGCGGGCGCCCTTCGCCATGATTTCGGATTCCAGGGTGTTCAAGCGGCATCCCAGGGTAACGACGCGTGGTTCGGCCATGATGTTCCGGGCCCCTACACGAACGTGGACCGGTCGATAACGCCGGTAAAACTGGTGGCGACGGGGCCGGTCATCTGGACATGGCCATCGGGCAGCCACTGCAGGGCGAGGGTGCCACCGTTCAGGACGACATCGGCCTTGCGGGCCGTTAATTTCCGTCGATGGGCGGCGACGAGTGCGGCGCATGCGCCAGAACCGCAGGCGGCGGTTTCGCCGACGCCGCGTTCCCACACACGCAACCGTATTTCATGTTCCGACACTATCCGGGCGACACCGATATTGGCCCGTTCGGGGAACATTTCGTGATGTTCCAGCAGGGGGCCATGGGTTTGCAGGTCTACGGCCTCGACGTCATCGACAAAAAAGACCGCGTGCGGGTTGCCCATGTTGACGCAGGCGGGGTCGCTGAGCGGTCCCGAGTGGACGCCCACATGCAGGGTGTCGATCGCCTTGGCCAGCGGGATGTCCCGCCAGTCGAGCCGGGCCGGTCCCATGTCCACGGAAATCAGGTTGTTGTCGGCGGTTTCCGCATCCAGTAGCCCTGCGACGGTCTCGATGATCGTGTGCCGGGTGCTGTTTTCGGTCATAATCATCGAGGCGACGCACCGGGTCGCGTTGCCGCAGGCCTCAACCTCGCCGCCGTCGGTATTGCGGATGGTCATGAAAACATCGGCATGTTCATCGCGTGGCGGTTCGATCACGATCAATTGGTCGCAGCCGACGCCGGTCCGCCGATTGGCGATGGCGCGGGCTTGCGCGTCGTTCAGGTTCAGCGGCCCGCGCCGGGCATCGATAACGACGAAATCATTGCCAAGGCCGTGCATCTTGATGAACGGGATGTTATTCGTATTACTCATAATGCGCTAAATATGTCGCTCCGGGGGCGGAAGTCCACCTTTTTTGCGACCGGGAGCGCATCATGGTCGATGGGCGGCGAGAAACTTGTCCAGATGAAAGCGCGCATGGTCTTCGCCGTAGGCATAGTCCGACCCGACCGGGCAAGCGGCCCTGGCCAGGCAACCAAGCCTGAAACAATCTTCGCCCCGACCGCTGTCCAGATGGCCGACACAGGCAGGCACATCGTATCCCGTGGTGCTGAAGGCGGCCACCGGGCAGGCCGACATGCAGGGCTTTTCGGCGCAACCGTCGCAAGCCGATGGCGTTGCCGTAGCCGGGGGAATATCCAGCGCCGAGCGGATCAAAAGCGCGCCACGGTAGGCATGCCAAAGACCGTAGCGGCGATGCACCATCGGCCCGAATGGCGACGAATGGACGTCACCGGATCGCCGGGCCCACTTCTGGAATGGCAGATAGGGCGGGCCTTCGAACGGGAACAGCGCCGTTACCGAATGGCCCGAATTCACCGACAGTTCGGATGCAATCTTGGTTAGCGTTCGCGACGACCAGCGGTCAAGCGGGTCCGGTTCATCTTCGGAACGGCGTTGGGCGCTGAAAAATTGCCACATGGCGGGTCCGGCGTTGCCGGCAAGAATCAGCGTCGCCTCGCCCCGCTGGCCCAGATCGAACCCCGGGACGCCGTCGGCAGGGTCGGGATGGAAGGCCCCCAGCAGGGTCAATCCGGAATGGGCCAGCAGGATGTCGATCAGCGAAAGGTTCATGCTTGTTTATGGCCGCCGGAAGGGCCGCGGGTCAATCGGCAACTACAGAAACGGCAGGATATTGCTGGCAAGGTGCGGGTCATCGGCGGCGGCCTGTAGCAACTCGATAATCGTTTTCCGCAATCCCGGATCACGGATGTTCAGGAATGTCTCAATCAGTTCTTTTGTTTCGTGCGTCATGGTGGGGAAATGAGGTGAAACAAATTCTACAGTCGTCGCTGCGGCGTTCGACGGAAGCCCAACGAAAAAGAAGGACGTAACGACGCCGAACGCCTCTGCCAGGGCATATAACTGGGATGGCCCAAAGAAGGTGGTTCCCTGTTCCAGCATCTTGCACGTGCCGACCGGATGCCCGGCCATGTCATCGACCTTGGACTGAGACAGCCCCCTTTCCATGCGAAGTTTCTTCAATCGTGCGGCCATATGGCGTTCCGTGGCGTCGATATGACCCGTTCCCTCACCCGATATATTCATTTGGGCTGTCTCCGATAATAGCAAAACGTGTAAAAATGATATATACTTCCCTTATTAGGTATATTTGTAACGGGGTCCCGAGGCAAGGACGTTCGGAGCCCAGCCTAGCCCTTGTCGCGTTGCCTGGTCACGATAGAAATGATCGCCTTGACTCGGGGGCTCCTCCTGCATAAAGTGCGCGCCGAGCAAACGACCCCATAACCCATGAATTGTTTTCGCCTCATGGGGCGCCGCCAGTCCGCGAGTATCGCGCACTGGCGCAAAAGCATTTGGGGTTTCTGTAACGCGCATATTTTAACCCATCAGGGCGACGAGACTAATAATCGATGTTCGACACTCTAACCGACAAGCTGGGAGGTATTTTCGATTCCCTCAGGAAGCGTGGCGCCCTGTCGGGGGCCGATGTCGATACGGCCCTGCGTGAGGTTCGCCTCGCCCTGCTGGAAGCCGACGTCGCCCTGCCTGTGGTCAAGGACTTCATCGCCGGCGTCAGGGAACGCGCGATTGGCGAAGACGTAATTCGCAGCGTCACCCCCGGCCAGATGATGATCAAGGTCGTTCACGACCATTTGGTCGAGGTTCTGGGCGGTGGCGAAAGCGATGCCGCCGGCGGACTGCCGTTTGCCCAGGGGTCCGGCCTCAATCTGGCCGGAAAGGCCCCGGTCGCGGTCTTGATGGTCGGCCTGCAAGGCTCCGGCAAGACCACGACCAGCGCCAAGATTGGCCTGCGCATCAAGACCCGTGAAAAGAAAAAGGTCCTGATGGCATCCCTTGATGTCTATCGCCCGGCGGCGCAGCAGCAGTTGGCGATTCTGGGCGAACAGACGGACGTTCCGACCCTGCCGGTGATCATGGGCGAACAGCCGCTCGCCATCGCCAACCGGGCCATGGAAACGGGGCGGCGCGAAGGCTACGATGTGGTGATCCTCGACACCGCCGGTCGCCTGCATCTCGATGATGTCCTGATGGACGAAGTGGCCAAGGTCAGTGCCGCCACCAAGCCGATCGAAACCCTGCTTGTCGCCGATGCCATGACCGGTCAGGATGCGGTCACCATCGCCCGTGAATTTAATGAAAAAGTCGGCATTACCGGTATCGCATTGACCCGTGTCGATGGTGATGCCCGCGGCGGCGCGGCGCTTTCCATGCGCGCGGTTACCGGCGTTCCAATCAAGCTGATGGGCGTCGGTGAAAAAGTCGATGCCCTCGAAGCCTTCCAGGCGGATCGCATCGCCGGGGCCATTCTGGGCCAGGGCGATGTCGTCGGTCTGGTCGAAAAGGCGGCGGAGGTTATCGACAAGGAAGACGCCGAGAAACTCGCCAAGAAAATGATGAAGGGTGACTTTACCCTTGAGGACATGGCAGCCCAGATCGGTCAAATTCGCAAGATGGGCGACGTCGGCGGATTGCTCGGCATGCTGCCTGGCGCCGCCAAGATCAAAAAACAGATGGCCGGGGCCGATATCGACGACAAGATGCTGGTTCGCCAGCAGGCGATCATATCGTCGATGACGAAGAATGAACGCCGTAAGCCCAAACTCCTCAATGGTTCGCGCCGACGCCGCATCGCAGCGGGGTCGGGGACATCGGTGCAGGACGTCAATCGTCTGATCAAGCAGCACCTGCAGATGAGCCAGATGATGAAGAAGATGGGAAAAATGAGCAAAAAGAAAGGCCTGATGGGGCTTGGCGGCATGGGCGGCGGGTTTCCGCCGGGCCTGATGCCGCCGCAAAAATAGAGACTGGGACAGTAGAGCAGATATTTTTTATCGAATGAGCAAAACACAGCAGACATCAGAAAAGGAAACGTTACAACCATGTCTTTGAAAATCCGGTTATCCCGCGGTGGCGCTAAGAAGCGGCCCTTCTACCATGTTGTTATTGCCGACGCCCGCAGCCCGCGCGACGGACGGTTCATCGAGCGCGTCGGAACGTATAATCCGATGGTCGCCAAGGACCATGCCGAACGCCTGGTGTTGAAGGAAGAACGCATCAAATACTGGCTCGGCGTCGGCGCTCAGCCGACCGACCGCGTTGCCCGTTTCCTGGCGGCGGCCGATATGATCGAACAGAAGGTCCGCCCGGAACAGACCAAGCAGCCGCTGCCTAAAGCCAAGGCGCAGGAACGCGTGAAGGAAGCCGCCGAGGCCAAGGAAGCCGCCGCCGAAGCCGCCAAGGAGGCCGCAGCAACCGCCAAGGCAGAGGCCAAGGCCGCCGCCGAAGCCCCTGCCGCTGAAGAAGCGCCGGCCGAAGAAGCACCGGTCGAAGAAGCTGCCGCGGAAGAGCAAAAGGCCGAGGGCTGATCCGGGTCACCGGATCCGCAAGGCTCTTTTTCGGCTATGGCAGATGTCCCTTCCGTTGCTGACATGATCTGTATCGGCGCGATTGCCGGGGCCAGAGGTGTCAAGGGCGAGGTCAGGATCAAGAGCTTCACCGGCGAACCCGGGGCCGTCGCCGATTACGGCATGGTCTGCGACGAAACCGGCGGCAGAAGCTTTCGGGTCCGGGTGACGGGCCTGGGCACGGGTAAATCCCTGGGCATGGTTTTTGCCAAACTCGATGGCGTCAATGACCGCGACGTCGCCGAGGCATTGAAGGGAACCCGGCTTTATGTGCCCAGATCGGCCCTGCCGGAACCGCCCGAAGACGAGTTCTACCATGCCGACCTGGTCGGCACCCGGGCCGACCTGGTCGACGGCGGGACTCTCGGGGTGATCCGCGAGGTGCATGACTTCGGTGCCGGTTCGGTGCTGGAAATCGCCGGGGGGCAGGCTGGCACCGTGATGGTGCCCTTTACCCTGGCTGCCGTGCCGGTTGTCGATCTGGCCGGGGGGCGGGTGGTCATTGACCCGCCGCCGGGACTGTTGGAACCAGCCTCGCCGCCAAATGAAGGGGCTGAAGGAGTCGAAGATGACGGGAAATGAACCATCTAACCCTTGGGGTTCCCCCTGGCGGGTAACGGTTCTGACCCTGTTTGAAGATATGTTTCCGGGTCCTCTGGGCTTGTCGCTGTCGGGGCAAGGCCTGAAAGACGGGATTTGGGCCATGGAAACGGTGGACATTCGCGCCTTTGCGAGCGATAAACACCGCTCTGTGGACGATGCCCCGTTTGGCGGTGGCCCGGGAATGGTGATGCGGGCCGAAGAGGTCGATGCGGCGATCACCTCGGTGGTGACGGAAAAGCGCGACAATGACGGTGACAAGGCCCCGAAACGGCCGCTGATTTATGTGTCGCCGCGCGGTTGTCCGCTGGACCAGGAACGGGTCCGTGAACTGGCCAGCGGCCCCGGAGCGGTATTGCTGTGTGGTCGTTTTGAAGGCCTCGACGAACGGGTGATAGAAGCCCACGATATCGAAGAGGTCAGCCTGGGCGATTTTGTGTTGTCGGGCGGCGAATTGGCGGCGATGGCTTTGATAGACGCCTGTGTCAGGCTGCAACCCGGGATCATGGGGTCGATCGAGTCTGGCGAGGAAGAAAGTTTCGAGCGGGGATTGCTGGAGTATCCCCATTATACCCGGCCAAGGGTCTGGCGGGGGCGAGAGGTGCCGGCGGTTCTGACGTCCGGCGACCACGGGAAAATCAAGGCCTGGCGGTTGGCGCAGGCCGAACGGATTACGAAGGAACGGCGTCCCGATCTATGGCGACGGTACGTCGAAACAAACAACGGTAAGCCGAAAGCCTAACCCGGGCCCGAGGCAAGGATTCAAGACAGACGAAGGATAGAGACCATGAACGTCATTGAAGAAATTGAAAACGAACAGCGTCAGAAACTTGTCGCCGAACGCGGCATTCCCGAATTCGCCGCCGGCGATACGGTTAAGGTTAACGTCAAAGTGGTCGAAGGTACGCGCGAACGTATTCAGGCCTACGAAGGCGTTTGCATCGCGCGCAAGAATTCCGGCATCAACTCGGCTTTCACCGTGCGTAAAATTTCCTCGGGCGAAGGCGTCGAACGTGTCTTCCCCTTGCATTCGCCGAACATCGCCGGTATCGAGGTCATCCGCCGTGGCGATGTTCGTCGCGCCAAGCTTTATTATCTGCGGGGCCGTACCGGTAAGTCGGCGCGTATCGCCGAAAAGACCGACGGTTATTCCGGCAAGCTGACCGCCGCCGCCAAGGCCGAAGCCGCCGCCATCAAGGCGCAGGGACGCGCCGATGGAACGGCCAAGTCGAAAAAGGGCTCGAAGAAAGCGAAGGCTGCCGCGGCAGCCAAAGCGGAAAAATAATCCGTTTGCGGACGGTTTGAATACGGCCCGGTCGCCTTCTGTCTTTGAACGGAATGCGACCGGAATGTATTCCGGCCACATCAACAGGAAACCAAGTTTGCGGGGAATCCGGGGCCAATGCCAAAAACGCTGTTTGATAAAATCTGGCAACACCATGTCGTCGATGTTCAGGAAGACGGAACCAGCCTGATCTACATCGACCGCCACCTGGTGCACGAAGTAACCAGTCCGCAGGCGTTTGAAGGCCTCGCCAATAGCGGCCGCAAGGTTCGTCGCCCGGACGCCACCCTGGCCGTCGCCGATCACAACGTGCCGACCACGGATCGCTCCAAGGGCATCGCGAACGAAGACTCGCGCATTCAGGTCGAAACCCTGGAAAAGAACTGCGCCGACTTCGGCGTGCCTTACATGGCGATGGATGACATCCGCCAAGGCGTCGTCCACATCATCGGGCCGGAACAAGGCTTCACCCTTCCCGGCATGACCATTGTTTGCGGCGATAGCCACACGGCGACCCATGGCGCATTCGGGGCGCTGGCCTTCGGCATTGGCACCTCGGAAGTCGAACATGTGTTGGCGACCCAGACGCTGGTGCAAAGCCCGGCCAAGAACATGCGTTTCAACGTCGTCGGTGATGTGCCGGCCGGCGTTACCGCCAAGGATCTGGTGCTCGCGATGATCGGCAAGATCGGGACCGCCGGCGGCACCGGCCACGTCATCGAATACACCGGCGATGCGATCAAGGCGCTTTCCATGGAAGGCCGGATGACGGTCTGTAACATGACCATTGAAGCCGGCGCCCGCGCCGGACTGATTGCACCTGACGAAACCACCTACGACTACCTGATGGGGCGGCCGATGGCGCCCAAGGGCGCTAAGTGGGAAGCCGCCGTCGCGTACTGGAAGACCCTGGCCAGCGATGACGGCGCCGTTTACGACACCGAAGTGACGCTCGATGCGTCAACGTTGGTACCGCAAGTGACCTGGGGCACCAGTCCGGAAAATGTCTTGCCGATCACCGGCAACGTCCCCGACCCCGCCGATATCGCCGACGAAGCCAAGCGCAATGGCATGATCCGGGCGCTCGAATATATGGGGCTGAAGCCGGGCACGCCGCTCGATGGCATCGCCGTCGACCGAGTCTTTATCGGATCGTGCACCAACGGCCGGATCGAAGACATTCGCGCCGCCGCCGGCATCGCCAAGGGCCGCAAGGTGGCGCCGGGCGTTGGCGCCATGGTCGTCCCCGGTTCCGGCCTGGTCAAGGAACAGGCCGAACGGGAAGGTCTGGATGCGATTCTGATCGAAGCCGGTTTCGAATGGCGTGAACCCGGATGTTCCATGTGCCTGGCCATGAACGATGACAAGCTGGAACCCGGCGAACGCTGTGCATCGACGTCGAACCGCAATTTCGAAGGCCGTCAGGGGCGCGGTGGACGGACCCATCTGGTTAGCCCGGAAATGGCCGCCGCCGCCGCAATTACCGGCCATCTGACCGATGTCAGAAAGCTGGATTAGGAGCCGACACCATGGAAAAATTCACCAAATTGACCGGCGTCGCGGCGCCCTTGCCGTTGATCAACATCGACACCGACATGATCATTCCCAAGCAGTTCCTTAAGACCATCAAGCGCACGGGGCTGGGCAAAAGCCTGTTTTTCGAGATGCGCTACGATGACAACGGTAACGAGATCAAGGATTTCGTGCTTAACAAGCCGGCCTATCGCAACGCCAAAATTCTGGTGACGGGCGATAACTTCGGGTGCGGCAGTTCGCGCGAGCACGCGCCGTGGGCCTTGCTCGATTTCGGAATTCGCTGCGTCATCGCGACCGACTTCGCCGATATTTTCTACAACAACTGTTTCAAGAACGGCATCCTGCCGATCCGATTGCCGCAGGAAGATGTCGATAAATTGATGGAAGACGCCGAGCGCGGCGCCAACGCCACCGTCACGATCGATTTGGAAGCCCAGGAAATTACCGGCCCCGACGGCGGAACCATCGCGTTCGACGTCGATGAATTCCGCAAGCATTGCCTGATAAACGGCCTCGACGATATCGGCCTGACCATGAAAAAGTCCGATAAAATCGCCGCCTTCGAAGAAAAGTCCAAGGCCGAACAGCCCTGGTTGTAGATTCTGCCCATCCAATGAAAGATGACTGACATGAGCGCTAACAAGAAGCTGCTGTTTTTGCCTGGCGATGGAATTGGCCCGGAAGTTATGGGCGAAGTCGATCGGGTTATCGAGTGGATGGCGAAAAAGCGCACGGTCAGCTTCGATGTCAGCCGCGATCTGGTCGGTGGCGCCTGCTACGATGCTCATGGATGCGCCTTGACCGATGAAACCATGGCCGACGCCATGGCCGTCGATGCCGTTATGCTGGGCGCCGTCGGTGGCCCCAAGTGGGATAACGTGGCCCGCGAGGTTCGCCCGGAGGCAGGCCTTTTGCGCCTGCGCAAGGAAATGGACCTGTACGCCAACCTGCGCCCGGCCATTGTCTTCGATGCGCTGGTCGATTCCTCGTCGTTGAAGCCCGAACTGGTACGCGGACTCGATATTCTGATCCTCAGAGAATTGACGGCCGGCGTCTACTTTGGCGAGCCGCGCGGCGTTGAAACCCTGCCCGACGGCACCCGTCGCGGTTTCGATACGCAGGTTTACACGGAAAATGAAATCATCCGTATCGTTCGTCTGGGCTTTGAACTGGCGGCCAAGCGGGATAGCCGGCTGACCTCCGTCGAAAAAGCCAACGTCATGGAATCCGGCGCCTTCTGGCGCCAGGTGGCGACCGGGGTGCACGCCGATTATCCCGATGTCGAACTTTCTCACATGTACGCCGACAACTGCGCCATGCAGTTGGTGCGGAATCCGAAGCAATTCGATGTGATCGTCACGGACAACCTGTTCGGCGACATCCTCAGCGATTGCGCCGCCATGCTGACCGGCTCACTTGGGATGCTGCCATCCGCCAGCCTGGGCGAAGCCGACGAAAGTGGCCGCCGCCGCGCCATGTACGAACCGGTACACGGCTCGGCCCCCGACATCGCCGGGCAAGAATTGGCCAATCCGCTGGCGACGATCTTAAGCTTCGCCATGTGCCTGCGGTATTCCTTCGACATGACCGAAGATGCCGACCTGCTGGAACAGGCCGTGCAGAATGTTCTGGCGGCGGGCCTGCGCACCGCCGACATCATGTCCGACGGCATGACGCCCGTTTCGACCAGGGCCATGGGCCAGGCCGTCGTTGCCGAAATGGACAAGGTGATCGGTTAAGGGCCACGGGAGATGCCTTTCCCTTGCCTTTTCCCGGGCCCCGGTGTATCTCTCGCCACACAGCAATAAAGGTTTGGCAAGATCATGCGTTTGGCTATTCGCAAAACCCCGACGGAGAAAACCACGACTGGCAACTAGCCGGGGCCGTTCTTGCATGCGTATTTTACAGGCCCGCGGCATTGTCCAGCGGGCCTTTCGCTTTTGTGGACGGTGAGCCTGGGCCGATACCGCCGGGTCACAATTCTAAAATTGGAGCAGAAAAATGGGTTACACAGTTGCCGTCGTCGGCGCCACCGGAAATGTTGGCCGAGAGATCATAAAAACCCTCGCCGAACGGGAATTCCCGGCCGAAGAAGTCATCGCACTGGCATCCGAGCGCTCGGTCGGTATGGAAATTTCATACGGCGAAGACGAGATTCTGAAGGTTGAAAACCTGGATACATTTGACTTCAAGGGCGTCGATATCGTGCTGTCGTCGCCGGGCGCCAAGGTATCGGCGGTGTTTGCGCCGAAGGCCGCCGCCGCCGGGGCGGTGGTGATCGACAATACGTCGCACTACCGGATGGACCCGGATGTGCCGCTGGTGGTGCCGGAAGTCAACCCCGAGGCGATTGCCGGATACACCAAAAAGGGCATCATCGCCAATCCCAACTGTTCGACCATCCAGATGGTCGTGGCCTTGAAGCCGCTGCATGACCTGGCCCAGATCACACGCGTCGTCGTCTCGACCTATCAGTCGGTGTCGGGCGGCGGCAAAAGCGCCATGGACGAACTGTTTAATCAGACCCGTGGCGTCTTCGTCAACGAACTGATGAGCAGCAACCAGGAAGTCTTCCCCAAGCAAATCGCCTTCAACGTCATTCCGCATATCGACGTGTTCATGGACGACGGATACACCAAGGAAGAATGGAAGATGGTTGTCGAGACCAAAAAGATTCTGGACCCCAAAATCAAGGTGAGTGCCACCTGCGTTCGGGTGCCTGTCTTTATCGGCCACGCGGAAGCGATCAACATCGAATTCGCCAAGCCGATTTCCGATGATCAGGCGCGCAAGGCCCTGAAGAAGTTCCCGGGCATCAGCGTCGTCGATCACCGGGTCGATGAGGGCTACGTCACGCCGGCCGAATGCGCCGGTGAGGACGAGGTTTACGTCAGCCGTATCCGCAACGACCCGACCGTCGATAACGGCATCAGTATGTGGGTGGTCAGCGATAATCTACGCAAAGGGGCGGCCCTGAATACGGTCCAGATCGCCGAAGAGTTGATTAAGACCTACCTGAAAAAGTAGCGCCCCGGATCGGCGTCTATGAATTGATGACATCGGTTCCGCGGGCCTTACCCTCGGCCTCCATGAGGGCGTTGACGTCATCCTGGGAGAGCCCGGTGCCCATGTCCATATCCCCGGGCAGGGCGCTGGATCGTTTCTCGCCGTCGCCGACATCGACAGTTTTGCGGCGGCGGTCGGGGCCGAAATAGTCGCCAACCTTGACGTAGGGCCGGGGCCGTTCGATGACCATCTGAATGCGGCTGAACAGGGCTTTCACCGACACCGGCTTGACAACGATTTCATTTACGCCGGAATCTCTTGCTTTGATAATCCGCGATAGTTCGGAATGCGCCGTCAGCATGATGATGGGAACAAAGGGGTTCTTGCTGTCATGGGCGGTGCGGATCATCCGGGTCAGTTCAATGCCGTCGATTGGGTCCATCACCCAGTCGGTGATAATGATGTCAGGTGAATAGGTCTGAAGAATCTTCAGGGCGTCGGCGCCGTCCTCGGCTTCCTTGACGGTTTTGGCATCCATGGTTGCGAGGATCCGCTTGACAATCATGCGCATGAACGCGTTGTCGTCGATGATCAGAAAGCTGATATTACTGAGATAGGCGTCGGCCATTTTTTCGGTTCACCGTTTTCATCGCTGCTTCTGAACGGATAACAACACCATATTTGAATCGGGTTTCCCAGAAGTATGAAGTATATAGCGTATCGCTAAAAACACAGATCTATGATGACGGCATGCCCTTGCCATCATATTTTCCAGGATGTAGCTTTCGCATCTGCAAAGATAACTGACTCCAGGAGAGACAACATGGCGACCACCGCCCGCCCCCGACGCAGTGTTTTGTATATGCCCGGCTCTAACGTCCGCGCCCTTGAAAAGGCCCGTGGCCTTCCCGCCGACGGCCTGATTCTGGATCTGGAGGATGCCGTTACCCCGGATGCCAAGGATATCGCCCGGCAGCAGATTGTCGATGCCGTGGCCGAAGGCGGGTATGGGGCACGGGAACTGATCGTCCGGGTCAATGGCCTGGACACCCCTTGGGGCCATGACGATATCGCCGCCATTGCCAAGACCGGGGCGGACGCCATCCTGCTACCCAAGATCGATGGCGCCGCCATGGTGGCCGAGGCCGAAAGTCTGATGGTCGCCGCCGGCGCGCCCGATGACATGGCGATCTGGTGCATGATGGAAACGCCGTTGGGAATTCTGCATGCCGAGGAAATCGCCTTTTCCTCGCCCCGGCTTGGCGCGCTGGTCATGGGAACGTCTGATCTGGCCAAGGACCTGCACGCCGCCCATACCCGCGACAGGTTGCCGATGATCGGCAGCCTAGGCATTTGCCTGCTGGCTGGCCGGGCCGCCGGCATCGCCATTCTGGACGGCGTATATCTGGATCTGGCCGATGACGAGGGGTTTGCCTATTCCTGCCGACAGGGACTGGAACTGGGGTTCGACGGCAAGACCTTGATCCACCCCAAAACCATTGATGCCGCGAACCGAGCGTTTGCCCCGACGGATGAGGAAGTGGGCTGGTCGCGGCGGATTATTGCCGCCCATGCCGAAGCTGAAAAAGAGGGCCAGGGCGTGCTTCTGGTCGATGGCAAGTTGATCGAAAACCTGCACGTCGAAAACGCCAAACGCCTTGTTACGATGGCCGAAGCAATCGAAAAAATGCAGGGGGCGGCATGATGACAGGCAAGACAAATCCGGGGAATTTTTTCGAGGATTTCCAGCTTGGCCAGGAAATTATACACGCCACGCCACGTACGGTCACCGAGGGCGATGCCGCCCTGTATACGGCCCTGTACGGTAGCTGTTTCGCCGCACCGAGTTCCGACATGTTCGCCATGTCGCTGGGCTACGAAGGTGCGCCGATGGATGACTTGCTGGTCTTTCATATGGTTTTCGGCAAGACCGTTGCCGATATATCGCTCAACGCGGTGGCCAACCTGGGGTATGCGGCGGGGCGTTTTGGCGCCGCCGTTTATGCCGGCGATACCCTGCGGGCGGTTTCCCGGGTGATCGGACTGAAGGAAAATTCCAACGGTAAAACGGGCGTCGTCTATGTTCAGTCAACGGGGCTGAACCAGCGCGAGGAACCGGTCCTCGATTATGTGCGATGGGTGATGGTCAACAAGGCCGATCCGTCGTCTGCCGCACCCGAAACGGTGATCCCGGACCTTGATCCATTCGTTGGCGAGGCGAACCTGATCGTCCCCGAAAGCCTGGATCTCTCCAACTACGACACCGCCCTTTCCGGCAGCGGTCTGATGTGGGGGGATTACGATATCGGCGACAAGATCGATCACGTCAACGGCATGACCATCGAAGAAGCCGATCATATGATGGCGACCCGGCTGTATCAGAATACGGCCAAGGTGCATTTCAACCAGCATGTTGAAAGTGCGGGCCGGTTCGGCCGCAGGATCGTCTATGGCGGCCATGTTATTAGTCTGGCCCGGTCGCTGTCCTACAACGGTCTCGCCAATGCCTTCCACATTGTCGCCATCAACGGGGGAACCCATATCGCCCCGACGTTTGCCGGCGACACCATTTACGCATGGACGGAAGTTGTGGGAAAAATGACCATTCCCGGTCGCGATGATCTGGGCGCTTTGCGCCTGCGCATGGTGGCGACCAAGGATCAGGATTGCGCCGCATTCCCCGACCGGGACGCGAGCGGCAAGCCCGACCCGGCCATGGTGCTGGAACTGGATTTCACCGTTCTGATACCAAGATAGGTTTTTTCGGGCGCAGAAAAAGGCGTCAGGCACGCGAATCCTGGGAAACTCGCGATATGTGCCGCCTGAGCGGCACTCCTGACGCCCTGTTCTGGAGCCGGCCAGGCTCCGCACACGTCAAAGCCGGTGTCCCGATGTCGCCATGTGCCGACTCAAACGTCCTCTGGGCAGAGAACCGTCTGTTCGGCCAATGGCTCAGGGCTGTTGTTGAGACAGCCCATCGACGCGCCTTTACGAGCGGCTTGAACCGGGCCGAAACCTGATCCGCCGCCCCTCCGGCGACCGTCCCGCCGAACCTGTCTGGCGCAAGCGCCTCAAGGTCTGGCGGTGCGACGTTTTTTTTGGGCCGGTTGCTTTCCTGTCCGAAGATCGGTCGGCAATTGCGCCCTTAAATCCCGTCGCATCGATACTTTTTCGTGCAGGGGTATGATCCGAATATTGGTCCTGCCTGACAATGCGAATATCGGTGAGGATTTATCTTTTCTGTGAGTAAAAATTTACTTTTTACACAACTGACACACATTTTATCCACGCCTTTATGCACATGCCTTTACGGGTATTTAGTAGATTCAACAGGTTGCAGTATATTAGACGTTCATTAATTAGAAACATCTAATAAAACGTGATCCATTAATTTGGCTTGCGAAATTTGTGCGATGTCGCCACGGCCTTCGTTGACTTGACCCCGCCAAGGGGGTAAATGGAATCACATTGTTTTTCACGGTCAGCCTGACCGGTTCGGCCTTCATCCAAACGGCATCCAAATATGAAAACAGGCACAACAACAAAACAACGGCCTCTGTCGCCACATTTGCAGATTTATCGACCGCAGATCACGTCCATCGTGTCGATCCTGCATCGCCTGACCGGCGTGGCCATGTCCGTCGGGGCTATTATGCTGGTCTATTGGCTGGCCGCCGCCGCCTATGGTCCGGAACCTTTCGACCGGGCCCAGGCGCTGTTCGCATCCTGGTTCGGTCAGCTCGTGCTGTTTGGCCTGACCTTCTCGCTATTCTTTCATTTGGGCAACGGCATCCGCCATCTGGTGTGGGATGCCGGTCACGGCTTCGAGTTGCCGTCGGTGCGCGCCGGCGGCATCGCCGTCGTCGTTTTTGCCCTGGTGATGACCGCGCTGACCTGGTTCGTTGCCTGTACGCAAGCGGGCGCACTGTAGATGACATTATTTATAGGGAACACCATCCGATGGATATGAGTTCGCCCCTGGCCCGCGCTCGTGGGCATGGTGCATCCACCACCGGCGGCACCCGGCACTGGTGGTCGCAGCGCATGACGTCGGTGGCGATGGTTCCGCTGTCGCTGTGGTTTGTCTATTCAATGGTCGGTCTGGCCGGGGTCGATCATGCGGCTTTCGCCGGCTGGATCAGCCAGCTCGGTAACATGCTGCTGATGTCGCTGTTCGTGATCACCATGTTCGTCCATATCGGGCAAGGTTTGCAGGTTGTCGTTGAAGACTATGTCCATTCCGAAGGCGCTAAAATAGCGACGCTAATGGCGATCAAGGCCTGCGTGTATCTGGGCGGCGCTTCTTGTCTGCTCTCAATCTTTATCGTCGTATTCGGAAACTGACCGGCATGCCTACCCCAGCCTACGAAATCATTGAACACACTCACGACATTCTGGTCATCGGCGCCGGCGGCGCCGGTTTGCGCGCAACGCTGGGGATGGCCGACGCCGGCCTGAAGACGGCCTGCATCACCAAGGTCTTTCCGACCCGTAGCCATACCGTTGCGGCCCAGGGCGGCATCGGCGCGTCGTTGGGCAATATGGCCGAAGACAACTGGCGCTGGCATATGTATGACACCGTCAAGGGCTCCGACTGGCTCGGCGATCAGGACGCCATCGAATACATGTGCCGCGAAGCAGTTCCGGCGGTTCATGAACTGGAACATTTCGGCGTCCCGTTCTCCCGCACCGAAGACGGCAAGATCTATCAGCGGCCCTTTGGCGGCCACATGCGCGATTACGGCGAAGCCCCGGTGCAACGGGCCTGTGCCGCCGCTGACCGGACCGGCCACGCCATCCTGCACACCCTTTATCAGCAGTGCCTCAAACGCGGCGCTGAATTTTTCGTCGAGTACGTGGTCATCGATCTGATCATGGACGACGATGGCGACTGCCAGGGCGTTATGGCCTGGAATCTGGACGATGGCACGATCCATCGTTTTCGTGGTCGCAAGACGGTGCTGGCCACCGGCGGCTATGGGCGCGCCTATTTCTCGTGCACCTCGGCCCACACCTGCACCGGTGACGGCAACGGCATGATCGCGCGCGCCGGTCTGGCGCTGCAGGATCACGAGTTCGTCCAGTTTCACCCGACCGGCATCTACGGTGCGGGCTGCCTGATCACCGAAGGCGCACGCGGCGAAGGCGGCTACCTGACCAATTCCGAAGGCGAGCGTTTCATGGAACGCTATGCCCCGTCGGCCAAGGATCTGGCGTCCCGCGATGTCGTCAGCCGGGCGATGACGCTGGAAATCCGGGAAGGCCGGGGCGTCGGCCCCGAAGACGATCATATTTTCCTGCATCTGGAACATCTGGGCGCCGACCTGTTGTGGCGGCGCTTGCCGGGCATTACCGAAACGGCCAAGATTTTCTCCGGGGTTGATGCGACGCGCGAACCGATTCCTGTGCTGCCGACGGTGCATTACAATATGGGCGGAATTCCGACCAATTATCACGGCGAAGTCCTGCGCCCGACGGCAAGCGATCCCGATGCCGTCGCCCCCGGCCTGATGGCCATCGGCGAATGCGCCTGTGCGTCGGTTCACGGGGCCAATCGTCTGGGCACCAACTCGTTGCTCGATATTGTTGTGTTTGGCCGTGCCGCCGCCATCCGCGCCGCCGAAACGATCACGCCGGGCGAAGCCCTGAAGCCGTTGCCCGCCGGTTCCGCCGACAAATCCCTGGCCCGTCTGGACCGCTTGCGGTATGCCGATGGTTCCGCGAGAACCAGCGAGATCAGGCTTGGCTTGCAGCGCGCCATGCAGCGCGACGCGGCCGTCTTCCGCACCAGGGAAACGATGGAAGAAGGCCGCGACAAGGTCGATGAAATCCGCCAGTCGCTGGACCAGGTCAAGGTTAGCGACCGGTCGCTGATCTGGAATTCCGATCTCGCCGAGTCCCTTGAACTCGAAAATCTGGTTGCCTGCGCCCAGGCGACCATCCATTCCGCCGCCGCCCGCGAGGAAAGTCGCGGCGCCCATGCGCGGGAAGATTTCCCCGATCGCAACGATGAAGTCTGGATGCGGCACAGTCTCGCCTGGATCGACGACGAGGGGAAAGTCAGCCTCACTTATCGGCCGGTTCATAGCTGGACCCTGACCGATGAAGTCGATTACATCGAACCGAAAGAGCGGGTGTACTAAGATGGTGGAATTCAATCTTCCCGCTGATTCAAAAGTCTCCGTCGGGCAAACCCACAAGGCGGCCGAAGGCGCAACCAATATCAGGCGCTTCAATATTTATCGCTACGATCCGGACAGCGGCGACAACCCGCGCCTCGACACCTTTGAAGTCGATCTTGATAGCTGTGGCCCGATGGTTCTGGACGCCCTGATCAAGATTAAAAACGAAGTGGACGCGACGTTGACGTTCCGTCGTTCGTGCCGCGAGGGCGTTTGCGGCAGTTGCGCGTTTAACATCGATGGCACCAACACGCTGGCCTGCACCAAGCCCATCGCCGATATCAAGGGCGACGTGAAAATTTATCCGTTGCCGCATATGCCGGTGGTCAAGGATCTGGTGCCGGACTTGAGTGTTCCTTACGCCCAGTACACGTCGATCAAGCCGTGGTTGATGGCCGATAGTCCGGCCCCCACGGGCGAACGCCTGCAAAGCCCCGAGGAACGGGAATTGCTGGATGGCGCCTGGGAATGTATTTTGTGTTTCTGCTGCCAGACCAGTTGCCCCAGCTATTGGTGGAACGGTGATCGCTACCTTGGGCCCGCCGTCCTGTTGCAGGCCTATCGCTGGATCGCCGACAGTCGTGATGAAGCGACCGGCCAGCGGCTCGACGATCTGGATGACCCGTTCAAGGTTTACCGCTGCCACACCATCATGAACTGCACCAATACCTGCCCCAAGGGCCTGAACCCGGGTAAGGCGATCGCTGACATCAAAACAGCCCTGGCCAAGCGCCTGTAAGCGAGCGCCGACAGCCCCGACCCAGGCGGATGGAAAACGGACTGCCCGTAAATGCTCGAAGGCCCTCTCGGTGATTATCGCGCCAAAATCAACGCCGGTGAACTGACGCCGGATCCGGTGCAGGGGCTGGCCGTCGAAAAATTGCAAAGCCTGCATCACGCGCTCGCCGCCTACGAGCCGACGAAAGGCATGTCGGACTGGAAGGCGCGTTTCGGCCTGGCGCGGCGACGCGAAAATCCACCGCAGGGGCTTTATTTGTTTGGCGGGGTCGGACGCGGCAAATCGATGCTGATGGATTTGTTCTTCCGCAGCGCTCCGGTGACGCGCAAACGTCGTGTCCATTTCCATGCTTTCATGCAGCAGGTCCATGGCCGCCTCAACGAACACCGGCAATCCGAAGGCCGCGCCGATGACCCGATCCCGCCCATCGCGCGGCGCTTCGCCGAAGAAGCGTCCCTGCTGTGTTTCGATGAATTTCAGGTGTTGGATATTGCCGATGCGATGATCATTCGTCGCTTTTTCGAGACCCTGTTCGACTGTGGCGTCGTTGTCGTGGCAACATCGAACCGGCCGCCGGGCGACCTGTACAAGGATGGCTTGCAGCGGCAGTTGTTTCTGCCGTTCATCGACCTGATTGAAGAAAAGCTGGATGTCTTGATGCTTGATGGCCCCAACGACTACCGCTTGCAGAACGTCCGCCAGTCGGGGGTTTACCTGAGCCCCATCGACGACGAAGCCGATAGAACGCTGGTTCAGTTGTTCGAGCGCCTGACCAGCGACGCCGACGAACTCGAGCCGTCGCTTGTCGTCAATGGCCGGCAGTTGGATATCCCGATGGCCGCCGACGGGGTGGCGATGGTTTCTTTTGATGACCTGTGCGCGCGACCCCTTGGGCCCGCCGATTTTTTGGCCGTGGCCGGTCGCTACCATACGGTTATTATGCGCGCCATTCCAAGCCTGAGCCCCGAGAATCGCAACGAAGCCAAGCGCTTTGTAACCCTGATCGACGCCCTCTATGAACATCACGTCAACCTGATCTGTTCCGCCGAGACTCAGGCTCAGGATCTTTACCGTGCCGGTGATGGCGCCTTCGAATTTGAACGTACGGCGTCGCGCCTGATTGAAATGCAAACGGAAATCTATCTCGCAAAGCCCCATATGAAAGACAGTTGACGGCGGCCTTTCCGCTTTTGCCCTTGCGGAAGGGGGGTATTGTTTACTACATCATGGGGATCAGCGATGAAGAAGACGAAGACGGAGAGCCCCGCATGATCGATACCATCATCCTGCCCGATGCCGATGCGCCCCTGACGGCCGATCCGGCCCTTGATCTAAAGGCCGAAATTAATCGTTTGCGCCGCGAAAAAAACGCGGTGATCCTGGCGCATTATTATCAGGACTATGACATTCAGGACATCGCCGATTTCGTCGGTGATTCACTGGATTTGTCGCGCCGCGCCGCCGCCGTCGATGCCGATGTTATTGTTTTTTGCGGTGTTCGCTTCATGTCCGAAGTCGCCAAGATCGTCAACCCGACGCGCACCGTGTTGCTGCCCGACGGCGATGCCGGTTGTTCGCTGGAAGAGGCTTGCCAGCCGGAGGACTTCAAGATTTGGCGCGACGCCCACCCCGATCATATCTCGCTGACCTACATCAACTGCTCGGCGGAAGTGAAAGCCCTTTCCGACATTATCGTGACGTCGTCCAACGCCGAGGCGATTCTCCGTCAACTGCCCGTCGATCAGCCGATCCTGTTTGCGCCGGACCGCCATCTTGGCGCCTTCCTGAACAAGAAGACCGGACGAAACATGGTGCTGTGGCCGGGAGCCTGTATCGTACACGAAGAATTTTCCGAAGATCGAATCCTGCAGCTAAAGGCGGAACATCCCGCAGCCAAGGTCGTCGCCCATCCGGAATGCCCGGATGATATTCTCGGCCTCGCCCACTACGTTGGTTCGACCAGGGGTATCCTGAACTTTGTCGCCGAAGATGATGCCCGCACATTTATTGTCGCCACCGAACCTCACATCATCCACCAGATGGAAAAAACCAATCCAGGGAAAACGTTCATCGCCGCCCCTGGTGTTAGCGAGGCCCGCGATGCCGGAGCCTGTCCGTGTACCCATTGCCCCTATATGGCGATGAACACCATGGAAAAATTATATCTGGCGCTGCTTAACGGCGCGCCACGGGTGGAAATGCCGGAAGACCTGCGCCTCGCCGCGCTGAAGCCGATCGAACGTATGCTCGATATGTCACCGCCGCCAAAGCCCACCAGCCAGGCGGCCGAATAGGGCGGGTGGGTGTGATCGACGTGCCAGCCCCCGATTCCGACACTGTCGCCGCTATCATCGATGCCGCTCTCGGCGAAGACGTCGGGCTCGGCGATTTGACATCCAACGCCGTGCTGCCGCCCGATGCCTGGTTGAAATTTGCGATGACCACCCGACAAGACATTGTCGTCGCCGGTATCGATATCGCGGCGGCAACTTTCAAGCGACTGGCCCCCGAGGCCCGGATCGATAAATTACGTGAAGACGGTGCCCGCGCCGCCGCCGGAACGGTGTTGATGACGCTGCACGGCCCGGCTCGTGGATTGTTGACGGCCGAGCGCAGCGCCCTGAACATGTTGCAGTTTCTGTCCGGCATCGCGACCACCACGCGGGCCTTTGTCGATGTTATCGACGGCACCGGTGCGACGCTGCTGGATACCCGCAAGACCGTGCCGGGGCTGCGGGTGCTTTCGAAATACGCCACGGTCGTCGGTGGCGCCCGCAATCATCGCATGCGACTGGATGACGGGGTCCTGATCAAGGATAACCATATCGCCGTCGCCGGTTCGCTGGGGCAAGCCGTCGCGCGTGCGCAGGCGGCGGGGCTTCAGGATATAGAGGTCGAATGCGACACGCTTGAGCAGGTCGAACAGGCGCTTGCCGCTGGCGTCCGGCGGATCTTGCTGGATAATATGAGCAATGATCAACTGCGCCGGGCCGTCGCCATGGCGGGTGACAGGGCCGATCTGGAAGCTTCCGGCGGCGTGAATATAAAGAGTATTCGCGCCATCGCGGAAACCGGGGTTGATTTTATTTCCGTCGGCGCCATCACACAGTCCGCTCCCGCCGTCGATATCGGTCTTGATCAACTTACTTGAAAACGGACGAGACAGCCGCCATCTGCTTGGGAGCGAAAACAGGTTTGAATCCAATCGCTAAACAACACTTTCAGGTGGGTAGTGCTTGCCCTCCGGCGTAAATGGCGTTACTAGATTCATGGAAATCAAAATCAATTTAAATATTTCTCAAATTATAAACGTCGTAAATAATTTTCACCGGAAATGGATGTAAGGGGACGTGACAATGGCACGCAACAAGATCGCTCTTATCGGCGCCGGAAATATCGGTGGCACGCTGGCTCATTTGGCGGGCCTAAAAGAGTTGGGTGATATCGTCATGTTCGATGTCGTCGATGGTATCCCTCAGGGCAAGGCATTGGATCTTTCCCAATCGTCCCCGGTTGAAGGTTTCAACGTGAAGCTTAGCGGCGCATCGTCCTATGCGGCGATCAGGGGGGCCGATGTCGTGATCGTCACCGCAGGCGTCGCCCGCAAGCCTGGCATGAGCCGCGATGACCTGCTGGGGATCAATACATCGGTCATGGAAGCCGTCGGCAAGGGCATCAAGGCCAACTGCCCGAAGGCGTTCGTTATTTGCGTGACCAATCCGCTGGACGCCATGGTCTGGGTGCTTCGCGAGGCATCCGGCCTGCCCCATAACATGGTTGTCGGAATGGCCGGAGTGCTCGACTCCGCCCGCTTCCGCTACTTCCTTTCCGAAGAATTCAAGGTTTCGGTCGAAGACGTCACCGCTTTTGTCCTTGGCGGGCATGGCGACACCATGGTGCCGCTGCCGCGATATTCGACGGTTGGCGGAATTCCGCTGCCCGATTTGGTGAAGATGAAGTGGACGACCGAAAAGCGGATCGAGGAAATTGTGCAGCGAACCCGTGATGGCGGCGCCGAAATTGTCGGCCTGCTGAAAACCGGATCGGCCTTTTATGCGCCGGCCAGTTCGGCGATTTCGATGGCTGAATCTTACCTGAAAGACAAGAAACGGGTGATGCCGTGCGCGGCCTACCTGAAAGGCCAGTACGGCGTCAAGGGACTTTACGTTGGCGTCCCCGTGGTGATCGGCGCCAAGGGCGTCGAGCGTATTGTCGAGATCAAGCTGGATGCCGCCGAAAAAGCCGGTTTCAATAAATCGGTCCGGGCGGTTCAGGGCCTTATCAAAACGATCAAGGGGCTGAAGAAGAAGGCTGCGGCGGCGGCAACGGCGAAGAAGAAGCCTGCCAGGAAGGCGGCGGTCAAAAAAGCGGTTGTGAAGAAGGCTCCGGCCAAAAAAGCGGCAGCTAAAAAGACGACGGCCAGGAAAACGACAAAGAAATAGAGGCCGGCAGCGTGCTGGCCAATAAGATATGGGTTACTAAATGAACATTCATGAATATCAGGCCAAACAATTGTTGGCCGGTTACGGCGTCGCCGTGCCGCGCGGGGGCGTTGCCTATACCCGGCCGGAAGCAGAGGCCGTCGCCAAAGATCTCGGCGGACCCGTTTGGGTCGTCAAGTCGCAGATTCACGCCGGTGGCCGTGGCGCCGGGCGGTTCGCCGATAATCCCGATGGCAAAGGCGGCGTTCGTGTCGTCAAATCCGTCGATGAGGTCAAGGACAGTGTTAACGAGATGCTCGGGCACGTTCTTGTCACCAAGCAGACCGGCGAAAAGGGCAAGGAGGTCAAGCGCCTCTATATTGAAGAAGGCTGCGACATTGCCCGCGAGTTGTATCTGAGCCTGTTGGTCGATCGTGGAACATCTCGCGTTATTATCATGGCGTCCACGGAAGGCGGCATGGAGATTGAGGAAGTCGCCGAAGAGAGCCCGGAAAAAATCCTTAAAGTCGAGATCGATCCGGCGACCGGAATGCTTCCGTTTCACGCTCGCAAGCTGGCCTTTGGGCTGGGGCTGAAAGGCAAGCAGGTCGGCGCGGCGGTCAAATTCATGCTGGCGCTATACAAGGCCTTTGTGGACCTGGACGCTTCGATGCTGGAAATCAATCCGCTGGTCGTCACGGGCGACGATGCGATTATCGCGCTCGACGCCAAAATGAACTTCGACGACAATGCGCTTTTCCGCCACAAGGATCTGGAAGAACTGCGCGACGAAGACGAGGAAGATCCGGCCGAACTGGAAGCCGCCCGCCACGAGTTGAATTATATCAAACTGGATGGCAATATCGGCTGCATGGTCAACGGTGCCGGTCTGGCCATGTCGACTATGGATATTATTCAGCTGTATGGCGGCACGCCCGCCAACTTCCTGGACGTTGGCGGCGGCGCGACGAAAGAGCGGGTAACAACCGCATTTAAGCTGATCCTGTCCGATCCCAACGTCGAAGGCATACTGGTCAATATCTTTGGCGGAATCATGCGCTGCGACGTGATCGCCGAAGGCGTTGTCGCCGCGGCGCGGGACGTCAGCCTTAACGTGCCCCTGGTGGTGCGGCTTGAAGGGACGAATGTTGAATTGGGCAAGAATATCCTGGCCGAGTCGGGATTGCCCATTGTATCGGCAGACGATCTGGCGGACGCCGCCGAAAAAATCGTCAAAGCCGTGAAGGAAGCGTAGAATATTATGGCCGTTCTCGTCGGATCAGATACCAAAGTCATTTGCCAGGGTTTCACCGGAGCCCAGGGCACCTTCCATTCCGAACAGGCAATCGCCTACGGCACCGCCATGGTTGGCGGCGTGACGCCGGGCAAGGGGGGATCTACCCACCTGGACCTGCCGGTGTTTGACACCGTCGCGGAGGCGACCGAAAAAACCGGCGCCAACGCATCGGTTATTTACGTGCCGCCACCGTTCGCCGCCGACGCCATTCTGGAAGCCATTGATGCGGAGTTGCCGCTGGTCGTATGTATTACCGAAGGTATTCCGGTGCTCGATATGGTCCGCGTCAAGCGTGCGCTTGAAGGTTCCGCGACCCGCCTTATCGGGCCTAACTGTCCGGGCATCATAACGCCGGGGGAATGTAAGATCGGGATCATGCCGGGCCACATTCACACCCGCGGCAAAGTCGGCATCGTGTCGCGGTCCGGCACCCTGACCTACGAAGCCGTCGCCCAGACCACGGCGGCGGGATTGGGACAGACCACCTGCATCGGTATCGGTGGCGACCCGGTTAACGGCACCAACTTTGTCGATTGCCTGGAATTGTTCCTTGATGATGACGAGACGGAAGCGATCGTGATGATCGGTGAAATTGGCGGCAACGCCGAAGAAGAAGCCGCCGACTTTATCAAGCAATCGAAAACCAGCAAGCCGGTGGTCAGTTTTATCGCCGGTGTGACGGCGCCTCCGGGTCGCCGTATGGGCCACGCGGGCGCGATCATATCGGGCGGCAAGGGGACGGCCGGGGATAAGATCGAGGCATTGAAAAGTGCCGGAATTCACGTCGCCGATTCGCCGGCCGCCATCGGCAGCACCATGTTAAGCGTGTTTGGCGGCTGAGCCGAAAAACCAACGCACAGGAACAGACGGAATCATGCCCTCGTCATCCGATACTTTCCTTTCGGGAACCAATGCGACCTATGTCGCCGAAATGTTTGCGCGTTACCTGGATGATCCCACCTCGGTAGATGCCAGTTGGGCCGGTTTTTTTGCCGGCCTCGACGATGAGGCACGCGATATTCTGGGGGAACTAGGCGGCGCCAGTTGGGCGTCGTCGGCCTCGGCCGTTGTTGGCGCCGGCGCCAATGGTGGCAGGGTCGCCGAAGAATGTTCCATGGCGACCCCCGAGGATTACAACAGTGCCCCGTCGCCGGTCGAAATGATGGGGGCGGGTTTGCCGACTATGGCCCGTGGGTTGGCGGGCCATGCCCAGGCAAAGCTGGTTCGCCAGGCGACCATGGATTCCATCGGCGCCCTGATGATGATCAGGGTTTACCGGGTGCGCGGCCACCTGATTGCCAATTTTGATCCGTTGGGACTGGAAGGGAATGCGCACCATCCGGAACTGGATCCCAAGACCTATGGTTTTAGCGAAGCCGATATGGATCGTCCGATCTTTATCAATAATGTTCTGGGAATGGAAACGGCGACGCTGCGCGAAATTATGACGGTGCTGAAGGAAACCTATTGCGGTTCCATCGGCGTCGAGTTCATGCACATGCAGGACCCGGAAGAACGCTCCTGGATTCAGCGCCGCATCGAAAGCATTCGTAATCAGACGCAATTCACCTTCAAGGGAAAGCGTTTTATCTATCAGCGCCTGGTTGAAGCGGAAGGCTTCGAGAAATTCCTCGACAAGAAATACACCGGCACCAAGCGCTTCGGTCTTGATGGCGGCGAAAGCCTGATCGCCGCACTGGAACAGATTATTAAGCGCAGCGGTCAGTTGGGCGTCAAGGAAGTGGTGCTCGGGATGCCGCACCGCGGACGCCTGAACGTGCTCGCCAGTATAATGAACAAGCCGTACATCGCCATGTTCTCCGAATTCAAGGGAATTTCTTCAAAGCCCGACGACATCATGGGCTCGGGCGATGTTAAATATCACCTGGGCACATCGTCTAACCGGGTGTTCGATGGCAGCAAGATACACCTGTCGCTGACCGCCAATCCGTCGCATCTGGAAGCGGTCAACACGGTCGTGCTTGGCAAGGTTCGCGCCAAGCAGCATATGGCGAAAGACGGGGCCCGGCAGTCGATGATGGGCCTGTTGATGCACGGCGATGCGGCCTTCGCCGGGCAGGGATTGGTGCCTGAAGCGCTTGATTTGTCGCAGCTTCGGGGCTATCGCACGGGCGGCACCATCCATTTCATCGTCAACAACCAGATCGGCTTCACCACGGCGCCGACGAAGTCGCGGTCGTCACCTTATCCATCGGATATCGCCAAGGGTATTCAGGCTCCTATCTTTCACGTTAACGGCGACGACCCGGAGGCGGTCGTCCACGTGGCGCGTATCGCCGCTGAATTCCGTCATGAATTTGGCCGGGACGTGGTCATCGATATGTTCTGTTATCGCCGCCATGGCCATAATGAGGGCGACGAGCCGATGTTCACCCAGCCGATTATGTACAAGGCGATCAAGAAACATCCGACCACACGGGAATTATACGCCCGGCAATTGGTCTCGGAAAATGTCCTGTCGAAGGAAGAGTCGGGGCACGTTGTCGATGAATTCCAGGCCATGCTGGAACAGGAATTCACGGCGGCGGATTCCTATAAGCCCAATAAAGCGGACTGGCTTGAAGGCGAGTGGCGTGGCCTAAATCAGCTGTCCGATGACGAGGAGCTTCATGACGAAGACACCTCGGTGCCGATGCATCTTTTGCATGAAGTCGGCATGGCGCTCTCGCGGCCACCGGAAAATTTCGATATCAACAAGAAGATTCTGCGCCAACTCGATGCGAAACGCGAGATGATCCAGTCGGGCTCCGGCATTGACTGGGCGATGGCCGAAGCGTTGGCGTTCGGGACGCTTCTGGTTGAAGGCACCGGCGTGCGTTTGTCGGGTCAGGATTCCGGGCGCGGCACATTTTCCCATCGTCATTGCGTGCTGATCGATCAAACCAGCGAGGAACGCTATTTTCCGCTCAGCTGTATCCGTGATGGTCAGGCTGATTTCGAAGTCATGGACAGCCCCCTTTCGGAAGCCGGGGTGCTGGGCTTCGAATACGGATATTCCCTGGCCGATCCGCACACATTGGTGCTGTGGGAGGCCCAGTTCGGTGATTTCGCCAACGGTGCGCAGGTCATTATCGACCAGTTCATCGCCTCGGGCGAAACCAAATGGCTCAGAATGTCGGGCGTCTGCATGTTGCTGCCGCACGGGTTTGAAGGCCAGGGACCGGAACATTCGTCTGCCCGCCCGGAACGCTATTTGCAGTTGTGCGCCGAAGACAACATGCAGGTTGTTAACATCACCTCGCCGGCCAACTACTTCCATGTTCTGCGCCGCCAAATGCGACGAAACTTCCGCAAGCCGTTGATTGTGATGTCTCCGAAATCGCTGTTGCGCCACAAACTTGTGGTTTCCGAACTCGGCGAAATGGGGCCTGAAACCCGTTTCCGTCGGGTCTTGCCGGAAGTCGACAAACTGGTGCTGGAAAAAAATGTTCGCCGTGTCGTTCTGTGCTCGGGCAAGATTTATTACGACCTGTTGCAAGGACGCCGTGACGCGGGCATCAACGATGTCGCCATCGTTCGCCTGGAACAGCTCTACCCGTGGCCGCGTAAATCCATCTTCCAGCAGATCAACCGCTACCCCAATGCCGAAGTGGTGTGGTGCCAGGAAGAGCCTTCCAACATGGGCGCATGGACCTTCCTTTATCCGCGACTGCAGGCAATGTATGACGTGATCGACGGCAAGAACACGCGCCCCACATTGGTCGCCCGCAAGGCGGCGGCGTCGCCGGCGACTGGTTACGCCAAGGTCCATGTTAAGGAACAGGCGCTTTTGGTTGAACAAGCATTGAAAACACCCCTTGCGGATATTCCGCAACCCTATGCCTGGAAATAGCGGATTTTTTTGAACAAAGAGTCCGCCAACCGGACAAGATAGAATGAGGATGACATGGCGACGGAAATAAAGGTCCCCACTCTCGGCGAATCCGTAACGGAAGCGACGGTTTCGAAATGGATGAAAGACGTTGGCGAGGCGGTCGCCGCCGATGAAGCCATTGTCGAGCTGGAAACCGATAAGGTGACCCTGGAAGTCAATGCCCCGGTGGCCGGGGTCCTTGGTGACATTTCGGCCCCCGAAGGCGCCGAAGTCGAAGTTGGCGCGTTGCTGGGTGTGATTGAGGCCGGTTCGGTCGCCGCGACCGCTAAACCGGCGGCCGAAAAAGAACCAGTTGCGGCGCCGGCCCCCGCATCGGCTCCCGCACCGGCGCCAGCCCCTGCACCTGCCGCCGCACCGGTCCCGGCTGCGGCGTTGGCGTTGTCGCCGGCGGTGCGTAAGTTGGTCGAGGAACATAATCTGGATGCAACCGCCATATCGGGCACGGGTAAAGATGGATTGTTGCTGAAAGGCGACGTGCTGGCCTTTATTCAAAGCAAGGCGACGGCGCCGGCAGCAGCCCCGGCGGCCCCAGCGACACCCGCCGCCGCCGCCGCACCGTCCGGCTCCCAGTATCCGACCCGACCCATCGGCCCGCGTGAAGAACGGGTCAAGATGACCCGCTTGCGCAAGATGGTCGCAAGCCGTCTTAAGGAAGCGCAGAACAACGCCGCGATGCTGACCACGTTCAATGAAGTCGATATGACGGAAGTCATGGCGCTGCGGGCCAAGTACAAGGAAATCTTCGAGAAGAAGCACGGCGTCAAGGTTGGCTTCATGTCGCTTTTCGTCAAGGCCTGTGTCGTCGGTCTGCGGGAATTTCCGGCAATCAATGCCGAAATCAGCGGCGACGATATTATCTATAAGAATTACTACGACATCGGCGTCGCCGTCGGCACGCCGACAGGCCTGGTGGTGCCGGTGATCCGGGATGCCGATTCGTTGAGTTTCGCCGCGATCGAGGGAACGATTTCCGATTACGGTCGGCGCGCCCGTGATGGCAAACTGACCATGGATGAAATGCAGGGTGGCAGCTTCACCGTCACCAACGGCGGCATCTTCGGCTCGTTGCAATCGACGCCAATCCTTAATCCGCCGCAGTCCGGCATTCTCGGCATGCACAAAATACAGCAGCGCCCGATGGTCATGCCCGACGGTTCCATCGCGGCGCGGCCAATGATGTACCTTGCGCTCAGCTATGATCACCGCATCGTCGATGGACGCGAAGCGGTGTCGTTTCTGGTTCGCGTCAAGGAATGCATCGAAGACCCGCAGCGGATCATGCTGGACACCTGAAACATCGGGAAGGAATAATCATGAGCGATTCTTATGACGTCATCATTATCGGCGGCGGGCCCGGCGGCTATGTCGCGGCGATCAGGGCGGCCCAACTGGGAATGAAAGTCGCTTGCGTTGAAAAGCGCGGTGCGCTTGGCGGCACCTGCCTTAACGTCGGGTGTATTCCTTCCAAGGCATTGTTGCAGTCTTCGCATCATTATGAAGCCGCGGTTCATCAATTCGCCGCCCACGGTGTCAAGACCGGCAAGGTCGGTCTGGATCTGGCGACGATGATGGGTCGCAAGGACAAGGTGGTCGATGATCTGACCAAGGGCATCGAATTCCTGTTCAAGAAAAACAAGGTCGATTATATCGTTGGAACGGGGCTGATCACGGCGGCCGATACGGTGGAGGTGTCGCCGGCCAAGGGCAAGAAGCAGGTTCTAAAGGCCGAAAATATCATTATCGCGACCGGCTCTGACGTCGCCCCGCTGCCGGGTGTCACGATCGACGAGAAAAGAATCGTCAGTTCGACCGGCGCGTTGGCTCTCGATGGCGTTCCCAAAAGTATGGTGGTGGTCGGTGGCGGCGTCATCGGGCTGGAACTGGGGTCCGTCTGGCGGCGTTTGGGGGCCGAGGTCACGGTTGTCGAGTTCCTTGACGCTATCCTGCCCGGCATGGACGGCGAGGTGGTCAAACAGATGACCCGGACGCTGAAAAAACAGGGCTTCAAATTCAACCTTAAATCCAAAGTGACAGGGGCCAAGGCAACCGGGAACGATGTGACGCTCACCGTCGAGCCCCGTGATGGCGGCAAGGCCGAGAAGATAAAGGCCGATGTGGTCTTGGTCGCCATCGGTCGGCGGCCCTATAGCGAAGGCCTGGGCCTGAAGAAGATCGGGGTCGAGATGGATGGGCGCGGCTTTATCACCGTCGACCACCAGTTCCAGACCAATGTTCCCGGCATCTTCGCCATCGGCGACGTTATCGGTGGGGCGATGCTGGCCCACAAGGCGGAAGAAGAAGGTGTCGCCGTCGCCGAATTGATCGCCGGTCAGGCGGGCCACGTCGATTACGGCACCATCCCCGGCGTTGTCTATACCTGGCCGGAAGTCGCGAGCCTCGGCAAGACCGAAGAACAGTTGAAAGAAGAAGGCGCCGATTACACGGTCGGAAAATTCCCGTTCAGCGCCAATTCAAGAGCCCGCTGCAACGCTGATTCGGAAGGCTTCGTCAAGATTTTGGCCGATACCGCAACCGACCGCGTGTTGGGCGTTCACATCGTTGGACCGGCGGCCGGCGACTTGATCGCCGAGGCCGTCTCGGTGATGGAATTCGGCGGCTCGGCGGAAGATATTGCTCGTACCTGCCACGCCCATCCGGGCTTGAGCGAAGCGGTCAAGGAAGCGGCTCTTGCGGTCGGCGGGCGGGCTATCCATATCTAATATGAGGCCGGCGTCGGGCCTGATGGCCATGGCGGCGGGTGGGGCTGAGAAAAACATACGGGGGGGTGAAGCAACGAAAGGAGCTTAACCCATGTTTCAAATGTTACCCGGAAGTGAAGGCAAGACCGTTGGCGTACATGCCATCGGCAAGCTGTCGGATGCGGACTACAAGGCGTTTCTGCCTGAACTCGAAAAACGAATCACCGTCTACCACCAAATCAACCTGCTGGTCGATCTGGATGGCTTCGAAGGCTGGGATATTCACGCCGCGTGGGATGACTTCACCTTCGGTATGACCCACTGGCATCATTTCAGGAAAATTGCCCTGATCGGCGATAAAAATTGGGAAAAGATGGCCGCCGGTATTTCCAACGTACTGATGGGCGGCGAGGTTCGGTATTTCGACCTGAACCAGCGCGAACAGGCATGGGCCTGGATTTCCCGCACTGAATAGGGGCCGGGCCGGATCAGCGCCTATAGGCGACCATGTCGATCAATGCCGACATACCGCTGTGGCCGCCCCCTTCGCGGACGTCGCTGTCGTGGCTCCGTAAATGGGTGATGTCCATTTCGTCGAATCCGTCGCGCAGGATTTCCTCGGTATACATATTTTCGGCAACCGGCGGGCCACCGGTGCCGTACGCCAGTTGCTCCGGTCGGTAGCCCTGCAGCAATAGCATGCCACCGGGTTTCAGGGTGCGTTGGATGCCGGCGAAAACGCCGGGGCGTTCCGTGGCGGATGAGAACTGGATGAAGATAGCGGCAACAACGTCGAAGGCCTCTTGCGGCCACTCCCAGTTATAGAGATCGACCTCGCGGGTTTCGATGCTCAATCCCTTGCTGTCGGCCAGTCGGTTTGCCTTTTGCAGCGCCGTGGGTGAAAAGTCGATGGATAAGACGTCGACACCGCAAGACGCCATGAAAACACCGTTGCGGCCTTCGCCGTCGGCGACGGAGAGGGCCTTCAGTCCCGGTTTCAGCAGGTCCTTTTGCGAGACCAGGAAGCTGTTCGGTTCGGTGCCAAACAGGTAATCGTCACCGGCGTCGGTGAATCGCTGATCCCAGAATTGGTTCGGATTATCGGTCATGGGTAGGTTACTCCAGTCTTTCCCAGTGGTCCCCGGCGGCCATGGTCAGGGCATGTTTGATGGCATCGGGGCTTTCCATGATGTTCATGAAGCTGTTGGCCCCCATCATCGATAAGTCGGGGAAATCGATGGCGATGCGGAAGCGGGCGGATAACGCCTGCACCCGATGATCGCTGACCAGCATTTCATAGGGCAGGTGCGCCGACGAACGGATATCCTTAAAGTCGATCTCACTCATCAGATAGCTGTCATCCTGCATCTTGCCGGCCCCCTTTGCGCCGTTCATGGCGACCCCGAAAAGGACTTCATCCTTGCCCGGAATATCAATCCGGTAAACCTTGGTGATGCCCATGGTGCCTGCGGCCAAGCCCTTTTCGACCGAGGCGACCGCCTCCCGGTGCGTCTTGAAGCGGGACAGTTGGTGCAGATCGTCGAAATATTCCATGCCGATCATGTAGTGATAATGACGCAGGTCCTTATCGTTCATGCCATTATTCATGCCGTATTGCCGGATGTTGCCGAGCGCCCTTGCAAGCGCATCGGCGACAAAACCAAGGTCGGCCTTCATTCGGTATACCCCGGCCATATAGCGCGGGTTGGTATAGGCGACCTGAATTTTGCCGTTGTGACGGGTAATGGATACCCGCTGCGCCGCGCCAAAGCCACCTTTTTCGGATTTCGCGGCAGCCTGCTTCAGGGCCTCGTTGGTGATGATGATCAGGTTGACGGTCGGGTAAGGACTGTAGGTTCCGGCGATTTCAAATCCCGCGCCCTTCAATTTTGCGGTCGCATCGGCTGTCACGGCCACCAAATCGCCCGCCTGGTTTGACGCCAGGATAAATGGTTTCTCGTTGGTCGCAGCAATGGCATCGTTTGATACAACGGCGATAATCGCGACGATGGCGGAAAGTAAAATCTTTCTCATGACGGTCCCCCCCCTTGTTGAATTTCTACTGGTCCATATTATAGGAGGTGCGCGGCCAAGCCTGTAGTACCATGCGACGACACAGACCGGTCAATTTTTCATCCGCGCCCGGGGATGGCTGTCGTGATAGACTGCGTTCAGGCGTTTGGCGTCAACCTCGGTATAGCGCTGGGTCGTCGACAGGGATGCGTGTCCCAGCAACTCTTGAATGGTCCGAAGATCGCCGCCGCCACTGAGCAAGTGGGTGGCGAAGCTATGGCGCAGGGCATGCGGCGTCGCCGTCTCGGCCAGCCCCAGAAGGGCGCGAAGGTGGCGCATGTTTTTTTGTACGATGCCGGCGTTAAGCCGCTTGCCGCGCGCACCGATGAACAAGGGGTCGTCGCCGCCCAGTCCATAGGGACATGCGGCGAGGTAATCCTCGATGGCGTTGGCGACGACGCCAAGAACCGGCGCCAGTCGTTCCTTGCCACCTTTGCCAATGATTCGGAGCACGCCGCTGGCGCGCAAATCGGCCGTTTGCCCCCTGTTCAGGGCCAAAGCCTCGCCTATTCGCAGGCCGCAGCCATACAGCAAGGTGACGATGGCGACATCGCGCTTGCCGATCCAGGCTTCCGCCACCAGATCGCCGGCCGAGGAAACAACCCCCAGGGCTTCCACCTTATCGAGCGCCTTGGGCACCGAGTGGGGAATTTTCGGAGTCCTGATGCCGCCAATTGCCGCGTTGTGGATATGTCCGCGCCGTTCCAGAAAGCGGAACAGGTTTCGCAGGGAAGACAGCGCCCGTGCCGTCGATGTACGGGATAGTCCTTCGTTGACGCGAAAGGCCAGATAGCTTCTGAAATCGGCGGTTCGCAGATTTCCCAGATCCTTAAGACCCGGCACATAGCCCAGGTGGTCACGCGAGAAATCGAGGAAGCGGACAAGATCGCGACAATAGGCGTCGATGGTATGGGCCGAACAGCGCTTTTCATGGGTCAGCCAGTCCAGCCACTCATCAATCGCGTGGGCGGAGCCGTCTTCTATTGAAAAACGGTTCAGGCTGTCGTGTGCCATCGATCGATGCAGCGTTCCAGCACCCGGGCCAGGAAACCGATCATTTCCGTTCCCTGGCCGGGGTAGAAAACGCTGCCCCTTGAACCAAGTGCCAAAAGACCCATCGGGGAATGGTGTCCGGGCCGGATTCGGGCGAACGCCGCGGATTGCGCGAGCCCGACAGCCTCGCCGAATATCGTTCCGTCGCCATCGAAATCACGGATCAGCGCGACATCTTGCTCCGCCCCGACGAACCGCTCGATATCCCCCTTGTCAAAGCGCCGTACCGACGGCGCCAATAGTCCCGCGGCGAGTGGATTGGCCGGTTCCGGGCTTGGTTCGAATCCGATCACGGCGACATCAATATCCAGCAGCAGCGAAAAATCATTGTCGATAACCCGCAGCATCTGATCAAAACTGGTCGCCGACAGCAGGGCCAGCACGGCGGTGTGGGTGCGCATCTGGATCGACATGTTGGTGCGGCTGGTTTCAATCACGTCCTGGGCGCAATCGCGTAAATTGTCGACCTCGCCGCGCAATTGTTCCAGCATGAATTGCTGCATGTCGGCTATACCGGCGCCGCTGTCATTGCCGTTCCAGCGCGACGGGGCGACCATGGATTTAAGAACATCGGGATTGCGGGCCAGAAAATCAGGGTTCTCCGCCAGAAAGGCGCCGACCCGCTCGTCGTTCAGGTCGCTCGGCAGGGCGTCGTCGTTAAGTCCGCTCATCTTTTTTTCCCATCCTTGGTATTATCCACATACGCCTGAGGTAAGAGATTCGTTAAAGTGTACTCCATGGTCGCAACTCCTGCCAATTCTTCGCACGCCGTCCCGTCGCAATCCCGGGCCTATGGCCCGGGCGACAGGGTGGCCGTGTTGCTGCCGTTGCCGTTGTCCGGGGCCTATGATTACCGGGTCGGTGATGACATAACGCTGTCCGATGGCGATGTCGTGCGGGTGTCGTTGGCCAAGCGCGATCTGGCGGGTGTCGTCTGGGGCGTCGGCGACGATCGGGGCATCGCCGATGCGAAGCTGAAAACCATAGATGAAAAGCTCGATGCGCCACCGCTGTCCGCCGTGTCACGGCAGTTTATCGACTGGCTGGCGGCCTATACGCTGTCACCGCCCGGCGCGGTCCTGAAGATGGTGATCAGCGTTCCGGCCGCCCTCGAACCGGCCAAGCCGATCATCGCATATACCCTCAATCCGGCGGCGCCTGATATCAGGATGACCAGGGCGCGGACCCGTGTGGTCACGTTCCTGGCCGGTGGCGGCCCGCCGTTATCGTTGGCGGACCTCGCCCATCAGGCGGCGGTTGGTCCGTCGGTGGTCGGCGGCCTGGCGAAGGCCGGTGTGTTGCATGCTGTCGAAATGCCGCCGCAGCCGCCCCTTGGCCCTGAACCTGACTGGCGTCTTCGGGGCCTAACGTTGTCCGGGCAGCAGGCGACGGCCGGGGCCGATCTGGCGGCCAAGGCCAAGGCGGGTGGCTTTTCGGTGACCCTGCTTGACGGGGTGCCGGGGTCCGGCAAAACCGAAGTTTACTTTCAGGCCGTTGCCGAAGCCCTTAAACAGGGCCGTCAGTCTTTGGTGTTGTTGCCGGAAATAGCCCTTAGCGCGCAGTGGATGGCCCGTTTTGTGGCGCGCTTCGGGGCGGACCCCGCGGTCTGGCATTCCGATCTGACCCCGGCGCGCCGACGCGATACCTGGCGCGAAATAGCCGCCGGTCGGGCCAGGGTTATCGTCGGCGCCCGATCGGCCCTGATGCTGCCGTTTCCCGATCTCGGGCTGATTGTCGTCGATGAAGAACACGAAAGCGCCTTCAAACAGGAAGAGGGCGTCATATACAATGCTCGCGATATGGCCGTGGTCCGGGGCCGGTTGGGCGACGTTCCGGTGGTACTGGCCTCGGCGACGCCGTCGCTTGAAACCGTCGTCAATGTGGAAAGCGGGCGCTACCGGTTGTTGCACCTGCCGGACCGTCACGCGAATGCGGAACTGCCGGAAATTTCGCTTATCGATATGCGTGACGCCGCACCGCCCGGAGGGCACTGGCTGTCACCGGTCCTGACCGAGGCCTTGAGGCAAACGTTTGCCGACGGCGAACAGGCGATGTTGTTTCTCAATAGGCGGGGCTATGCGCCGCTGACCCTGTGCCGGACCTGTGGCCACCGGTTTCAGTGCCCTCATTGCACCGCCTGGTTGGTCGAACATCGCCGGGCGCACGGCAGTCGGTTGCAATGTCATCACTGCGGTTTCGCCGCGGCGCTGCCGAAGACGTGCCCGTCCTGCGACAACGAGGGCAACTTTGCCGCGTGTGGCCCCGGCGTCGAGCGGTTGGCGGAAGAAGTGACGGAGGCTTTCCCCGATATTCGGATGGAAATCGCCGCCAGTGACACCATCGCCGGACCGGCGGCGGCGGCGGCGCTGGTGGCGCGCATCGAAAATCACGAGGTTGACCTGATTGTCGGCACCCAGGTCGTCGCCAAGGGCTACCATTTTCCGTTATTGACCCTGGTCGGCGTCGTCGATGCGGATCTGGGCTTGACGGGTGGCGATCTTCGCGCCGCCGAGCGAACCTATCAGTTGTTGTATCAGGTGGCGGGCAGGGCCGGTCGGGCCCGGCGCCCGGGTCGTGTGTTGTTGCAAACCTATATGCCGGATCACGCGGTTATGGTGGCGCTTCAATCCGGTGAGCGGGATCGCTTCATCGCGGCGGAAGGAAAGGCGAGACGGGAATCGCGGATGCCACCGTTCGGGCGATTGGCCGCGTTGATCGTATCCGGCCCCGACCCCCGCGAGGTCGATGCCGCGGCGTCTGCCCTTGGCCGCGCCGCGCCGAATTTCAAGGGCGTCCTGATCCTGGGGCCGGCACCGGCGCCGCTGGCCATGGTCCGTGGGCAGCATCGCAGGCGGTTTCTGGTTCGGGCCGATAAAACGGTTAACATGCAACGACTGATTGGGGACTGGTTGGGTAGCGTGAAAATTTCCCGCAAGGTTCGGGTCAAGGCCGATATCGACCCTTATAGTTTCTTATAGGCGAACAATGAAAACTCCGGCTTCCATATCTGACCCGGCCTATCGGCGACCCTGGCAATCGGTGACGGCGGCGCTGGATGTTGATCCGGAACGCGGGCTCGGTTCGGAACAGGCCGAGAGGCGGCTTTTGCACTACGGCCCTAACGAGTTGCGTCAGGCCAAGGGCAAGAGCGTCTGGTCGATCCTGTTCGATCAGGTCAAGAGTTTGATCGTCGGCCTGCTCGCCGTCGCCGCGGCGCTGTCGTTCGCATTCCAGGAATGGACCGAAGGCTTCGCCATTGTCATCGTCATCGTGCTGAACACCGTGATCGGATTCGCCACCGAATTTCGCGCCAGGAAATCCATGGCGGCGCTGGGCCGTCTCGGTGCGGCCCGGGTGACGGTGCGCCGGGACGGCCGGCAAGCTCGCCTGGATGCCTCCGATCTGGTCCCCGGCGATATTGTTATCGTTACCGCCGGGGACGTCATCGCCGCCGAAATCCGGCTGTGCGAAGCGACCAATCTGGAAAGCGATGAATCCTTGCTGACCGGGGAGTCCCTGCCGGTGAAAAAGCGGACGGAGGCGCTGGCCGCGGAAACGGTCCTTGCCGAGCGGTCCAATATCCTGCACCGGGGCACGTCGATAACCCGAGGCGACGGCACGGGCGTCGTCATTGAAACCGGAATGCGAACCGAACTGGGGCAAATTTCGGCGATGATCGAAGCGGCCCCGGAAACCGACACCCCGCTTCAGGAACGGCTCGATAAACTGGGCTATTGGCTGGTCTGGCTAACCGTCGCCATCGCCGTCGTCGTCGTTGGTCTGGGGGTAGCGGGAGGCAAGCCGCTGTTCCTGATGATCTACACGGGAATCGCCCTGGCCGTTGCCGCCATTCCCGAAGGGCTGCCCGTGGTCGCGACGCTGGCGTTGTCGCGCGGGGTTTGGCGCATGGCCGAACGGAACGCCCTGATCAACCGGCTGACATCGGTGGCGACCCTTGGGGGCACCAGTATCATCTGTGCCGATAAAACCGGAACGCTGACCGAAAACCGACTGACGGTGATGTCCGTGTTTTTGCACAGCGGCGAAATTCTTGCGGCTGATTTAAGCCGCGCGCCGGCAGGCGGTGTCCTGGAAAGCGCCTTGGAAGTCGCCGTCCTGTGCAACACGGCTGTGCTCGCCGATGATGAAGCGGAAGACCATCAGGGGGATCCGCTGGAAATTGCGCTGCTGGTTGCCGCCGGCAAGGCCGGGATCGATCGTCGGGAGCAATTGGCGGCAAGGCCCGAAATTCTTCGCCATCCGTTTGATTCCGCCGTCAAGATGATGGCCACGGTTCACAAAACGGCGGGGGGCGTCCTCGTCGCCGTCAAGGGTGCACCGGAGGCGATAATCGAGCGTTCGGAACGGGTGATGACGGAAAGCGGAATCGTCGCGCTGGACCCGGAGGAACGACAGCGCTGGTTGCGGGCGAACACCGAACGGGCCGCCGCCGGGGCGCGGATGCTGGCCCTCGCCATGAAAGATCATTCCGAAAAGGGCGATGTCTATAACGGCCTGACCCTGCTGGGCCTGGTCACGTACAGCGACCCCTTGCGGGAGGGTGTTGTCGCTGCCGTCGCCAGTTGCCGCGAGGCGGGCGTCCGGGTGATCATGGTGACCGGCGATCAGCCCGAAACGGCGCGCAGCATCGCTTGTCAGGCAGGTGTTTGCGACGACCTGACGGCGGCGGTCGTGCACGGTCGTGATTTTGGTTCCATTGCCGACTGGTCGCCCGTCGAGCGTGAGCGCATCGCGAATGCCAATATTTTTGCCCGGATGACGCCGGGGCAAAAGTTGGACCTGATTACCTTGCATCAGCAAAGAGACGCCATCGTCGCCATGACCGGCGACGGCGTCAATGACGCACCGGCCTTGAAACAGGCCGATATCGGCGTCGCCATGGGGATGCGCGGCACCGATGTGGCCCGCGAGGCCGCGGATATGGTGCTGAAGGACGACTCGTTCATTACCATCGTCGAGGCCGTGCGTCAGGGTCGCATCATATTTACCAACATCCGCCGCTTCGTGATGTATCTGCTGGCCACCAACATGGCCGAGGTGATGGTGATTTTTATTGCTTCGCTCGCCGGAGCGCCGCTGCCGCTGTTGCCGTTGCAGATTCTGTTCCTGAACCTGATAACCGATGTTTTTCCGGCGCTGGCGCTGGGTTTTTGTGAGGGCGAGCCAGCGGAGATGAAAAGGCCGCCCCGACCGGCGGATGAGCCGATCCTGATGGCGCAGCACTGGAAAAGCATGGCCGCCTATGGTTCCCTGATGTCGGCCGTGACGCTGGTTTCGTTCGCCCTGGCGCAATCTTGGCTCGGCATGGACGCCAGGGCGGCGGTAACGGTATCGTTCACCACCCAGGCCCTGTCCGAGGTCCTGCATGTCTTTAACATGCGGATGCCCGGCAGTTCACCGTTCTTCAATGATGTCACCCGGAACCGCTATATCTGGGGGGCGCTTGCGCTCTGCGGCGGGCTGATGGTCGGGGCTATTTACACCCCCGGCGTTTCCGATGTCCTTGGCCTGATCGATCCGGGCGCAAATGGCTGGGCGTTGATCATCGGCATGGCCGGGTTGCAGTTGTTGGCCGCTCAGGCGTTCACAAGGGTGGTGTAATCGCCGGAGTTCATATCAATGCGGCCTCGCATCTGCATACTCTCGATAACGCTAATATAGAAAGGCCTTTTGTGCCGCAAAAATTGGCTAATTTTAGCTGTTGTGCATGTGCGACATGGCGTCTTGCAAGGCCGGAATGAGTGTGATAGATAACACTCGAATTTTGGGGTAGCCAATTCCTTCCAGTCGGGATGAACGCGCTGCTTTCGTTGTTTTTACTGCTCTATTTTGGGAGCTTCTCGTTTGTCATCCAGTAATTCAGGCGCCAGCGGGCTGGCGGGACGCTATGCCACCGCCCTTTACGATCTGGCCGATGCCGAAAAACGGCTGGACGCCATCGTCGCGGATATCGATGCCCTTGCCGGCATGATCGCCGAAAGCGAGGACTTGCGACGCCTTCTTCTGTCGCCGGTGATTTCCGCCGATAATCAGAAAAAGGCCATGATGGCGCTTGCTGAAAAAGCCGACTTCAATGATTTGACCCGTCGTTTCATCGGCGTCGTCGCGGCAAACCGCCGTTTGTTTGTTATGCCCGACATGATTTCGGTGTTCAGGGAAATCCTGGCCTTTCATCGAGGCGAAGCCACGGCTCAGGTGACCTCCGCCGTGGCGCTTTCGGACACACAGTTAAAGGCTCTTTCGGGGTCGTTAAAAAATGCGGTCGGCACCACCGTCGCCGTTGAAACCGTCGTCGATCCAGAATTGCTTGGTGGCCTTGTTGTCAAGGTCGGCTCGCGTATGGTCGATAGTTCACTTCGTACAAAGCTGCAGCAGTTGCGGCTAGCCATGATAGGGGTTGGATAATGGACATCCGGGCCGCGGAAATTACCGCTATTCTCAAAGAGCAAATCACCGGTTTCGGGACAGAGGCGGAAGTCGCCGAAGTCGGACAGGTGCTTTCGGTTGGCGACGGGATCGCTCGCGTTTATGGGCTGGATAATGTTCAGGCCGGTGAAATGGTCGAGTTCCCCGGCGGCATCAAGGGGATGGCGCTGAACCTTGAAACCGATAATGTCGGTATCGTTATTTTCGGTAACGACCGGACCATCAAGGAAGGCGACACGGTCAAGCGGACCGGCGATATCGTCGATGTTCCGGTTGGCAAGGGACTGTTGGGGCGTGTTGTTGACGGCCTTGGCAACCCGATTGACGGCAAGGGCCCGCTCGAAGGCGTCGAGCGCACCCGCGTTGAGGTCAAGGCGCCGGGCATTATCCCGCGTAAGTCGGTGCATGAGCCGATGCAGACGGGTCTTAAAGCCATCGACAGCCTGATCCCCGTTGGCCGTGGCCAGCGCGAACTGATCATTGGCGACCGCCAGACCGGCAAGACGGCGATCATCATCGATACGATCCTCAATCAGAAAACCATCAACGATGCCGCCACCGATGAAGCCGACAAGCTGTATTGTATCTACGTCGCCGTTGGTCAGAAGCGTTCGACGGTCGCCCAGATCGTCAAGACGCTTGAGGAATACGGCGCGCTGGAATATTCCACCGTTGTCGCCTCGACGGCGTCCGAACCCGCTCCATTACAGTTCCTGGCACCCTACACCGGCTGTACAATGGGCGAATTTTTCCGCGATAACGGCATGCATGCCGTTATTTTCTATGACGACTTGTCGAAGCAGGCCGTTGCCTATCGTCAGATGTCGTTGTTGCTGCGTCGCCCGCCGGGACGTGAAGCGTATCCCGGTGACGTTTTCTACCTGCACTCGCGCCTGCTGGAACGCTCTGCCAAGATGAACGAAGAAAACGGTGCCGGTTCGTTGACGGCGCTGCCGGTCATTGAAACCCAGGCGTCCGACGTGTCGGCCTATATTCCGACCAACGTGATTTCCATCACCGATGGCCAGATCTTCCTGGAAACGGAACTGTTCTACCAGGGCGTTCGCCCGGCCGTGAACGTCGGTATTTCGGTTTCCCGTGTTGGCTCTGCGGCGCAGACGAAGGCCATGAAGAAGGTTTCCGGATCGATCAAGCTGGAACTCGCCCAGTATCGTGAAATGGCGGCCTTTGCCCAGTTTGCATCGGATCTGGATGCCTCGACCCAGCGCTTGCTGGCCCGTGGCGCCCGGCTGACGGAAATCCTCAAGCAGGGACAGTTCAAGCCATATCCGGTGGAAGAGCAGGTCGTCGCCATTTTTGCCGGCGTCAATGGCTACCTGGATAATGTCGATGTCGCGCAGGTGACGCGTTACGAGGCTTCCTTGATGGACGATGTTCGCGCCAACGGCACTGACATTCTGACCGCTATCCGCGAGGAAAAGGATCTTTCCAAAGATACCGAAGCCAAGCTGAGGGCTTTCATCGAGAAATTCACCAAGGCTTTTGCTTAAAAACCGGGTGCCCAGGGAATCCCGCACAAGGAAACGGACTAAAACCTTATGGCGAACCTAAAGGATCTCAGAATCCGGATCACCAGCGTCAAATCGACGCAGAAGATCACATCGGCCATGAAAATGGTGGCGGCGTCGAAATTGCGCCGCGCCCAGACAGCCGCCGAAGATGGCCGCCCGTACGCTGAACGTATGGAGCGTATGCTAAGTGAAGTGACATCAAGCCTTTCCACCATGGACGGCGCGCCGAAACTGCTGGCCGGCAGCGGTGCCGATGATACGCATCTGATCGTCGCCATTACGGCCGACAGGGGGCTGTGCGGGGGCTTTAACGGCTCGATTATTCGTCAGGCCCGGCGTCAGGTGCGCGAGTTGAAAAACCAGGGCAAGACGGTCAAGCTGATGTTCCTGGGGCGCAAGGGACGCGACGCCATGAACAGGGAATTCTCGGGCGATGTCATCGACGCCAAGGAAGGGCTGATCAAGTCCGGGGTCGAATTTACGACCGCGCGCGATATCGCGACTGAACTCGTCGACCGCTTCGAGGGCGGCGAATTTGATGTCTGTACGGTCATCTATAATAAATTCGTCTCGGCGATGAGCCAGGAAGTGACGACCAGCCAGATTATACCTTTCCCGGTCCCGGAACTCTCGCCGGGCGAAGCCGATGCCGCCAAACAGGCCGGGCAGAACGCGATGTATCTGATGGAGCCCTCGGAAGAGGAAATTCTCGACGATCTGCTGCCGCGGAATCTTTCGGTGCAGATTTTTCGGGCCCTGCTGGAAAGTAACGCATCCGAACACGGCGCCCGCATGACCGCCATGGATAATGCGACGCGTAACGCCGGCGACATGCTTGATGATTTGACGATGACCTACAACCGGACCCGCCAGGCGGTGATTACCAGTGAACTGATTGAAATCATTTCCGGTGCCGAAGCCCTTTAGGGGCGAGCCGGAAACAAAGACAAACGAGACCTATTCCAAGGCATTTAGGAGCCTGAAGCATGAGCAAGAAAAATGTTGGCAAAATCACGCAGGTCATGGGCGCCGTCGTTGACGTCCGCTTTGAAGGCGACCTGCCGGCAATCATGAACGCGCTGCATCTGCAGCATCAGGGCAGCCTGCTGGTTCTGGAAGTCGCCCAGCATTTGGGAGAATCGACAGTTCGCACCATCGCCATGGATACCACGGACGGCCTGGTCCGCGGCCAGGACGTAACCGATACCGGCGAACCGATTATGGTTCCTGTCGGGCCGGAAACGCTCGGCCGTATCCTTAACGTGATTGGCGAGCCCGTCGATGAACGCGGCCCCATTAGCACCAAGATGTCCTACCCCATCCACCGCGACGCCCCGGCTTTCATCGATCAGTCGACGGAAACCGAGATTCTCGCGACCGGCATTAAGGTCGTCGACCTTCTGGCCCCGTACGCCAAGGGCGGCAAGATCGGCCTGTTCGGCGGCGCCGGCGTCGGCAAGACGGTCCTGATTATGGAACTGATCAACAACATCGCCAAGGGTCACGGTGGTTATTCGGTGTTTGCCGGTGTTGGCGAACGGACCCGCGAGGGTAACGACCTTTATCATGAAATGATCGAGTCCGGCGTCATCGATCTGGAGGGCGGTAATTCGAAGGCGGCCCTGGTTTACGGTCAGATGAACGAGCCTCCCGGCGCCCGCGCCCGTGTTGCCCTGTCCGGGCTTTCCATGGCCGAATATTTCCGCGACGAAGAAGGCCAGGACGTGTTGTTCTTCATGGATAACATTTTCCGCTTCACCCAGGCCGGTTCGGAAGTGTCGGCGCTGCTGGGCCGTATCCCTTCGGCCGTCGGCTACCAGCCAACACTGGCCACCGACATGGGGACGCTGCAGGAACGCATTACCTCGACCAACAAGGGATCGATCACCTCGGTGCAGGCCATTTACGTGCCCGCCGATGACTTGACCGATCCGGCGCCGGCGACATCGTTTGCCCACCTGGACGCGACCACGGTGCTGAACCGTCAGATCGCCGAACTCGGCATCTACCCGGCCGTTGATCCGCTCGATTCGACCTCGCGCGTGCTCGATCCGCGCGTCGTTGGCGACGAACACTACAACACGGCGCGAGAAGTCCAGCGCGTCCTGCAGACCTATAAATCCCTGCAGGACATCATCGCCATTCTGGGCATGGATGAGCTTTCGGAAGAAGACAAGTTGACCGTTGCTCGTGCCCGCAAAATCCAGCGCTTCCTGAGCCAGCCGTTCCACGTCGCCGAAGTGTTCACCGGTACGCCGGGCGTCTTCGTTAACCTGGAAGATACGATCAAGGGCTTCAAGGGTATCGTCGATGGCGAATACGATCACCTGCCGGAAGCGGCCTTCTACATGGTCAGCACCATAGAGTCGGTGATCGAAAAAGCGCAGAAGATGGCCGAAGAAGCGGCCTGATTAACGTTTAATAGGTAAGGATCGCCAGATGGCGGAAGACAAAATCCAGCTGGAAGTGGTGACGCCGGGCAATTTGTTGCTCAGTGAAAACGCCGATATGGTCGTCGTTCCCGGCAGCGAGGGCGACTTCGGCGTGCTGCCGGGGCACGCGCCGATGTTGTCGAGCGTTCGACCGGGAACCATCGACATTTACGAAGGTGACAAGGTCGTCAACAGTGTCTTCGTCGAAAGCGGCATTGCGGAAATCTCCGGTGTGCGCTGCACGGTGCTGGCCGAGGAAGCTTTCGTCGTCGCCGATCTCGATCGGGCCGAAGCCGAACAGCGCCTAAAGCAGGCGCGCGACGCTCAAAATGCCGACAAGCAACATGTCGAGGGCAAGGATACGCAGAATGTTCTGGCCGCCGAAGCGATGATGGCAGCGGTGGAAAATCGCCGGTAATCGTCAAGGTAATTCCCGGTAAGGTATATAAAGGGCGCCAGGCTGGGCTTGGCGCCCTTTCCTTTGTCCGCGCCGATCCTGTCAGTGTCCGCTTGTCCGTTATGGGTATTCGGGGTGCTGACAGAAACAACACGCAATGGGGGTTTTAAGGCGGGGCGTTCTTGATCTAGTATCCTTATGGTGGGGGGGCCGGCAGGATATGCTCACGAGACGGTCTCCATGGACTCAAGCGAAAGAAAACCAGTTGACAGAGGAAGGTAAGCGGAGGTGGAACGGGCACGCATCGACAGGACCCCTGTTGATCGGCGGCTTCGTTTTTATGCTTGTGCTGATGCTTGTTATCGAAGTTGGCGCTTTACGGGTAAACGACAATCTGGTCGATTTGTCTAACGACATCTATCTTCACCCGTTGACGGTCAGCAACGCCGTGCGAGACGCCAACACCAACATCGTCAGGATGCACCGTGACATGAAAGATGTTGCCCTGGCACGGAACGCGGGAGAGCTGGAAGCCGCCATAACCCGGGTCGCCCTGCATGAGACCGCCGTCAACAAATACTTCAAAATAATAGAGGAACGCTTCCTTGGCGATAAATCAATGATCGTGGCGGCCCGGCGGTCTTTTGCCCAGTGGCGACCTATTCGCGCCGAGGTAATAGAGCTGATCCGAGCCGGAAAGTACGAACAGGCGGCGACGATTACCAAGGGCAAGGGGGCGCGCCACGTAATTCGGCTGCATACGCTGATGAATAATCTGATCGACGTCGCCTCTAGTAAGGCTTCGCAATTCTTGAGCGCCAGCAAGAGAGAACAAGAGCGGAGCAGGGTCTTCTTTGACAGTATGTTGTTTGTCGTGGCGCTGGTCGGTAGCGCCATCGCCATTTTCGTCGTTGTCAGGGTCCACTCGGCGGAAAATAGAATAATGAAGGCGAAGAGCGAAGCCGAACGGGCGAACAAGGCGAAGACCGAGTTTTTATCCGCAATGAGCCACGATCTGCGGACACCGCTGAACGCCATCATCGGTTTTTCCAATATGATGACGAACGAAACTTACGGCCCGCTGGGGCATGAAAAATATCAGGAATACAGCAAGGATATCGGCAACTCAGGTCTGTTCCTGCTGAATATGATCAACGACATTCTGGACTTGTCGAAGATTGAGGCCGATCGTTATCAACTCGAGAATAGCCGACTGAAGGTGCCTGAAATCGTATCGACGGCCCTGCGTATGCTCGGCCCCCAGATCAAGGAGAAGGGACTGAAGGTTACCACCGACATGCCCGACGACCTGCCGAACCTGTGGTGCGATCAACGGGTCGTCCTGCAAATTCTGGTCAACCTGATTGCCAACGCGGTCAAGTTCACGGAAAACAACGGCTCCATCAAGGCTCATGCGTGTCGCAATGTTGACACGTCGGTCTCCGTATCCATTTCAGACACCGGCATCGGGATGAGCGCCGATGAGATCGTAAACGTCATGGAACCTTTCTACAGGGCAGATAGTCACCACGCACAGCAGCAGGAGGGAACGGGCCTGGGGTTGCATCTGTGTAAGAAAATGGCGGGCCTTATAGACGCCACGTTGAGCATCAAGAGCGGACCGGGTGGTACCACCGTGACCCTGGCGTTTCCGAAAGAGCGAAGTGTCGAACAATATGCGGACCTGCGCCTGGTCAAATAAGCGGCCCCTTACGACCGGTTCGTGGCCGCCCGAGAGGCGGCGCTGCGCCATCAATATCGCGCTCTCTTCATCCCCCGGTGATCGGGAACTCAACCCAGAACGTGCTCCCTTGGCCCGCCTCGCTCTCGAATCCGATCCTGCCGCCCATCAACCTGGTCAGGTCTTTCGCCACGGCCAGCCCGACGCCGGAACCGCCGATATTGGAATGCACGATGCCCAGGCGGTGGAATGGCTTAAACAGGTCGTCCTGTTTATCCCGCGTGATGCCCAGGCCCGTATCGATGACAGAGATTCGCAGCCACCCCTTTGGCACGGCCTCGGCGCGAACCGTAACGTCGCCGCCGTTGCGATTGTACGCGATTGCGTTGGCGAGCAGGGCGAGCAGGACATTTTTGAAAAGATTGGGGTCAATATTGATTTCCGGCAACGTGTTGTCGGCGACCATATCGATCAATTTGACGCCGCGCTCCGTGGCATCGCGGCGGTTAACGTCGAGGCAGTCTTGAATCATCGGTTGGATCGCCGTGCGCTCCGGTGTTGTCGCTATCTTGCCGTCTTCTATTTCCGAAAACAGCAATATCTTGTCAATCAGCGCCGTCAGGCTGCTGCCCGCATTGGTGATATGTCGGACACACTCGCGCTGGGTGTCGCTCAGGCGTTCTTTCGGATTGGCGCCCAGCATTTGCGCGAACCCGATAATCGCGTTCATCGGGGTCCGTAACTCGTGGCTCATGTTTGAAAGAAACGCGGACTTGGCACGGGTGGCGACCGTGGCGCGGTCTCGGGCCGTCGCCAGTTTCCGGATCATGTTGAAAACGAAAATCCAATAAACAAGAAAAGACGCCAGGGCGATGCCCCCCATGGCGAGGGCAAACCGCTGGGTTCCCTCGATCTTTCCGATCACCTCCTGCAAAGCCGTTTCGGCTTGCCCGGAATCTATTATCAGGTGGCTGTCGATGATCTTCAAAATCTCGTGCCCGCGTTCTTCGAACGCTTCCTTGATGGCGACGATTTCGTCGGAGTCAATGCCGTGGTTGGCCGCAACGATCAACTCGTCGGCGGCCGATATCAGACCTGCGTAAGCCTTCGGCAGTGTGACGCCTAATGCCTGGTAATCGCTCTCTTCGGCGATTGGTCGATATCTCTCGTGACGGCGCAAGGCCTCTGTATATAGAGCGTCGCCGTCCTCGTTCTGGCGCACCCCCGTTTCATTCGCGTTATGCCCGCCGTTCTGTGTCACGGCGATAAAGGCCTGCTCGATCGTCGATTCAATGATCTCAAGAACCCCAAAACGCATATCCTGAAGGGCTAGAAGTTCTGGAATGTTACGATTTCCGACCACCCTGGCGTCGTTGACCGCGACCGTCGCAGCCACGTAATGAGCCACATTGAGAGCGATGACAACGCCGATCAGCGCCGCCGTCGCGAGCATAAGCCGTAGTTTAATAGACATCGGTGCAGATGACTCCATGAGGATACGTCGTTTGGGTTCGGTCCTACATATCGGGGTTCCTCAGGGGATGCCGAGAGCAGGCGCAATGATAATTAGAGCGATTATAACATGGAAGGCAAAATACATTTTCCGGCCGCTGTGTCATCAGCGCCGGCGTTTCTTCGGGCCACCCTTGATTGACCCCGCTCCCGCCCGGTCGGCCGCCCGTGGGGCGACGCCGGCTTTGTCCAGGCCCAGTTCGTGGGCTTCGAGGCGGCGGATCTCATCACGCAGGCGACCCGCTTCTTCAAATTCCAGATCGGCGGCGGCGGCTTTCATGCGTTTGACCAACTCTGTCAGATGCTGTTTCAGGTTATGGCCGATCAGCTGCTTGTCGCCGGAAACGCCGGTATCGACGGTGACGTAATCCTGTTCGTAGACGCTGCCCAGCGCGTCGGTGATGTTCGAGCGGATGCTTTGTGGGGTGATGCCGTTGGCGGCGTTGTAGGCCTGCTGCTTTTCCCGGCGGCGGCTGGTCTCGCCGATCGCGTAGTCGAGCGACGCCGTCATTTTGTCGGCATACAGGATGACCCGCCCGTCGACATGGCGGGCGGCACGACCGATGGTCTGCACCAGGGATGTCTTCGAGCGCAGGAATCCTTCCTTGTCGGCATCCAGGATGGCGACGAGCGAACATTCCGGAATATCCAGACCTTCGCGCAACAGATTGATGCCGACCAGAACGTCAAAAGCGCCAAGGCGTAGGTCCCGGATGATCTCGATGCGCTCCAGGGTGTCGATGTCCGAATGCATATAACGGACGCGGACGCCGTGATCGTGGAGGTATTCGGTCAGGTCTTCGGCCATGCGTTTGGTCAGTGTGGTTACCAGAACCCGTTCACCCTTGGCGGCGGCGGCGCGCGCCTCTTTCATCAAGTCATCGACCTGTGCCTCGACGGGGCGGATAATACACAGCGGATCAATCAGCCCGGTCGGACGCACCAGTTGTTCGGCAAATACCCCGCCCGTGCGTTCCAGCTCCCACGGCCCCGGGGTTGCCGACACAAACACCGATTGCGGTCGCATGATGTCCCATTCTTCGAACTTCAGTGGGCGGTTATCGACGCAACTGGGCAGGCGAAAGCCGAAATCGGCCAGGTTCGTTTTGCGGGCGAAGTCGCCCCGATACATACCGCCGATCTGGGGCACGGTGACATGGCTTTCATCGACGAACAGCAGGGCGTTTTCGGGCAGGTACTCAAACAGCGTCGGCGGTGGCTCGCCGGGGTTGCGGCCGGTCAGGTATCGGGAATAGTTCTCGATGCCGCTGCAAAAGCCGGTGGTTTCCATCATCTCCAAATCGAACGTGGTGCGTTCGGAAATTCTCTGGGCCTCGATAAGCTTGCCTTCGTTGGTCAATTGTTCGACCCGTATTTTCAGTTCCGATTTGATCCTTGGTATCGCCTGTAGCAGGGTCGGGCGCGGCGTAACGTGGTGACTGGACGGATAGACGGTGACTTCTTTCAGGGACGCCACCTTGGCGCCGGTCAGCGGATCGATTTCCCAGATTGATTCCAGTTCGTCGCCAAACAGCGAGAGCCGCCAGGCGCGGTCTTCGTAGTGGGATGGAAAAATCTCGACGACATCGCCGCGCACCCGGAAACTGCCGCGTGAAAAATCGGTGTCGTTGCGGCGATATTGCAGTTCGACAAAGCGTTGCAGCAGGGCGTTTCGATCGACCATCGTGCCGGCCCGCAATCTTTCGGTCATGTTGGCGTAGGTTTCCACGGCGCCGATACCATAGATGCAGGAAACCGAAGAAACGATGATGACGTCGTTCCGTTCCAGCAGGGAGCGCGTCGCGGAATGGCGCATACGATCGATCTGTTCGTTGATCGAGGCATCTTTTTCAATGTAGGTGTCGGTTCGTGCGACGTAGGCTTCCGGCTGGTAATAGTCGTAGTAGGAAACGAAATATTCGACGGCGTTATCGGGGAAAAACGCCTTCATTTCGCTGTAAAGCTGCGCCGCCAGGGTCTTGTTGTGGGCCATGATCAGGGCCGGGCGTTGCAGGGTCTGGATGACATGGGCGACGGTGAAGGTCTTGCCCGAACCAGTCACGCCAAGCAGAACCTGTTCGCGTTCGCCGTCCTGTATCCCCTTGGTCAGTTCGGCAATGGCGGTCGGCTGATCGCCCGCCGGAACGAAATCCGACGCCAGCTTGAAGGGGATGCCGCCGGCGACGGGGGGGCGCCTTGCCGGAACGAAGGGAAGCGGGTTGGCCGATATCGTCATATCCGATGTTATAGAGCCCTGTGGCCCTAAAATCCATGTTTCTGGTCACGACGCCACCGGTTGGTGTAGAATTCAGATTATGACATCGGAAGCCTACTTTCCGGCGACCGCCATGCCCGATGCGGACTGGTGGGCGGCACTTTGGCCGGACCCGGAAGGGGCCTTGCGCGGGCTCGGCATCGCGGCAGGGCAGGTCGTCGTTGATCTGTGCTGTGGCGACGGTCATTTTACGGTGCCGCTGTGCCGCCTGGTCGGGATGTCGGGCCGGGTCTATGGCCTTGATATGGATCCGCTGTTGTTGGCGGCGGCGAAGCGCCGGATGCAAAACGAAGCGCCCGACCTCGTTGACATGGACTGTCGTTGGATCGAGGCCGATGCCCGAAGATTCGATCGGCTGGTAGCGGAAAAGGTCGATGCCGTGCTGCTGGCCAACACCTTTCATGGTGTGCCCGATAAAACGATGCTGGCAGGCGCGGTCGCCCGGGTACTGAAACCGGATGGCCGCTTCGTTCTGATTAACTGGCATGCCAGACCGCAGGAGGAAACGACCGTCCTGGGTCGGCCGCGGGGACCGAAAACGGCGATGCGGATGACCCCGCGACAGGCGGGCGATATTGTGTCGTCGGTGGGGTTTGATCTTGAAAATGTTATTGAATTGCCCCCCTATCACTATGGCGCCGTGTTCCGGCTTGCTAAGCATTAGCGAGGGCGCTAAATTGCCGCCGGTTTCAATCGATCAGACATAATGGATATGACCATGCCGTTTATCGCCGACCGTCTTTCACTCATTCAGCCAAGCCCAACCATCGCCATTTCGACCAAAGCCCGTGAACTGAAGGCCGCCGGCCGGGATGTCATCGGCCTGGCCGCGGGTGAACCGGATTTCGATACCCCCGATCCCATCAAGGAAGCGGCGAAGCTCGCCATTGACCGTGGCGAGACCAAATACACGGCCGTCGCCGGTACGCCGGAACTGCGTCAGGCAATTGTCGACAAGTTCAAACGCGACAACGGCCTTACTTATACGCTCGAGCAGATCTCGGTCGGGTGTGGCGGCAAGCAGAACATTTATAACGCCATGATGGCGAGTCTCAATCCCGGCGATGAAGTCATCATCCCGGCGCCGTACTGGGTGTCTTATCCCGACATCACGCTGCTGGCCGAAGGCAAGCCGGTGTTCGTCGATTGTCCGGCAGAGGCCGGTTTCAAGATGCGTCCGGAAGACCTGGAAGCGGCGATTACGCCAAAAACCAAATGGCTGATCCTGAATTCACCGTCCAACCCGACGGGGGCCGGTTATTCGCGGGCCGATATGAAGGCGCTGACCGATGTACTGTTGGGCCATCCTCATGTCTGGGTGATGACCGACGATATGTATGAGCACCTGATCTACGACGATTTTGAATTCGTCACCCCGGCTCAGGTCGAACCGGCCCTGTTTGATCGGACGCTGACGCTGAACGGTGTCTCGAAGGCCTATTGCATGACCGGCTGGCGGGTCGGCTATGCGGCGGGACCGGAAGAACTGATCAAGGCGATGAACAAGATCCAGTCCCAGTCCACGACACATACGTCATCAATCAGTCAGGCCGCGGCGGTGGCGGCCTTGAATGGTCCGCAAGACTTCATCGCAAGAAATAATGCGATTTTCAAAGAGCGCCGCGATCTTGTGGTCGCCATGCTCAATGGAGCCGAAGGGATCAGCTGCCCGACGCCGGACGGTGCATTTTATGTGTATCCGTCGTGTGCCGGAATGATCGGCAAAAAGACACCGGACGGCAAAACGCTGGAAACCGATGGCGACGTTGTTTCCTACCTGCTGGATTCCGAAGGCGTCGCCGCCGTTCACGGCGAAGCGTTTGGCCTGTCACCGCATTTCCGCGTGTCTTATGCGACATCGACGGAGCTTCTCAAGGAAGCCTGCACGCGTATCCAGCGGGCCTGCGCCGCACTTTCGTGACGCGGGCGCGTATTGTCGTAAAAAAGGGGGGCTTGTTCCCCCTTTTTTCTTGTGAGTCCTGGCCGTGAGTCCTACCTTGGGGATGACGCCGCCGTTGGGCGCACAGCACGTAAATACATAGCGCTCAGGGGCCCGCGTCCATCGCCGTTAACACCTAACGAGCCTGGGAGGCGCCCCAAATGACCAAATCAAAAACACCATCGGCACCCCGCGTGACGGCCCTGGTCGGACCCTATCTGTGCGGCAAGACGGCGCTCCTGGAAAGCATCCTGGCGATGACCGGTGCGGTGACCCGTAAGGGCAACGCAAAGGACGGCTACGCGGTCGGCGACGGCTCCCAGGAGGCCAAGGCCCGCAATATGAGTACCGAGCTGACGGTCGCGCAATGCGACTACATCGGTGAGACATGGTCGTTCATCGATTGTCCGGGGTCTGTCGAACTGATTCAGGAAACCTACAACGCCCTGATGGTCGCCGACGCCGCCGTTGTCGTTTGCGAACCCGGCGAGGACAAGGCGATGACCATCGCGCCGCTAATGAAGTTTCTCGACGACCACCGGATCCCCCATATTATTTTCATCAATAAGATGGATGGCGATTCCGTCGGGGTGAAAGCCACCTTTGAAGCCTTGCAGGAAATTTCCAATCGACCGCTTTTGTTGCGGGAAATTCCGATCAGGGATGGCGAGGGCGTCACCGGGCACGTCGATCTGGTCAGTGAACGCGCGTTTGAATGGCGGGACGGCAAGACCTCCAACCTGATTCAAGTGCCCGACGGCCTGCAAACGCGGGAGCAGGGCGCCCGCATGGACATGCTGGAAACGTTGGCTGATTTTGATGACGGCCTGCTGGAGGAACTGCTGGAGGACATTGCCCCGTCCAGCGATGAGATTTATGAAAATCTGACACGGGATTTTCAGGAAGACCGGATCGTTCCGGTCTTTTTTGGTTCCGCCGAACACGGCAACGGCGTGCTCCGGCTGATGAAGGCGTTGCGTCACGAGGTCCCGGAACCGGTGCAGACGGCCGCTCGTCTGGGAATCGAGGGGACGGATGTTTCCGCCGTGATCTTCAAGTCGCTGTATGCGGGGCACGCCGGCAAGCTTTCATTGGGACGCCTTTTCGGGGGCGAGCTAAATGACGGTGGAACCATGAAGGGTGACCGGATCGGCGGCCTGTACAGCTTGTTCGGCCAAAAGTACGATAAAATACCGACAGCGGTGTCGGGCCAGATTGTCGCCCTTGGACGGATGGAAGGCGTATCGACCGGTGATCTGCTGACTGAAAACAGCGGCGGCGCGATGCCCGCATGGCCGGAAATTCTAAACCCGCTGTATGCCATGTCGATTCATGCCGAGAAACGGGCCGACGAGGTCAAGCTGACCGGTACGCTGGCCAAGATCATCGAAGAGGATCCGGGACTTTCCATCGAGCACAGTCAGGATACCGGCGAATTATTGCTGTGGGGGCAGGGGGAAATGCACCTGTTGATCGCGCTTGACCGGCTTAAGAACCGCTTCAACATGGCCGTGATGTCGGCCCGGCCGCAGGTGCCCTATAAGGAAACCATCCGCAAGTCCATCTCGCAGCACGCACGACACAAAAAGCAGAGCGGTGGCCACGGCCAATTTGGCGATGTCCATCTGGATATCAGGCCATTGCCGCGCGGGTCGGGTTTTTCTTTCGACGACACGATTAGCGGCGGTGCCGTGCCGAAGCAATATATTGCCCCGGTCGAACATGGCATCAAGGATTACCTGAGCCACGGCCCGCTCGGGTTTCCCGTTGTCGATGTGGCCGTGACGTTGACCGATGGTCAATTCCATGCGGTCGATAGTTCCGAAATGGCGTTCAAGACCGCGGCCCAGCAGGGTATGCGCGAAGCCATGCCCAAGTGCAGCCCGATCTTGCTTGAGCCCATCTGTCAGGTTGAGATTTCCGTGCCGGGGACGTTTACGTCGAAGATCCAGCGACTGGTCAACAGCAGGCGCGGCCACATCATGGGGTTCGACGGCAAGCCGGGCTGGAAAGGCTGGGACGAAGTGACGGTGCAGTTGCCGCAGTCGGAAATGTTTGATCTGGTCATTGAATTACGCTCGATGACGATGGGCGTCGGCACCTTCAACTGGCACTTCGATCATTTGCAGGAATTCAGTGGCCGGGAGGCCGACAAGGTGGTCGCCGAACGGGCCGGCTAAGACCGTATGTCGTAAAAAGAAAATGCCGGACCCTCAAGAGGGCCCGGCAAGTTCAACAGGGAGGTTTTACGTCTTTTGAGAGACGAAGGATCCCGATATCTAAGGGGGGGGGAGGAAGATATCCGGGACCCTGCGGCGATATCGATAACAGGGGGGAAATCGATATCGCAATACATTCTATATTTCTAATATAATAAACTTCTAATGTATGTCCAGCGAAAAATACATAAATCCAAAACTTTTTTCTCCCTTTGTTTCCGTCTCAACCGCGTTAGAAAAAAGGGCCGGACCCCAAAGGGTCCGGCAAGTCTAACAGGGAGGCTTCACGTCTGGGAGACGTAAGGGGCCGCTATGTAGCGGTCCCTTTTTTTGGGCGTTGCGCCCAAAACTCTCCGCAATGCTGCACCGCAACATTGCGTAAAAGGAATATAGGAAAGTCAGGTCGGATTCGCCAACACATATTGAGCAAATCGGCTATGCAAATAATGCATGCCTCGTTCGATCCCATGTTTCCTGCGCCGTACAGATGGAATATGGGACGGGGGTCGGCCGATTTCAAGGCGTTTCGGCGGCTCCTTATCTGAGGTCTTCTTCGTTGATCCGTCGAATCAGGAAATCCCGGAAAACAATGATTCGCTTGGAATTCCGTAATTCTTCCGGATAGACGAAATAAGCGTCGATGGATGGACCGCGAAGTTCCGGCAGGACCTTGACCAGGTTTTCGGATTCCCGGTGTATATAGTCGGGCAGGGCGGCGATTCCGATGCCGCTTTCGACGGCCCTGAAGATACCGTAAATACTGTTGACCTTCAGCGCCGGTTTGCGCAGCGACTGAGTCCCTTGCCTTCCTACTCCCAGCAGCCAGTTGAGGTTGTCCACCGGCGGCCGGGCGTCGGCCCCGTATACGATAAGGCGATGATCATCCAGGTCGGCGGGTTTGAGCGGCATGCCGTATTTTTTTAGGTATTCCGGCGCCGCGAATACATGATAGCGCATGACCATCAGGCGCCGCTGGACCAGGTCTCCCTGGGTCGGGGCCATCATGCGGATGGCGACATCGGCCTCCCGCATGGACAGGTCCAGATCGTTATCGGCCAACACCAGCGAGACGTCTATATCGGGGTAGAGCTCGAGAAATTCCTTGATCCGTGATGTTAACCACACCGAACCGAAGGCCACCGTCGTGGTGATTTTCAGTGCGCCTTTCGGGGACTTCTTGCTTTCGATAATGCGCTGCTCGGTCATCGACAACTTGCCGAACATTTCCTGGACGGTGCGAAATAGCAGATCGCCTTGTTCGGTCAGGATCAGGCCACGGGCGTGCCGATGAAACAGGGGGGCATCCAGGCTCTCTTCCAGCGCGCTGACCTGCCGACTGATGGCGGACTGGCTCAGGTTGAGCGCCTCGCCGGCACGGGTCAGGCTGCCCGCTTCGGCAACGGCGTGAAAAACCCGCAGCTTGTCCCAATCCATCGGCTCCCCCCTTCCTGCTGATCCTTGCTGACCTAATCGGCCATATCGGCAATGAATTTTTCGGCTTCCAGCGCGCTCATGCAACCGGTGCCCGCGGCGGTCACGGCCTGGCGGTAGATTTTATCCTGAACGTCGCCGGCGGCGAAGACGCCCGGAATGTTGGTGGCCGTGCTATCCGGCGCGGTGATCAGGTAGTTATCCTTGTCCATGTCCAACTGACCCTTGAATAATTCGGTATTGGGGCTGTGACCGATGGCGATGAAGACGCCGTCCAGATCAAGATCGGAGACGGCATCGGTTTTGACATTGCGAATCCGAATGCCGGTGACGCCCGGCGGGTTTTGCTCGCCGAGGACTTCTTCAAGCACGCTGTCCCAGATGATGTTGATTTTCGGGTTGGCGAAGGCCCGTTCCTGAAGAATCTTTTCCGACCGCAATTCGTCACGACGATGAATCAGGGTAACCTTATCGGCGTGGTTGGTCAGGTAGAGGGCCTCTTCAACGGCGGTATTGCCGCCGCCGATAACGGCGACGTCCTTGCCACGGTAGAAAAATCCGTCGCAGGTGGCGCACGCCGAAACACCGAACCCCATGTAGGCTTCCTCGCTCGGCAGGCCCAACCAGCGCGCCGTGGCACCGGTGCAGATGATCAGGGTGTCACCGGTATAGAGGGCGCCGCTGTCGCCTTTCAGCGTGAACGGGCGGGCGCTCAGGTCCGCCTCGACGATGATATCGTCAAACATTCGGGTGCCGACGTTCTCGGCCTGGGCTTGCATGGCGATCATCAAATCCGGCCCCTGGACCGCCTCGGCGAACCCGGGGTAATTTTCGACCTCGGTGGTGATGGTCAACTGCCCACCCGGTTGCAGGCCCTTGACCAATATTGGTTCCATGCTGGCACGCGCGGCATAGATGGCGGCGGTATAGCCGGCCGGGCCGGAACCAAGGATGAGGACTTTGCTGTGCTGGGTATCGGCCATTTTTTCTGTCGTTCCTGATGTTGCACGCCGGGCGTGGCGAAGATTCCCCTAAAATAGAAACAGTAGGGCCGGCACGCAAGCGGCAGTGCCGCTTTGGCGGCAATTGTCCGATATCGTCGCGATCGCCGCGTTAATTACCATTGTAATACGTAGATATTGTAATATTATTACCCAAAATGGAGAATGATTTGGAACACAAAGAAACCAAAAAGGTCAAATTAGACCAAATCGACCATCGAATCCTGCACGACTTACAGGCCGATGGGCGCGTAACCAACGTTGAACTGGCCCGTCGTGCCGGAATTTCAGCACCGCCTTGCCTGCGGCGTGTCCGGGCGTTGGAGGAAGACGGCTATATTCACGGCTACCATGCCGATCTTGATGCCGCGAAGCTGGGCTTCAAGGAAATGTTTTTCGCCCTTGTTGGCTTGTCGAGTCAGTCGCAGGCGGTCCTGCAGGGCTTCGAGGAACAGGTATCGGAATGGTCCGAAGTGCGGGAATGCCACATGATCCGGGGCGGTGGCGATTTCCTGTTGAAGATCGTCGCCCGCGACAAGGAACAGCGCGACGAACTGACCATGAAGCTGACCTCGGCCAATGACGTCATCAAGGTAACGACACTGGAAACCATCCGGACCTCCAAGGACCTGCCCGGCGTTCCGGTCGATGAAGGCAAGCTCGATACGGACCAATAAAACCTTGGTTTCCAGACGCGGCGGCTATCCCATTAGCGGTTACTTGTAATCCACCCTGACGATTTCATAGGATTTGACGCCGCCGGGGCTGGTCACCTCGACGCTGTCGCCCAGCGATTTGCCGATCAGGGCGCGGGCCAGTGGCGAGGTTACGGATAACCTGCCTTCAGAAACATCGGCTTCATGCCGGCCGACGATCTGATAGCTTGATTCTTCGTCCGTGTCTTCGTCGGCCAGCAATACGTGGGCGCCGAAGCGCACGACATCGCCGGACAGCAGCGAAGGGTCGATAACCTCGGCCAGGCTGATGATCGACACCAGTTCGGCAATGCGGCCCTCGACAAAGCTCTGGCGTTCGCGGGCGGCGTGGTATTCGGCGTTTTCCTTCAGGTCGCCGTGCTCGCGCGCCGCCGCAATCGCCACGATGATGGCCGGGCGTTCTTCATCCACAAGCCTGCGGTGTTCGGCTTCCAACCGGTTTAGACCTTCCCGCGTTATCGGCAGCTTCTCCATGACCCGTCTTCCTCATCAAAAAAACACCGCGACCCCCGTTGTCCCGGGGACCGCGTCAACATTCTGTAAATCGAGTTCTAGAACGAACGACTAAAGTAGGACTGCAGCGGTCTGACTTCAAGTCCGCCGTGCTCGTCGCCTGCGGCCAGCGCTTCGATAGCGCCGACGGCGGCGTCGGCCCCCATCATGGTCGTGTAATGGGGAATGTTTTCGGTCAGGGCGGAACGGCGGATCGAATAACTGTCCGCGATGGACTGCGCCCCGTGCGATGTGTTGATAACCAACTGCACCTCGCCCGAAATAACGGCGTCAACGCAATGCGGACGGCCTTCCAGAACCTTGTTGATGCGTTTGACGTCCAGCCCCCGGCCGCTCAGGTATTCCGCCGTGCCGCCGGTGGCGATGATCGCAAAGCCCATATCGGTCAGGCGACGGATCAGCGGGCAAAGGGCCGGCTTGTCCTTGTCCTTGACCGACACGAAGACGGTGCCGCCGAGCGGTAGCCGGGTGCCGGCCCCTAATTGCGATTTGGCGAAGGCGCGCGAGAAATCGGCGTCCAGACCCATGACCTCGCCGGTCGACTTCATTTCGGGTCCCAGGATGATATCGACGCCGGGGAAGCGTTGGAACGGGAACACGGCCTCCTTCACCGCCACGTGCGATCCTGTCGCCGTTCTTTCGGTGTCGACGTCGGCCAGCTTTTCTCCGATCATCAGGCGGGCGGCAATTTTAGCGACGGGAAGACCGGTCGCCTTGGCGACGAAGGGCACGGTGCGGCTGGCCCGTGGGTTGACTTCCAGAATGTAAATATCGTCACCCTTGATGGCGAATTGGACGTTCATCAGGCCGACAACCTGCAACGCCTTTGCCAGTGCCGCCGTCTGCACCTCGATTTCGGCGATGGTTTTGGCGGGCAGGGAATAAGGCGGCAGGGAACACGCGCTATCGCCGGAATGGATGCCGGCTTCTTCGATATGCTGCATGATACCGGCGACAAAAACCTCGTCACCGTCGCACAGCGCGTCGACATCGACTTCGATGGCGTCTTGCAGGTAGCTGTCCAGCAGCACCGGGCTGTCACCGGAAACGGTCACCGCCGTCGTCATGTAACGGTTCAGGGAAGCGTGGTCGTGGACGATTTCCATGGCCCGTCCACCCAACACATAGGATGGCCGAACGACCAGCGGGAAACCGATGGTGTCGGCGACGGTGATGGCTTCTTCGATGGACCGCGAAATGCCGTTGGCGGGCTGCTTCAGTTTCAGGTCGTGCAGCAGTTTCTGGAACCGCTCGCGGTCTTCGGCCAAGTCGATGGCGTCGGGGCTGGTGCCCAAGATCGGGATACCGGCGTCTTCCAGCGCCTGACTGAGCTTCAGCGGTGTCTGGCCGCCCAGCTGAACGACGACGCCAAGCAAGGTTCCGTTGGATTGTTCGACGCGGATCAGTTCGATCACGTCTTCATCGGTCAGCGGTTCGAAATATAGCCGGTCCGATGTGTCGTAATCGGTCGATACGGTTTCCGGGTTGCAGTTGACCATAATCGCTTCCAGGCCCGCTTCCCGTACGGAATAGGCGGCGTGGACGCAGCAGTAATCGAATTCGATGCCCTGGCCGATACGGTTCGGTCCGCCGCCCAGGATGACGACCTTTTTACGGTCGCCGGGGTCGGCTTCGCATTCCGGCGGGTTGACCCCGTCGCCTTCGTAGGTCGAATACATATAGGGCGTCCTGGCCGGGAATTCACCGGCGCACGTGTCGACCCGCTTGTATACCGGATGCACGTTCAAGGTCCGCCGAAGCCGTGCGACGCCGTCGGCCCTGGTTGCCGTCAACTGGGCCAGTCGTTCATCGGAAAAGCCCATTTTCTTGAGTGCCAGCAGCCCCGGTGCGTCGATCGGCAGGCCGTTTGTCCGCACGGCTTCCTCGGTGTCGATGATCTCTTTGATCTGGCTTAGGAACCATGGATCGTATTTTGACGCGGCCTGAACTTCGGCGACGCTCAGGCCGTGGCGGAAGGCCTGGGCGATGACCAGAATCCGGTCCGGGCTGGGGATGGCGAGGGCCGCCTTGACGGCGTTCTTGTCGCCGCCTTCGGCACCGTCAATGTCAATTTCGTTAAAGCCGCACAACCCGGTTTCCAGCGACCGCAGGCCTTTCTGCATGGATTCGGCGAACGTCCGGCCTATGGACATCGCCTCGCCGACGGATTTCATGGCCGTCGTCAGCAGGGCATCGGTGCCGGGGAATTTTTCAAACGTAAAGCGCGGGATCTTGGTGACGACGTAATCGATGGTCGGCTCGAAACTGGCGGGCGTAATGCCGGTGATGTCGTTCATCAGTTCATCGAGCGTGTAGCCGACCGCCAGCTTGGCGGCGATCTTGGCGATGGGGAAGCCGGTGGCTTTCGATGCCAGCGCGCTTGAGCGTGATACCCGCGGGTTCATCTCGATGACGATCAGACGGCCATCTTCCGGGTTAACCGCGAACTGCACGTTCGAGCCGCCGGTATCGACGCCAATTTCGCGCAGGCAGGCGATAGAGGCGTTGCGCATGATCTGGTATTCTTTATCGGTCAGGGTCAGCGCCGGGGCGACGGTGATGCTGTCGCCGGTATGCACGCCCATGGGGTCGATGTTTTCGATGGAACAGATGATGATGCAATTATCGGCGCGGTCGCGCACCACCTCCATCTCGTATTCTTTCCAGCCCAGCACCGATTCCTCGATCAGCACTTCCGTCACCGGCGAGGCATCCAGCCCGCCATAGACGATTTCTTCGAACTCGGCGGTGTTATAGGCAATGCCGCCACCGATGCCGCCCATCGTGAAGGACGGCCGGATAATCAGCGGCAGGCCGATCGTTTCCATCGCTTCGCGGGCTTCGTCCATGTTCTTGACGACCCGGCTGATCGGGCAGTCCAGGCCGATTTTTTCCATGGCGTCCCGGAACAGCTGGCGATCTTCGGCCTTGGCGATGACCTCGGATTTGGCGCCGATCAGTTCGACGTTATATTTCTCGAGAATGCCGGCGGCTTCCAGATCCATGGCGGCGTTCAACGCCGTCTGGCCGCCCATGGTCGGCAGCACGGCGTCGGGCCGTTCGGCCGCGATGATCTTTTCAAGGATCGCCGTGGTGATCGGCTCGATATACGTGGCATCGGCCATCGACGGGTCGGTCATGATCGTCGCCGGGTTGGAATTGACCAGCACCACCCGGTAGCCTTCCTCCCGCAATGCCTTACACGCCTGGGCGCCGGAATAATCAAACTCGCACGCCTGCCCTATCACAATCGGCCCGGCGCCGATGATCATGATGGACTTAAGGTCGGTTCTTTTGGGCATGGTTCAGGCGGTCTCCGCGATCATTTTGATGAACCGCTCGAACAGGTAGTGGCTGTCCTGGGGGCCGGGGCTGGCTTCGGGGTGGTACTGCACCGAGAAGGCGGGCTTGCCGTCGATGCTGATGCCTTCGAGCGAGCCGTCGAACAAGGATGTGTGGGTCAGGGTGACGCCTGCGGGCAGGGAGTCGCCATCGACCACGAAGCCGTGGTTCTGGGAGGTGATTTCGACCCGTCCGGTGGCCAAATCCTTGACCGGATGGTTGGCGCCGCGGTGGCCCATGTGCATTTTGGTTGTTTTGGCGCCGGCCGCCAGACACAGCATCTGGTGACCCAGGCAGATGCCGAAGATCGGCATATCGGCGTCGAGCAGGGCCTTGATCATCGGCACGGCGTACCGGCCGGTCGCCGCCGGATCACCGGGACCGTTGGACAGGAACACGCCGTCGGGCTTGTGGGCCATGATGGCCTCGGCCGTCGTGTTGCCCGGCACCACCGTTACCCGGCAGCCGCCGGCCGCCAGACAGCGAAGAATATTGTGCTTGGCGCCGAAATCGACGGCGACGACATGGTGTTTCGGGTCTGTCTGCGTTGCATAACCGCCGGTAAGCGACCATTCCGCCTGATCCCACGTGTAGGTCTGGGTGCAGGAAACTTCCTTGGCGAGATCCATGCCTTGCAGTCCCGGCCATGACCGGGCCATTTCCCTCAACGCGCCCAGGTTAACGGTTTCGTCGGCCCTGGGCAGGTGGATCAAGGTGCCCTTCGGTGCGCCGCCATCGCGGATGCGGCGGGTTAACCTGCGGGTGTCGATGCCGGTGACGGCGACCAGATTGTTCTTTTTCAGCCACCCATCCAGATGTTCCCGCGCCCGCCAACTGGAAGGTTCGGTGATATCGGCCCGCAAAATGCAGCCGCGGACCGCCGGGGTCACGGTTTCGGCATCATCCGCGTTGGCCCCGACATTGCCGATGTGGGGGAAGGTGAAGGTAATGATTTGTCCGGCGTAGGACGGATCGGTCAGAATTTCCTGATATCCGGTCAACGAGGTGTTGAAGCAGACCTCGCCAAGGGCGACCCCTTGAACGCCCGCGCCATGGCCCCAGAAGACGCTGCCATCTTCAAGAACAACGGCCGCGTCGCAGCCCGGAGGCCGGGCGTCGTGGATCGGGCTCGACGTTGTTTCGGCCTCGGACATCGGTCCGCTATCCTTTGCTTCATGGGGTTGGGCGTTTTTAAGCAAATGCCGCGGCTGCGTCAAGACTCCAGTTCTGGAAAAGTTCTTTGATTATCAATGACTTGAATTATTCGAACAATTTGCCTTTTTTGGCGTTTTTCTATAACGTGCGGTCATTCTGTAATTACCCGGTGATAATTAATGCTTCGTACCCAGTTGAGCGACGCTCTTAAAGTGGCCATGAAGGCCAAGGAGAGCCTCACCGTATCGACCATTCGACTGATCATGGCGGCCCTCAAGGACCGTGATATTGCGGCCCGGTCGAAAGGCGGCATGAATGGCGTTCCTGACGATGAGATTCTTTCCATGCTGCAATCGATGATCAAGCAACGCCGCGAAAGCGTCGAGATGTATGAAAAAGGCGGTCGCCTGGAACTGGCCGAACAGGAAGCACGCGAGGTCGAAATTATCGAAACGTTTCTGCCTGAACAATTGGACGAGTCCGCCGCCGCCGCCGCCATTGCCGCCGCCATAGCGGACACCGGTGCGGTATCCCTCAAGGATATGGGCAAGGTCATGGGGCTGCTCAAGGAACGCTATGCCGGTCGGATGGATTTTTCCAAGGCCAGCGGCAGCATCAAGGAAAAACTGTCCTGAGCGCCACCCGTGGCTGCCTGTGGATATATTCGTGCTATCGTGGATAAGGTCCGTTCTGGCTGATTGGAAGATCGGACCGGACCGTATAGTATCTGCCGATTGCGACAGGCCCGCTTGACCGAGAACCCGACACATGGCTTTTTCACCGCAGTTTCTGGATGAATTGCGCACTCGCACCGTTTTGGTCGATGTCGTTGGCAAGCGCGTCCGGCTGATCAGAAAAGGCCACGAACACCACGGCCTGTGCCCCTTCCACAAGGAAAAAACGCCGTCCTTCACCGTTAATGAAGAGAAGGGTTTTTATCATTGCTTCGGCTGTGGCGCGCACGGCGGCGCGATTGACTTCATCATGAATATGGATGGCCTGTCGTTCCCGGAAACCGTCGAACGACTGGCCGGCGAAGCCGGCATGGAGGTGCCCGTCGACAGTCCGCAGGAGCGTGAACGGGCCAGGCGACGCCAGACCCTGTACGACGTGATGGAGGCGGCGACGCAGTTTTACGAGCAGACACTGCGCATGCCGGAAGGTCGGGCGGCGCTCGATTATCTGCACGGGCGGGGCATTGATGATGCCACCATCACCGCTTTTCGCCTGGGCTTCGCCCCCGACGGCCACAATGTGATCTTGCCGGCGTTGCGGCGGCAGGAAATTTCCGACGACCAGATGATTGAAGGCGGCTTGCTGATCCGCCCCGACGATCCGTCGCGCCAGCCCTATGACCGCTTTCGCAATCGCGTGATGTTTCCGATCGGTGACCGGCGCGGTCGCATTATCGCCTTCGGTGGCCGCATCATGCCGGGCGAGGGCGATAAAAAAGGCGCGAAATACCTGAACTCGCCGGAAACGCCGCTCTTTCACAAAGGCAACGTCCTTTATAATCTGCACCGTGCGCAGGCCCCGGCCCGCGATGCCGGTACGCTTATCGTCACCGAAGGTTATATGGACGTTATCGGCCTGAACCAGGGCGGTTTCGCCAACGCTGTCGCGCCGCTGGGCACCGCCCTGACGGAAGACCAAATTGCCCTGTTATGGAAAGTAACGCCGGAACCGGTGCTGTGCTTTGACGGCGACAATGCCGGGCAACGGGCGGCGACCCGGGCGGTCGAACGCGCCCTGCCGTTATTGCTGCCGGGCCACGCATTGCGTTTTGCCCAACTGCCAGCCGGCGAAGACCCTGATAGCCTGATCGCCCGCGATGGGCCGACGGCCATGGCCGGGCTGATCGAACGGGCTCTGCCGCTATCGGATGTTTTGTGGCGCATAGAAACCGGTGGCAGATTGCCGAAAACGCCGGAACGGCGCGCCGCCGTACAAAAGGCGCTGGAAGATCACACACGAAAGATCGCCGACCCGACCGTGCGCAGCCATTTCCTGAAGGAATTCAAAGACCGGATCTGGGCCGCCGGGGCGCGCCAGGGAAATCGGGGCGGCGGAAAAGGTCGCGCCAACCAGCCGGACTGGACGCCGACCCTACGGCTCGATCCTGCCGCCGCCAGCACCGCCGGTTTTAACCCGGGCGCCTTGCAGGAGCGGATCCTGCTGGCGACCCTGATCGGGCATCCCGGGCTGTATGACGAGATCGAAGAACGTCTTGGAACCGTTGCTTTTTCTTCTCCTGGCCTTGACATTTTGCGTCAGGAGGTTTTAAAGACCTTGGCTGGACATGCTGCACTTGACTCCGAGGGGGTGCGATCCCACCTCAATGACAATGGTTTTTCGGAAATCCTGGGTTCCATATGGGACTCGCGGGTTTTCGGCCACGCGTTTTTTGCCAAACCTGACGTTGCGCTGGAAACGGCGCGGGAAGGTTGGGAGGAGACGTATGCTCTGTATAAGAACATGGACCTGCGGGTTGAAATCCAGGAGAAACACGAACGCTTGAAGGAGAATATATCCCCTGAGAACGTTGATCGGCTGAAGTCACTGACCCTTCAGAAGAATGGGGCCGCCAGGGGCATGGACGATGACAGGTAATATCGCGCATTTCCGCCTTAGACCGGTAAGTTTTGACGCTTCCGGAAATGACATAATAATGAAGGTTATAGATGGCAACCAAATCAACTGCCGCCGCTGAGAGCGCTCCCGTACCGGAAGAAGGCACCGACAGCCCGCTTCTCGATACGCTGGGTGCGTCCGTTAAGAAAATGCTGGCCAAGGGCAAGGATCGTGGCTTCGTTACCTATGACGAACTGAACGCCGCCCTGCCGCCTGAACAGGTCTCTTCCGAACAGATCGAAGATACCATGACCCAGCTTTCGGAAATGGGCATCAGCGTCGTCGATAACGAAGAAAGCGAAGAAGCGGCGAAAGATGTCGCGGAAACCGCGGATGGCGAGAAATCTTCCAGCGGTAATGTCGATGAAAGCGATCTTGGTCGAACCGACGATCCGGTCCGCATGTACCTGCGCGAAATGGGCTCGGTCGAATTGTTGTCTCGCGAAGGCGAAATCGCTATCGCCAAGCGCATCGAAGCCGGCCGCGAGATGATGATCGGCGGCATCTGCGAAAATCCGCTGACCATCCGGGCCATCGTCGAATGGCACGATGCCCTGATCGACGAGCAGATGCTGCTGCGCGACATTATCGATCTTGACGCCACCCATGGCGGTGGTCCGGGGCAGGCGCCCAAGAACGTCCCCGCCGTTGAAGGCGCGGCGACGCTGACGGGCGATGCGACCGGCGCGCCCGTGAAACCGGAAGAAACGAAAGCGACGGAACCGGCCAATGAGGACGACGAGAAAAAGGCCGACGCCGACGATGACGACGAAGGCGAAGTAAATCTGTCGCTGGCCGCCCTTGAAGCCAAATTGATGCCGGAAGTGATTGAAAACTTCGAGAAAATCGCCAAGACCTACAAGAAATTGCACAAGCTGCAAGTGCAGCGCATGGAAGCGTTCTCCGCCGGCGAGGAACTGAAGCCGACCCAGGAAAAACGCTATGGCAAATTGCGCCATGAGTTGATCGACCTGATGGAAAGCGTGCACCTCAATAACGCCCGCATCGAGCAGTTGGTTGATCATCTGTATGGTCTGAACCGGCAGATGATTGGCCTTGAAGGCAAGCTGCTGCGGATGGCGGTGAATTCCAAGATCAAGCGGGAAGAATTCCTCGGCCAATATCATGGCTATGAGTTGGACCCGCGCTGGTTGACCAACGTTGCCAAGTTACCCGGAAAGGGCTGGGCCCGTTTCGTCACCCGCTACACCGATGACATCAAGGCCGTGCGTAAAAGCATCGCCGATATCACCGACGAGGCGGGGCTGCCGGTCAATGAATTCCGCCGCATCGTCGCGGTTGTGCAGAAAGGTGAACGCGAGGCCGCCCGGGCCAAGAAGGAAATGATCGAGGCCAACCTGCGCCTGGTGATTTCCATCGCCAAGAAATACACCAACCGCGGCTTGCAGTTCCTCGATCTGATTCAGGAAGGCAACATCGGCTTGATGAAGGCGGTCGATAAGTTTGAATACCGTCGCGGCTACAAGTTCTCGACCTACGCCACCTGGTGGATCAGGCAGGCGATTACGCGGTCCATCGCCGATCAGGCCCGGACCATTCGTATTCCGGTGCATATGATCGAAACCATCAACAAGCTGGTCCGCACCTCGCGCCAGATGCTGCACGAAATTGGTCGCGAACCGACGCCGGAAGAGCTGGCTGAAAAACTGTCGATGCCCTTGGAAAAAGTCCGCAAGGTCTTGAAAATCGCCAAGGAACCGATCAGCCTGGAAACGCCTATCGGCGACGAGGAAGATAGCCATCTCGGCGACTTCATCGAAGACAAGAACGCCGTCCAGCCGCTCGACGCCGCCATTCAGGCCAATCTGCGCGAAACCACGACCCGCGTGTTGGCATCCTTGACGGCGCGCGAAGAACGTGTGCTTCGCATGCGTTTCGGCATCGGCATGAACACGGATCATACGCTGGAAGAAGTCGGCCAGCAGTTTTCCGTTACCCGCGAACGAATTCGCCAGATCGAGGCCAAGGCGCTGCGCAAGCTGAAACATCCCTCGCGCTCGCGCAAGCTCAGAAGCTTCCTTGATTACTAGGCAACGGACGCGATAAAAGATACGAAAGGGCTGGGGGTGAAATCGTCCCGGCCTTTTTGTTCCCGCCGCTCAACGGAAAAGCGGGAACACGGTGGGCCTGTAGCTCAACTGGTTAGAGCCGGCCGCTCATAACGGTCTGGTTGCAGGTTCGAGTCCTGCCGGGCCCACCATTTCCAAAAACCCAGCCAAAAAAGGCTGGGTTTTCTTATAGCTAGGGCATTTCAATCACTTAGAGCAACTTCATTGAGTTCTGAATCGCTTTAGGGATTCCCTTTCTGGCTATGATGTGATTCCCTTTGTCGTGGACGGGCAAAGGAGGTTTCAATGAGCCGGGCTTACTCGGAAGATTTACGGCAACGCATTGTTGATGCGGTTGACGGTGGAATGTCGCGTCGTCGGGCGGCGGCGATTTACAAGGTTAGTGTGAGTTCTGCGATCCGCTATGTCCAACGCTGGCGCGATACGGGCAAAGTCGGGCAAAGCCGGATGGGACAGCCCAGAGGCTCGAAGCTGGACCCGCATAGCGGCTGGCTTCTGATGCTGATCGGGAACGAACCGGACATTACGTTATCGGAGATCGCAGAGCGATTGAGATCCGAGCACCAGGTCAAAGCCTGCATCGGTACGTTGTGGAACTTCTTTGATCGCAACGGCGTCAGCTTTAAGAAAAATCGCCCACGCCGCCGAGCAGGAATGGCCTGACGTTGCCGCACGCCGACAGGATTGGTTTGATGGTCAACCTGAACTTGATCCAAACAAGCTTGTCTTCATTGATGAGACCGGCGCTTCAACCAAGATGGCCCGCCTGAGGGGTCGCGCCAAAAAAGGCCAACGCTGCCGCGCTGCTGTTCCCCACGGATACTGGAAGACAACAACCTTTATCCTTAAGCCTCCGGACTATGTCAGGGTGTCCGGTTCAAATGGGGGCCAGTCCACACTCAATAATCCTGAGAAACCTGGTAGGAAAGAATATGGAAAACTCTAACCAAGAAACCGTCTAGTTTTCAGGGCTCAGATCGGACTGAATCAGCTCCTGCTTCCCGAATTTCGAAGCTGTGAGTTATGTCAACGGAAGCACTCAGCATGCGGGCGCCCGAACAATATTTTTCAATAGACAGGCTAACCGCCCGCTCCACCGAGCTTTCCTTCAAGCCGCTACCCGTAACCACAAAATTGACGTGAATGATTGTAAAAACCTTGGGCACGGTTTCTGCCCGTTCAGCTTGTAATTCCGCAACACAATCGACAACGGGTTGGCGGGATTTGGCCAGGATTTCCATCACGTTAAGTGAAATGCAGCCGCCAAGGCCCATGAGAATCATCTCCATTGGGCGGACCCCCAGATTCCGGCCCCCAAGTGCGGGAGGACCATCAATGAGAACCCCGTGGCCGCTCTCGGCCTCGGCGATATAAAGCGAATTTTCGACCCACTTAACTTGTGCCTTCATGGGGCTTAATCCTCTTCTGATTTAGTGATTCTGGTTTTGGCGTGATATTCAGGATTAGGCATCATATCCAATCCGTGAGCCATCCGGTTGGTGTAGTTGAAAAAGCCGGCAACATCGCAAATATCAAAAATATCGGAATTGGAAAAACCAACATTCCGAAGCCCCTCACGGTCATCCTCACCTATGTCATGGGGGGTCTTGGTCAGTTTCCAGGCAAAGTCCAGCATTTGACGCTGCCGGGCGTCAACCTCGGCGACGCGATAATTCATGACCATCATTTCGCCGAATTGCGGGTCTCCCGAAAGCTCGCGTACCGCCTGGCCGTGTGCAACCAGGCAGTAATAACAACGATTCGCCGAGGAAACGACGACGGCAATCATTTCACGCTCCAGCTTGCTCAAACGCGAGCTCCCTTCGTTCAGCATCAGTTCGTTGTAGAGTGCGATAAAATTACTGAGTTTCGTCTGATTCCCCATGTACGACTTCAGCACGTTGGGAACCAGTCCCAGAATTTCGGTGCACTTGGCGAAGTACTTCTTCAGCCCCGGTTCGAGGGTATCTTCATCGGGTAGCGGAATACGAATGATGTGTTTTGGTTGAGGCATTGTCATATCTCCCTGAAAATTAAGTTCGGCTTGGTTTCGGCCACGATAGCCGTCGATTTATGATCCGAATTCGGACATTCTTATATTGTCCGGGTCCATCTTCTTGATGATGTCGATGATCTCCGGCCCGGGGGCCGGCGTTTCGCATACGTCGGGTGCGACCAGAAGCTCGAAACCGGTGGCTTCCTGTA